>Ga0134126_10007086_pt1 | contig 14072 bp, 12 predicted proteins | sample KB31752_FD_96881 | JGI IMG/M metagenome (GOLD analysis project Ga0134126, IMG submission 96881) | Terrestrial soil microbial communities with excess Nitrogen fertilizer from Kellogg Biological Station, Michigan, USA - KB3-175-2 | ecosystem: Environmental > Terrestrial > Soil > Unclassified ... | reverse complement strand
CAGCGAGTTGGCATCCCCCATGCCATAGGTCTGTTCATACGCATAATCGCTCATCGCTACGGTATCGCGTTCCATGGTGAGATTGATGTACTGCTGCATGCGGAAGCTCAGGACCTCCACCATTTCGCTATAGTCCCCGAAGCTAGGTAGCTGACGAAGCAACTCCTTATTATTCTTCGAGAGCTTCAGCAAAAAATAATAGTTCGGGGAATACTTTCTTTGCAGGGCATTGATGGTCGCGCTGTCCTTCCTGCCGGCCGTCTCGAGATCATGCGCCACCAGCAGGCTCGAAGGCTCGAAGCTCAGGCTGACAGCCACGTCCTCTACAGCATTCTTTTGCACAAGTCCGTGGCCGGGATCATTGATATATTTGAGAAGATCACGCCTGCCAACGAGACGGTGACGGCTGCTGCAACCCGATAGGATCAGGAACACGAGTCCCGGGATCAGGAGATAATTCTTGGTCATATCCCTATTTTACTGGAATCGCGTATTCTTTGTTCAGGTCGTCGACGATCTTATCGGTAATATCCATATCGGCATCCGCATAGGCAATATTCCCATTGGCGGCAATGAGGATCATCCGGTAATTGTGCTTTTTCCCATAGCGCTCCAGATAGCTGTTCACCGTGGTCAGCACATTCTGTGTAAGCCGCTGCTCTTCATCGGCAGCCTTTTGTTTGATCGCGTTCTGATACTCGTAAAGCTGTCGTTGCTTGGTGGTTACCAGCTCTTTGGCGAGTTCCTTTTCCTTGTCCGTTCCCTTTGCGGTATTCTCATATTTCTTGATGGCATCCGTCACATCCTTGGTAAGTGAATCGACATTGGTTTGCCACACGCTTTGTTTCTTCTCGAATTCCTTTCTCGCTTCGACCATTGCCTTATAGCCGCCGAGCAGCTTGCCGCTGTCGACATAAGCAACACGCGATTTGGAGAAGATAAAAACATAGCCGAGTACAAAAAGGGAAAAAACAAGTGCGAGGATCGAAAGCAGGTTTCGTTGCAGATAGGTCATCGGTTCAAAGGTTAATTTGGTTAGGTATAGGTCTAATTTAATGGCGCTCGAACTTAGGGAATAATTTCTAAAAACAGCGAAAAAAGTTTTAAAAATTCTGCCCCATCTGAAACATGGGAAGATACATCGCGATCAGGATAACGCCTACCACCAGTCCCAATACGACGATGATCACCGGCTCGATGAATTTGCTCAGCATACCCGTTTGGTATTCGACCTCGTTCGCATATTGTTCGGCTATCCTCTTGAAAAACAGCTCCATTTGATTCACCTCCTCGCCTACTTTGACAAGCGAGATCATCCTTATAGGATAAATGGAATGCTGTTCCAGGCTTTTGTGCAGGGGAATGCCCGTTTGGATATCTTTTTCGGCTTCCTCAAGCGAATATTCGATGGGATAGAACCGGATCATTTTTCTTACCAGGCGCAGCGATTGAACGATAGGAAGCTTTGCGCCTATCAGCAAAGAAAGGGTGTTAGCCAGCCGCGAAAGATAGATCTTCCGGACGATGCCCCCAACCAGTGGTATACGCAGGATAAACCGGGTAGACCACTTCCGGAAATAAGACTTGTTACGCTGCGACCAGGCCAGCGCCACCAACCCGATGGCTATCAACAGCAGCATCCCGGCGGATCGCTTCAAGCCATCCGCCAGCCCCAGCACCACCCGCGTAATATAGGGCAACTGCCCTCCGGACCGCTTCAGCACATCGGCAAACATCGGCACCACATACGTCAGCATGAACGAGACCGCTCCTGCGGCCACGACCATCACCACGCTCGGATAGATCAGGGCGCCGATGATCTGCCGGCCCTGCTTGATCTTTTTCTCATAGAACTCCGCGAGCTCTTTAAGGACTACGATCAGCCTGCCCGTCTCCTCCCCGATCTGAACACTGTAATACTCATAGGCCGTAAAATTACCGTCCCGTTCCAACGCCGCGGAAAGGGTCGAACCGGCCTCTACTTCTTTGGCTATTTTGGCGAAAAGCGTCCCGAATTTCTTTTTGGTTTGTTCCTTTATAATGAGATCGAGCGCGCTCCGGATATCCACACCCGCTTCCAGCAACGTGCTCAGCTCCATGTAAAAACCTTCTCTCACCTTGTCGGGAATAGAGCTTCCGAAAAGCCGGATGTCCTTGTTGAGAAACGCCCAGATACCTCCCGTCTCCTTTTGCACGCCCTCTTCAGGCCGGGGCGTCGGCGATGCCGGTTTATTCAGCCGTCGTATGTCTATAGTGTCACTCATTGCCGGTGTTTTCTGCGCTCAGAAGTTCACGCGCCGTGTAGTGTTTATAAAAAGGTATATCGATGCTGTCTCCATTCACAAAAACCCGGATCTGCAACGCAGTGATCAGCGGCCGCCCTTCAATATATTGGACCTGCCGGGTCTTGCCGCCCACGAAAAATGTATCCACCCGCTCGCCCGAACGACGCAAAATATACGTGGGGCCGGGCAGATAATACAGCGTTTGGCCATCGGCGACTAATAGCAACGGACCGTCCGTCGCCGAATCTCTGACCTCTGCCGCCCGATCCATATCCCGGCACAGCGTCCGCCGGAAAAGCAGGTATTCGCTGAGCTTTCCCGCCTGCGCCTGTTTTTTCACCAACAGCTTCGAGAAAAGCTGAAAGGCGTAGAACCCCATGGAGATCACCACGGTGGTGATCAGCATCGCTACCACCAGCTCCATCATTGTAAAGGCGTTATATCGTTTCATCCGGTATTAGTGATCGGACCTCACCAGCGATCGCCAGTCGGCCAGCCGTTTGTTGTTTTGATCTGCAATATAATAATGGATCGTCAGCAGACTATCGTAACCAGGATAGGGACTGACCACCCGGTAAAGCCGAAACCCCTCTATTTGCACAGAGTCCGTGACAAACAGCCTTTCCTCCCGCGTCTTTTGCGCAAACTGTCTTAACAGATTGCCCGCTTTCAATTTTTGCGGGGTAAGAGCCGTCCGCCCCGTCCCGGTCAGGATCATCGTGGCCGTCATAAAAACGCTCAGGATGATCACCAGCGCAACGATGGTCTCCGGCAGCGAAAAAGCCTTATAACGGTTTGGTATCAGCGGACCCATTGGATTACCCTGTTTCGTTTTCGGCCGGTAAATACTACCGGACCGGCAAAGCTGGTGTCAAGCTTACTCCGGTTGAGCTCCGCATCTACAAGAAAATTATCGAAGACGATGGACGATCCCTTGTAAAGAAAATAGTCCGTGAGGGTTAGTCCTTTTACAGTCCCCTTGAACACCAGGTAGCCGTTGGCATACAGGATCCCCCGGATCTGCGTACCCGCATCGATCTCCGTATACACCTGGTACTTGTCCGCCGAATCACAAAAAGCAACCACTGCCCCGTTCAGCAAACAGTTCTCTCCCAGGATCAATCTCGGCTGAAAAGAACTTTCTTTCTTCTTGTACAGGGCGATGCTGCTGGGATAACCGAATTGACAGCCGCTCTCTGCAATTATGCTGTCGGAGACGATTGCCTGCACTCGCCCCGAAAAACCCGATCTGAAGCGGATAACCGGAGCCGTTAGTACGATATTGTCCAGCCGGGCATTCCCATCGACCAGGATCAGGCTGTCGGAGACAACAAGGATGTGACCGCTCAGGCTCGTTCCCGACAATTCCGCCACACCATGAGCCCGGATCAACTGTATGGTATCACCAAACGATTGCATTGCCGTATCCGGTACCGGGTCTGACCGCTTCATCGCGGTATCTTCTGCCTGCAGATCGATATAATGCCGGAGCAACTGGCTATCTATCGCTGGCAGCCTACCCGCGCTTCTTTCAATATTCCCGTTGACCAGCGTGGTATAGGCATACCCCCGCTGGTTGACATAAGCCGGTCTGACACCCGCCTTAGGCAGATAGGCATTACCGGTTAAGAGCGTATTCCCGACTACCGACAAAACTTCCCTATGCTCGGCCAGATAGAGACAGCCATCGAGCGTATCCGGCAGAAGCGAGCCCACAAACAATCCTTTTTGTTTCATCCGTCTGCCGGCAACCACCCTAATGTAGGCGGCATCATACACGCCCCATTTCTCCTCGCGGATATACGTACTGTCGCTTCCTTGTCCAAAGAGATCGAGGGATTTCTGCAGTGGCTGCCCCGCCGGCGGATCATCTTCCATCACGATATCGATGGCGGATTCCAGATTCCTGCTCAGTTTGTCTTCCATATCCGCATCCGTCCGCTCGAGCGCTTGCACATACGCCAGCCGGATGAAGGCCGCGCAGATCAGCCCTATGACCAGCGAAAGGACCACCGTTATCATCAGCGAGCTGGCCGGTATCCTGCGATGCTCATTGGTCATCGTTGGAATCCTTTTGCTTTTTCTTCGGCTTTTTCGCCGGCTGGTCCACCCTGGCTTTGCTGTTTTTAGGCTTTTCGTCCTTTGCCTTTTCTTTCTTTGCTTTCTTTTCTTTAGGCTTCCCGTCTATATACTTTATAACCTTAAATGTTCCATCGCTGCTATATTCCCGGATCTTGCCCGACAGCTCGTCATTGCGATAATTGCCCTCCCGGAACTTGCTTCCGTTCCGGTCGAATTCCGTAAACGTCCCGCTCCTCAACCCCGTTCGCCAGTGGACAATGCTTTTTATCATACCACCCGGATACCAAGCCCGCCATTCACCATTGGGCAGCCCGTCCGCAAATTCACCCGCCTCCGCCAGATTTTTGTCAGGGTAGAAAACAGTATAGCTGCCATCCAGCAAACGCCCGTCATATCCACCCACCGTGTTGAGGATGGTATCCGAATGGAACCAATAATAAGTGCGATCGGGATAGATGCGAACCGGATGTTCCGGAAGCACGGCGTAAAACCGATAGACAGTATCCTTTTTTCTGATGAGCTGCCGGTTGAGCGAGGCGATCTCAATTCTTTCTTCGGGCTGGGCGAGAGAGGAAAGAGAGAGTAAGCTTAGGATCAGGCTAAAGGTTAAGGCGCGCATGAGTCAGTTTGTTGGGAGGGAAATTACAATTTTTCCCCACAAAAAAAACAAAATATCTTCCCCGGGCCATCTTTACGATCAGTTTCCAGGGTGCAAGGGCCGCCCTGGCCAACCCGGTAAAGAGCCTTAGGTCGAAGTGATTGCACATCATTCCATATAAAACCCGATATTTGTCGTACTTTCACTTCAAATTATACGTTAAAATAGATCCTTATAAAAACGAATATTTATGAATGAAGGAAAGTCGGTTGCTCTTTGGACGAAATATTTACCCGCTATCAGGATCTTGCTAAAAAAGGCAGTGAATGAAGAGCAGCAGTTCACCTTGAGTAAAATAGAGCTGCAATCCGTCGATAATAGAAAGAATGTAAATTTCTCCTTCAATCTTGAAATCACGAATGGAAAAGTAGAAAGCGGCCTGGGCATTGCCCCAATGGGTAAAGACCTCTTTAATGTACTCAATGGCGATCTGCTCGTTAGAAAGTTTATGCTCGATAAAAAGATCAATATTCAGATGACAAGATCGTCCTTGCTGACTTTCAGATGTAATTGACTTAGATCTGCTTATTCATTTGCTCACCGCGGGAGATACCTGCCGTTATGTCACCTTTATCGAAACCGGCCTTGTTCGATAAAGCCTGGTTGATCCCTCCAGCCCGGCGGCTGCTCAGCTTCATAGGCTTCACAAACACACTCGTATCGTATCTGCTGCATTGCTGTTTCTGGTCATACGCGACCAAGGTCACAAATAGGTCTTGCCGGGGCCCTTCAGCCCGGTCATGGCCAAATCGCTGAACTTAAGGCTGTGACACCCGCAAAGCCAACTGGCGAGCCAGGTGGCAACCAAGCCGATATCTTCGACTACGCCGACCCGATCATAGGGGATCAATTCGAGAAGCATCTTTGCCGGACCGCCTCGTCTTCCTTGCTCGCCGGCCGCAGCCAGCACTTTTGCGCAACCGACGACGGAGCGCCGCTTTATCGATGCCTGGGCGGTTATATGAACGGAAAGAGAAATGACCGGATAAATGGCTCAAATTCACCGAAATTTAAGCTAAAATTGATCAAATGAGAAATCTAGTCTATTCCATCAATCTTTCCGTCGATGGCTGCTGCGACCACACCATTCTTGGCCCTGAAGGTATCACGGACGAGGTAGGAGAATACTATATGGACCTTATGCAGGACATAGACCTGACCGTCTTCGGGCGTAAAACCTACGAGTTGATGGTTCCCTATTGGCCCGATATGGCAAAAGATCCGTCCGCGGAAAAATCCGATAAGGAATTTGCGCAGAAATTTACCGCGATGGACAAAATTGTTTTCTCGCGCTCTCTAGCCCATGCCGAAGCAAATACACGAATTGTCCGGTCGGATCCGGGGGACGAAATCCTTCGGCTGAAAAAGGAAAAGGGCAAAAAGATCTCAGTCGGCGGTGTGGATCTTGCCGAACAACTGATAGCCCTTGGTCTGGTGGATGAATTTTATTTCATCGTTTTTCAGATAATTGTCGGACAAGGACGACGGTTATTGGAAGGTACCAGCCTGCCGGCGAAGCTAAATCTAAAGCTGGTCGGGTCGAAGACCTTTAGATCGGGAGGCATGGCGCATCATTACTTGAAACAATCGTAATCCGTGGATCTACTTATTCAAACGATCAGGAATTATATCCCTTTTTCCCCGGCAGACGAAGCCGTGGCACAGAAGCTATTTCATCGAAAAGAGTATAAAAAAGGGGCGCATTTGCTCACAGCCGGAGAGATCTGCCGCCATCTCCTCTTTATTGAATCCGGCCTGGTTCGATACTATTTAACAAAGGACGGCGAGGACCAGACCAATTATTTCAATAAAGAAGGGGATTTTGTATGTTATTATCCGAGTTTTTTGCCAAAGAAGCCTTCCGTGGTCGGCATACAGGCATTGGAAGACTGTGTGGTATGGCAAATCAGCTTTGACGGCCTCCAGCAGCTCTACAAGGAAGTGGAATACGGAGAGCGATTTGGCCGCCTGGGCATCGAAGCTGTTTTTGTACAGGTTAGCGCCCAGATAGACTCGATTTACACCGATACGCCTGAATTGCGTTACAAGAACTTCTTGCACAATTATTCTGATATCGTACAGCGCATCCCCCAATACTACATTGCCTCGTATGTGGGTGTAAAGCCGCAATCGTTGAGCCGAATTCGAAAGCGCCTTTCCGGGAGCGGAGGCTATTAGTTAACCCGGGTGCATGAAAAAGACGAGAAGGTTCTAGAATTTTGTGTTGTCAAAAAAATGACAACACATCATGAATACGCTTCGACTATTACAATCCTTGCTGGTTATCCATCTCACCGGGCTGACGCTGATGGCGGGAACGGACGCCGTCAACTTCGTCGCCTTTAAAAAGCTTTCCAACTCGCTGCATGAAGACCAGGCCGCCGTCAAATTTTACTTAAAAAAACTTTTCGGCTTATCCAGCCTCCTGCCACTGGGCGGAATATTATTGATCTCGTCGGGGGTGGGCCTCCTCATCATCACCCACACCTATGGCCAGTTATGGTTCCAGCTCAAAATGGGAGTGGTTGCGGCGCTAATCTCGAATGGCTTCCTGTTCGGCGCCCGGCAAGAACAAAAAATAAAACAAATCCTGAATGCCCCGGACAGCCAGGCAAACCTGCAGCTCCGGCACCCCCTTGATAATCTTCGGACCTTTTATGCCCTTCAACTGACGTTGTACGCATTGGCCGTCATCTTAGCCGTAACAAAACCCGGCTGATCCCTCCGGGCCAGTCGGCGCTCGCCGCCAATCCTTTAATACCCCGGATTCTGCATAGCCGACTTCTGCGCCGGCGTCAATGATTTGCCATTTTGCTGTATCCCGTCTAAAAACGTTTGCGGTATCGGACGCAAATTATTTTTACTGGCAACATTAGCTGCAGCGTCGACATTAAATGCCTTGGCTCTCGGGACTAATGTATTGGTCCTTGACAGATCCTCCCAACGATGATATTCGCCCATTAATTCGCGCGAACGTTCATCCAATACCAGGCATAACATCCTGTCATACGTACTGGACAAACCTAAAACGCCGATAATGTATTCATCCTGCGCAGGCAAAGCCGATGGGTCGGAAATAGCCAAACTGGCAGAGGCTGCAGTAGTTACAGGTATATTATTTGATTCATAATAGGAATTACCCGCATAGAAGGAATTCCCGACGCCCGGCGACTGGAGAGAGGCTGATTGCAAGGTATTGCCGCCATCATAATAGCCGGCCCTGTTCTCGCCACTAGCGAATTGTGCCCGTGCACGCACAGCATTTATATAAGGCAAAGCGTCGGTGTAAGCCCCTGTGCCGGCGTTGGCCAGCCTGATCTTTGCCTCGGCAGCCATTAAATAGGTCTCGGCCGAACGGGCCAAAATAAAATCCCTATGACCGACGACATCATTCAATGAATTTCTGGATCCGTCTATATACTTGTTCAATGACGGAAAACTTTGACCGGCGGTCGTTAAATCGGTATTCAACGCGCCATCCGTAGTCCTGCCGGCGGGATAGGCCACATAAGTAGTGGGTATATTTCTGCCGGTACCATTGACATCCTGCACAAGACTTGCCGAGGTGCCCTTACTGATCTTCGATAGCGCGAAACGAGTGTCGCCTGGCTGATCGATCACAAACATAATTCCCAGATCCCCTTTGATATTTGGAGCCGTCGGCGATGCCCCATTTATAGCGCTCTTGGTTTTAAAGGACTTCCAGAACCTCGAGTCATTCACCATGTCGTAAACATGATAATCGTAATAAGTAGTGGCCAATCGGCTAAAAGGCCTGTCGCCGGTGAGATCACGAGCCATCTGGTCCTGGATATCATATCTCGAAACAAAATACAGATGTTGCGTATTGCCATTGGCAAGGTTGGTGTTGACATCATTGGTAAATTGAGCAGACAAGATCAGCTCAGGCAATTGTTCATTTGCCGAGTTGACACCGGTAAACTTCCATAGGCTGGCAAAATCGGCAGCCAACGGGTGGTCTGCTATTACCTGGTCACATAAAGTGCCAACCTGCGTTAGATCGGCAACAAGCGTAGAAGAATTCCAGGAACTATTTATTTCGCTTGCCCTTGACAACAACGCTTTAGCCAGGTAATGTGCTGCAGCATCTTTAGTGATATGGTAAGGAGCACCCCCGGCCGGCAGCAAAGACTGAGCCTGAGTGAAGTCTGCAATGATCTGTGTGTATACATCCTGTGCAGTTGCTCTTGTAAATTCCAGGTCTACTGTTGTAACCGGCTTAATCTGCAAAGGAACGCCACCATATTGTGACACTAACCTTAAATAACAATAGGCGCGGAAAAAGTATCCTTCTCCCAAAGAGGTGCTTTTAACGGCAGCAGAAGTAGAAGTGCTGGCTGTAGCGTTCGCGATCAACAAATTGGCGTCTCCTATGCCTGTGTATAAGGCATCCCACTGAAGGTTAGCGCCTGCAGTGTTGGTGTTAACCGCCGTCACTACTGAGTTAAAAGTCTGATCATAATTGTTCCATGGTGAATTGGAAGGGTCGCCGCCAATATGGAATTCATCAGTCCCATAATTTGCCGCACAATAGTACCATTCGCCGTTCGGCGGAACGGCAAAGACCTGGTAATAAGTTCCCACGGCTAATTGCAGTATGCCGGCATCTGTTTTATAAAAATCGGTAGTTCTTGCCGTTGTCAGGTTCTCATCCAGAAAGCTCTTTTTGCAAGACGAACCACAAAAGAGTACGGCCGCAAAAAAGACCACTTTAAAGAAGATTTTATATTTAGACATATAATTCAAGTTTAATAGTATTAGAAAGACGCGTTGAATCCAAAGGTGAAACCCCTGTCCCAGGTTGGCCCGATGACATCCATGTCGAGGAACTTAATTTGAGAGTATAGCATCCCGGGGTTTTGTACCTGCAAATAGGCTCTTAAATTACTTACCCAATTCCCCGTAATTTTTTTATTGAAATTATACGCCAATGAAATATCCCGAACTTTGATAAAAGAAGCCTTCAAATAACCCAATGAAGCATAATAGGGATCACCTGCCGCACCTCCTGCATTGAATATTGGTTTTTGAAATGCTGCATTGGGATTATTTTCAGTATAATAATTGATCTGCCTGTTAAAATAACGTCCTGCTTCTACTTCGCCGCCATAACTGTACATATAGTGCAAGTGGCTATACACGAAGATGGACAATTCCCAATCTTTATAAGTGACGGTATTGGTCATGCCCAGGATCCAACGAGGCCTTGTCCAGCCAATGATCTGGCGGTCATTGTTGGGATCGATCTTGTTGTCGCCGTTTACGTCCTGGATCCTTATACTCCCGGCAGTAAACGCATTGCCATTGGCATTAAAGGCCGCCATGGCGGATTTATCGCCCGGTTTCCATAATCCCAGGGCTTTATAACCATAAATTACGCTAAGCGGTTGACCAGGGAACCAGCCGTTGTTTATATCGGGCTGAGTTCCATTTGACAATTTTACAATATGATCTTTTTGCCAGGCTGCAGTGATTGTAGTTGACCAGCTGAGATCTTTTTGCCGGATATTCACTGTCGTTAAAGAAATATCGACACCCTTGTTTGCGGTTTCACCTATATTATCAAGCGTGGTCGTGTAGCCTGTCACGGTCGGAATGGATCTTGACAACAACAGGTCTTTGGTCGTTGAAGTATACACATCTGCACTTCCTGAGACGCGTGTATTGAATAGCCGGAAATCGACGCCAAGGTTATATTGCGTCGTTTTTTCCCATCCCAGGTTCTTGTTGGCCAGGATCGCATTAGGTATTGAACCTGCCGTATTGGTAGACAAAAAAGGATAGAACAAAGAAGTTATCGCACCTTGTGTCGAGTAAGGTTGCACTGCTGAATTCCCTGTAATGCCGGCGCCGACTCTCAATTTCAGATCATCTACCCAGGTCGCATTCATAAAACCTTCTTTGCTAATTCTCCAGGCCAACGCCGCAGAAGGGAACCAGGAATATTTATGACCCGGGGAAAGAACACTAGATCCATCCTCGCGAGCCGAAACGGTTAATAAGTATTTATCTTTAAAGCCATAGTTGAGCCTTCCCATATAAGAACGAAGCTGCTGTTGAGTGAGATTGGATCTCGTGCTGATGGCGCCGGTTACCGTACCGCTTGTCAAGGCATTCCACAACTGTGAAGCCAGGGGAACCCCGTTGCCTGCAATACTATCCATGTCCATTTTATAATAAGTTTGGCTGGCTAATAACGTCAACCCAAAACTGTGCTCCCCGATCGCCCTGTCATAATAAAGAAGATTATCCAATGTGTAAGAGAACGTATTGCTATCGACCTTCGATGCATAGCTGGTACTGCCGCCATTGGCAACCGAGTTGGCATCGACATATACTCCATTACGGAAATAGGCGAAGTCGGGGCCAAAATTCAACCGGTATCTCAATCCCTTCAGGGCAGGGATAATCGACCCGGCATTAATTTGCCCGTAGAAGCTTCCAAAAGCTCTTAAAAATACTCTTTCATCTATATTGTAGTTCCATTCGTTAACTACATTCTTAACGGCATTATCACCGCCCGGAAATAGGATCCTATTGCCTGCAGAATCATAGGGAACGGCGTAGGAGAAGAGCGCTCTGGCAGATTCATATAGCCCGCCGGCGGGGGTGCCGATCGTGGCGATACCAACGGCTGACTGCCCATATTCCTGTTTACTGTAAGAAAGGTTGAGATTACTGCCGAAAGAAAGCCAGTTGGTAGCACTAAAGTCTAAGTTCGCTCTTGTGGTATATCTTTGGTAGGATTGGCCTTTAATGGTCCCTGTATTATTCAAATAGCCAAAAGAGACATATGCCTTGAGCTTATCCGTTCCACCGGATACACTTATCAGATTGTCCGTGGTTAGTGCTTGCTGCTTGACGATGCCAAACCAATCCGTGGTTTTAACCTTGGAACCATCCCAGGTTCCACTTGCCCATCCCTTGGCAATATTAGCCCATGCGCTAGGATCGGTGGTCGCTGCAAAATAGGTTTTGTCATGTGCGATATCCGGCTGATCTCCCCGTGGGTAGGTGCTTACGCCTGTGGTTGCGTTTAAACCCGCATAATAATATCCCCAACGCCTGAACGTGATATAATCGCCGGCATTCATCATCTTTTCATCATCGACAATATTATCCGAAGTGATCGAAGAATTAAGGCCTAATATTATTTTACCGGATTTCCCCTGTTTTGAAGTTATAATAACAACGCCATTGGCGCCGCGGGAGCCGTAAATGGCGGTAGCGGATGCGTCTTTCAGGACAACTATCGATTCAATATCGCCCGGGTCGATATTATCTATCCCACCTGATATTATAGGAATTCCATCAACAACAAATAATGGTGTGTTTGAAGCTGTCAAAGAACGTACGCCGCGGATGTTAATGGTCGGAAGTTGGCCGGGACGCTCAGTAGACCCAATGTCTACACCAGCCACCTTTCCCTGCATCGCCTCCAGTGCGTTAACGACGGGCCTCGAACGAATATCCTTTTGACTGATTCCTGCAACGGCCCCCGTTACATCGGACCTTTTGACCGTTCCATAGCCGATCACCACTACATCGGATAAGTTGGCATTCAAGCTCTTTAAGGACACGACCAAGCTCGTTTTGTTATCTACGGCGATCTCCTGCATCTCGCGTCCGACGTAGCTTATAATCAATTTTGCTTTGCCGGATAAAACGCTTAATTGGAATCCACCATCTTCTTTGGTAAGGGTAGAGTTCTTTGTACCTCTTTCAAGTACGGTCGCGCCATTCAGAGGGGCGCCGTTCTCGTCGAGAACCTTACCGGTGACCTGGAAATTTTGAGCGGTACTTGAAAAAAAGGAAGCTAGGAGAAACAGGAGAACAAGGGTCTCCCTGAGCAGTTTTTTGTTCATGATGGCATTTTTCGTTTTGGTTAACTAAGGGCAAATCATTATCCCGACATATTCTCAAGGGCGCAGGATCGAAAAACAGTAAAAGGGTAAATTGACGCCAAAGGGGACAGCGGCTGCAATCGATTGCAGTCTAGTCCATTAGATGTTGACATGAAGACCTTTAACTAGGAAGGTATCAAATTTTCGCCAGATTACCATCCTGTGCTATCCTGCAAAGGGGCAGGACCTGGCCGGAGTATTTAAAAGTCATATTTTTTCCTGCGCGGTCTCGACAGCATGCTGGTGGCCGCGTTATCGGCATTCCTGAACGTTTCGTTTTCCGGGTTCCAATAGATCTTTCTTTTCAATTTCATGGCAATATGGTGTAGCAGACACGCGCTGCAACTCCGATGACCCACTTCAACGGGAGCCGAAGGCGCTTTTCTCGTTTTGATACAATCCAACCAGTTCGCATGTTGCTCGGAGCTCTCGTAGAGATGAATCTCGTTCGGACCGATCACCGACCGCAGTATTTTGGGGTCGCTCGCATCGATGGGTTTGACACCGGTGTTATCCGCAACAGGATCGGTGTCGGTCACTTTATAATTTCCACGGGTAGTCCACAGCCATCCCTCGCTTCCGATAAATTTCACTCCATTCGGCAATTCGTTCGAGACGGTCATGTGCACGCCGTTCGCATACAATGCCTCCGTCCTGAAAATTCCATGTACGTCCCATAGCCCTTTATAATCGGGGTCGTCCGTAGGGAAGTCGGCATGACCCCAAATTTCGACCGGACCCGTAAGTTCCGTTCCCATCCCCCAATGCGCAGTATCGATGTGATGCGCCCCCCATCCGGTAATCATGCCCGCTCCAAACTGCTCGCATCGCAACCAGCCGGGCCGGCTGGTAATTCCTTTCATACTCGCGTCTTGTGAATGTACCCTGTCTTCCGTATAATAAACTTCTGGAGTAGCGCCCAGCCACGAATCAAAATCCAAACCGGAAGGTACAGGCATCTGCATTTTGTTGCCACCGCCCGGATCGCCCGGCAAGCCGACCTCCACGGTTTTCAACTCTCCAATTCTTCCGTTTCGGACCAACTCGCACACCCGTTTGAATTGAGGCCATGGATCGATGGAACGTTGCTGGCTTCCCATCTGCAGGATCCTTCCGCTCTTT
>Ga0134126_10007084_pt1 | contig 14073 bp, 16 predicted proteins | sample KB31752_FD_96881 | JGI IMG/M metagenome (GOLD analysis project Ga0134126, IMG submission 96881) | Terrestrial soil microbial communities with excess Nitrogen fertilizer from Kellogg Biological Station, Michigan, USA - KB3-175-2 | ecosystem: Environmental > Terrestrial > Soil > Unclassified ... | reverse complement strand
CTCGAAGTATTTTATAATCGGCAGCGACGCCACTCGACCCTTGGCTATCAGTCCCCCGCCGAGTTCGAAGCAAAGGCGGCTGTCGCGTAACCCGGTGTCCACAAAATCGGGGGAAGATCAGCCAACCGAATCCACCTACTCGTGCACGCTTTACTAATTGATACAGCTCACGAAAAAGAGAATCTGAAAGCGCTGTAGGGTCAAAAAGGTTAAAGGCGCGTTGCCCCAGCTTAACAAACGAGATAATGCCGATTCCGGACATTACCACCAGAAGGGGTACCGCCAAGCTAATTCTTGGCATACCGAGGACCTTAAGCCCCAATAGCACTAGGGATAAGAATGTGAGGAAGGCCAAATAACGCATGTAGACGTTTCCGACTTGTTCACGAGCAAGCAAGTCTCGAACGTTGTTGGGAACTCTTGCATATATTGAGCTTTCAACAGTCGTCACACCTGCATAGTAGAGGCCAATAAACACTCCTCCAATTCCACTGATGGTGGCTAGAAGGGTTGCATAGTCGCCGTCCTCAGGTATTTGCCATCGTGAGCTCAAAATAGTGGCTGAGAGATAGCCATCAACCCATTTCAACAGGAAGGCAAAGAGAAAGGAGAAAATCAGTTGAGGAAGGGCAGTTTTTATTATTTCGACCAAGGTTCTTGATTGTGTCGTCTCAACCTGAAAGTTCTGAGCCGTAATGAAAATACCTTTCGCGAAAAAGAAACGGATTCTGAGGAAGAGGTTCCGTGCCCACCAAAACCATCGTACCTCAAGAAAATTTTCGAACGAACAGCGCAATGCTATCCTCTGAGCCTATGCTCAACTTGGCGGAACAAAACTTCGATATTCTACTTTTTCAGGTTGTTTAGGTCCAATACGATTGCCATCTATGGGCGTCAACAATGACTACGTCTATGCGAATATGATCGAGGAGTGTTGTCTTTCCTTAACTCGCCCTGCTGAGGAGAACCAACGGGTTAACTCATTGGCTTTCTTTATACTTCGTGCAAATCGGAATCCTAAGAAGTCCATTTCCTCTCTTCACTTGCGCATCTGAAATGTCCAGCTATACTTTCGTGATGCATTCCACGAAATACATCATCGTGCAAGACGGAAACGGGTGGCGCGGCTATCTGCAGGGCTACCCGGAGCACGAGACCTATGGGGAGTCGTTCGAAGACCTGCAGATCAAGCTATGGCAACTGCATCAAGATCTCATCGCCCAAGAATCAGAACAGAGCCAATACCGGTATCACGGCAGAGAACACGGCCAATATGGGAACGAAGAGCACGACCGGCATCATAATCAGACGTCCACGCTATCCCATCACACGCCCACGATGTCGCGCGCCCAGATCAAACGCCGAGCCCGAGTGGAACAGCTCCTCTTTGCGATGATCAGTAATCGCTGAACGCAGCTAACCTCTGTCCCAGACTATTTCATGTCGCGAGACAAAACTCGACTCAATCGAGACCGTGCCATCCTTCCTAATCGGCCACAGACTTTGGTTTCATGGGGATTCTTGACCCATTGACAAGCGCGTGTTGGAATAAATCTAGCGCCCCTGGAGGCCGGGACGGCTCTTCGGCAATCCAAGGCCCATAGCCTAGAGATGAGGTGCCTTATGCAGACCGTCAAATGTTTTTACTTGGATAATGAGAAACAGTGGCTGGGCTATTTGCCGAATTTTCCCGACCATTGGGCACAAGGAGAGACCTTCGAGGCGCTGCAACTCAACCTGTACCGTCTAAATTTCGACCTGACGTTGCTGGAAGCGCTGCGAAAAGTTTCTGAACTCAGCCTTCCATAAAGGAACCACAGAGTGTGCGCTCGGCAACCCGAGACGAACGGCTGCTGATGCATCAACAGATGTGAGTCCGGACCTTTGATCTTTTCCTCCATGCTTCTCCGCCTGGGTTAGGTCATAGGCAGCTTGCCAGCCTTGTCATCTCCCATCCGATTACTTTGAAACACCTGTAAGATGTAAGGTTTGTGTCCCGAAACCGACTTTAAAGGGAGACAATTGGATGTTCTCTTCACCAATTTTCTGCGTACCCTGGGGAAGCTCCGATTGACCCGATAGGTGGAGTGTTGATACACATATTTTGCAGCTATCCTGACCAATCTCTGCGAGGCCGACCATGCCCATTGATGAAATCACACAAAAAGTCAGCGACCGGTATGCGAAAGCCGCCGGTACCGGCGAACAGATGTGTTGCCCCACCAGCTATGACATGGACCACCTCAAAACCTTCATTCCCGAAGAAGTCCTAAAAATCTCCTATGGCTGCGGTACACCGGCCGGGCTCAAGACCGTGCAGGCCGGAGAGACGGTCTTGGACATCGGGTCGGGTGGCGGCATCGATTGTTTTGAAGCTTCTCGCCTCGTCGGCCCTACAGGACGCGTGATCGGGATCGACATGACCGATACGATGCTCGGGATCGCCCGCAAGAATGCGGCAATAGTGGCTGCGAATCTCGGCTATCCGGCATCGAACGTGGAATTTCGCAAGGGCCTGGCCGATGCGATGCCGGTGGAAGACAGCACGATCGATCTGATTATCTCGAATTGCGTGATCAATCTGGCTCCGGACAAGCGGAAGGTGTTTCAGGAAATGTACCGGGTCGCCAAGCCCGGGGGACGGTTCACCATTTCCGACATTGTATCGGACCAAATCGTGCCACAATACCTTGTCCACGATACCCAGAAATGGGGAGATTGTTTATCCGGCGCCTTGACGCTTACCGACTACATGAACGGCATGACGGCAGCCGAATTTCTTGGCATCCATCTCGTGAAGTTTTCACCCTGGCGCGTTATCGACGGCATCCATTTCTTTTCAGTCACGTTGACGGGTTACAAGCTGCCTCCGGCACCGACGTCCTCTTCGATCCGTTACGCGATCCTTCGGGGGCCTTTCAGCCGCGTCATAGATGAGCGAGGGACCACATATCAGCGCGGCATCCCACAACCGATCACTCCGGAGGAAGCACTGTTGCTGAACATTCCTCCATTCGCCGATCATTTTCTCCTGACTGCCGACCCTGTTGTGCTGGATAACCATGATCCACGCTGGGCTGCCGTGTTTCCGGCACAGGCCCCTTGCACCTGGCGAGGCCATTATGCCTTGCTGGCCGGACCCTTCGTCGAGGCGTCCGACGACGACCACCATGTCTATCGCCGTGGCGAACCGCTGGAAATCTGTTCCAAGACGCTGGTCGCGCTGGAGACTGAGGGGTATAACCCTCATTTCGTCATCCTCAATCGTGCCGGCGATCGTGTGAGCGGTGAAACCGTAACCTGCTCTCCCAACGACGAGAGTTGTTGCTGATGAAACCCCCATTAAATGCCAAAATGCCGACCGCGCGCCAATGCGCCATGGTTCTCAAGGCATTGGGCGATGAAACGCGACTGCGGATATTGGAATCCTTGCTTATCGGTGAAAAATGCGTGACGGACCTTGTGCAAGAACTCCGGTGCTCTCAGCCCCACGCCTCCCATCATCTCCGTATCTTGCGTGACTCGGGCCTGATCGAAGGACAGCGAGCAGGCAAACAGGTTTGTTACAAAGTCTCTCCCGCGATTCAACGAGCGCTGGGAAACGGACAAGGACAAGCCCTGGATTTTGGCTGCTGTGAGTTGCGATTTCCAGACACGGTCTTGATGACGATCGGCCATGCGCGCTGAAGAAGCCGTATTCTGAAAAGCCTTCCCCATTCTGCAGAGCACAGGTATGGCACTGACCCTGCTGGGACGACACAATCCCCTCGCCTCTCCTTCTGAACAACTGAAAGTATTGGCCCAGTCAGGCCCGCGTCTTTCCTTTGAGGCGCAACTGAATCAAGCCGGCTTATATCCGCTGCATGCCACTGGAATCACCGTTTTCCAGATTAATGTCGGCAAACTGTGCAACCAGACTTGCCGGCACTGTCATGTGGATGCCGGTCCGGATCGTCCCGAGACCATGTCTTTGGAAACGGCTGAACAGTGCGTTCGAGCTCTGACCAAGACCGACATTCCCACAGTCGATATTACGGGTGGGGCCCCGGAACTCAATCCACACTTTCGTTGGTTGGTCGAACAGGTTCGCAGTCTCGGCCGGCATGTCATCGATCGCTGCAACCTCTCCGTGTTGTTGCTGCCCTCGCAGGCGGATCTGGCGAAATTCCTGGCCGATCATCGTGTCGAGATCATCGCGTCCCTTCCCTCGTATCGTGTCGGCCAAACCGATGCGCAGCGAGGCGAGGGCGTCTTTGAGAAATCAATTGAGGCACTTCGGCTCTTAAATCGTCTCGGCTATGGACGACCGGCCGGCGGACTCACCCTGAACCTCGTCTACAATCCCGTCGGCGCATTCCTCCCTCCGAAGCAAGCAGCCATCGAAGCACAATTCAAGAAAGAACTTCGCACTCGCCATGGCATCGAGTTCAACCGGCTTTATACGATCACCAACATGCCGATCAGCCGATTCCTAGAGTTCCTCTTCGAAAGCGGCAACTATGAACAGTACATGACCCGCTTGGCCAACGCATTCAATCCTGCCGCTGCCGCCGGTGTCATGTGCCGCTATACCCTGTCGGTCGGATGGGACGGCCGGCTGTATGACTGCGACTTCAACCAGATGCTTGAACTACCGCTCGATCATGGAGCGCCGTCACATATTCAAGACTTCGATCCGGCGCAACTTCATAATCGTCAAATTGTGACACGTAACCACTGCTATGGTTGCACGGCTGGTTCCGGCTCATCCTGTGGTGGTTCGGTCGCTTGAATAATCACCTTCGACTCATATATGTAGTTGTCTACATGTACCAATTTATGTGTTTCTCTCGATGGAAAGCATGCGCCTCGCTCGCCTCATTTTTGATTGTCGCCTCCCTCGGGATTCCTGGAACAGGGGCAGCCCAGACGACCACTGTCGAAAAACTGTCCGGCAAACTGGTGATTACCGGCGCAAGTACTCTGGCTCCACTGATCGGCGAGATCGGCAAACGATTCGAGAGCCTCTATCCCAAAGCTCGTGTGGATGTGCAGACCGGTGGCTCATCCCGCGGAGTCGCCGACGTGCTCCAAGGACTCGCCGATATCGGCATGGTCTCGCGCGCGATGAAAGACGAGGAGAAGGACCTGCATGCGTTTCCGGTAGCCCGCGACGGCGTAGGGATTATTTTGCACAAAGAGAATTGTGTTCAGGCTCTCACCGACGAGCAAGTTGTCGCGATCTATACGGGCAAGATCGCCAATTGGAAGGACGTCGGCGGGAAAGATGCTCCCATCACCGTCGTAACCAAAGCAGAGGGGCGGTCTACGTTGGAAGTGTTCTTACACTACCTCAAGCTGAAGAATACGGACGTGAAAGCTCAGGTGGTCATTGGTGACAACGAACAGGGAGTCAAGACCGTGGCCGGAAATCGTCATGCCATCGGGTATGTCTCCATCGGCACCGCAGAATACGATACATCACAGGGGGTACCGATTAAGCTGCTCTCGGTCGGAGGGGTTGCCGCCTCCACCGAAACCGTGAAGAACGGTACTTTTCCAATCTCTCGTCCATTACACATCGTCACTCGGACTCCGCCGGTTGGATTGACCAAAGCCTTTATCGAGTACGCACAGTCTAAAGCCGTACATGACATCATTAAGCAGCAATACTTTGTCCCGCTGGTCGACTGACGAGCTCCTGTGCTGGAGCTTGCGCGGCATCGCAACCATTGCCGGCGCCATCGTCATACTCATCGTGGTCTTCTTGATCGTGGAAGCGCTTCCCGCTCTCCAGCACGTCGGTCTGCTCCGATTCTTTACCGACCCTTCCTGGCATCCAGCCGAGGGATTGTACAACCTCACTCCGATGTTGTGGGGAACGCTGTTCGCCATGACTGGTTCTGTGTTGATCGCCACACCCTTAGGCATTCTCTCCGCCGTCTTCTGCCATTACTATGCGCCACTCATTCTTGCCCGACCTTATCGGCGCCTGATCGAGTTGCTCGCAGGCATTCCTTCCGTGGTCTACGGATTCTGGGGGCTCGTGGTGATGGTCCCGCTGATTGCAGAAATACAACCGCCCGGACCCAGTCTATTGGCGGGCATCCTGATCCTCACGATCATGATCCTCCCCACCATCGCGTTGATGGCCGATGCCAGTCTTGCCAATGTGCCTCAACAATACTTACGCGGGGCTGCTGCATTGGGACTTCCGCGATGGGCGACAATCCGAGGCGTGGTGTTTCCAGCGGCAAAATCAGGGTTGTTCACCGGGGTAATCCTGGAAACCGGCCGAGCCATCGGGGAAACGATGGCAATTCTGATGGTCTCCGGAAACGTGGTCCAGACTCCTTCCAGCGTCTTCGCCCCGATTCGGACGCTGACCGCCAATATCGCTCTGGAAATGGCCTATGCGCTCGGAGACCATCGCGCTGCGTTGTTCGTCAGTGGACTCGTCTTGATGGCCATGATCGTGGCGCTTGTCGTCTCGGCGGGATGGATCAGTCGCGGGAGAATGTATGGCTGAGACGCTGAGCCGACCACAGAATCCCCGCGAATGGCTTGCATTGGTTCTCGTCTGGGGAGCGGCAGGGCTCGTAACCGCCGTGTTCTGCTGGCTGTTGGGGGATATCGTTTGGCATGGACTGAGTCATGTCTCCTGGACATTTCTGACAGCCCCCCCGGAAAACGCCGGACGTCGAGGCGGAATCGGCCCTATTCTGGTTTCGACATCATTGATTCTGGGAGTCTGTCTCTCAGTATCCCTCCCCATCGGTATCGGCACCGCCGTCCTCCTTGCCGAATTTACATCGAACCACAGCCTATTCGGACGGATGACTCGCCGCAGCCTCGATGTCCTAGCCGGTGTGCCGTCGATCGTCTTCGGCCTGTTCGGCAACGCGTTCTTTTGCAAGACGCTGGGGCTCGGCTTTTCAATCCTTTCCGGTGGGCTGACTCTGGCCTGCATGGTGTTGCCGATCTTGATCCGATCAACCGAGGAAGGGTTTCGCGCCGTGCCGACTAGTTACCGGCTTTCCGCCGCGGCGCTAGGACTGTCCCGCACCACGACCCTCGTTCACCTCTTGCTACCGGCAGCGGTACCCGGCCTCTTGGTCGGCCTGGTCCTTGGAGTCGGCCGTGCGATTGCCGAGACGGCCGCGCTCATCTTCACAAGCGGCTATGTGGATCGGATGCCGGAATCGCTGCTCGATTCCGGTCGCGCATTGTCGATCCACATCTTCGATCTCTCCATGAATGTGTCAGGCGGAGACGCGAATGCCTATGCCTCAGCGCTGGTGTTGGTCATCATGTTGCTCGCCATCAACGGTACCGTCTCTTGGCTGGCGATATACGGGCTCCATCGAAAGATCGTGGCAGCATGACGCCGGTCGAACCTATCACAGGATCGCGTCTCCGACATTCGCTCGAAGATCGACCTACTGGCGGTGCGCCTCAACCCTTCGTTGAGGTCGACCGACTCAGTTTGTACTACGAGGGAAAACCAGCATTTCAGGATGTGACCTTGTCGATCAACAAAGGATGCATGACGGCTCTCGTGGGACCGTCCGGATGCGGGAAGACCAGCTTTCTCACTTGCCTGAACCGCCTTACCGATCTGATCGCGGGCTGTCGTGTCTCGGGACGGATCACGATCGATGCTCTCGCTGTGTTGGCACCGGATACCGATGTGATCCAGCTTCGCCGCCGTATCGGCATGATTTTTCAGAAACCGAATCCCTTTCCATTGACGATCCGAAGAAACCTAGAGTTTCCACTGCGCGAGCATGGAATACGAGATCGAGGACAGATTACTCAGACGATGGAGACCACCTTGCGAGATGTCGGCCTCTGGGACGAGGTCAAGAATCGGCTGGATTCGCCGGCTCTGGCCCTATCTGGGGGCCAGCAACAGCGCCTCTGTATCGCCAGGGCCCTGGCTCTTTTGCCGGAGGTGCTGCTCATGGATGAACCATGCAGCGCCCTCGATCCCCTCTCCGGCGGCGTGGTCGAAGATTTAATTGTGAGCCTGCGAGGCCGCTACACCGTGTTGATCGTTACACACAATTTAGCTCAGGCCCGACGCATCGCAGACCATGCTGCTCTTTTCTGGGTCCAGAACGGAGCCGGTCGTTTGATCGAGGCCGGAACCGCGAAACAGATATTTGAGGAACCCCGTGATCCACTGACTGCTGCGTATGTCAGCGGGATGAGAGGATAATAGGCTCACCGTCTGATTCTAATCGATCTGAACCGGAAACAGGTATGTCACTGAAAAGAGCACATGACATCTCGTCCATACCCGCCTTTTTCCACCCAGGGTCATCTAGAGCTTGTCACCCATACCACACTCTGCTAATGTACCTTCCAGTTTTCTATCGCTTATTGGATTGTAAACACCGCTGAATGGTCTGGGACCCAAAAGATCCGTGGAGCAAAAAGCCTGACCCGCTTGAAGAGGCCTTCAAGCAGGCCAAATCGCAATTCAAGGACATTTTCCCTGCCGGTGGGTTAAAAAATCTTCTGCCATCAGGCGGCATCGTGAATCTCGTCATTGCTGCCTTGCTGATCTTTCTGGTCTGGCAGGCGGTGTTTATCATCGCACCGGATGAAGAAGGTGTCGTGAAACGGTTCGGCGTTCCGGTCCGTACGGTGGAACCAGGCCCTCACTTCAAGATTCCTCTCGTTGAAACCGTCCTCCAGCCGCAAGTCGCCAAACTCTATCGCGTGGAAATCGGCTTCCGCACCAACCAGCAGGGCCGCCAGCAGATGGTACCCCAGGAAGCCTTGATGCTGACCGGCGATATGAACATCCTTGCGATCGAATTCATCGTTCAGTATAAGATCAAAGAAGCTGGCAACTTCCTGTTCAACGTCGCTTATATCCACGAGACCATCGGCAAAGCAGCTGAAGCCTCCATGCGGGAAGTGGTCGGCAAGAGCAAGATCGACGAAGCCTTGACCACCGGGAAAGCGGTGATTCAGCAAGATACCATGACGTTGCTTCAGATGATTCTCGACCAATATCAGTCCGGTGTGCAGATCGCCGCCGTGCAACTCCAAGACGTTGGTCCTCCAGAAGCCGTTGCTGCCGCCTTCAAAGACGTGACGAACGCCAAAGAAGACCGGGAAAAGCTCATCAACCAGGCACAAGGGTACCGCAACGACATCATTCCGAGGGCAAAGGGTGAAGCCGCTGAACTGGTCAACCGAGCAAGGGGGTTCGCTCAGGCGCGGGTCAATCGTGCTCAGGGCGAGGCGAATCGGTTCCTCGCCACCTTGAAGGAGTACAACCAAGCGAAGGACGTCATCAGCAAGCGCATCTATATCGAAACCTTGGAAGAAATTCTTCCCCATATGGAAAAGATCATCATCGAGGGGAAAGGCGGAGAGCGCCTATTGCCGTATCTTCCGCTGGACCGTCTCTCCAAACCTGCGCCCACATCCAGTGCCAAGCTCGCCCCACAACTCGAGGGCGAAGAACCCAGGCAGGACCCATCGTCCGCCCTAAAGTCGAGGAATGCCAGGCCATGACGAAGCAAGGATTGGTGATCGCGCTCCTCGCTGTGACGGTTGCGCTGTTCGTGCTTGGAGCCTCCCCTCTCTTCATCGTGGATGTGACCCAGACTGCGATCGTCGTGCAACTCGGAAAGCCCGTTCGAAACATCACTGAGCCAGGGCTATACGTGAAAATGCCGTTCATTCAGGAGGTCACGTACTTCGAGAAACGACTGTTGGACTACGATTCGAGTGCTCAGGATGTCATCACCGAGGACAAGAAGACGCTGCTCCTGGACAACTTCGCCAAATGGAAAATCACTGATCCCTTGAAGGTGTATCAGGCGTTCCAAAGCCAGCGCGGTGCTCTTCAACGGCTGCACGACATCATCTATTCTGAGCTCCGCGTGGAGTTAGGCCGACACGATCTGATTGAGATCGTCTCGAGCACGAGGGCCGACATCATGAAGGTGGTCACCGAACGGGCGAACGAAAAGGCCTCGGTGTATGGCATTGAAATTCAGGATGTGCGGATCAAGCGCGCCGATTTGCCGGAACAGAATGAGAAGGCGGTCTTTGCGCGCATGCAAGCCGAACGGGAACGGCAGGCCAAGCAATATCGCGCCGAAGGAGCGGAAGAGGCGCAAAAAATACGATCGGAAGCCGAAAAAGACCGGGAAATTATCCTCGCCCAGGCCTATAAAGAATCTGAAGAACTTCGAGGCGGCGGCGACGCCAAGGCGTTTCATATCTACGCCGACGCCTACCGACAGGACCTGAAGTTTTTCGAATTCACCCGCTCCATGGAAGCCTATAAGAGCGCCTTCAAAGACGGCACGACCTTGGTGATGAGCCCGGACTCAGAATTTTTCCGCTACCTCAAGCAACGTTGAGCTTCAGGAAAGGCCCACGATCTTTCCGCTTGAGGGGTCGAGATTGATCCGCTCACCGGCTGGCTTCTTGGGCAATCCCGGCATCAACTGAATCCCTGAACAGACCGCCGTCACGAATCCTGCTCCGGCTAGAATCCGCAACTCTCGGATCGGCACCGTAAACCCGGTTGGCCTTCCCTTCAGTCCAGGATCGTGTGACAGCGACAGAGGAGTTTTTGCCATGCAGACGGGTAAATCACCATACCCCAACGCCTCTGCTGTTTCGATTTGACGTTCTGCCTCCGGTTCAAACGTAACTCCGGCCGCTCCGTACATGCAGGTCGCAATGGTTTCGATCTTTTTTCTGATCGGCCAAGACAATTCGTAAAGATGTTTGAAGTGAGCCGGGTTTTCCGATGTCTTGATGACGGCGGCCGCCAGCTGTTCGGCTCCCTTCCCACCGTCGGCCCAGTGGGTTGAGACTGCAGCATCTGCCGCTCCCATCTTGAGCGACTGTTCCCGAACCCAATCCAATTCACCCTGAGGATCATCTTTGAAGGCATTGACAGCGACAACGACCGGTACTCCGTGCGTTAGGACGTTGGCGACATGCTGCTCCAGATTGGCGATTCCCTTCGCGAGGGCTTCCCGATTCGGACCCGTTAGACTCAAAGGCAAGGCAACGCCTGCCTTGGCGACGCCCCCTCCGCCATGGAGTTTCAGCGCCCGTAATGTTGCCACGACCACCGCCACTGTCGGTGTGAATCCCGACGTACGGCACTTGATGTTAAAAAACTTTTCCGCTCCAAGGTCGCTGCCGAAACCCGCCTCGGTTATGACGAAGTCGGCGCATCTCAGCGCAATCGCGTCGGAAATGATCGAGCAGTTACCATGCGCAATGTTGCCGAAAGGCCCCATATGGACGAAGGCCGGAGTCCCTTCAAGAGTTTGAACCAGGTTCGGCATAAGGGCGTCCTTTAGCAGAACAGCCATCGATCCTACGCAACGAAGCTCTTCTGCCGTGACCGGCGTACCGGCCTTTGTCAGCCCCACGAGTATTCGGCCGAGCCGCTCGCGGAGATCGCGCTGATCCTTCGCTAGAGCCAACGCAGCCATCACTTCTGAAGCCTCCGTGATGACGAATTGCCCTGGGCGTCTGTCCGTTTCTTTTCCCAATAGAATCTCCCGGAGCGCGCGATCACTGATACTCAAGGTCCGAGGCCAGGTTGTCCGTTGAGGATCGATCGAGAGAGTATTGCCGTGGAACAGATGATTATCGAGGAACGCCGAGAGCAGATTGTGGCTTGCAGCCACCGCGTGAGCATCCCCGGTCAGGTGAAGGTTGATGTCTTCCATCGGAGCAACTTGGGCATGCCCCCCACCGGTGCCTCCTCCCTTCATCCCAAACACAGGACCGAGAGATGGCTGCCTGAGAGTAAGCGCTGCTCGATGCCCGAGCCGCGAAAGTCCCATGGCAAGACCTATCGACGTCGTGGTCTTTCCCTCTCCCAAGGGTGTTGGGTTAATTGCCGTGACAAGAACATACCGTCCCTTCGGGACAGTCGTCAGGCGATCCAATACTTGTAGCGAAACTTTGGCCTTGTCCCGTCCATAGAAAATGAGCTCTTCGGCATGGATCCCAAGCTGAGAACCGATTTCGACAATCGGGCGAAGGGTAACAGATTGGGCGATTTCGAGGTCGGTCAAGAGGCTCTCATCTTGCTTTGCTTAGACTTGCAGAAGGCCCGAGTATAAGTCGGCCAATGACTTGAAGCAAACTACCGAGACATGGCTGAGAAGAATTGAACTTTGGGTTAGTAGAAACAGATCGGTCGAACATCAGATAGGATCTGAACTCGCCTCTACTCTAAAATGTACTTGGTGGGGTCAAGCGCCTGGCCGTTCAATTTCACCATATAATGCAGGTGCGGACCAGTGGACAAACCCGAGCTCCCGACAAGCGCAATAACATCGCCACGCTCGACTCTCTGACCTTCCTTCACCAAGGCTTTCGCAAGGTGTCCATAGAGAGTTTCAACTCCGAATCCATGATCTACGCGGACGATATTCCCAAGCTTAGGATCATACCCTATGGACGTAATTCTTCCTTGAGCCGGAGCATGGACCGGAGTGTTTGGGGCGGCCCCAATATCCAGTCCATCATGCCAGGCAGGCTTCTCCGTGAAAGGAGAAATTCTCGGGCCAAACCCCGACGTGACCCACCCTTTCACCGGCCAAATCGAGGGCGTCGAGGCCCAACGAGACGAACGCTGTTCAGCTGCTTGTGATAATTCATCAAGAATGCGTTCCTGCATCGTTGCTTGCTTTGAAAGCCGTTCCAAGCTCTCTTTGACTGATACAATAGTCTGGAGGCTCTCCCTAGATGACTCTAGAGCAACAGCGGAAGAATGTTCTTGGTTACCGTCTGATATCTGCCGTGAGGTACCAGATGAAGGTTTTGGTTCGTTTTCACTCGGTATCGTACCTCCTTCTTCAGGAATCGGCACCTCTTCTCCACCTCTGCCGTTTGCCATATCCCCCGTCTTGGGAACTTCAATACCCAACATGACTCGAAGCCTTTGATTGACCTCATTCATCGCGCCAAGACGCTTCTTCAGGTCATCAACAGCGGTTGAGAATGCCGCAGTCTGCTCCCGTGCACTCATGGCTTCAGTGCGAAAGGCCGCCAGCTCCCACACCTCTCCCGTTCTGATGACATAGTGTGAGACCACAAGAAGGTCGGCAAGGATAACCATGCCCACACAGACCAACAATCGGCGAAGGAGTTTCTTCGAAAAGCTGAAACGGATAGGCTTTGCAGTAGATCCTCTGAACACGACAACGGTATAGGCATCGCCATCTTGAATATTCGTCTGACTCATATTCTTCATCTCCCGTGCCTATAATACCTGCCACAGGCAGGTTACCGATTTGGCACCCTATTGGTCAACCATAAAAATTTGTGTTTTGCCGAGGCAATTTCGACCACATCATCTAGGATGTCTCTCGGAGAACCCACTCAAGATAAGGGGGAAACCCATTATTCACTGGGATTGCTATTATTTCAGGCACCTTGTACGAATGGATCTTCCGTATTGCTTCTTCGAGGGAATTGAATTTCTCAGAGGTTGTCTTGATCAGCAGTAGCGATTCTTGGTCGTTCATCATCTTTCCTTCCCACCAGTAGATTGAATGCACAGTGGGAATCATCGAAGCGCAAGCAGCAAGGCGAGCTCCTACCACTTGGTCGGCAATCTTAATCGCTTCATCTTGGCTTGCTGTTGTGACCATGACAATCACTACATGGATCGGGTCAGCCTCCATAGAATAGCAAGGATACCCAAGCGCCTCTCTACAATCAACCTGACTTCAATCTCCTGGTTATGATAGGAGCAACATTCATGCCTGATCAATAAAGACTCATAATGAACATTATATTTATTTACAATGACTTATGCTTTTCATCCGTTTTGAAGATCTAGTCCTGAGCGAACGATTGCATAGTAAACGTGGTGGTCAAACAATTTTTGGGACACGATGTTCAATACTGACCTTTCCCGATCATCCCACGGGTTGTCCCCAAAATGGTCCATACCATCTCTAAGAACGCGTAACAAAATGACCGGCAAGGCACTAGCGGCATGGCAGCACATCGTGGAGACTGCTGGCATTCAGGGAGGATCGAATGCCAGGCACGGCTTCAACGTGGGTCCCCGACGCTCTG
>Ga0134126_10007081_pt1 | contig 14075 bp, 11 predicted proteins | sample KB31752_FD_96881 | JGI IMG/M metagenome (GOLD analysis project Ga0134126, IMG submission 96881) | Terrestrial soil microbial communities with excess Nitrogen fertilizer from Kellogg Biological Station, Michigan, USA - KB3-175-2 | ecosystem: Environmental > Terrestrial > Soil > Unclassified ... | reverse complement strand
CCAACTTGCTGGTATAATTAGAATGTATTTTACTAAAAAGCAGTATCAGCAAGATCAGCCTTCCCCTTTTTTGGCTCCTTTCTTTCTCAGAAAACCTGAGTTTCCATTTCATATTGTTGGCGAAAAAGTTACCTGCGCCAAAAGTTTCAAAAAAATCGTATATCTCTGATAAATTGAACCGTGAAAAAGAATATTCTTTCCATATCTCATAATTAGCAATATAGCCTTTCAATATTTGCTGGCGAAGCAATATATCTTTCATGTTGCCTGGAAGTGCTGTTACCAACTCCTTTACCGCCTTACCCGAATACAAATTAAAAGTGTAATCGAACAAGGGAAGTATTTCATCTTCTATATGTAAATCAGTGGTATTATTCATTTTCTCAGTTTTTAAATTATTTTTCTGATGAATGGGAAATGTTACGATTCAAATTACGATTCTACGATTAGATTCCTGGCTTTTTTTTTAATCCCTCTGAATTAACCATAATTTATTTTAGCTTAAACATTGACGTTATACCGAAATAAAAATCCTTATTATTTGTCTGTCTACTGAATAATTAAACATTTTTTATTGTTCTGAATTTGTTCTCCTATACAAAGTGTCGTTAGTTCGTTGTTTTTTATTATTTATTCTTCTTAAATTCATCTCCAAAATAAATTTATTAATTGGCAACTATTTTTATAAACTTCGAATGAAAAAAGCAATTCCAGCTATGTTTGCTGCGTTGATGGTTTTAACAGCAATTCCAAATCCGGTAAATGCGCAGGATGAGAAAAGAGAAATGCTAAACTTTGCGAAACAGTATCAGGACTCCTATAATAATAAAGACACTACAAATTTTATGGCATTTTATACAAAGGATGCAGAAGAAATTAATATAGATGGCACAACGATAAAAGGTACCGAAGCAATCCGCGCCTCCATGAAAAATCAATTTGAAAACAGCTCTGAAAAAATTAAGGTAATTCCGGACAAATCGATAACTGAAAATGACGGCTCGGTTACTGTCACGGGCACTTATTATGTAACGGGCATATCCCGCAATGGCGAAAAAATTGAAGGTGCCGGCGCCTTCACAAATACACTTGTAAAAAACAAAGGCCGGTGGCAAATCTCAAAAAGTATTTTAACCAAAATGTAAATGGACAGGATTACTTTTTTTTAAATTACAACGTAAGCCTAAAACATTGCGCTCAACAAATTATCCAAAGTAAAATTATGAAAGTATTTGCCAATAGAAAATTGGCGCAGCACTTTCCTGATCTTATCTTCTTCGTGCGGCGTATTTTCTAAGGCTTTTTCAATTTCAGCAATATCTTTTTCATTAAAAAAATCTCCATAGATTTTTGCTTTTTGAATAATTCCTTTTTCCACATCAAGATTCATTTCGAGCGTGCCGCCTTCTGTCCGGATTCCTTTCTTAAAATTGTAATCAGGGGATTTTCCATAATTCCATTCCCATGTGGCATACTTTTCATCGCGAATCTTTTGTATTGCTGCAATGTCTGCTTCACTGAATTCATAAGGAACACAATCGGCGTGAGTAGAAATAATATGGTTCATTATTTTTTCAGTGAATTCTTCAAGCGTAATAGGAGTTTTCAAATGATCGGAAATGTTCGTAACTCTTTTTGGCACTGACTTTACGGCTTTATCAGAATATTTTAGTGGATTTATTTTTAAGGCGCCACTAACGTTTTTCATTTCTGAAGTGAATAATAAAGTGCCATGGTGAAGTACTTTGTTTTTGAAAATATGTTCAGCATTTCCGGAAAATTTTTTGCCATCAATTGTCAGGTCGTTCCTTCCTTCAAATTTTGCATCTACACCAAGGCTTTGCAAAACGTCCAAAATGGGCAACGTGTATTTTTTGAAATCCACCATTTCAGAATTTTTGCCTGTTCTGGTGAAAGAATAATTCAGGTTTCCCATATCATGGTACACCGCGCCACCGCCCGACAAGCGCCTCACCACTTTAATTCCATGTTCTTTTACGTAATCTAAATTGATCTCCGACAAAGTATTTTGATGTTTTCCTACAATGATGGCATTATCATTTTGCCATAGCATAAAACAATCTTCCCTGATGTGTTTAAAAATATATTCGTCTGTTGCAATATTGAAATAAGGGTCAACAGAACGATGATAAATACAAAGCATTTTTGGTTTTGATCGAATTTGATTTAAAATTTGGTTCTAAAAAAAATACGGCAAAGTTCAAACTTTGCCGTAGATATATTGACAGGTGAGGCTTATTAACCAACCAGTTTCTTAACATCTCCAAAGCTTTTTGCAATGGCTTCATATACGGGAAGCTTTGTCTGGTCTTGTTCTACAAAGAAATATTTCATCCCGGATTCTTTTTTATATTTAAAAATTTCCTTGAAATTAATAATTCCGGTTCCTACGGGTGCAAAAAATTGTGGCCCTGCAGTTGTGTAAGACGGCGGTTCTTTGGATGCCATATCTTTTAGATGCCACATTTTTATCCTTCCCGGGTTTTCCTTGATAATTTTAACCGGGTCCTGCCCTGCTCTCACTACCCAGTAAATATCCATTTCTAATTTTAACAGTGAAGGGTCCGTTTCCTTCATAATTACATCATAACCTGTTTTTCCTCCGCCCCAGTCTTTGAATTCGAAATCATGATTATGATAGGCAAGTTGCAACCCCGCACTTTTTGCCATTTCCCCGGCGCTATTAAATTTAACAGCCAGCTTTTTATAGTCATCCAGGCTGGTGCGCATATCATCGGTCAGATAGGGAATTACAATAAATTCATGCCCCATTTGCGCAGCAACCGCCAACGTCTTTTTCAGGCCTTCCTCATCACCTTTTGTCAAATAGCTATCTATAGAATAATGGCCGCTGGGAGTTTTAATGTTGTTCTTTTTTAGAATCGCTAAAAATTCCTCCGGAGTTTTTCCGAAAAACTTTCCATTCCCATACCCAAATAATTCTACGGAATTATATCCGATTCCAGCAACTTTAGAAATAGTTCCTTCAACATCCTTAAATATCTCGTTGCGGACCGTATATAACTGTAAGCCGATAAGCTGGCCAGGTTTAAGCCAGCGTTGCTTCATCAGGAGCAAACCGGAAGTAGCGAGTGACGTTTGTTTGATAAATGTTCTGCGTGTTGACATATGATAATTGTTTTTGTGAAGGTATTAAAATTTACATATCAATTGGAAGAAAATAATAAGGACTAAAAGGCTCCGGCATTTAATCAATTGGCCGTTTTTTAAATTGCAGGAATTTCTTTGTTAGAAGTACATTCAAATAAAGGGAATAGAATTTCAGGTGTTTATTTTGTTGATAAAAAAATGACATCATTCGTTACCTTGTTTTAGTCATTTGCTTATGCATTGGTAAATGTTACAATTTTTGTGCTTTGCACATTCTAAAGTAATTTTGCAGCGTTTATATTTAAAAATTCTAAATAAAAATTCAGACATTATATGGCATACGATGTAATAGTTTTAGGCAGCGGCCCCGGCGGTTACCCTGCTGCAATCAGGGCTTCTCAGCTAGGAAAAAAAGTAGCAATTGTAGAACGTGAAAGCCTTGGTGGTATTTGCCTCAATTGGGGTTGTATTCCTACAAAAGCCTTGTTGAAAAGTGCCCAGGTTATGGAATACGCAAATCATTCTGCAGATTATGGAGTGGAAGTAAGCGATGCAAAACCGAACTTCACGAATATGATAAACCGGAGCCGTGGCGTCGCAGACAAAATGAATAAAGGCGTCACTTTTTTGATGAAAAAAAATAAGATTGATGTGGTAATGGGAAATGGAAAATTAATTTCCCCAACCAAATTAGAAGTTACTTCTGCTGATGGAAAAAAACAAACGCTTGAAGCAAAAAATATCATCATAGCGACTGGCGCAAGGGCGAGGGAATTGCCGGCACTAAAATTAGATGGGAAAAAAATAATCGAATACCGCAAAGCGATGAGTTTGGAAAAACAGCCAAAGTCTATGATTGTCGTGGGTTCGGGTGCAATCGGAACTGAGTTTGCCTATTTTTATAACAGCATCGGCACTAAGGTTACGCTGATTGAATTTTTACCAAAAACAGTTCCGGTAGAAGACGAGGAAATTTCGAAAGAACTTGAAAAGAGTTTTAAAAAACAAGGTATTACCGTGATGGTTAACAGTGAAGTTACCAGCGTAGATACCAGCGGCGGCGGCGTAAAAGCAAAAGTTAAAACACAGAATGGCGAAGTGATAATTGAGGCAGATGTACTTTTGAGCGCAGTAGGTATTGCTGCAAATATTGAGAATATTGGTTTGGAAGAATTAAAAATTAAAACAGAAAAAGGAAAAATTGTGGTCGATGCCAATCAGCAAACAAATATTCCGGGCCTTTATGCAATTGGCGATTGTACGCCACACCAGGCTTTGGCACATAAAGCGACCAAAGAAGGAATCAATGCCGCAGAACACCTTGCAGGAGAAAAGCCTGAACCCATAGATTATAATAATATTCCTGGTTGTACATATTGCAGCCCCGAAATTTCTTCAGTAGGCTATACAGAAAAAGCGGCTAAGGATGCAGGTTATGAATTGAAGATTGGGAAATTTCCTTTTATCGCCAGTGGAAAAGCAACTGCAGCAGGGGCTACGGAAGGATTTGTAAAAGTAATTTATGACGCCAAATATGGTGAACTTTTGGGTGCCCATGCCATAGGGTATAATGTTACAGAAATAATTGCTGAAATGGTTGTGGCAAGGAAATTAGAAACTACCGGCCATGAAATATTAAATGCGGTTCATCCGCATCCAACTATCAGCGAAGCCGTGAAAGAGGCTACAGCAGTAGCATACGGAGAGGCGACAGATATCTAGGATTTAAGGTCTGTGATGTAGGAGGTAGGATTTATGAAATAATATTATTTATTATGGAAGATTGGGTACGCAATCCAAATAAGAAACAGTTGGGTTTATTTTCGGCATTCTGGTTTATAGGCGTGTCGCTCTTAATTTTAGCTGCTACGAACTTTTTTTCTGAAAATCCATTTCTTATAAGAGGGAACTTGCTTTTTCTTTTGGTTGTAATTTTCCCCACAGTTATTTTAATCCGTATGCTACGCAATTATTTTTTCCATAATAGAAAATGAGCCGAATAATACCGTCTTCAAAAACCAATAAAAATTGCGTTGACTGTAATGTATTTAGTTCTTATTATTATTTGCTCATTGCTGCTTAAAGACAATTCTTCTAACAACACTTTTAATTCCAAAAGCTGGTTCTATGATGTTCCGGTAATTTTTGGGCTGTTTCGATTGTACACAATTTGGAGAAGGCGTTGAACATAAATTTTTTATTCAAATGTTTCCAGGATTTTGTTCAACACTAAGATTGAATTTCGATTCTTGAATTAAACATTCGCCACAGCTTCTTCGCCATACATCTGCCCTTTGTATTTCAACGATGGGGAAGGAATAAAATCGCCCAGCCCCAACTTTGGCCATTTTTCGTCAACTGATTGAATGGTTTTGTCATCAGCAATAATAATATTCGGCCAGTCACGGTAAAAGCCGTCAAATTCCTTAGTTTTCAAAGTGCCATCAAAACCAATACAGGCAACGTACTGAACAGGATTTCCGGTTATTTGTTTCTTTACTATAAAATGGTCTCTTCGCGGATCAAGATTGTTACAAAACCGCCACAATGCGACCGGCAAATCTTTTGGATCTACCGAATGTTCTACATACAAAACCATTTTTATTCCCTCGATGATTTGCAGTTCACAAATTGCTTCATGCAATTTTTTCAAATGATCTTTTTTATTTTTTTTAACCGAAATAATTAAACAGGGAATTTCCATTTGCAATAAAGAAGAATTAATCGCTTTAATTTCAGGAAAAATATTTTTTAATTCGTCAGAAGAATTGGAAGTATAACGGGGAAGCATATTCGAAAAATATTCATCCTTTTCTTCCTCAAATTTAAATGTTCCATCAATGCACATCTTTCCACCGAAACCCATTTTGCTGCAACTGTGGTCCAGAACATCCATCGGCCCCTGTGAAAAATAAATATCAGTTGAGGGGTTAAGGTTTTTAAATACATTTTTTGCTAATTCCCTATAATCGCTTAATCTGAAAGCATCGCTCTCACCAGCTTTGGAGGCGGTTACCACCAATATTTTATTAAACATCATCTGGCCGGCGCCCCACATAGCATTCATTACTTTCTGTGCCTGCCCGGCATAATCTTTCTGAATTTTTGCAATCACTAAATTATGAAATACTCCTTCTACCGGCATTTCCATATCTACAATTTCAGGAACCAAAGTCATTTTGATGGGTGCTAAAAATATTCGCTCTGTTGCTTTGCCCAGCCAGGCATCTTCCTGCGGCGGGATTCCCACGATCGTTGCCGGGTAAACAGCATTTTTTTTGTGAGTAATTGCAGTAATGTGAAATCTTGGGTACCAGTCGGGTAAAGAATAATAACCGGTGTGGTCGCCAAACGGGCCTTCCCAGATTAATTCATCATCAGGATCTACATAACCTTCAATAATGAAATCCGCATCTGCAGGCACTTCAACCTCCGGCTGAGAAATACATTTTACCAACTCCACTTTCTTCTTTCTCAAAAAGCCTGCAAGCATGTATTCATCCACGTTTTCGGGCAAAGGCGCCGTTGCGGAATAAGCATAAACCGGGTCGCCGCCCAATGCAACGGCAATGGGCATACGTTTTTTTAATTTTTTATATTCAGAAAAATGTTTTGCCGAAACTTTATGTTTATGCCAATGCATTCCCGTTAGCTTTGGGCCAAAAACCTGCATCCGGTACATTCCAACATTTCGTGAATGGCTATTCGGGTCTTTTGTATGAATCACCGGAAGGGTAACAAACGGGCCGCCATCTTTTGGCCAGCAGGTTATTACAGGGAGTTTGGTAATATCCGGCTCTTCCATAATCACTTGCTGGCACTCCCCTTTCCCGCTAATTACTTTGGGCATCCAACTTGCAAACTGCCCCAACCTGGGAAGCAATTTTAATTTCTCAATGATATTTTCTTTCGGAGATGAAAGCAACTGGAATAAACTTTCTATTTGCTTCGCAGTGTCATTCAAATTATCAACACCTAAAGCAAGGCACATCCGCTTTTCACTTCCATAAGCATTCATCAGTACAGGAAAATCAAAACCCGTGTTTTCAAATAGCAGCGCTTTTCCACCATCCTTACTTTTACTAACCCTGTCAGTGATTTCAGCAATTTCAAGATTTGGGTTTACATATTCTGTTATTCGAACCAATTCATTCTCTTTTTCCAGAACATTAATAAATTCCTGCAAGTTTTTATACGCCATTTTACAAAGATACTTGAAGCTAAAGATTGGCAAATAACAATAACATTAATTATTACAGTAAACGAATAAATAACATGAATTCCCGTTTTATTAACTCCTTTGCTATATTTACAATATTCATAAAAACTGCCAATGAATTCTAAACGTATTTACCTGATTTTTTTATCGATAATTTTTTCATTTTTTTCACCGTCTGTATCGGCGCAGGATACTTCGATTATTGCAACAAAAGCCCAATCCGGCTTATCAGAAGATAGTGCCGGGCAAAGGGTTGGTGAAGTTGATAATAATCGTTACCTGAAACCCACTGCCCTGATCGCTCCGGGAGTTTTATTAATTTATGGTGGATTAAAACCAGTAATAAATGCAATTCGTGAATTAGATAATAAAATAATGGGCAATGTCCAGGAAAATTATCCGGATTTTCATACCAATGCTGATGATTACCTCATGTGGGCACCTTCAGCTTCTGTTTATGCAATGGATGCTTTTCATGTAAAAACGCGGCACAACTTTAAAGAACATTTAATCCTGGATGCAGGCTCTGTTATCGTCACAGGCGCTCTTGGTTTTGGCATGCGAAAAATTTCGGAACACATTGACGCGTATAAATCTAAAAATACCCAATTCCCTTCAGGGCATACGGCCAATGCATTTCGCGGAGCAGAAATTGTGCACCAGGAATTAAAGGCCAGCCATCCGGTGATTAGCTATGCCGGCTATGTTGTGGCAACTTGTGTTGGAATCATGAGGATTTATAATAAAAATCATTTTTTGTCTGAAGTGGTTGCGGGGGCAGGGCTTGGGATTCTTTCTACCAAGCTTACCTATTGGGTTTTCGGAAAAGTAAAAAAGGAAAAGCATTAAAGCGCAGCCATTCTCTGCTTCATTGCTTCGTATAATATCATGCCCGCCGCGACAGAAACATTTAAAGATTCAAAATCCTTTTGCATCGGAATTTTAAAATTTTCGTCACAAAGCTTATAAATTGATGGTTGAATTCCTTTGTCTTCGCTTCCCATTATGATGGAACATGGTTCTGTAAAATTGAGACTAAAAAGATTCGTTTCTGATTTCATTTCGCTGGCAAAAACTTTTATCCCGTTCAAATGCAACTCATCAATCGCGCTATGCAAACTTTTTACGCGGCAAACAGCAATATTTTCCAAAGCCCCGGCAGAAGTATTTATCGCATCTTCATTCAAAGCACCCACACCTCTTTCAGGAATTACAATTGCATGTACCCCGCAACAGTAAGCCGTCCTGGCCAAAGCGCCAATATTTCGTATGTCAGTAATTCCATCCAGCAGGAGGAATAATGGCGTCTCTCCATTTTCTACCACAAAAGAAATTACATCCTGTAAGTTTTGGTATTTAATTTTAGATTTTATGGCGATACAACCTTTGGGATTTTCTAAATTAAAATTTCTTATTTTTTCAAATGGCACTTTATTCACTGGTACTTCAAACTCCATTGCCACTCTTTTTAACTCATCAGCCTCTTCTTCGGAAATTGTATTTTGTAAATAAATGCGTTCCAGTTGAACACCGTTTTTCATGGCTTCAATTACGGAATGGATTCCACCAATTAAAAGATTTTTTTTGGGTCGGTGCTGTTGGGCAAATGTTTTATGTTGTGGCCTCACTTTTCAAATTTACTGGTTTATTACGGAAACAAAAAAACCCTCATTTTCAGAGGGCTCTATTTATTTCGGGGGTATTTTATTTTATCCCAAATTCTTTTTTCACCTTCGGAACATAATCCAATTTTTCCCAGGTAAACAATTCTACTTTAACTGTTTTTGGAGAACCATTAGGAAGATTAAAAGTTTTCGTAACTACCTCATTTTTTCTTCCCATGTGTCCATAAGAAGCTGTTTCCTGGTAAATAGGGTTGCGGAGTTTTAGCCTTTTTTCAATAAAGTAAGGCCGCATATCAAAAATCGATTCTACTTTTTTAGCAATCTCTCCATCCGTTAATTTCACCTTTGAAGTTCCGTAAGTATTTACGTTTATGCTTGTAGGTTGCGCTACGCCGATCGCATACGAAACCTGTACCAATATTTCGTCGCAAACACCCGCTGCCACAAGGTTTTTTGCAATGTGCCTCGCTGCATATGCCGCGCTCCTGTCTACTTTGCTCGGGTCTTTTCCGCTGAAAGCGCCGCCACCATGCGCACCTTTGCCACCGTAAGTATCAACAATTATTTTTCTGCCCGTAAGGCCTGTATCGCCATGCGGCCCGCCAATTACAAATTTGCCTGTCGGGTTGATATGGTATTTTATTTTGTCATTAAAAAAATGAGCGTACTTAGGATATTTCTTCGTCATCCTCGGGATTAAAATCTTCTTAATATCATCAGATATTTTCTTCAGCATTTTATCTTCCTTATCAAAATCATCATGCTGCGTCGAAACCACAATCGCATCAATCCTTAAAGGTTTATTATCGTCGCTATATTCAAGCGTAACCTGGCTTTTGGCATCGGGGCGCAAATATTTAATTTCTTTATTTTCCCTTCTTAAGGCGGCCAATTCAATCAAAATACTGTGTGCAATATCAAGGGAAAGAGGCATAAAATTTTGGGTTTCATTGGTAGCATACCCAAACATCATTCCCTGGTCGCCGGCTCCCTTCTCTTCTTTTTTCTTACGGTCAACGCCCTGGTTGATATCAGCAGATTGCTCATGAATGGCTGAAAAAATACCACATGAATTGGCTTCAAACATGTATTCACTTTTGGTATAACCAATTTTCCTGATCACATTCCTGGCTATTTCCTGAACATCCAGGTAAGCTTTCGATTTTACTTCGCCGGCTAATACTACCTGCCCGGTTGTAACCAGCGTTTCGCAGGCAACTTTGCTTTGCGGGTCAAAAGCTAAAAAATTATCAATCAACGCATCGCTTATCTGGTCAGCAACTTTATCAGGGTGCCCTTCGCTCACTGATTCTGATGTAAATAAATATGGCATTTCGATTTGTGTTTTTTGAGCCGCAAAATTATGTTTTCACTTTGATAGGGCAAAATGCATTTTGAAGAAAAAGAATAAAACAGGAATATTGATTATTTGTTGGTTTACTGCATAATTTCATAAAGAATAAATAAAAATTAATTGATAATAGTTTCAACAGGAGGATTTTTTAAAAAAAGCCGTCTTAAATCCAGCAAACAAACAAATTATCCAAATAAATAATTCTGGACTAATTTTGACAACATTTTTAACCAGTACTCAACCATCCCACTGAAAAGCAAACTATCAAAATATAGCGTACAATACAACTTTTGCTTTAAAAGAAAGGATAGTATTTGTAAAAGCCACAAAATATTTTTATGCCTTTCTAACTTTCAAAAATTTACATTCAATTCATTGCCCAGGCTGGTTATCCTGCTTTTTCTACCTTTCGCTTTTTGTCTAAATGCATATTCGCAGCATTATATTATTTCGGGTAAAATAGTTGATGAGGCAACGAACGAACCTCTTGAAAATGTTACAGTTCATTTATTAAATACTACCACAACGGCACTGTCAAAAGAAAATGGTTCATTCTCGATCGAAACATCGAGATGGGAAGATTCACTTGAATTAACAAGTATTGGTTATCAAAATTCGATCTATCATTTGCAAAAAAATCATTACAAAAACCTTGTATTAAAAATGAATATTGATGCCAAAGCCTTGCAGGATATTGTGATAATGGGTGGCGAAAGAGATAAAGAACCCGGAAAACGATATATGAGAAAAGTGATTGCCAATAAAGATTTTAATAATCCTGACCGGTTTAAAAATTACAGCTATAGAGAGTATTTGCGGCATGAAGTAGATGTGAAAAACCTTGATTCTTCCATGCGCGGAAAAGGTTTAAAATCCTTCTTCGTTAAAATGTACAGGGTTTCTGATAGCGGAAATGCGGGTGGCAAAGTATTGCCTGTTTATTTTTCAGAAACCATAGCAGATAAATACCACAGCGTTTCGCCCCTTATAGACAGGCAAAATATTATTGCAAAAAAAACACTCGGCCTTGAAACAGATAAATTTCTATGGCAGCTGGACAAGTTCAATTTCAGCTATAATATTTATAGCAATTGGTTTACTATTTTTAATCAAACTTTTGCAAGCCCGCTCAGCAACACGGCTTTCAATTATTACAATTTTTATTTTAACGATAGCAGTGTCGTAGATGGAAAAAAAGTTTACAACATTCGCTTTAAGCCAAAAGGAAAATATGAAAATGTCTTTACAGGTTCCCTTTGGATTAACGACAGCACTTTTTCCGTTAAGAAGATTGAAATGAATTTAGATAAAACCGCTAACCTCGATTTTATCAAAAATGTAAAATACAGTGAAGAATTCAAACTTAGTTTTGATTCCTTATCAGGAAAAATGGTTTATATGCCGTACAAAATAATTTCTAATGTGGAGTTTGAAACAGGCATCGAACTATTAGGGATTCCCGTTCCGGAAAATACTAAAAAAGTAAGGCTGGAAGTGGTGAACACTACGGTTATTGGCGACATTAAAATTAATTCTGGATTGGGAAATGAATTTGTAAAAAAAATGAAACATGAAGCTACATCAGAACTTGAAAAGCCTGATAGTTATTGGGATAGCCACCGTTTCGGGGATTCGCTTTCTCATCATGAAAAAAGTATTTACGTAATGGTTGATTCCCTGAAACGCAGCCCGCGCTTTATCTTTGATACCAAAGTCATCAATTTAATTGGAACAGGATATTGGGATTTTAATAACAGGATTCGCCTCGGCCCTTATTACTCTTTATTGAGCACCAATAGTATTGAAGGCTGGCGTTTCAACGCAGGGATATGGACATTACCCGGCTTCAACAAAAAAATAAACCTGAATGGGTATATCGCATACGGAACCAAAGACCGAGCCTTGAAAGGAGGCTTAGGGTTTAAATATTTATGGAACCAGGCAAAGTGGACAAAAACTGCTTTATATGCCAGCAGCGATTATGATTATCTGAAAGAAGAAGATCAGGAACTGGATGAAGACAACCTTATTAATTCTTACCTGAGAAAAGATATTCCTACTACGAGGGTTTACGTAAAACAAATTCAATTAACACACGAGCAATATGTTTCCAAAAAATTCAGCATGAATGGTTCTTTTACTTACAAAGAATATACTCCTGTTTTTAATTTTTCTTTCCACCCAACCAGTAAACAAACGGGATTGCCGGTTGATAGTATTTCTGTAAAAACATTGCCTTCGGCAGAGTTTTCTATTGGAGCCCGTTTTGTAGCAGAAGAAAGAACCGTTGTGTGGAATTATAACCAGGTCCGCTTTGATACGTATTACCCCATTTTTTCGGTAAATTATACACAGGGAATTAAAACCGGGGCCACTTCATTTAATTATCAAAAAATAACATTTGGAATAGAACAGGACGTACGCCTGCCACCGAAATCATTGTTTTATTATAATATTCATGCCGGTAAAACTTTCGGAACAGCCCCATTTCTTTTACTTAATATTCCTGCCGGTAACGAATATTATGTGGCAAGCCGGTATTTGTTTAATACGATGCTTCCTTACGAATTTGCTACCGATGAATATGTGAGCTTATATTCGAGGTTGTACCTTGGCGGTGTAATTTTTAATAAAATCCCTTTATTGCGAAGGCTTGGATGGCGTACACGTTTTTCGTTTAACGCTTACCAGGGAAGCATGTCAGCAGCCAACAAAAAATATAATAAAGAGGCAGGGTTTAAAGTTCCGGATACCGATCCATTTATGGAAGCAGGCGTCGGAATTGAAAATATTTTTCACGTTTTTTCGATAGATTATTATAAAAGGCTTTCTAATTTCAATAATTTAAAAAAAGCCAATGGCTCTATTTTCCTGGGAGTCAATATTACCTTCTGATATTTTTTTCATTTCTTTTATTGATGAAACTTCCCGAATTGATATAAAAAAAATCCCGGTAGAAATCTACCGGGAACGATTTTATTTATATGAATGCAAATTTTATTTTAAAATCTTACCTCTTATTACCACTTGTCTACTTCTTCATGCTGGGTATTATTTTTTGGTTCATCCGAATCCCCTGATGAATGATTTGAAGACGAAGCATTATCACTTGCCGGAGCTTCAGAAGTTTCACTTTCTTTTGAAGGAGTGGTTTCTGATTCTGCTGTTGGTGAAGTTTGTTCAGCAGTATTTTCTATAGAAGCCCCTGTATTTTCTGCTCTTTTATTTTCAGAATAATTATTTCCCTCATAATTTTCAGAATTCTCATGGTTAAAGGCATCGAAATCAAAGTCGGGCATCAACTCTGTTTTTACATAATCAATCGCTTCTGTCATCCCTTTTAAAAATTTATTAAAATCTTCTTTGTATAAAAAGATTTTATGCCGGTCGTAGCCATCTTCATTAAACTTTTTTCTACTCTCGGTGATGGTTAAATAATAATCATTACCACGTGTCTCCCTTACATCAAAGAAATAAGTCCTGCGCTTGCCGGCCCTGATGCGCTGGCTATAAACACTTTCCATCTTTTTGTCATTATTTTCGTACGCCACTTTTTGAAATTTTTATTTTATTAAAATACAATATTAACTGCAACAAAGATAAAATTGTTTTTTAATTAGCAAAATATAACACACAGAATTGCAGTTGTTAAGCAGTATTGTTCTTACTAACAAGCTTAAAAAAATTTCATCCGGTATAATGCGTTACACAAATAATTATATTTTATAAGAAAAAACCTGCTCTT
>Ga0134126_10007080_pt1 | contig 14075 bp, 17 predicted proteins | sample KB31752_FD_96881 | JGI IMG/M metagenome (GOLD analysis project Ga0134126, IMG submission 96881) | Terrestrial soil microbial communities with excess Nitrogen fertilizer from Kellogg Biological Station, Michigan, USA - KB3-175-2 | ecosystem: Environmental > Terrestrial > Soil > Unclassified ... | reverse complement strand
TTTAATATTTTCCCTGAATACATCTTCACTTTGTTGGTAACCAGTTAACCCGGCATTATTAAAACCTTTATTTAGTATAAAAGTCCAATCGCCATTTTTGTGAGGAATTGTATAGATGGCATAACTTCCGGAATCCACTTTATGCCCAAGGATTTCAACCGGGTCATTAAATTTTATTTTTGTTGCAGAATTAGCGCCAGTGCGCCACAACGAATCAAATTGAACTAATGTACCAAATACATTTCTTCCTTTTAATCCTGGCCTGCTGTAAGTAAGTTCGATCGAGGATAAGCCAAAATCTTGTTTGATAAATTGTGTCGGGGAAGGCGCAGGCATTTTTACCTGTGAGAATCCATTGAAAGCAACAAAAGAGAAAAATACAACTGAAACGAATATTTTTTTCATAAATAAATTTTTAGGGTTAAATATGAAGTTAGTCAAAATAAATCTTTACCGTCTGATAAAGTAAACGATTTTGCATGTATTGCGTTTGCATATTTATTTTTTCAGTATAGCCTTCAAGGCCGAATAGGCCAGCTGCATTGCCTTTATTGATTGCTATTTCAAGATAATTTGCAGAATTAAACAATGCAAGCTTTTCACTTTCATGAACATCCGCGTAGGTTTCACTTATCTTTTCAATTATTTCATCTCTTTTAAAAACAATTTTAAAACTTCTTCCTCGCCTTTGTTCTTCAAATTCATCTTTGGTTATATTAATTATAACATTTTCAAAATTGTCAATAAAGATAATTTGGCCTTCAATATATTTTTCTCCACGCAAAGCCCTCAACGGATTTTTTACTTCAATAGAAATTTCAGGATCTCCGCATTCTTCTATTTTTTTTCCATCAATAATGTTTTGATAGGCTTTTGCAAAAACTTTTGCGCAATTCAAAGTGTTTTTTTGTTTGGTTTTGTCCCATGGAAGCGCGACAATCTTTTCGGGTGTTTCTTCCAATATCATCGTAATCAATCCATTATCGGCACATCCAATGTATTGGCCGTTGTGTTGTATTAATAATAAATGGTCCTGATTTTTATCAAAAAGATTAACCAGCACAATATGAAAAGTACCTGAAGGGAAATTTCTGATTGCATTTCGGCAAACATAGGCTGCCTGTGGATAATTAAAAGGAGAAAGCTCATGTGAAACATCAAAAATTTTGAACTCAGGATTAATTTGTAGTAGTTGCCCTTTTACTGCGCCGGTTAAAAAATCCTGCCGCCCGATATCTGATGTGAGTGTTATTAAAGACATTCAAAAATTTAAAATTGTAATTATTTTTCTCAGTATAAGCCCCCAACGATTAAAATCTAAAAATGCCATTCAAAGATAATTGTGATTTTTTTGAAAGCCCTGCAAACTATTTTCATTCTTTTTTATTTTACCATTTTGCCATTTTTAAAATATAATTTTCTGATCATTTTATCGGCAAGCCCCGGAAAAAACTTATTCATAAATATGGCTTCTTTTCCTGTAAAGGTTAATACAAGGGTACGTTTTCTTTTTTTTATGGCTTTTACAATATGGCCGGCACATTCTTCGGCAGTCATTATTTTGCCTTCGTCTAATTTGGACTCGTTTACAGGTTCCGCATTTTCGCCCAATGCAGCAAATCTCGTATTGGAAGCCGTAAAGCCGGGTGACACCCACATTACATTAACGCCCGTATCCAAGAGTTCAGTCCGTAACGTTTCCATCCACCTGATAACCGCGGCTTTGCTTGCGCTATAACCGCTTCTTCCGGGCAAACCCCTGTGGCCCGCTATGGAAGCGATTCCTACAATACTTCCTTTTCTCTCAATGATAGAATCCAAAGCAAATTTGGTACAATATACTGTTCCCCAAAAATTAATATCCATTACTTTTTTTAGCGTGGCAAGGTCCGTATCTTTAAAAAGCGCCCTCATAGAAATCCCCGCATTATTTATTAAAACGTCGATACCTTTATATTCTTCTATCGTTTTTTCGATAAAATTTTTGCAATCCTCTTCTTTGCTTACGTCTGCAACCATAGTAAACAAAGGTTTTTGGCTAAATTCTATTTTTAAATCAGATAGTTTTTCCTCAGTGCGGGAACAAGTGGAAACGGTCGCCCCCATTTTTAAAAATTGTTCTACTAATGCCTTACCAATTCCGTCTGTTCCTCCTGTTATCGCAATAATTTTATTTTCAAACATGTATTTTGGTTTCAACAAAAATAGGAGAGAAGCAAGGAAGAAGAAAAATTAATTATAAAAGCGGGCAAAATAAAAAAGCAACTTATTTGTTGCTTTACTGTTTAATCAATTAAAAAAGCGCTCCGGTTGAAGCGCTTTAGTGATCCGGCTGGGGCTCGAACCCAGGACCCCAACATTAAAAGTGTTGTGCTCTACCAACTGAGCTACCGAATCAATTCTATACCCCTTTTTTTAAAGGAGTGCAAAAATAAGTCAAAAATATTTTGAACCAAAACTTTTGGATAATAAAACGGCATTTATTATTCCAGGCATTTTACTGTGATAATTATTTTAATGTAAATCCCAATTAAATGGTAAAGAAATGTGAGCCTTTTTAAGAAGGCTTTTTATCAGCAATAATTGCACGCTTTTTGATGCGTAATTAGTATGCAAAAAATCTTAATTCTCGATGATGACCAGGACCTTCTGAGTGTAGTAAAATCATTGCTAAAAAAAGGAGGATTTGAAGTCTTTACTTTTGCTGATTGGAGAAAAGCATGGGAGAATATTAAGAAAATTAAACCCAACTTAATTCTTTTAGATGTTTTTCTGAAAGGTTTCGATGGGCTTGATGTTTGCAAAAAGATAAAATCTACTTATTCTACAAGAGATATTCCGGTAATAATGGTGTCTTCATTCCCTAATATTGCAGACACAGCGATTTATGAATATGGCGCAGATGAGTTCATTGCAAAACCTTTTGAAGTTGGGGAAATGATAAAAAAGATCAATGGCGTTTTAACAATAAAACACGCAAATGCCTGAAAACATTCATTTTGCTCAAGAAATTTCTTTTAAAAGAATGCTCTCGATGGTACTACATGGAACAAAAAAAGGCTTATGCGTTATTATAAGGTTTAAAATTTTTTCATCCACATTGTAATTTCCTTTTATAGTATTTCCAAAAACCGATACATCAAATTCTCCTGAATATTCATCACCTGTAAATATTCCATTTTGATTCTCAATCGCTGTTTTGGCTTTTAAAATTATTTCTGAAACTGATCCTGAAAAAGGAATACTTATTTTACAATCACTCATTTTATAAATTTAGCATTTTAACTGTTGTGGATTATGCTGGGGAAAACTATACACAGCGAAAAATTAATCTCCGCCCATTTTACGGAATAATCATTCTTTAAAAAAATAAATTTTGCTAATAATTCATTTTATTTTCTCTCTCCTGCCATATTTTAAAACTCTTTATTGCTTCTTTATGGCTTAAATTAACCATTGGGATTTTTCTTTCTTTCAGATCTTTATCTATTTCGTCATAAATCAAAGAATCGTCAAACCCGATTGCAGCAGCGTCTTCCCTGGTATTTCCATAATAAATAATTTGTGGGCGGGCCCAATAAATTGCGCCAAGGCACATTGGGCAAGGCTCACAGGATGTAAAAATTTCGCAATTTTCCAACTGATAAGTATTTAAATTTTTACAAGCTTCCCTAATCGCCATTATTTCAGCGTGAGCTGTAGGGTCATTAGTGCTAATTACTTTATTATTTCCTCTTCCTATAATTTTATTTTTTTTTACAATTACGCAACCGAATGGGCCGCCTTCTCCATTTTCCATTGCTTTTTCAGCAAGTAAAATGGCTTCCTGCATAAATTTTTCTTCCCTTGTCATTTTTCATTTTTAATCCCGATAAAGATAATATTTATAGTAAACAAACCTGCCATCCGGCAAAAGGCAGGTAAATAAACTTAATTTTTATTTTACAATGGAAAAGGGAAAAACATTTGTTCAACTTTATTTGCAGTGGATTTTTTTATTTTTTTAATAGCTGCCTAAAATAATTTTTCATAAAATTAAAACGACGCTTCCACTTATAATTAGTAATGCACCAATGGCTGTTTTCCAGGTTAGTGGTTCGCCTAGAAAAACTACGGCCAATATTATAGCAAATGCAACACTCATTTTATCAACAGGCGCTACCTGCGATACTTTTCCTAGTTGCAATGCCTTAAAATAAAAAATCCATGAAAGCCCTGTAGCCACGCCGGATAAACAGAGAAAAATCATATTCTGTTTTGTCAATGTATTTATTGTAGAAGTGCCGCCTCTGAAAAGGGCGATTCCCCAAGCCAGAATTAAAATGACTACTGTTCGTATAGCTGTTGCCAGGTCCGTATCTACTCCTTTAATTCCTATTTTAGCAAAAATTGCTGTAAGTGCTGCAAAAAGCGCTGCGAGCAAAGCGTATATCCACCACATAATTTTTGGTTTTTTGTGAGTAATAAAACAAGAGTGTTGTAAAGCTAACAAAGAAAATTCCACTATCTTCATCCTGATTTATTTAAGGAATAATGCTATAAAAATATTTTTCTGAATTACGGTAACAGGAATAGCTTCAATAGTATTTGTTAAATGAGAATATATTCTTCAAACTTTTAAAATAATATAAATGGAAGAAAATGATGAAAAGATTCTTTGTATCGATATTGGTGGTTCACATATAAAAGCCACTGTAGTAAATTATGATGGTAAATTTTTACAAAAATATGAAAGGGAAAAAACACCTTCTCCTCCAACACCTGAAAAACTTGTACAGTTAATTCTTGAAATTGCAAGCCGTTTTCCCCAATACGATAAAGTGACAGCAGGCTTTCCTGGTTTCGTAAAAAACGGCGTGGTAAAAACAGCTCCAAAGCTTGGTAATGAGATTTGGAAAGATTTTGATTTAAAAGGGCAACTTGAAGGTCATTTAAAAAAGCCAACATTGGTTATCAATGATGCAGATTTACAGGGCCTCAGCCTTGCAGAGGGCAAGGGCGTTGAAATGCTAATTACTTTAGGTACAGGATTTGGAACAGCAATTATGAATGATGGATTATTGATGCCACACCTGGAAATGTCTCAGCATCCTGTTACAAAAATGAAAAACTATAATGATTACGTAAGTGCTTCTGCATTGGAAAAAGTAGGAAAAAGAAAGTGGAATAAAAGAATGAAACGTGTGATTAGGATACTAAGAGTGGTTTTTAACTTCGATCATCTATACATAAGTGGTGGAAGTGCGAAACTAATTAATTTCAAGTTGGAAGATGACATTACAGTTATTGATAACCGTGAAGGAATAAAAGGAGGAATGGTTTTGTGGAAACAATTTGGAGAGGAACATTTAACTAAAAACAAATAATAATGAAAATAGGAATAGCTGCCGATCATGGTGGGTTTGAATTAAAAAATACCATGAAGCAATTTTTGGAAAGGAAAGGTTTTGAAGTAAAAGATTTTGGGGCGCATCAATTAGATAACGGTGATGATTACCCGGATTTTGTAATTCCACTGGCAGACGCGGTTGCCAAAAAAGATGTAGGCCGAGGTGTTGCAATTTGTGGTAGTGGAGTTGGTGCGTCTGTGGTTGCCAATAAAGTGGTTGGCGTGAGGGCAGCATTAATTCATGATCATTTTTCCGCCCACCAGGGAGTAGAAGATGACGACATGAATTTAATATGCCTTGGAGGAAGAGTAACCGCTTTTGCTGCTGCGGAAGAGCTAATAATGGCTTTTTTAAATGCCAAATACGTGGGCCTGGTACGGTTTGAAAGACGTTTACAAAAAGTAAGGGGCCTTGAGGAAAAAAATCTTTAAAATTTATGAGCAAACGAAATAAAATTCTATTCTCTGATATAGGAGGAGTGCTGCTTACAAATGGATGGGGGCACGAATCGAGGATGGCTGCTGCTGAAAAATTTAATATTGATTATGGTGAAATGGATATTCTCCATGATTTTATTTTTAATGTTTATGAGATGGGAAAAATCTCATTGGATGACTACCTTGATACAGTTGTGTTCAGGGAAAAAAGGAATTTTTCTAAAGAAGAATTTAAAGAATTTATGTTTGCCCAGTCTGTTGAACTACCAGGAACACTTTCCTGGCTTATTAAGTGGAAAAAGAACCATGAAAATGTAAAAGTCATTTCCATGAACAATGAGCCGAAAGACCTGAATCAATACAGGATTCAAAAATTCAAACTCCATGATTTTTTTGATGCATTTATTTCTTCATGTGAAGTAGGAATGCGTAAACCAGATCCGGGCATTTATCTTCTCGGATTGGGAATAGCGCAGGCAAAGCCTGAAGAATGTGTTTATTTTGATGACCGTATAATGCTCGTTGAGGCCGCAAAAAAACTAGGTATAAAAGCATATCACCATACTGATTTTGAATCTACAAAAAAAATTGTAGAGTCATTAGAATGGTGATTTGCTTTCAGTATGAAAATAAAAATCCTGTTTATTTGTTCGTTTACTGTGTCTGCAGTTTAACTGTTAACCCAATATTCATCATATGTTTATTTTGCGCTTGTCGGTGGCTTTCCGCCTTCCGGAACAAAAATCAATGCGTCTGAATCAAGGCAGTATCTTTTTCCTGTTGGTTTAGGGCCATCATCAAAAACATGGCCGATGTGTGAACCGGTTTTAGCATCAACTACTTCCCATCTTTCCATTCCGTCACTTTTATCTAAAACCAGTTTTATAGAATTTGGATTGATTGGTGCGTAAAAACTAGGCCATCCGGTACCTGAATTGAATTTGGTTTCTGAACTGAAGATAGGCTGTAAAGAAGCTGCAGAATAGTATGTTCCTTTTTCATAAAAATGATCATATTTACCTGTAAAAGGCCTTTCTGTACCTCTGTTTCTTAATATATTATATTCTGCCGGAGTCAGCTTTTGTTTCCATTGCGCTTCAGTATATTGAACCGGAAAATCTTTATACGATGCAACAACTTCAGGATTGGGATATTTTTTATTGGCAGGTGTTTGGGATTGAGTACAATTCGAAAACAAAGAACAGGCCGCAATAGCTGTCAAATACATTATTTTTTTCATGTTTTTTTTGCTTTAATATACGGAGCAAAATAAACTTAGGTTTTTATAAAACCAATTTTGATATTATAAAGTAATGAAAATTTATTTTTATCTGGAACTATTTATTTTTATCAGTTTATAAATATGAGTTCCTTTTTTACCTTCTACTTTGAGTATATACATACCTGAAGCCAGGTTGCTCGTATTAATTGTAGAGCTATTAGACCTGATTACTTGTGATAAGTACAACTTGCCATTTGTTCCATATAGGTTAATGGATTGACCGATTATTTCATCATCCTGGGTTGAGGTGATATTTATAATATTAGTAAATGGATTAGGGTATAAAATAATTTTCAAATTTATTGAATCAGGATTTTTCGTAGGTAATGGCCCACCTTCGGCATTAGAACTATCACATGCAATGGAATTTAAGAATGAATTCCTGTAACCACCTTTTGCAAATAAACTTCTCATTTCTATTGCTTGCCCTTTTGTAAACATGTTCATACAGGCATCATTTGTAAAATCCATATAATCCATAAACATATCTCCATACGGATTTATAGAGCATGATGATAAATGAGGAAATGAAGGGCATCCGCTATTGGCAGCTTCTTGAGGTGGTGTATCAGCAATTCCGTCATCGCCGCAATCGCTATCGCCCCATGGATGCTTTAACCCAAGCCAATGGCCAAGTTCATGAGTTACAGTCCTTCCTTTATCAAAGGGCTTTATCAGGTTGCCAATTGTGCCAAAAACATCGTATTGTATAACAATTCCGTCTTTTTCAGCTGGGCTGCCAGGTAAAACAGCATAGCCTAATGTGCGGCCAAAAAGATTGCAAACCCATATGTTCAAATACTTTGATGCATCCCATGCATCATCGCCACCTTGTGAAGAAAACTTCATAGCATCATCTGCTGTATACTGTGTAACTGTTGTATATTTATGTATAATTCCTGTGGTATACCTTCCATTTGGATCTACTTTGGCGAGGCAAAATTGAATTTTTGTATCTGCGGCAACGCTTTTGAAAGGTGCCGGAGTATTAATAGTATCAGCATTTTGCCTCCTAAAATCATTATTTAATGATACAATTTGGGATATTACCTGTGCATCGCTAATATTCTGAACATTATTATTATAAAGAACATGTACGATTACGGGTACAGTTATTATCTCATTACTTATAGTATCCCTTAAAGAATCGCCTTTGGAGCTATTTAAATTAGTAACACGTTCAGTGATAAATTTATTAATTGGATGATTGTTATTATATGCCGGAGTTAAGCAACGTTGGGCCGAACCACTAATTGAAAGTAGAAATATAAAAATTGTAAAAATTAACTTCATGTATTCCCTGTTGTAAAACTCAAAAGTTTGAGTATGTGAACAATATCGGGATTACATAGGCTTTGGGCGGGCTTTTACAATGGATAGTGAAAAATCAGGAGATTTGACCTAAACTTTATGATAAATGACAAGGAAATCTTGATTTGTGTTTATCTGTAGCGGAGGTTCAATGCACAAATAAACACAATATTATTGGTAGTTGAAAATTTTTAAGAAGTTATTTTTTTTTGAATATACATTTAAAGCTTCAGTGCAGTATTTTTACATTTAATTGTACGTATAAAAAATTTAAAGGCATCCATGTTTTATAAAACAGTATTGGCAGCGGCTATTTTTTTATTTTTGGCCTCATGTAATAATTCTTCCTCTCCTGATTATGATAATTCACTTCCTTCTATAAAAGTAAATAATATACCTCCTCCTGAACAGATAATGTTTAAAGTAGACTCAGTTTTTCCTCATGACCCAGGGGCATTTACACAAGGGTTGGAATTTTATAAGGGAAAATTGTACGAAGGTACTGGCCAGCCCGGCCAATCAAGATTGCGTATTACTGATATAAAAACAGGAGCAGTTGAAAAAAATTATTTAATTCCTGATAGTTCTGTTTTTGGGGAAGGAATAACAATTTTTAAAAATAAAATTTATCAACTCACCTGGCAAAGTAAGGAGATATTTGTTTATAATCTTGATGATATAATGCATCCTATAAGTACACTAAAATGGGATAGGGAGGGCTGGGGTGCTACTCACGATAATAACAATATTATTATTAGTGATGGTACTTCGCATTTATATTTTGTTCAGCCTGATGAAAAAAACAAATCAATGAAGATCAATAAGATTTTAACAGTTGCCGATAATCTGGGAGAGGTAGACAGCCTGAATGAAATTGAATTGATTGATGGTTACGTGTTTGCAAATAGATGGCTTACAAGTGATATTGTAAAAATAGATACATCCAATGGCTATGTTACTGGAAAAATGAACCTTACAGGGTTACTTCAACAATATGATCCAGGAGCCCAGGTAAATGAAAACGCTGTTTTAAATGGAATCGCTTATGATAGTGCAACAAAAAAGCTATACATAACTGGAAAATATTGGCCAAAACTATTTGAGATGCATTTACAATAGTTTTGAAATCTTATTTACTTGTTAGGATTGGTTGTTATGGCACCAGCACCATAGTCGTTGGTTTTATAAGTCCTATGGCCTGGCGAACTTGCACCCAGGCGTGTATCGCGATAAATGGTATTTTGATTCTGGCTTGAATCAGAAAAATTATAATTGTAATTTATGGAACTTCCGGTTTTATAAGGGTTTGTAGTAATAGCTCCTGCACCATAATCATTTTTTTTGTAAGTGTTATAAAGAGGGGAACTGCTTCCCAGGCGGGTATCCCGATAAATATGGTTCTGGGCATTATGCGTATAATTTGCGTCGGGCGTCCTTATATAATAAGTTTGATTTTCTGATAACCTTTGATTCTCAGAAGTATCCTGTCCCATCACTGTATATGAAAAGGAACAAATGATAATAGAAATAAAAATTATTTTAGATTTCATAGGTAAATATTTATAATTAACCGCCCATAAAATGTGCCATAGTATTTAGATTTTGAAAAATTAATTTCATTGTTAACATAAAAATTGATTCTTGCAGTTATAAAAAATGTATTTTATTTTGATTTTTCAATATTTATATTAGTTTTGTATTTCCTCATCCCTTAGAAATACCAAAATTCCTCATTCATTGAAGGCCTTCACCCCAATCCTTTTATTGCTTAACGCAATTATTGTAAAACCATAATCTGTTTTCCTAACTTTTATTATTTTATCTCTAAAACTCAGTTATGAAAAAGAATTTTACAATTTTGAAGGGTTTATTTGCTTCTGCATTTTTCTTTTCACTTATTCAGATATTGCCTAATTCAAGCCAGGCACAAGTAAGTTGTCAAAATGCAACTGTTTTATGGTCACAGGATTTCGGAACTGGCATTACCGCTACAAGTGACCCTGATGTTCTTACTTCAGGGCTAACTTTTGAAGCAACAGGCCTTTTACAAAGCGAAGGAACCTATCGGGTTATAAATAATACTCAACAAAAACCTGAATGGCAGGCATCTCCTGATCATACCGGAAATACAAATGGTAAGATGCTGGTTGTTAATGGGCAAGCAGAAAACTTTTACCAACATACCATTTCTAATGCAAATGGATTTGTACCTGGAAATTATACTGTGAGCATGTTCGTAATGAATATCGATACCTCTGTAACTTGTGCTCCCGATCCTTTGTTGCCGGTAATGACATTTACAGTAGAATACTATTCCCAATCTAATACCTGGGTTCCTCTGGCAGGGTCTCCTTATACTGCTGAACCAGTTGCTCAAACTAAAAGCCCTACTTGGGTAAATTTGGGTTCTTCCTTTTCAATACCAGATAACTTAACTTTCTTTCCTACACAAATTAGAATTACAATAGGCGATGGAACGGCAGGTGGCTGCGGAAATGATTTTGCAGCAGACGACATCCAGTTTTCTTTATGCCCCGCTGGCGGTGTAGCACCAGTTACCTTAACAAGTTTTACTGCCCGTAATAAAGGAAATAGCGTTAACCTGGATTGGTCAACTGCTCAGGAACTTAATAATAATTATTTCCAGGTTGAAAGAAGTGCTGATGGAGGTACAGGATGGTCAATAATTGCAACAGTAAAGGGTGCAGGCAATAGCCAGGTTGTTAATAATTATAATGCAATCGATGCAAGCCCACTTCCTGGTATCAATTATTATCGTTTAAAACAAGTTGACAATGATGGAAAAGCAGTTTACTCTAATACTGTGATTGTAAAGGTAGTTTTACAAAAAGCGTCAATCTCTGTTATCGCCAATCCATTCTATAATACGCTTTCTGTAAGTTTTGTAAGTCCAACTTCGGAGATGGTTACTGCCAGGTTGGTAGATGTAACTGGTAAACAAATTGCAGTTGATAAATGGAATATTTATAATGGCACTTCTAAGAAAGATTTTAGCAATTTGGGAGGTTTACAACATGGAATGTATATTCTTTCAATTATAAATAATTTTGGTGTAATAATTTATAATGGTAAAGTTGTAAAGCAATAATATTACACACGCATAAACCGAGGAAGGGAGCCTGTTTTATGGCTCCCTTTTTTATTTAAATAATCAAATTTTTGTAAATAATCTTTTTTATCTTGACGCAATTAATTCTCTTTTATGGCAATTGCTAAACTTAGCGAAATTAAAAAGGAGCTTGAGAATCTTGAATTTAAAGATTTACTTGAGGTTTCCTTGCGGCTTACAAAGTTTAAAAAAGAAAACAAGGAATTGCTTTCATTTTTGCTGTTTGAAGCCGCCGATATTTCCAGTTTCGTTCAAAGAATAAAAAACGACATTGAAGAACAATTTTTGCAAATAAATAAATCAAATATTTATTTTATTAAAAAAGGTGCGAGGAAAATTTTACGCATAGTTAATAAACAAATTCGATTTTCTTCATCAAAACAGGTAGAGGCTGAATTATTAATTCATTTTTGTAATTGTATAATTTCCTATTCAATACCGGTTAATAATAGTACACAGTTACTTAATTTATATAAAAATCAATTGAAAAAAATGGAGTTTGCTTTGTTGCTCCTCCATGAGGATTTGCAATATGACTTAAAAAGGCAACTAATTCAATGAGAAAGCTATTTCTCCTTTTCTTGCCTGTTCTGTCAGAGTCCTAAGTATTTTATAGGAAGTACTATAATTAAAATTAAAAGAATTTTATCCTTATTATTCCATATCTTTTAATTGTAATATCTTAAGCTGAAAAATAGGAATGATTGTTGCAAACACTTTTATTAACAAATTAATAATTATTTCATTTAAAAATCATTTATTATGAGCATTAAAAAAATTATTCCTGTCTTATTAATGTCAATGTGTATCACGTTGGTAACACCTGTTTTTGCATCAAACTCCACTCCGGTAAAAACTGAAGTTCCAAAAGAAGTACGAGCACAGCAAATTGAAAACCGGCTCATTGAAATCCGCGACATGGATAAGAGCAATTTATCAAAGGCAGACAAAAAAGATTTAAGAAAAGAAGTAAAAAGCTTAAAAAAAGAAGCCCGTTCGCAAGGTATTTACCTTTCAATTGGAGCAATTATAATTATTATTTTACTTTTGATTCTTTTATTATAATTATATATTGCCAATAAAAAAGTTGACATTATTAAATTATTCCCGGTTTCATCAGGAAACCGGGATTTTTGTTTGAAAATAATTTCCTGGCTTAAATTTTAAAACCATATGCTGCTACCTTTCGTTTTAAATTTTATTATTAGGATGATTTTTTAGCACTTGCTACCATTGCTATTCCTACAATAGCTAAAACTCCGCCTGCATAAGTAGGCCAGCCATACCAGTGATGTTCAGTTTTATTTACTTGTATCGGGCCCGCGTCAATGATTGTTTTCTTTTCTGGAATAGAAACACCTTTGACTACTATCATAATAATTCCAATAGCGATTAAAATCCAACCAATTGCTTTCATAATTCAAATTTTTAGTTATTGCAATATAATATATTAAAAGTTAAGATTTTTTTTAAATGATCTGTAACGTTTTATTTCACCTGGATTCAATTTTTCATAATTTAGCTACTTATGGATTTACAGATTTTTACAAATATTGGTTTGTTAGTGAATACAAGAATAATTGATGGTTTAATAAGAGGCAATAAACTTTCTAATTTACCCTATTTAAAAAATGCTTATATAATTATTGAAAACGATACCATTTCTGAAATTGGAGAGATGGATCAATTTCGTTTTTCAAAAGAACAAAAAAAGTTGCCGGATAATACAATTGTTTTGCCTGCTTGGTGCGATAGCCATACTCATTTAGTATTTGCAGGTAGCCGCGAGGAAGAATTTATTGATAAAATCAATGGGCTTAGTTATTCTGAGATCGCTGAAAAAGGCGGTGGTATTCTTAATTCAGCCAAAAAATTAAACGATACTTCACAAGATGAATTATTTACATCTGCGTGGAAAAAATTAGAAGAAGTCAGCAAATTAGGAACAGGCGCAATTGAAATAAAAAGCGGTTATGGACTGAATACCGAAGCAGAGTTAAAAATGCTGAGAGTAATCCGAAAATTGAAAGAAAATACCCCTGTTCCAATAAAGGCTTCTTTCCTGGCCGCGCATGCATATCCTGCTGATTATAAGCATAATCATGACGGCTATATAAACTTAATCATTAATGAAATGTTGCCTAAAGTGGCGGGAGAAGGATTAGCTGATTATATGGATGTGTTTTGTGAGGAAGGCTTTTTTAGTGTTGCAGATACTGAAAAACTGCTTGATGCAGGATGGAAATATGGGCTAAAGCCGAAAATACATGCTAATCAATTGTATTACTCTGGTGGTGTGCAAGTAGGTGTGAAGCATCATGCGGTGAGCGTAGATCACCTGGAGTGTGTTGTGGATACCGAAATAGAAGCATTAAAAGGAAGCAATACTATGCCTACTTTGTTGCCTGCAGCGGCCTTTTTCCTGGGTATGCATTACCAACCTGCAAGAAAAATGATAGATGCGGGGCTTCCTGTTTGCCTGGCGACAGATTATAATCCAGGATCATGCCCATCAGGAAATGTGC
>Ga0134126_10007077_pt1 | contig 14077 bp, 8 predicted proteins | sample KB31752_FD_96881 | JGI IMG/M metagenome (GOLD analysis project Ga0134126, IMG submission 96881) | Terrestrial soil microbial communities with excess Nitrogen fertilizer from Kellogg Biological Station, Michigan, USA - KB3-175-2 | ecosystem: Environmental > Terrestrial > Soil > Unclassified ... | reverse complement strand
GGACATGTTTCCGCGCCGGGCAGTAGGTTCGGTGGTTGGGATAGGCGGAATGGCCGGCTCGATTGGCGGAATGCTTATTCAGACGACCGTCGGATTGATCCTGTTCTATACAGGTTCTTACCTCCCGATTTTTATTGTTGCCGGAAGCACTTATCTGGTGGCGCTGGGAATTATTCACCTGCTGGTTCCGAGGCTCGAACCGGCTAATGTTGAGGCCGTTGCAGCGGTGGCCGGCTGAGCGTCAGATAATGAAACGATGAACATTAAATCAAAGAAGGATTGCCGCTGGGACTGTGTGTCACTCGGCGAAGTGATGCTGAGGTTCGATCCCGGCGATGATCGAATTCACACTGCTCGCGAATTTCGCGTCTGGGAAGGCGGCGGCGAGTACAACGTCGCGCGCGGGCTGAAACGCTGCTTCGGGCTCGACACTGCTGTCGTCACTGCACTGGCAGATAATCCCGTGGGCCGTCTCGTGCAGGACTTGATCTATCAGGGCGGCGTAGACCAATCGCATGTTCGCTGGGTGAAATTCGATGGTGTCGGTCGCGAGGTGCGCAATGGTTTGAACTTCACGGAACGTGGATTCGGCGTGCGAGCTGCGCTCGGTTGCTCCGATCGTGGCCATACGGCAGTCTCACAACTTAGTCCCGGCGACATTGACTGGGAAAAGATCTTCGGCGCGGAAGGCGCGCGCTGGTTTCACACCGGCGGCATCTTTTGCGCGCTATCCGAGACCACGCCTGCCGTTGCCAAAGAGGCGATGGAGGCAGCCCGGCGTCACGGCACAACCATCTCTTTCGATCTGAATTATCGCGACAGTCTCTGGCAAGCGATTGGTGGCAAGGCTCGCGCGCGTGAAGTTAATCGCGAACTCGCAACCCTCGTTGATGTGATGATAGGCAATGAGGAAGACTTCACGGCCTGTCTCGGTTTCGAAGTGGCCGGTTTAGACGAAAACTTCTCAAAGCTCGATGCCACTAACTTCCGCAACATGATCGAACGAGCCGTTGCTGAGTTTGGCAACCTCAAGATAGTTGCTACGACGCTGCGAAACGCAACCACCGCGACACTGAACGACTGGGGCGCCGTTTGCTACGTCGACGGCGAACTCTACCAGGCCCCAACTCGCGAAAGTTTGGAGATCTACGATCGTATCGGTGGCGGCGATAGCTTCGCCTCGGGACTGATTTACGGATTCCTGATGAACAAGGGCTCGCAATGGGCAGTTGAATGCGGGGCCGCCCATGGTGCGCTGGCAATGACGACGCCTGGAGATACGACGATGGCAACGTTGTCGGAAGTTGAGCGCGTTATGAAGGGTGGCAACGCGCGAGTCGCGCGGTGAGTATTGCTAGACCAGCCCCGAGGATGAAGCGCGACTCTTTGGAGTGCGGTGACCTGTCACCGCTTTAGTCGGTCGCGACTTGGCGCGACCACGCTTCAGGAATCTACGTCGGATCTCGGCGTCAAGCCACCGAGGACCAAAGCGGTGACAGGTCACCGCACTCCAAAAGTTAGAAGCATCTTCATCTAAATGAACAAGATCGCCATTCTAAAACGCATCCATGAGGTTGGCTTAATCCCGGTCGTAAGAGCCGAGTCGTCAGACCTGGCCATGCGCGCAGTTGCCGCGCTGAAAACAGGCGGCCTCGATGTGCTCGAAGTAACAATGACTGTGCCGGGAGCGATTGAGGTGATCCGTGCTCTGGCCGAGGAATACGGCGACCAGGCGTTGGTCGGCGCAGGCACGGTGCTCGATCGAGAAACCGCCGACAGATGCATTCAAGCGGGTGCGCAGTTCATAGTGAGCCCCGCGCTCAACGAAGATACGATTGCCTTCTGCCGTGCGAACGACGTAGCAATCTTCCCTGGCGCGTTGACTCCCACGGAAGTTGTGAGGGCGTGGAACGCGGGGGCGGATGCGGTGAAAATTTTTCCGGCCAGCGCAGTAGGCGGCGCAAGTTATCTAAAATCGCTTAAAGCACCTTTGCCGCAAATTGAGATGATTCCAACCGGCGGCGTTTCGCTGGCCACCGCGGCAGGCTTCATCGCCGCCGGCGCGTTTGCTCTGGGCGTCGGCGCCGATCTCGTAGATGTGGAGGCAATCCGTGCTGGAGAGACGGAAAAAGTCACGCAGGCAGCGAGAGCGTACATCGCGGCCGTCAGTGAAGCGCGAAAGTCGCTCTCGTAAACCGCTAATCAGAGTTTAAGTTTTCGCGAGTTAAGTTGCGCGTCCGGCGTTATCAGTGGGGGTAGTTGTAAGTGGATCAGGACCATCAGCTTCTTCAGCTTCCTGCGCTTTTTGCGCCAGCATCAGATGATCGCGCATTGCGTTGCGGGCAGCTTCCGAATCACGCTCGCGGATGGCCCGGTAGATATGGCGATGCATTTCGGCTGATTCTTTCAGGTCCTTGGCGCGCTTGACTGTTTTTCTTCGCACGTCAAAAAGAATTGTCGCAACCATATTCATCAGCGAGGTAAGAATGCGATTTCGCGAGGCCGAAGCGACTGCCTGGTGAAAGCGCATATCGTGGACGAGAAACTGCTCGGGATCATCAAGGGAAGCGTACATGCCCGCTATCTCTTCCGACAACAAAGCCATATGCTCGCTGGTCGCTCGCTCCGCGGCGAGTCCGGCTACAGCCATCTCGAGCGATCGTGGGGCTTCAAACATTTCGGTAGACGTAAACCCATGCAATGAAGCCATCAATCGTAGCGGGCTGCTGTCGAGTGCGGGAGGACCATCGGATTTAACCACGAAAGTTCCGGCGCCCTGTCGTGATTCCAGCACGCCAACCGCAGCCAGAGATCGAATTCCGCCGCGCAGCGTAGGCCGGCTCACGCCCAGTATTTTGGCCAGGTCACGCTCCGGCGGGAGCCTATCCCCCGGGCGCAACTCTCCCCGATGGATCATTTCTCGAAGCTGCGAGATGACTTCTTCTGCAGTAGTGCCGGTGCGTGCAGCGTCGATCGTCTTAAACTTCTTGCCGTTGGAATCGGTCATACCATTAGTGCCTTCCTGGAAGCCGAGTTTACCACAAAGGTCGACCGTGCCAACAAACAGTTTCGTCTCGCTGAATGGTGGTAATCGCTGTCTGAGGGGCTTTGGGGCTTTTCGTTCAACTAGTGTTCGTAGCAGGATCAATCGAAAGGTAAGACCATTCAAATGTTTGTCGCATCTATAGGCGCTGATTCTCCGAAAACGATTAGCCGCCGTCTTGCGCGAATACCGCTTTCATTTTTGCTGGCGGCTCCGCTCCTATTCTCTTTTCTGTTACTTGCAGGGTCGCCAGTTCAGGCAAACCCGTCACGATTCTCGGAAGAGATGGCCAACACCGTCATGACTCGCTGGAAGGATTCATGGGAGTTGCAACCGGGAAGGGCTGAGAAGTGGAGTTACGATCAGGGCGTGGTGCTCAAGGGGATGGAGGGCCTTTGGCTAAACACGGCTAACGGCAAGTATTTTCGATTTATCCAACAGAGCATCGACCGCTTTATTAATGACGACGGAACGATTCGCACGTACACGATCGACGAATACAACATTGACAACATTAATAACGGCCGCATCCTGCTCCTGCTTTACAACGTCACCGGTCAGGAAAAATATCGGAAAGCTGCGGCCCTGCTGCGCGAACAGTTAAGGACCCATCCGCGCGCCTCGGACGGCGGCTTCTGGCATAAGAAGATATATCCCTATCAGATGTGGTTGGACGGCCTCTACATGGGGGAACCTTTCTATGCCGAATACGCAGCAATGTTTCACGACGATGCCGCTTTCGATGACATTGCGAAACAGTTTGTGCTCATGGAATTGCATTCAAGAGATGCAAAGACCGGACTGCTGTACCACGCCTGGGATGAATCGCGAAAGCAACGCTGGTCTAATCCGACCACTGGACGTTCCCCTCATTTCTGGGGACGCGCGATGGGCTGGTATGCAATGGCGCTGGTCGACACTTTGGACTATTTCCCTCCAGACCACCCAAAACGCCACGAACTGATTGCGATCCTCAAACGACTGGCAGTCGCGGTCGAAAGATATCAGGAGCCGAAATCCGGGCTGTGGTATGAGGTGCTTGATAAGGGTAGTACGAAGGGAAACTATCTCGAAGCGTCAGTCTCCTGCATGTTCACCTACGCGCTGGCAAAGGGCGTTCGCGAAGGTTATCTGCCGGCTTCTAGTCTTGGAGTGGCGCAAAAAGGTTATGCGGGGATTCTCAAACGGTTCATCAAAACCGATGCGAGTGGACAGATGAATCTCGAGGGCACCGTCAGCGTCGGCGGCTTAGGCGGCAATCCTTATCGCGACGGCAGCTATGAATATTATCTGAGCGAGAAAGTGGTGACTAACGACCCGAAGGGTATCGGCGCCTTTCTGATGGCCAGCAACGAAATGGAGATTGCCGATCTACGTCTGACCCATGGCAAGATCGTAACTCTCGATTACTTCTTCAACAACGAAGTCAAGAAAGATGCGGCAGGTTATATGACTTCCTGGCACTACAAGTGGGACGAAATGCCCAACAGCGGTTTCTTTTTCTGGGGGAATTTATTCAGGAACCTCGGTGCCGAAACTCAATCCTTAACGGCTGGTCCAACACTCGACAATCTGAGGAATACCGACATCTACATCATCGTGGACCCGGACACAAAGTCGGAAAGCGAGACACCAAACTTTATCGACTCGCAGCAGGTTCGGGCGATCACGCAGTGGGTGAAGGGTGGTGGCGTTCTCGTGCTGATGGGTAACGATGCTGGGAACGCGGAGTTCGAGCACTTCAATCAGTTGGCAAAGCAGTTTGGTATACAGTTCAACCAGGACAGTAAGAACCGCGTCGAGGGAACCAATTTCGCGATGGGCAGCGTGATGGTGAACGAGGGAAACGCGGTTTTCAAAACTCCAAAACAGCTTTACCTCAAAGAGATTTCCACTCTTACGCTTACGCCGCCAGCCCGGCCACTTATGCAACATAAAGGCGATGTGATCATGGCTACCGCGAGATTCGGTCGCGGCACTGTGTTCGCGGTTGGGGATCCATGGCTATACAACGAGTATGTCGATGGCCGAAAGCTGCCGGCGGAATTCGAGAACTACAAGGCCGCGCAAGATCTCTCCCGCTGGTTACTGCAACAGGCTCTGGCGAGAAAGAGATGAGCGACCCTTTTGGAGTGCGGTGACCTGTCACCGCTTTTTGCCTGCGGCGGCTTGACGCCGCAATTCTACGCCTCAGGCAACTCTTGAGAGGTTGCGATTACTTTCATTAACACCGCGGCTGCCGTCGTCGTTCAGGTTCAAAACGAAACATATTGAGTGTTTGGCTGGTCGCTGCGCTCCCAGTTCTGATTTTGTGTGACCGAGCTTAAGCTCCTTCTGGTCAATGCGGCCTTTGGGTGAGTCAACTATATGATTACCGTTCAAACGGTTTCCTTCTTCGTTGGTCCTTGATCCACCGGGCTAAAGCCGCGGTGTTAATGAGAGAAACAAGAACGACAATACACCATTGTAAAGAGAGGTCGTTGCATACTGAGCGATATTAAATGGCAATTTTTTGAGAAGGGATGACGAACGGATGAAGCAAAAAACATTAGTGGTGATTAAGCGAAGTTTGGGGGTACTTTCTGTCGCGATTGCTTTGGCAGTTAGTTCTATGGCGCAGTCAGTTCAAACCGCAGCTCAACATGCACCCAGCAGTCCGACACGGCCCTTCGTCGTTATGCCGGCACAGTCAGTGTCCGATCTGGAGCGAAAACTACAAACCGAGAACAAGGCCGAGGATTTGATCGGCGGCGAAGGTATGCAAACCCGCGTAGCCGTTCAACATGACAAAAGCAGGCCCACCGCGGCTGCCGAGCTACATGACGCCTCTGATGATGTTTACTATGTTTTGGAAGGCACTGCCACGCTCACGCTTGGTGGGAAACTGGACGCGCCCAATGAGATCGAACCCGGCGAGTGGCGTAGCCCGCGCATCAATGGCGGTCAGACATTTCAAATCACCAAAGGCGATCTGATCGTGGTACCGCGCGGCACGCCGCACCAGCGCACCGGGAAAGACTTCTCCATGATCCTGATAAAGATATATGCGGTTCCCCTTCCCGCCCCTCCTCCAGCTAAGCCGGCTGCACCCTCCAAGAAGCAACCATGAGCCGGAATTTTTGCAAAAACCAGTTCAATTAGTCCGCGTTTAGCGGACGACTGACAATAGCCCAGCGATTTATCGCTGGGAAAGCGATTGTGTTCGCGATCAAGTCCGTGAAACGGACGACTGAAAAAGTTGCCTATGCGGTGCGGCGTTCAGCCGTCCGCTACACGGACTGCGTTTTCAACCCGGATCCTGATCCCAGCAATAAACTGCTGGGCTATTGTCATTCGTCCGCTTCGCGGACGAGCGCTGCGTTCTAATCTCTTTTTCGAAGTCTACTAAGGCGCCGGCCGCGGTGAGTTAGTACTGCGGCCCTTATGCACTGGTTCGATCATCACATTCACAAACGAAACTGAGCCGGCGTGGTTCATCACCTCAGCAGATTCAACGCCGCGAAAGATACAGTCTCTGAAACGCACGTTTTCGATCGTCACGCCAGGAAAACCGACTACCCACATCACCCTCGGGCTTGAGATGCTATGCACGCGCTCGAGCGATACATTACGCAGAACCGGTTTATAGGATCCGGTGGCGCCGGTGTCGTAAAGAAAATCAACCGTGAGCACAGCCTCGGAAACTCGTCCTATGAAGACGTCGCGCATGAAGACGTTTTCGATCACGCCACCACGCCGGGCGTTCGACTTGAAACGCAGTGCCCGATCGAGATTGGGGCTATCCATGCGGCAATCTTCGACGAAGACATTACGACAGTCTCCCGAGATTTCACTTCCTATAACCACTCCGCCATGTCCATCTTTCATGGTGCAGCCGCGCACGATTATATTTTCGGACGGAACATGTACGCGTCGACCGTCCGCGTCCCGCCCGCTCTTAATGGCGATGCAGTCGTCGCCCGTGTCGAAGACGCAATTCTCAATCAGCACATCGCGGCTCGACTCCGGATCGCAACCATCGTTGTTGGGGCCGTGACTGACTACCGTGACGCCGCGCACAGTAACGTTGCTGGAAAGCACCGGATGGATTTCCCACATCGGCGAGTTAATAATCCGTACCCCCTCGATAAGGATGTTCTTACTACGGTAGGGTTGTATGAAACTATTTCGCAGGTGATGGCCGTCGCCAAACACGCGCTCCTTTACAGGCACACCGCGATCGCCCAGCTCGCGCAGTCTGGTTACGTCAGCCCGGGCCGGTGGGTCGCCGCCGGCCGCTGTTCGGCGCGCCCACTTCCACCAGTTATCGTTGGACGCCGAGCCATCGAGCACGCCACTGCCAGTGACCGCGATGTTTTGCTGCTCAAAGGCGTAAATGAGCGGCGAGTAGTTCATACATTCGGTTCCCTCGAAGCGGGTGTAAACAACCGGCAGGTATTTCGCTGGATCAGGGCTGAACTTCAGGGTAGCGCCTTCAGATAAGTGAAGATTGACGTTGCTCTTGAGATGGATGGCGCCGGTTTGAAAAACGCCGGGCGGCACCACCACGCGGCCGCCGCCGGAAGCGTGGCAGGCCTCGATCGCTTTGCGAATCGCGTCAGTGTTATCCAGGTCGCCGGAACGCGCGCCGTAGTCATTTATTTTGAAATCTCGTTTGGGGAACCTCGGGACCTTGATGCGCGCGAGGATCGCTGGCACGGTTTGCCAGCCAACTACGGCGTTAGGTTGGGCCACGGCCGGCCGCGCGGCTAGGGCGTGACTCGCGCTAGTGGGAAGACCTAAAGCCAGACAGGTGAATATCAGAACGAAATAGCGCTTAAGCAGCTGGCACATTTTGTTTGTCCTTTGTTCTCTCTTTAGCACCGCGCATTGTTGCCAGGTCGATCCATGACCATACTCACATCAAACCTTTGTCGTCCGCTTCGCGGACTTTCAATCGCGATACTCATGTTGAATCAAGAAGACTATTACCGCCTAACTCGTTTCATTTTGCTTCCAATCCTTAATCCCTGAGTTAAAGCCGCGGTGCTGAAACTAAACCAGTCATTCGCCAACATTTTGTTGACTTATCACCATGGATGGTTTAGAAAATTTCATCCCTTTTTAACAGGCCCCCTTTATCTTTGAGAGACAACTGCAGCGTTAGCATTAGAGGGTTGCCAAATGCGCCTATTGAAATCGCCACGCCTTCCTTTCATTTTCGTCTTGCTTGCTTCGCTCTCGTTTCTCTTAGCTCCAGCAGGCTGGACGGCTCGTGCGCCAGTCAACAGCGAGCGTCGGCCCGAATTGGCGCACGCGAGGCTGACCCCAGAAACATCTTCTGCCTTAATCGCCCAGTATCATGGCAAAACTTCCGCCATCGACAAGTCTAGCGGCAGCTTACCGGCAAGGGATCAAGGCGGAATTCGCGAAGACGTGCCCGAAAAATACCTGGTCCGTTACGAGCAATGGAAAAAAGAATTCCTGGCCACCGAAACGGCTCGCCAGCAATGGGCCGCCTATCAAAGCAATCCAGACTTTACCTTGACGATAGTTGTCTCTCGTGACAACCCCGAGGGTGGAACCACCAGCAACTACCGTTGGAACGACGCCGGACGTTTGGTGGCGGCGACCATCACGCTTGGATACCGTCTGGATGCCGGTTTTCCAAATCCCGTCTACTTCCCGGTGATGAATTCGTTGCTGCCCACGGACACAACCCGCAAGATCGATGGTCAAACTCTGGCAGCGACAAAAATGGCCCACGAGTTCGGTCATGTGAACCGCACTGCCGCCGGCGACTCAGCGCTCTATCAACTTCAAAGCGAGTTGATGCCTCAATACAATCAGATCTTTTTGAGCAACGGTCGCGACCTGAACGACCCGCGCTTGATCGAATTGACACGAAAGATGGGCGGCACACCGGTTGAGATCTGGGAAGATCGTGAATACTGGGGCGAAACAAACGCCATGCTTTACCTTCGTGACCGATTCGCAGAAGACGCTTTCCGTTGCTTACTCTTCAGCCGGATCAAGAGGAGCGTCGATCTGTATGCCCCGAGCTATGAAGAACGCTTCCTTAACATCGCGCAATCGGTCCCCTCCGGCCGTCATTGCGCCTGGTAGCGCAGGCGACGGGTAGTGCCGATATCACCTCCTCAGTTTTTCTGAGATCCGCCGTCACCATTAGGGGCGACGGTGGCGTCGGCGGCATTCGCCTGCCCCAGACAGACGACAAGTGAAATGAGGACTAAAACAAGCAGGACTCGGAATGCCCTTCTGGTTGATCGACTTCGCATTGGCTTGCCCTTAAAGTCGGAATTCCGGCTGACAATTAGAAGCAGTTCTCAGTGATGCCCCAACGGGGCTGCGGCCTACAGCCCAGGGTTGCCGCTTCGGCTACCCTGGGTAAAGAAAGCAATCTTGCGGCAACCGCAACGCGGTTGCATCTGCTTTGTGCGTTTCCTTCCGAGAGAATGACGCAACCGCGTTGCGGTTGAAATTTCTTTTCTATTGCAGCCCAGGCTAGCCGAAGCGGCAACCCTGGGCTGTAGGCCCTAGCCCCGTTGGGGCATCACTGAGACCTTATCTTGCGACCTGCGCCCGTTCTTTGTACGACTTTGTGTTTTGTCAGCGCGATTCAAATACTCCTCGAGGTTGGTGTAGCCATCTGAATCCTTATCGGTTACGCCATCTCCGGCATCATGCGGATTCAGACCATGCCGGCGTTCCCACTCGTCTGGCATGCCGTCGTTATCAGTATCAACCGGCGCCGCCTTGGACTTTAGCTCCGGCCACCCTCCTACTTGGGCTTGCGAATCAATGATCGAACCTTTACGCCCACGTACCTCAGTTACGATCCGCGCGTCGACCGAATCCCGTCGTGGCAGCGAGGCGCCTACACTTCTGAGGACCGCTTCATAAGCGCTCCGAGGGCTAACTGTCGTAACCGGCTGCGAGTTGAACGGCTCAGCCACAGTTTCCACTTGTCTTTTCCCATTGATCACCACGGGTTCAAAAAACAGCGAATTGTCAGCAGTTGCAGCGGTGTTTCCCTCGAAGATGTTATCGCGAATGTAGAAGGTCAAATCGGAAGGTCCGCCAATATGAATCGGCGTCAACGCCTTGCTGTCGGGGCCGGGCCGAATATAGTTCGCGACATAGTTTATTTTCAGCACTCCCTGGGTTAACCCCGAGGCAATTTCACCGTAGTTGTAAATCACATTGTTACGAACATCGAACGTGGGATAAGGCGGGCGGCCATAGTTATCACCGAGGCGCGGGTTGCGCGCGTTGTTGTGCGCCCAGAGATTGTGATGCCAGCTAACCGGTCCGTTTGCCCGTGAGAGCGAACCGTAGCCGTGAGGTCCTTTGGTGTGCTTGCTGTGGTTTAAGCCTTCGGCGATCAGACACCATTGAACTGTAACGTTCGAAACATTGCCGGCGAGCGAAAGCGCTTCGTCTACGGACCAGGTGGCGGAGCAGTGATCGACAATCACATTCTCAGCTCCGGCCGCCAGCGTGATGCTGTCCGCTTCCTGCCGGCTCACATCGCCCAAGCGGCTGCGCAGGTAACGCACGATCACATCGTGTGTTGCAATGACGAAGGTGTAGTTGCGAAGGCAAATACCGTCACCCGGTGCAGTCTGGCCCGCGATAGTGATGTAAGGCTGCTTTATTACAATAGGACTTGCGAGCGTGATCAGGCCGGAGACGCGGAAGATTACAATGCGCGGACCTTCGGCGTCGCAGGCCGCGCGAAAGCTGCCTGGTCCCGCGTCGTCGAGATTCGTAATAAAGATAACTCTGCCTCCTCTGCCGCCGGGAGTTGTCGAGCCGAATCCTTCAGCGCCCGGAAACGATCGGACTATGATCGCGTCGCTTGCCGCCGAGGAGATCGGTAACCCAGTCGGTAATGCAAACGAAAATCCGAAGATAACAAGACCCAGTGCAAGACTGCGCGTGCTGTTCATCATGAGATTTCTACGGAGTCGGGCATGATTTGTTTCCAATGGTCCACTGGCTTCGTTCTTCAGCACTCGTCATGTTTCGGCTGTCGGCCGCTCCGCGGACTGCTCGCAGAACGCGAGTGATCACAACGGCACTCGATTGTTGAGTCGCGTAATCTCCTTCATCTTCGCATCGGGATCGATCACGATGCTGGAGCCCTCGATCCGCAGCCCCGCCGGAACGGCAACCGTTATCGTAGTGGTCCGCGGCAGGAGATCAGCGGGCGCTTCGAGCGGTGGCACGGGCGCTAATAAAAGCACCTTCCCGTTCTGATCTACGAGCGCCAGCGTTGTCGGCAAAGCGTTCACCCCACCCAGACTATGTATCGTCACCGAAAGTTTTTTGCCCCGCAGCAGGACATCGTCTTTGGAGATCCCAAGGTCGGGTCGCGCCCAGTATGGGATTCCTCTGGCGACCAGTTTCAAGTTCAGCACGGTGCTTGCTCCTGGTGGAAACGTGAGTTCTATGGCGCCGCTGCGTTCGAGTTCCATCATAGTGGTCATGCCGGCGCCGTCGATCACATCGTCGCCATTTGTATCCACGCCCTGCATCATTTCCCACTGACCCGGGTCAACGTCCCACACTGTCATGTTTGCTTTAACGGTCATCCGACTTAGATTGTAGACAACGATCTTCAACGACTGTTGTGTTGCCTGCGGAACCAGGATCGCCGTGCTTTCTTCATTAGCCGGCGATTGGAAGGTCCAACTAACAGCCTGACCGGGATAAAGCGAATTCCTGGTCAAGGCAACTCCGCCAAGTCGCGCGCGTTGCAGCTCGCTGTAAGGCACGTCAATGCGATCGATCCACATGCTGCCTTCGGTGTTCATATACTCTCGGATCGCAGACGCTTCGATTTGTGATGCATAGAGTGACTCAAGAAAGTGTTTGTCTCCAGTCATCTGCCAGCCAAGGTGAGTGAACGCGAAATTGTTTGGCGGTGGAACGTTAAGACGTTGGCTCTTTGGATTTGGCGTTACCGTTGTACCGAAGCCCACGCGTTGACGGCCGGCGCCGGCTCTCGTCATGTTGACGATTTCGCTTCCCCAAGTCGGACGCAGGTCCAATTGATCGAGCGCGTTTGAGGGTATGCTTTCCAGCGCCCTCGCTCCCTGGTCTCGAAAGGGCTGCAAATATTTCTCGTCGCCAGTCCATTTCCAGGCTGCCCAAAAAACCGGCATGACATTGCCGCGATTATTCGGGGCTTCCTTGTCGTCTGCAAATCTGATGGCGATTGATTGTCTGAGCGGACCACCTTCGGTTTTCCGTCGATGAGCCAGAAAACCATCGGCAAGTTCAGTGATGATTTTCTTCATCTGCGGATTGCCGTTGTATTCAACCAGCATCATCGCCGGATGGAGTGCCAAAATAGAACTCGGCTTCGACCAGCCCCAGGGTTCTTCTTCGGCCATCTTGTTACCGCTGTAATAGGAAGATCGGAAGTGGCGGTGTCCGGCGTTGTTGATTCCAGTAACTTGCAGCAGCGCGCGAGAAGTTTCCATTGCTCGTTCCAACTGTTTTGGATCGCCATAATCGAGCAACAGCGATTGTCCCAGCGCCTGAATTCCCTCTTCGTAACTATGCAGTTCGTCAGCCTGAATGGTTGGCAGCCCGTTCGTGAACATGCCTTCGCGGTAGAAAGCATCCAACTCCTTCAGCAGCGATTCTTTGATTTTTTCAGGCTCGACGCCCATTAACGCTGTCGCCGGCCAATAGTTTGTCAGGTCGCCGTCATCGGATAAGCCGCCGCCAAACTCGCCGTTATCGATTTGCCGTCGATCTATATACCAAAGCACCACGCGCTTGAGGTTCTTCAGCTGTTCGACCTGGCGAAAGGCCCACAACGGCACACCCTCAGGCGGGACTGGTTGGCTAAAACTCGGTTTCTTGTGGCTGCGATTGCTGTCGTACCAGTAAGTCTGTGCCAGCCAGTGATTCGGATTCACGCGCAAGAGGTCGTTAACGTCGGCAGCGAATCGATTGTAGAGATTAAGTCGCGGATTATTGGTGTGCTCTTCGATAAGCATGGCGTAACTGTCGCGCGCCTGGGTGAAGCGATCGAGCTCGTGTTCCTTTGCGGCTTCAGCCCGTGCTTTGAAGATCAAGCGAACACGCGCGCCCACCAGAGACGCCGATCCGAAATCATTACCGGCGCCGGCGATGGTCAAGTACAACCCTTTGCCGACTGGCAGGATGCGGTCCCGAGTGTCGAGCCAGAGCGTGCGCGCTTCGTCAGGCTTCACGGAAAAACTGAAGTCGAGCAGGTTTCGCTGCAGCCATAGCGGATCCTTGACCTGAATATTCAAAGGAAAATATTCAGCATGTGTTGACTTAACATGCAGCGGCGGCAAATCGATTGCGATCCCATCCAGACCATCGCTGATGTTGTGCCAACCCCGGGCAGGTATCAGTACATGAACCAGTGGCAAATATGCGGTTGAACTTTTCTTGTCAACTACACTCGCGTCGGGAGTCTTAGCAGTGGCAACCGCAAAAACTGTCGCGCGTTCGTCAACCGTGTATCGACCTTTGATGAATTTCTCTACGGGCTCGAGGCTTTCGTCATCCGACTTCGCCGCTGTGCCCAGCGTGTAGCTGAGGCTGGCCGTACCTTTCGGCTCAGTACCTGCCGACACGTAATATGCCGACAACTCGCCGATGGGCTCTTCCTGCTCGACGTTTTCGAAGCGAATCTTCTGCCCGCGAATAGGCGCAGGCAATCGATGAAATGTTTTCTCTTGATCCTTCGGGCGCTGAAACAGAGGCTGTGACGGCGCACCGTCCAGATATAGCTTTCCCCAGGCAGAGCCGGAAATTTCCAACTGGTTCCAGGGCTCGTCTGGCATGGTGAAAGTCACAGACTGACCCGACAACGAATAGCAGTCCCAATCGGGTAGTTGAAAATAGTCGTTCCGGCCGGGCAGACGCGAGCGATTGTAAACGCCGGGCCAGGTTGTTTCGCGAATTCCATCAGTAGCCTTCCACCACCAACGTTTGAGATCGTAGACGTCATGAATCTCAACTTTACGCACCGAGGTTTCGCCT
>Ga0134126_10007076_pt1 | contig 14077 bp, 10 predicted proteins | sample KB31752_FD_96881 | JGI IMG/M metagenome (GOLD analysis project Ga0134126, IMG submission 96881) | Terrestrial soil microbial communities with excess Nitrogen fertilizer from Kellogg Biological Station, Michigan, USA - KB3-175-2 | ecosystem: Environmental > Terrestrial > Soil > Unclassified ... | reverse complement strand
CACCCGCAATCTCTTTAATCAGCATGGCAGCGCGTTTCAGCACTTCAACAGTAAGGCTGATGTTGATTCCTTTTTCAAAACGAACTGCTGCTTCTGTTCTTAAATTATGAAGAAGCATTGACTTTCTGATAGAAGCGGGATTAAAAACAGCACTTTCTAAAAAAATGTTGGTTGTGGAAGAAGAAACGCCGCTATTCAAACCTCCAAAAACACCTGCAATGCACATCGGTTCATTCTCTCCATTGCAAATCATGATGTCGTTTTTGCTCAACTTTCGTTCTTTCTCATCCAGTGTGATAAAAGGAGTCCCTTCCGGAAGCGTTTCTACAATTACTTTATTGCCTTTTATTTCATCCAAATCAAAAGCATGCAGCGGCTGGCCGGTTTCATGCAAAATAAAATTGGTAATATCTACAATATTATTAACTGGCCGAAGTCCGATACTTTTCAATTTATTTTTCAACCATTCCGGTGATTCTGCAACCGTAATTTCGGAAATACTAACACCAGCATAACGTTCACAATCTGCCTGATTTTTAATTTCTATCTCTACATTTTTAGAATGATTGTCGGATTTAAATTTATTGTTGAAAGGCGAAACCGGTTTGGCTGTTCTGTTATAATGATGAGAAATGTACGCACACACATCTTTAGCAACACCAATGTGGCTCATGGCATCCATTCTGTTTGGAGTAAGCCCGATTTCAAAAATCCAGTCATTGTATAAATGATAATATTCTTTCGCTGCCATTCCTGGTACCGCGTTTCCAGGCAAAACAATTATTCCTTCATGGCTGTGTCCCAATCCTATCTCATCTTCTGCGCACAACATTCCATTACTTTCCACGCCCCTTATCTTCGCTTTTTTTATGGTAAATGATTCACCGGAAACCGGGAACAATTTTGTGCCAACGGGAGCCACAATTACTTTTTGTCCGGCCGCTACATTTAAAGCGCCGCAGACAATCTGCAACGTTTCTCCATGACCGTTAGATACTGTAGTTATTTTTAATTTATCAGCGTCCGGATGTTTTTCACAGCTCAACACTTCTCCGATAAGTAATCCTTCCAAGCCATTGGTAACCTGTTCGTATTTTTCCAAATTTTCAACCTCCAGACCAACAGAGGTGAGAATTTCCGCTATTCTTTCTGGGTTGCCAATTATTTTCGACAAATCTTCATCGATGGGTAAATATTCTATCAGCCAATTGTAACTAATCTTCATATTATTTCTAAAAGCTCATTTAATTTTTAAGAATGCCAAAAATAAGAAAGAAGAAGATAGAAATTTTCGCTTTATGTTTTATAACATATGTGGATGCTGCATTTCAATGAAAACTTAGTATTTTTTTCTTGAAAAAAAATGAAAATTCTATTACAGTACTTAATGTTTTTTAATGATAAACGCCAAAAAAAAGACGGAATATTTTCTTCACAGCGAATGTGCATTTAACAAATAAAAAATGGGAAATTTTTTTTATTTTGTTGAAAAGGCTAAAAATAATGTTGATAACTTCGCATTTATTGTGAATTCAAGGTGAAATGTATCTGCATAAATATAGGGGGAAAACAATTTCTTTTAATCGCTTTTTGTCCTTTACCTTAGCCGCCCACTTCTAAAATATGGAGATGGAATTTACTAAAATTAAAAAAATTGCTCTTAACAGAGAAAATTAAAAATGGAGCTCAGCAACATCAATAAAGACCGTAAATTCAGGAGAAAGACAGGTTCTCTTGAACTCGGCACCATGGCATTTGGAAAGGTACCGCCGCAGGCAAAAGAGCTGGAAGAAGCGGTTCTCGGAGCAATTATGCTCGAGAAAAATGCGTTTGATGTAATCGTTGAAATCCTCACGCCCGAATGTTTTTATATAGATGCGCACCAGCGCATTTTCAGGACGATGCAGGGATTGCAACAGAAAAATTCACCCATAGATTTATTGACCGTTGTTGAAGAATTAAAATTTCGGGAAGAGCTGGATTTGATTGGCGGCCCTTTTTATGTAACCAAATTAACCAATGCCGTTTTTTCTTCTGCAAACATTGAAATACATGCAAGAATTATTCTGCAAAAATTTATTCAAAGAGAGTTAATAAAAATCAGCAGTGAAATTATTGGCGACGCTTATGAAGATAGCACTGATGTTTTTGAATTGCTGGACATGGCAGAATCAAAATTGTTTGATATTACTAATAAACATTTGAAAAGGGACTATGCAAGCATCGATTCTGTATTGGTAAAAACGATTCAGCGCATTGAAGATCTGAGAACGCGCCAGGATGAAATTACCGGTGTGCCAACAGGTTTTTCCTCTATTGATCGGGTAACTTATGGCTGGCAACAAAGCGATTTGATCGTTTTGGCAGCGCGTCCTTCTGTTGGTAAAACAGCCTTTGCTCTGAACCTGGCTCGCAATGCGGCGCTTCATCCTACAAAACCTACACCGGTTGGTTTCTTTTCGCTGGAAATGAGTGCCAGCCAGCTTGTACAAAGAATTTTAAGTGCAGAAAGCGGAATTCTTTTAGAAAAAATTGCTCGTGGAAAATTGGAACAACATGAAATGGAAGAGCTGTATAAAAAAGGAATTAACCGGCTTTCCTCTGCACCGATCCATATTGACGACACTGCAGCACTAAATATTTTCGAATTGCGCGCAAAGTGCAGAAGATTGAAAAATAAACACAATGTTGGCTTGATTATTATCGACTATTTGCAACTAATGAGTGGCACCGGAGAAAACCGCAACGCCAATCGTGAACAGGAAATCAGCCGTATTTCACGCGATTTAAAAGGCCTTGCCAAAGAATTACAGGTTCCAATCATCGCACTCAGCCAGTTGAGTCGTGAAGTAGAAAAAAGAAAAGAAGGAAGTAAAATTCCGCAACTGAGTGATTTGCGTGAATCCGGAGCCATTGAGCAGGATGCCGACATGGTTGTATTCCTGTATCGTCCAGAATATCATGATATTCATGCAAATGAAAACGGCGAATCTACCAAAGGAGAAACACAGGTTCGAATTGCAAAACATAGGAATGGACAATTGGAAACAATTAACCTAAAAGCGTTGTTGCACATTCAGAAGTTTGTGGAAATGGACGACGGTGGTGATTTTGGTAACAGTCTGCCGTCCGGCAATTTCAGACCGGTAAAAGATCTTGATGGAAGCGGCGGCGCAAAACTTTATTTCCAGGCGGGAAGCAAAATGAACAACGAAGAATTTGATGAAGATGCGCCATTTTAATCAACTTATCCTCGCCGATCACTTTTAAGTTTTTCTCAATTGATAAAGTAAAGTATCGATGGCTTCTCCCTTTTTTTTTGAAGAAAATTTTCCTCTTTCTAATGATTTTATTTTAAGTGAAGAAACATCGAAACATGTTTCACAGGTTTTGAGGATGAAAGAAGGTGAAGAAATAAGGGTTACTAACGGTAATGGACAAACGATAATTGCGGAAATAGTTTTACCGGATAAGAAAAGGACGAAAGTAAAAACAATCCGAAAGGAATTTTCAGAATTGCCAAAACCTGAAATAAACATTGCGATCTCATTAATTAAAAACACGAACCGTTTTGAATGGTTTGCAGAAAAAGCAACAGAGATAGGCGTTTCAGCCATCATTCCAATGATTTGCAAGCGTTCAGAAAAAACGCATTTCCGAAAAGAAAGAATCCGTTCCATTTTAATAAGTGCGATGCTGCAAAGTCAGCAATCCTGGTTGCCTCAGTTATCAGAGCCGGTGAAATTTCCGGAGTTAATAAAGAATGAAAACGATGAGCAAAAGTTTATTGCCCACTGTCTTCCGGAAGGCAAAAAGGATTTAAAAAATCTAGCGATAAAAGCGGATTCCAAAATAATTTTAATCGGGCCGGAAGGAGATTTTACGGAAGAAGAAATTGAACAAGCTATTCAGCATAATTATATTCCTGTAAGTTTGGGTGATACCAGGTTAAGAACAGAAACAGCGGGAATTGTAGCAGCTGTTTTATTGCAATAAAAAAATCAAAATTGTACTTATTTCTTTGCTTACCAGTTGATTTTGAAATGATCTTTTTTCAAATAAAATAAAGGTGTTTATATTTTTTTTCGAGAAAAGAAAATCGGGTTATTTGTTGCTTTGTTGAATGAGCCAACGAATTTTTTTTTGCAAGAAAAAAACCGCATTAAACAAAATGCGGTTTTCAAAAAAAATAAAAAGCAAAACAACCCAAATTATTCCTGAACTACAAGCCTGAAGCCATTTCCATGAATATTCACGATTTCAATATTTGGATCGCCCTTTAAATATTTTCTAAGTTTCGCAATATAGACGTCCATGCTTCGGCCATTGAAATATGTATCGCTTCCCCAGATCTTTTTCAATGCGGTTTCTCTTGGCAACAAATCATTTTTATATTCTGCGAGCATTTTTAATAATTCGTTTTCTTTGGGTGATAAAGTTTGGATATCCTTACCAATGCCCAACTGGCGCAATCTCGGATTAAAATGATATTTGCCCAGATCATATTCTGCGTTCGCTTCTTCACGATGTAATTCTTCGTTACGTTTTAAAATCGCTTTTATTTTATGAAGCAACACATCACTATCAAACGGCTTCGTTATATAATCATCTGCGCCGAGTTTATAACCTTTTATAATGTCATCTTTCATTGTTTTTGCAGAAAGAAAGAATAACGGCATATCCGGATCTACATTTCTGATCTCTTCTGCAACGGTAAAACCATCCATGTTTGGCATCATTACATCCAGCAGGCATAAATCAAATTTTTCACGTTGAAATGCAGCAAGGCCCAGCCTTCCATCTCTTTCCAGCACCACATCGTAATCATTGAGCTCAAGAAAATTTTTCAGCACCATTCCGAGATTTGGATCGTCTTCACAAATTAGAATTTTAGGTTTGTTATTTTCCATACTTTTTTGTTTAATTCTGAATAAAGGTATTTACTTTTTATAAAATATCTTTTACATATTTAATGCCATAAATTAACATTTGTAAATGTATAGTGGTAAAAGTTAAGACAATCTTATGATTTTCAATTTCAGTTTGTAACTTTCAAAAAAATATTCAGATGGACAATAAAGAAACATTTGTCGGGGCCATAAAAAATGGCTATACATTTAAAGGAGAAACAATAAAGATTGGCGCGGCCATGCTTGATGGTGAAGTGATTCCCGAAGCAGAAATATTTCTTCCGCTGTCTACAATGAATAGGCATGGTCTGGTAGCAGGAGCTACCGGCGGAGGAAAAACGAAATCTTTCCAAATGATTGCTGAAGGATTGAGCGATGCCAGTGTTCCTTGTTTGCTCATGGATATCAAAGGTGATCTCAGTGGAATCGCTGAAGCGGGAACGTTAAATGATAAAATCACTTCACGGTATCAAAAATTAAAAATGGATTATAAGCCGTCGACTTTTCCGGCTGAATTGCTTACATTAAGCAATCAGAAAGGAGTGAGATTGCGTGCGACAGTTTCAGAATTTGGTCCAATCCTGATGAGTAAAATTTTAGGATTAAATGACACGCAGGGGGGGGTAGTGGCGATGATTTTTAAATACTGCGATGATAATAAACTTCCGCTTCTCGACTTGAAAGATTTTATCAAAGTCTTGCAATATGTAGGAAATGAAGGAAAGGCAGAGTTGCAGGCTTCTTATGGGAATATTTCAACTACTTCTACCGGAACGATTTTAAGAAAAGTAATAGAACTTCAACAGCAAGGCGCTGATTTATTTTTCGGCGAAAAAAGCTTTGAAGTAGAAGATTTAATGCGGGTGGATGACCAGGGGCGCGGGATCATTTCTGTTTTGAGAGTAACCGATATCCAGGATAAACCAAAATTATTTTCAACTTTTATGCTGCAGATGCTGGCAGAATTATATTCAGTTTGTCCGGAAGTAGGCGATGTAGATAAACCGAAACTTATCATTTTTATAGACGAGGCACATTTGATTTTTGAAGAAGCAAGTAAAGCGCTCCTTGACCAGATAAATACCGTTATCAAATTAATACGTTCCAAAGGAATTGGCATTTATTTTTGTACACAAAATCCGATGGATGTTCCTGCAAGTGTTTTAGGTCAATTGGGTTTGAAAATCCAACATTCATTGAGGGCATTTACGGCAGCAGATCGGCAGGTAATTAAACAAACAGCACAAAATTACCCGGAAACTACTTTTTACAAAACGGCAGATTTGATCACTGAATTGGGAATCGGGGAAGCGTTGGTTACTTTATTAAATGAGAAAGGCATACCGACTCCACTAGCTCACACAATGATGTGCACTCCAAGAAGCCGCATGGATGTTTTGACCGAAAACGAAATTGAAACAATTGTAGATCACTCGAAATTAGCCGCAAAATATAACCAGGTGATTGATAGCGATAGTGCTTATGAAATGTTAAATGCGAAATTGCAAACGGCTGCCACAAGTTCGCCAGCGCCAGCAACCAAGATGGCGAAACCTGAAGAAAGTACCCTCGAAAAAGTGGTAAATAATACGGTAGTAAAAAGCATGATGCGAACTGCAGGAAATGCAATTGTCAGAAGCCTTTTAGGCTCTTTGGGACTTGGGGGAAAAACGAGAAAATCCACTAACAGCTGGTTGTAATTTTTCCGAGAAATTGCAATTTTATCCTTACCGCTTACTCCTAAAAATATACCGTTCAATAAATAAAAATGTTCTGTAGTCATATAAACATACTATTTTTTAGAATATACGATTAAAAAATATTGCCGGAAAGTATTTTTCTCCTATCTTCGCTTCGGTTTTTCATAGGATATTGGATTTTAAAGCGGGACTAGATTTCTATCTGGGTCCCCTTTTTTTTTAACATCTGTTTTTATTTTTTTTAAAAATATGAAAATAAAATAATATTGAAAGTGCTAAATAGTAACCTATTTATAATAATTAAATACAATAGCATCATTTATTTTTCAAGGATTCTATAAAGATTTTATTAATCCTTCTTTATTTACCTTAATGAGGTTTTCTTCCTGTAAAAAAAACAAAACTTTCCTTATTTTATTTTCTCGAAAATTCGAAAGCTGCTGAAAAAGTTGGGTAGATGACAGCGCCGTTTCGCTGCTTAACTTTTTTATTGCTGCAGATATTGAATTAAACTCGTCATTCGAAACATTGAGGTTTTTATTTGTAACGCAATTATCACAAACACCACATCGATCAAGATTGTGATCATTAAAATACATTCCAATCATTTTACTTCTACACTCGTTTTTATTCGTGCAAAAATGAATCATAGCATTTAGCCTTTTTTGATACGCTTCTTTTCTTTTTAAAATATTTTTTTCATTGATAAAAAGATCTTCTGCTTTTACGCGGTTTTGCAAAAAATAGATTTGTGGCTTTTCTTTTTGAGCGGTATAATTAATAATACTATATGCTTTCAATTCATTTAGGAATTGCAAAAGACTTTCTCTTTTTATCGCAACAAATTTAGAAAGCTGGTCTTCATTAATAGCACAAGGAAAATCAAATATTCCATCGTAGGAACGCAAAAGGCCTTTGATAACTTCATCATATTTCGGATGGCTTTGTTCAAAAAGATTCAGGCCACTTTTATCAATGATGAATTCTACGGTTGGTGGTGAAAAGAACTGTTCGCTATAGGTAATCAATTCTTCCTGCTCCAGGATTTTCAAAACGCTGTTGATTGTAAAAGCATCCAGTTTAAAATTTTTTGCAAAAGTATTTATGTCAAAGTCAAAAGATTTTCCTTCGCCACTACCCGATGGAAGCTGAAGATAATTGCACAGCGCTCCATATATTTTCCTGATAATTTCTTTCGATGGGAATTTTATATCAACCTGTTTTTTTAATTGATTTATTTCTGCTTCGTTGTACAGTAAAACGGCATAAGATTTTTTACCATCTCGCCCGGCGCGGCCTGCTTCCTGGTAATAATTTTCCAACGCATAAGGCACATCGTAATGCACAACCGTTCTTACATCTGGTTTGTCAATTCCCATTCCAAAAGCGTTGGTACAAGCGATTATCCGCGTTTTATTATTGATCCAATCTTCCTGCTTTTTATTGCGTTCCTCATTGGTAAGCCCGGCATGATAATGATCAGCGATGATACCATTCAAGTTTAGCATTTCAGCTATTTCTTTTGTTCGTTTTCTTGTTTTGCAATAAACAATTCCGGTGCCGGGAACTTTTTTTAAAATGGTTAATAATTTATTTTGTTTCGACGAAAGTTCAAATGCGCTGTAGGAAAGGTTTGGGCGCTCAAAGGATTGCTGAAAGCGCTGTTGATATTTTTTAAAAAGTAATTTGTCACATATATCCTTCTGCACTTCCAGGGTAGCAGATGCAGTGAGCGCCAGGGCCGGAACGTGCGGAAAATATTCACGGATGGCAGCAATGCGTAAATAAGGGGGCCTGAAATCATAACCCCATTGGGAGATGCAATGCGCTTCATCTACCGCAATTAAATTGATCTTTATGATAGGAAGATATTCTAAAAACAACTCTGTTTCTAATCGTTCCGGCGAAACATAGAGAAATTTAAAATTGCCATAAGCAGCGTTTTGCAATGTTTTTTTTACTTCTGTAAAACTCATTCCCGAATAAATGGAAAGTGCAGGAATTCCTTTATTTTTCAAATTCAAAACCTGGTCTTTCATCAGAGCGATTAACGGACTTATCACAAGACACAATCCTTCTTTCGCCATAGAAGGAACCTGGAAGCAAATTGATTTTCCTCCGCCGGTTGGCATAATGGCAAGCGTATCATTTCCTGTTAAAACAGAATCGACTATTTCCTGCTGTAGCGGCCTGAAAGAATCATAGCCCCAATATTTTTTTAAAATTGCTACGGCATTAGTCATCAATGGAAACTAAAATATTTGCGATCGAAAAATTAAGAATTTGTGTAAAAGATTTAAAGTGAAAAGATCAAAAAAGAAAATAGGAAATTTCAATATTTGTTTGTTTGCTGAATGATGGGTTTTTTCAACGTCACCTGTGTGATGCCTTATCGCACTTTAAAATCTTTTGCAGGAATTTTTTTTACATGGCCTTTTTTATCTGATACCACCAGGTAGCCATCACACGTTTTTTCTTCTGCGATAAGTTTTTGAATTGCTTTATCAAGCGCAACTTGTATTTTACTACTTAAGTCTTCACTTTTTTGAACAGAATTCATATTTCTGTAATTTTATTGAATACTTCAAAGTTAATTATTTCCCTTTCACCTTCAATACATTTTGCAATCAGAACATATTCCGGCCCTGAATTATCATAGAGATACCAATTGTCCGCCTCTTGCGCATATTTTGAAAAGTTTGCAATTCCCTTCAAATATCTTCTTTCAATAACATCATCGGGTATATTATGTCCGCCCTTTCTAACTCTTGACGCAACCCTGTTTTTTGCAAGTTCAAAACTATCAAGCCAAACAAAAAAGAAAGTTATTTCAAATCCTGACATTTTCGCCAGGCGTATAAATTTTTAATAGCTAAGGCCTGACAATGTCGTTTCAAAGGCAAAACTCTTTTTTTCTTTAATAAAATAATCTAACCGTTCCAACATGATTCTTCCTGCCTGAAACGCGACAGAATCGACATTCAACGGAGATAAACCGCGGGCAATTTCGTCAGCATTTACAAATTCCACCGTTTCGAAAACATTTGGCAAAAGACTATATGCCGCAGTCGTTTTTCCTGCTCCATTTGGTCCTGCTAAAATGTAAAGCGTAGGCATCAATAACCAATTAATTTTTGTACCATTTCATCCAATCTTGATTTTGCTAAAAAGTTTTTTTCCAAAGCAATATTGAACGGAACCGGCGTATCGAGCGAGGCACATCGCATGACCGGTGCATCAAGAAATTCAAAACAATTTTGTGCAATCCATGCCGCCACTTCACCACCAACGCCGCCGGTGAGCGTATCTTCATGCAAAACCAAAACTTTTCCTGTTTTATTTACACAACTCCTGATGGCTTTGTAATCCAGTGGCAACAGCGTTCTCAGGTCAAGGATATCAATAGAAATTTCCGGATGAGCATCGGCATATTCTGTTGCCCAGATAACGCCCATTCCGTAAGTGATGATACTAACGTCCGTACCGTCCCGCACTTCCCGCGCTTTGCCAATTTCTGTTTCATAATATTCCTCCGGAAATTCAGCAGTAATGCTTCTGTACAAAGCTTTATGTTCAAAGAATAAAACCGGGTTCGGATCATTGACTGCTGCAATTAATAATCCTTTCGCGTCTTCAGGAGTGGAAGGATATACTACTTTTAATCCCGGCGTATGCACAAACCACGCTTCATTGCTTTGGCTGTGGAAAGGCCCTGCGCCTACGCCTGCGCCAGTTGGCATCCTGATTACAACGTCTGCATTTTGTGCCCAGCGATAATTTATTTTAGCGAGATTATTGATGATCTGGTTAAAACCTACCGAAACAAAATCAGCAAATTGCATTTCTACCACGCTCTTAAATCCTTCAAGGCCCAATCCCAGCGAAGCACCCACAATGGCGCTTTCACACAAAGGCGTATTGCGTACTCTTTCTTTTCCAAACTCATTTAAAAGGCCTTCCGTTATTTTAAAAGCACCGCCATATTCGGCAATATCCTGGCCCATTAAAATTAAATTCGAATGCACCCTCATGGATTGTTCAAGCGCTTCTTTAATGGCATCAATAAACCGTGTGCCTCTTGCTGACGTTCGGTTAGAAGGAATTGAAAGTGTTTTGGCAACTGACGTTTTTTTCGAATAAACATCGTCCAACTGTTCTTTACTGATGTTTGATTTGGGAATAGGAAAATCATTTATCTCTTCTTCTGCTGTTGCGTAACTTTTGTCGATGTATTCTTTTACTTCATCTTTTATTTCTGCAATCTGCAGGTTCGACAATACATTTTCTTCAACCAAAAAACGTTCATAATTTTTTATCGGATCTTTTTCGATCCATTCTTCAAACATTTCTTTCGGGACATATTTTACACCGCTTGCTTCTTCATGCCCACGCATTCTGAAAGTCATGCATTCTATTAAATATGGCTTTTGATTTTTAATACAATACTCACGAACACCTTTTACCGTTTCATAAACCGTGAGAATATTATTACCATCAATTTGCACAGCTTCAATTCCATATCCCTTTGCACGGTTTACCAAATTTTCGCAACGATATTGTTCACTCACCGGCGTACTCAAAGCATAACCATTATTTTCTATGATAAATATTACCGGCAAATCCCACACAGCAGCTACATTAAGTGCTTCATGAAATTCACCTTCACTCGTACCGCCTTCGCCTGTAAATGCCAACGAAATTTTTTCTTCATTTTTTAATTTATAAGCAAGCGCGGTCCCATCAGCTATAGAAAGTTGTGGCCCAAGATGTGAAATCATTCCGCAAATAAAATGTTCTTTATTTCCAAAATGAAAGCTTCGCTCTCTTCCTTTGGAATAGCCATCCAGCGCTCCCTGCCATTGTTTGATCAAATCTTTTAAAGGCATTTTTCTGCTGGTAAAAACACCGAGGTTTCTGTGTAGCGGCATGATCCATTCATCGGGACGAAGGGCATAAGTAGCGCCAACGGCAATCGCTTCCTGTCCGATGCCGCTAAACCATTTGGAAACCTTTCCTTGCCTGAGCAATAAAAGCATTTTTTCTTCAATCATTCTCGGAAGGAGCAGCTCTTTGTAAAGTTCTGTAAGTGTGATGTCGGTTAAATCTTTTCTATCAAATTGCATCTTACAAATTTCATGTTTTCATTGGTAAATAAAAAAAGAATGAAGTCGTATGTAGATAAGACAAGTTTTTTGTGGTTTTTATTCGATTAGCAATGGAAATGCAGTTCAATATTTACATTAATCTCCGCCTTCCATTAGTACATTAGCAAATCGCTACATTAGCTAACTGATTCGCCACTTTTTCTCCATCCATTGCAGCGCTTACAATTCCACCAGCATATCCTGCACCTTCACCGCATGGAAATAAATTTTTTATTTGTGGATGATGCAAAAGATTTTCATCGCGCGGAATTCTTACCGGTGATGACGTACGGCTTTCGGTTGCCACCAAAACAGCTTCGTTTGTAAAATATCCGTGATGCTTGTTTTTAGCAGGCATTTTTTTGCTAAAGGCGTGTAAGGCTTTTTTCAATTTGATGTTAATAAATGATGGCAAAACATCTTTCAATATTGCTGATTCTATTCCGGGCAAATAAGAACATTTTGGTAATGAAGAAGAAAACTTTTCTTCAGTAAAATCTACCATTCTTTGTGCGGGCGCTTTGAATTTCCCACCTCCGGTAGCAAAAGCTTTTTGTTCCACTTCTTTTTGAAAATCCATCATCAATAAAGGCGATTGAAAATCAATCTCTGATTTATCTTTTCTGTCAGAATAATATCTAATTACATCTTCAATTTCCGTTTGAACAACCATACCACTGTTTGCAAAAGGATTGTTTCTTTTTGAGGGACTCCAGCCATTTACCACCAATTCGTTTTCGTTGGTAGATGCCGGAGCAATGATACCACCGGGACACATACAAAAGGAAAAAACACCTCTGCCATCAACCTGTTCTACGAGGCCGTATGATGCCGGTGGGAGTAAATCTGTCAAAGCGTATTGCCGTCCGTATTGAATCGTATTAATCAATTCTTGTGGATGTTCAATCCGCACGCCAAGGGCAAAACCTTTTGCTTCTATTTGAATTTTCTTTTGGTGTAATAAAAGAAAAATATCTCTTGCAGAATGGCCGGTGGCGAGGATAAAAGAATCGGCATTTATGGTATCTCCATCAGCAGTTTTTACAGATTTTATTTTATCTTTTTCAAGAATAAAATCAATTACTTTTTTGTTGAAATGAAATTCGCCGCCGCATGCTACAATTCGTGTACGCATGGCCGTTATAATCGCCGGAAGTTTGTTTGTTCCAATGTGTGGATGAGCATCATACAAAATATTTTCGTCAGCACCAAAATGAACAAACAGACTTAAGATGCGATTGATATCACCACGCTTGTTACTCCTGGTATATAATTTTCCATCACTGTATGTGCCCGCCCCACCTTCCCCAAAACAATAATTACTTTCGGGATTGATGATTCCTTCTTTATTCAAAACAGCAAGGTCTCGTCTGCGCGCTCTTACTTCTTTTCCTCTTTCAAGGATGATTGGTTTTATTCCACGTTCAATTAATTGCAAAGCTGCAAAAATTCCTGCTGGTCCACCACCAACAATGATGACTTTTTTCGAAGAGTTTTTTACTTCTTTAAAATCGAACTGTTGTAAGGTTCTTTGATGAAAAGGTTCGTTTATAAATGCATTTACGGTCAGATTGATCCACACAGTTTTTCCCCTCGCGTCAATCGATCTTTTTAATAAATGATAGCCGGAAACTTCAGCAGGTTTTTTAGCTACCGCTTTTGCAATCTTTTCAATAATTGCCGCTTGATCAGCCGCATCAGGCGGTAGAAGTTTAAGTGAAATTTTCTTTTGCATAATCAGTGCCAGGTGTTTATCCTGAAAACTTTAAAACGCTTCTAAGACGATGCGAAATTTTTTTTGATCTTACTTCAAAAAACGTTCAGAAACGTCTATAAAATATTTTCCCTAAAACGGAAGATCATCTGTTGCTTCATCAGATGAAGAAGAAAAAGTGTCTAATGGTTCAAGATGATCATTGCCAGAAGCCGCGTCATTACTGGTTTGTAGAATTTGTTCAATACGCCATGCATCGAGGTTATTGAAATAAGAAACTTTTCCGTCTTTTTCCCATTTACTTCCGCGAATGTTGAAATGCACTTTTATTTCATCGCCCACGTTTACACGATCTACAATGCCCGTACGATCCTGCACACATTGAAATTTGATGAAGTTGGTAATTAATTTACCATTGATATCCTCTGATTTCTCGACCACAAACTCGCGTGTCTTAAATGTTTCTGTTCTTTGAGTGGTATCAAATTTTATTAATAGTTTTCCGGTTAATTCGTAACTCATAATGATTCAAAATTTTGTTTAAAGGTAATTCGAATGGCGGTAAAGATGAACCATTCATTCATATTCTCAAAAAATCTTTTACACATT
>Ga0134126_10007074_pt1 | contig 14078 bp, 8 predicted proteins | sample KB31752_FD_96881 | JGI IMG/M metagenome (GOLD analysis project Ga0134126, IMG submission 96881) | Terrestrial soil microbial communities with excess Nitrogen fertilizer from Kellogg Biological Station, Michigan, USA - KB3-175-2 | ecosystem: Environmental > Terrestrial > Soil > Unclassified ... | reverse complement strand
GCGAACGATGTGACGCCGTAGATTCCGATCGACGCCAGCAGCAGCGCCAACCCCGCGAAGACGCCGAGCATTACCATCGAGAGCCGGCGTTGTCCCATCGACGAGCCGATCAGGTCATCCATCGTCCGGATGTGGGCGACGGGCTCGTTCTTGTCCACCGACTGCACCGCGGCCCGCACCGCGCCCGTGTACTGTTCCGGCGGCCCGACGGTGCGCACGGCCACCGTTAGGCGATCGATGCCTCGGTGTTGCGCGTACGGCATGTACAGCTGCGGCCGGGGATCGGCGGCCAGGCCTTCCTGCGTGGTGTGCCCGACGACGCCGACGATGGTGAAGTAGCGCGTGCTGTCGGTGGTGGCCGGCCCGCCGAACCAGACGCGCCGGCCGATGGGATCGTCGCCCGGCTTGATGAACCGGTGCACGAACTGCTCGTCCACCACCGCCACGCGCAGCGCGCCGGCCGCGTCGCCCTCGGTGTACGTATGGCCGCGCTCGACCGGCACGGCCAAGGTGCCGAAGTAGCTGGGGCTCGTGATGCGGACGTCGCCCCACGGCATCGCTCCGTTAGGCGGAGGCGTGTACCCCTCCACGTTGTAGCTGGCGGTGGACCACCCACCCGCGAAGGGCATGACGCTCGCGGCGCCGGCCGCGCGCACGCCCGGGATGTGCGCGAGGCGCGGCAGCACGGCGTCGTAGAATTGCGTGCGCGAGGTGTCGGTCGGATAGCTCGACGAGGGCAACGACAGCTGGAACGTCAGCAGGTGCGACGGATCGAATCCCGGATTCACGGCCGCCAGCTTCGAGAAGCTCTTGATGAGCAGACCGGCGCCGCTCAACAACGTGAGCGCGAGCGCGATTTCGGCCACCACCAGCGCGCGCCGGAGCGTGGCTCCGGAGCGGTCGGCCGACCCGCTGCGGCCGCCTTCCTTGAGCGTGTTGTGCATGTCGCCGCGGGACATCTGGAGCGCCGGTGCGAGTCCGAACAGCACGCCGGTGACCAACGCCATGACCAACGTGAACAGCAGCACGCGCCCATCGATGGACAGCTCGCTCACCCGCGGCACGTTGGTCGGGTTCGCCGCCACCAGCGCGCGCACGCCGACGTACGCGAGCACGAGGCCGACCGTCGCGCCCACCAGCGACATGATGGTGCTCTCCACGAGCAGCTGCCGGACGAGGTCGCGCCGCGTTGCGCCTAACGCAGTGCGGATCGCCACCTCTTTGGTCCGGCCGGCGGCGCGCGCCAGGAGCAGGTTGGCCACGTTGGCGCACGCGATGAGCAGCACGAAGCCGACGGCGCCCAGGAGCACGAACAGCGCCGGACGGATGTCGCCCGTGGCGAGCGTCGACAACGATTTGACGCCTAACGTCCAGTCGTGCGGAATCTGGTCGGGATGTTCCTGCCGGAGCTGCGCCGCGAACGCGTGCATCTCGCGCTGCGCTTCGTCGATCGTGACGCCCGGCTGGAGGCGCGCCGTGAGCTGCAGGTACTCGTTGGTATAGTTTCCCGGCGCGAAGTCGCTGTCGGCGAGCGCGAGCGGACTCCAGATGTCGGCGTCGTCCACGTAGAAATCGTGGAACGTCCTGGGCATCACGCCCACGATGGTGTAGGCGACGCCATCGAGGGACATCGTGCGGTTCAGCACATCCGGGCGACCGCCGTACAGGCGTTGCCACGCGCCGTTGCTCAGCACCACCACGCGGTTGCGCCCTGGAGCGTCCTCGTCGGGCAGCAGCGCTCTGCCTAACGCAGGCGCCACGCCGTAGGTGCGAAAGAAGTCGCCGGTCACGCGCGTGCCGTGCAGGCGCTGCGGGTCGCCCTGACCGGTGAGGTTCACTCGCCAATCCGCTTCGACGGCGACGCTCGAGAAGAGTCGCGTCCGCGCCCGGTAGTCGCGGTACCCCGGCGCCGAGACGGGCGCCTCGAGCTTGAGCGACGGATAGTCGTGTTGGATCGTGACCAGCTGACCCGGTTCGTTGTACGGGAGCGGCCTGAGCAGCACCGTGTTCACGACGCTGAAGATCGCGCTGTTGGCGCCAATGCCAAACGCGAGCGTGAGCACGACGATGGCGGTGAAGCCGGGATGCGCGCGCAAACGGCGCAGCGCGTAGCGAAGGTCGCCGGACCACGAATCCATCGGCAGAGTCCCCGGATAGAGAATGTGAGTCGCCCGCGCCTCGAGATGACGCAGGTGCCGTGAGCGTTGCCGCGTACTCGCTCACCTACGAGGACAGGCGGGGATTTCGTTTCGCCGCGGATCGCGATCGCCGGATCCAACGGCCTCGACCGTGCCTGTGTGGCTAGTGGCGGTGCACGTGCACGCAGAGGACAGCCGAGGGCCCGGTGGCGTAGCATCCGCCGACGCGGGCGGCCCGCGTGTTGTCGGCCGCGGCCAGAGCGTGCGCGTTCCGCGTCCAGCGTTTCACTTCGCCACGAACATCGATGTGCGCGAACGGTCCGTGCGGGCCCATCGCGTCGTAGAGGCCCAGTCCGCCGGCGAGATCGGGATATTTGTGCTCGACCCGTTCCACCGCGCGCTCGATCACCCGCACGTCGCCCTGGTCGATGCGGCCATCGAGGTTCAGGTCATCCATCCGCCCGTCGCCGTCGCCGTCGATGATGATGTCGGCGGCGTCGCCGTACTGGTGCCGGCTCTCGCGGGCTCGGCCGCTCTCGTCGCCTAACGCAAGGTTGTAGGCGGGGGTACGGAATCCGGAGAGCACGATCACGTGATGCGTGTCGATGCCGTGGCGCGCGAGATCCTGCAGCACCAGCTCCAGCTTGTCGAGCAGCGCTTCACGCAGCACGAGATACTTGGGCCACACGGTGGCCTGGTCGTGCGTGAGGAAGTCGCGCAGGCGGAAATGCTCGGAGACGTAGGTGTCTTCGTTCGCCGGGGTGACCTCGATGAAGTCGGACGGATTCGCGTATGCACTCGAGCTCACGCGCCGCCGCTCGGCCGGCCAATAGCCCACGAGGTATGCGCCGATCCAGGAGCCGAGCTTGAGGTGGAAGGGTCGCGTGGGAAGGAAGGTGAACGCGTGGCCGTCGATGCCGCCCGGCACGCTCCACGCTTCGTTAGGCGGTGTGGTGTCGCCCAACGAGAGCGAGGCGACGTCGCGGCGCGATGCGAAGTGCGCGCGCAGCGCGCCGCTGGCGCCGAGCATCGTGTCGCCGAACGTGAAGGTCGGGACGGCCGCGCGAGGCGGGAGCCGTTCCGCGCCGGTCGAAGGAATGACATACGCGTTGGGCGGATTGTCGGCGGCCGCGCGCGTCCGCGTGGCGGCGACGCCAAGCGCCGCCGACAGGGCCACGGTTGCCGCTGCAGTCGCGATCCAACGGAAGTACATGTCGTGCGGTGACAAAGGGCTGCCGGGCGTCTCGCGGAGTACGGGGCGCCCCGTCACGTTAAGGACGCCCGTGATGCGCGGGGAGCAATCGTCGCCCGGCGGGCTCCACGTTGGGAAGTCTTTGTGGGACAAGAGGTCCCGCGACTGTTAACCCCTGCTCACGCCCGTCGTCTGCCTTAGTGAGGGGAAGGCACCGAGGAACACCGGTGTTGCGCGGGAGAATCGATGAAGCAATCGGAGTTGGACTGGCAGCTTGCCGAGCTCGAACCCGGATGCGAGATCCTGGTGAAGGATCGCGAGGGGCGGTTCGTTGCGCGCGGCGTGTTGCGGAGCGATCGCGAGTCGCTGCTGGGGCCGAACGGCGAGTACATCTCGCTCAAGGGGCACAGTGACTGGACGATCCTGGTGAAGAAGTAGCGCGAAAAAACGAGCGGCGGAAACTTGCCCGTGCGTGTTGCGTAGGGATGCCTGAGGAGGTGCGACATGCTTGGCATCTTGGGACTCGTAGTGACCGGCGCGGCGGCGGTGATCGGCTACTTGAACAGCCGTCATTTCGTGCGGACGCGACTCCGGTACGTGGACGCGGCACAGCGCCGGATAACCCCCATCATTGCAGGAGTGGCGGCGGCGTTGATTGCAGCGCCGGTCGCGTGGTTTTTACCCGCGGTGGGAGCGGGGGCGGCGTTGTTGTTCGGGGTGGCGGTGGGGACGGGCGTGGCGCACGGCGCGCGGGATGTGCGGCGCGGGACGGCGGGATTGTTGGAGCCGTAGTCGTGGTCTGAGGTTGGATGAGCACACAAATATGAAGGCGCGATCGCCGAGCGGCGGTCGCGCTTTTTTGCATCGCTCGGACGTGGGTCGGGGGAGCGTGATCTTGCGCCGCCGACGCCATGGGATACTTTAGCCGACACCTGATAGCCCGCAGTTCACCACGCTTCTGACGTCGACCACCCCGCCAAGGAGGCTTACGACCTCTCCACACGATCCCGCACTGTCTGCGAGATTGCATCCATCATTGCACACCGGAACCACTCCCCGTCCCCCTTCCGATTCTCCCTCGGAGGAGAGCAATCATGCCTGTTTCACCGTGTGTTTCACGCCGCACGCGACGCCGCTGCGACGGCCCGCGGACCGCGGTCCGCGGGCTCGCCCGCGTGGCTGCGATCGCGATGGCGTTCCAGTTGGGCGTAGCCGGCGCCGTCAGCGCCCAACAAGGCCGCATCGCCGGCTACGTCACGGACAAAGCGTCCAACCAACCCATCGCCGGCGCTCAGCTCGTCGTGCAAGGCACCACCCTCGGCGCCCTCACCGATGCGAGCGGGCACTTCCGCATCCTCGGGGCCGAAGGCACGTCGGTGACCGTCATCGCGCGGCGCATCGGCTACGCCTCCGAAACCAAGAGCGTCACGGTCGGCGATACCACGGTGCAGTTCGTCCTCGAGCCGCGCGCGTCCAGCCTCGATGAAGTCGTCGTCACCGCCACCGCCGGCGCGTCGACCAAACGCGAAATCGGCAACTCGGTGACCACCATCGACGCCACGCGCATCCAGCAGATCGCGCCCGTGCAGAGCTTCCAGGACCTGCTCAACGGCCGCGCGCCTAACGTCGACGTCATCGAAGGCTCGGGCGAAGTCGGCACCGGCGCCAAACTGCGCGTGCGCGGCATCTCGAGCTTCGACCTCACGCAAACGCCGCTGATCTACGTCGATGGTGTGCGCCAGGACAACGACCAGGCCACCGGCCCGCAGAACCAGTCCTTCAGCTCGAGCTCGATCTCGCGCTGGAACGACATCGATCCCGAGGAGATCGCGAAGGTCGAAGTGATTCGCGGGCCGTCCGCGGCGACGCTGTACGGAACGGAGGCGTCTAACGGCGTCATCCAGATCGTCACCAAGCAGGGCGCCGCCGGCCCGCCGCGCTACGAGTTCTCGGTCCAGCAGGGCACCAACTTCGTGATGAACCCGCAGGGTCGCTGGCCCACCAACTATCAGATGATCAATGGGGCGCTCGAGTCGCTCGACTTCACACAGCTCAACAACGCGTACAAGCAGCACACCGGCAACGACATCTTCCGGAACGGCTACACGCGCAAGTATCGCGCAGGCGTCGGCGGCGGTACGGACATCTTCCAGTACTACGCCTCGGCGACGAGCGAGCGCGATGATGGCGTCGAAGCGACGAACGATCTGCATCGCACCAACGTACTCGCCAACCTCACCGTGCAGCCCAGCGACAAATTCAAAATCGAAACGCACATGGGCTACCTCACGGGTCGTACCAACCTCTCCCCCGAGGCGGGATACGGCGGCATCACGTGGACGACCGAGCTGATGGACCCGGCGTCCGTCTCCGACCCGGCCGAGTACGGCTTCTACAGCGGACTCCCGTGGCAGTACGACGAGGAGTACCACATGTTCCAGGACATCGACCGGTTCACGGGCAGCATTCAGCTGACCCACCAGCCGACGTCCTGGTTCACGCAGCGTTTGATCGTCGGCGCCGACCAGGTGAACACGATGGACGTGGAGCTCGCGCTCCGCATCGACTCCCTGCAAAGCACCACGATCGGCTCCGATGCGTTAGGCTACAAGAACCAGGCGAACAACACCGACGGCTTCCGCACGTACGACTACGCGGCCACCGCGAAGCTCGACGCGACCCCGGACCTCAACTTTGCGACCTCGGTCGGCGCGCAGTACTACACGAAGAAGTACGAGTTCGTGTCGGCGTCGGGCTCGGTGTTCCCGGCCCAGGGCCTCACGGCGATCAACGCGCTCACGAGCGGGTTGAGCACCGGCCAGGACGTGACGGAGAACCGAACGCTCGGCTTCTACGCACAGGAGGTGGTCGGCTGGAAGGATCGCCGCTACCTGACCCTCGCCCTGCGGTCGGACAAGAACAGCGCGTTCGGCGTGGACTTCAAGCGCGCGTACTATCCGAAGGCGAGCTTGTCGTGGGTGTTGAGCGACGAGCCGTTCTTCCATGTCAATTGGATGAACTCGTTGCGGCTGCGCGCGGCGTACGGCGAAACCGGCCAGCAGCCGGATCAATTCGCGGCGCTGCGCACGTACGCGCCGGTCACCGGTCCCGGCGACCAGCCGGCGATCGAAGCGCTGACGCTCGGCAACGCAAAGTTAGGCCCGGAGCGCGGCAAGGAATTCGAGACCGGCTTCGAGACCAGCTTCATCAACGACCGCGTGGGACTCGAGTTCACGTACTACAGCAAGAACACGGTCAACGCGATTCTCGACCAGCAGGTCGCGCCGTCCGTCGGATTCGGCTCCGACCAACTCGTGAACGCCGGTCATATCCAGAACGCCGGCGAAGAGCTCGTGTTGAACGTGACGCCGGTCCGGCGCGACAACTTCCAGTGGGACGCGATCGTGTCGTTCTCCCACAACACGAACAAGATCATCAGCCTCGGCATCCCGGGCATCAATTCGATTTCGCCGGGCACGTATCAGGCGGACATGGCGGGCTTCCCCGTGGGCGCGTGGTTCCTGCGCAAGGTCGTGAGCGCCAAGGTCGACAACACCGGCACCGCCTACGACATCATGTGTGCCGATGGCCACGGCGGGCAGGTGGACTGCTCCAGCGCGCCTAACGTGTACCAGGGCACGAGCGTGCCGACGAAAGAAGGGTCGTTCGGCTCGACGTTCACGTTGTGGAAGCGCCTCAAGCTGTACGGCACGGTCGATTATCAGCTGGACTTCCAGAAACTGGATGGCAATCTCCGCATCCGCTGTTACTTCGAGTTGGGCGGCCTGTGCAAGGATCTCGCGGATCCGGTGCACGGCAATCCGATCATCGTCGCCGGCGCGCAGGAAGGCATCCCGTCGTACTTGATCAGCAACGCCAGCTTCTTCCGGTTAGGCGAAGTGTCGGCGACGTACTCGCTGTCGGACGAGCTGGCGGCGCGGCTGCATGCGCGCTCGGCGGCAATCACGGTGGCCGGCCGCAACCTGCACACGTGGACCGGTTACAAGGGCCTCGATCCGACCGCCCAGTTCTTGGGCGGAACGCGCGGGACGAGCGTGGCGTGGGAGCAGACCGTGACGCCGACGCTCTCGTCGTTCCTCATGACCTTGAACCTCACGTTCTGACCGACGACCTCACTCAGCCGATAACTCTCATGAAACTCTCGCAGAGTACTACCACGGCGCGGCGGTCGCGACAGGGGATCGTGCTGTTCGGCGCGGCGCTCCTGTTCAGCGGGCTCGTCGCCTGCAACAGCTTGCTCGACGTGCCCGTGCCGAGCCGCATCCCCGCCACGCCGCTCGAGACGCCGGCCAACGCGGTGCTGTTGACTAACGGAGCAATCGCCGACTTCGACTGTGCGCTCGGCTCCTTCATCATCACCGGCGGCGAGCTGGACGATGAGCTGGAGGACGCCACGGCGACGGCCGCGCGCTGGGTCTATGACAAGCGCGTCGTGCCGACGGATCAGGAGTTGTACGCGATCAACGACTGCGATGACGAGGGCACGTACATCCCGTCGAACCGCGCCCGCGAGTCGGCGGACAACGTGCTCCGCATTCTCGAGGCGGCCACCGACGATCAGGTGCCGTCCGGCGTCAGCCGGGACAGTCTGATCGCCACCCTGGCGGCCTATGCCGGCTACGCCCGGATTCAGTTAGGCGAAATGTTCTGCTCGTCCGTCATCTCGACCGTGAATGCCGATGGGACGATCAACTACGGGACGGAGTTGACGCCGCAGCAGATGTTCCAGTCCGCGGACTCGTCGTTCACGCTCGCGATCACGACGGCGCAATCGGTGAACAATCCGGCGGCGCTCGAGATGGCGTATCTCGGACGAGCGCGCGCCGAGTTGGACCAGGGCCTGTACGACGCGGCGAAGGCCGACGCCGAGCAGGTGGCGGGCGACGTGAACTTCGAAGCGGTATCCACGGCCTCGGGCACCACGGTGCGGCGTGAGAATCGCGTGTGGGCCGAGAATAACAGCATTTCCGTCTCGTCGTCCGTTGGGCCGCGGTATCAGAACATGGAGTACGATGGCGTCGCCGATCCGCGCGTGCCGACGGCGGCATTCGGTCAGACGTCGGAGTCCGGCATTCCGGAGTGGCGCCAGCTCAAGTACTCGGATGTCGGAACGTCCATCCCGATCGCCAAGTGGTCCGAAGCCGAGCTGATCATCGCCGAAGCGGATGCACGCGATGGCGATACGGGCGATGCGATCGGCATCATCAACACGCTGCACGATCGCGCCGGCCTGCCCGATTACGTTGGGGCGACGGATCAGGATGCGGTGATCGCCCAGGTAATCGATGAGCGGAGCCGCGAGCTGTTTTTGGAAGGCCAGCGTCTCTACGACGTGATTCGGAACAACCTGTCGCTCGAGCCGGCGCCCGGCACCCCGTACCGCAACGGAGGCAGCTACGGTCCGGATGGCTCGGCGCTCTGCCTCAAGCTCCCGGATATCGAGCGCGCGAACAACCCGAACCTGAACCACTGAAGCAGGGAAGCGCGCGCGCGAGCGCGCGCTTAGGGACAATAGGGAACCGGCGGCCTAACGGCCGCCTCGGGGAACGGGGCGAGGGGTGGAGTCGAATGGTTGGAGAGGTCGCTGTGCGTTCCAGAACCCGGAACTGCCGCAGCAGCGTGCTCCCCATTCGAGTCTACCCCTCGCCCCGTTCCCCGAGGTGGCCGTTAGGCCGCCGGTTCCCCCCTATGTCCCTAAGCGCGCGCTCGCGCGCGCGCTTCCCTGCCGCAGTCACATATTCTCCACCATCGCGGCGCCGAATTCGCTCGTTTTCAACAGCGTCGAGCCCGGCATCAGGCGCTCGAAATCGTACGTCACACGCTTCTGGGCGATCGTCTTCTCGAGCGAGCGGACGATGAGGTCGGCGGCTTCGGGCCAGCCCATGTAGCGGAGCATCATCTCGCCGCTCAGGATCACCGAGCCGGGATTCACCTTGTCCTGGCCGGCGTACTTGGGGGCCGTACCATGTGTCGCCTCGAAGATCGCGTGGCCGGTGAGGTAGTTGATGTTGGCGCCCGGCGCGATGCCGATGCCGCCCACCTGCGCGGCCAGCGCGTCCGAGATGTAGTCGCCGTTCAAGTTCGGCGTCGCGATCACGCTGTATTCCTTGGGGCGCAGCAAAATCTGCTGGAGGAATGCGTCGGCGATCACGTCCTTGATGACGATGCCGTTAGGCAGCTTGAGCCACGGGCCGCCGTCGAGCTCCGTCGCCCCGTACTCCTGGCGCGCGGTTTCGTAGCCCCAGTCGCGGAACGCGCCCTCCGTGTACTTCATGATGTTGCCCTTGTGGACGATCGTCACGCTGGCGCACTTCTGCACGATGGCGTAGTCGATCGCCGCACGCACGAGGCGCTTGGTGCCATCTTCGGAGATCGGCTTGATGCCGATGCCGCTCGACTCCGGAAAGCGGATCGTCCGCGCGCCCAGCTCCTCGCGAAGGAACTTGATCAGCTTTTCGGCCTCCGGCGAACGCGCCTTGTATTCGATGCCGGCGTAAATGTCTTCCGTGTTCTCGCGGAAGATCACCATGTTCACATCCTGCGGTGCCTTGACGGGCGAGGGCACGCCCTCGAACCAGCGCACCGGCCGCACGCAGGCATAGAGATCGAGCTGCTGCCGCAACGCGACGTTGAGGGAGCGGAACCCGCCGCCTACCGGAGTGGTGAGCGGTCCTTTGATGGCCACGAGATACTTGGAGATCGCCGCGACCGTCTCCTCCGGGAGCCACGTGTTGAGCACGTTTTTCGACTTCTCGCCGGCGAGCACCTCGTACCATGCGATGCGCCGTTTCGTGCCGTATGCTTTGCGTACGGCGCCGTCCAGTACCATCTGCGACGCGCGCCAGATGTCGGGCCCGGTCCCGTCGCCTTCGATGAACGGAATGATGGGCTCGGCGGGCACGGACAACTTGCCGTCGCGCATGGTGATTGGCTCCCCTTTCGTCGGGGGCGCGAGATTTTTGTATTCGGACACGGTGGAGGTCGACATGATGCTCCCTGGGCAGTCGTCGGTGTTCGTTGGAACTCCTAAAAAGTTATGTCGGGTGACATGAACGGCAACGGCAACGTCGAGGCTGTTGCAACAGCGATTCAGGAGGCGTACGACGCCTACCAGAGCCGCTTCCGGGCGATCACCCGGCGCGCCGAGGAGCGCTTCGTGCGCCGCGAATGGCGCGAGGCGCAGCGCGACGCCTCGGAGCGCATCGGATTGTACAAGGAACGCGTCGACATGGTGCTGGCGCTCGCCCGCTCCATGTTGGCCGACTGCGTCACCGACGTCGAGGCGTGGGAAGCGATCAAGTGGATGCACAGCGCGCTCATCGCCGACCGCGCCGACTGTGAGATCGCCGAGAGCTTCTTCAATTCGGTGACGCGGCGCATCTTCTCGACCGTCGGCGTGAATCCGCTCGTCGAATACGTGTTCCCGGACAACGAGCCGGGCGACATCGACGACGGTCCGCCGGTGACCCGCCGCTACGCGTGGCGCGGCGATACGGCCGACGTCGTGCGTCGCGTGCTGCACGATCTCTCGTGGGATGCGCAGTGGCGCGACGTGGACGGCGACGCCGAGCGTGTGGCCGAACGCATCGATGCCGAGCTGCTGTCCATGCGTGGATCGTTAGGCTTCGATGCGCTCGAGGTGCTCGAGGCGCCGTTCTTCCGCAACAAGGGCGCGTATGTCGTGGGGCGCTTGCTCCGGGGGGACGGCCAGCTGCCAATGCCCGTGCTGCTCCCGCTACTCAACCGCGAGCAGGGGATCGAAGTGGACGCGGTGCTCCTGAGCGAGGACGAAGCGAGCATCGTCTTCGGATTCAGTTGGTCATATTTTCTGGTGGAAATCGCGCGCCCGCACGCGGTGGTTGATTTTCTGCACGGCATCATGCCGCTCAAGCGCATCGATGAGTTGTACACCGCCATCGGCTACAACAAGCATGGGAAGACGGAGCTCTACCGCACGCTCGTCGCGCACCTGGCGGCGCCGGCCGCGCGGTTCGAGTTCGCACCGGGCGATCAGGGTCTCGTGATGAGTGTGTTCACGCTGCCGTCGCTCAACGTGGTCTTCAAGATCATCAAGGACCGGTTCGGCCATCCCAAGCGCACGACGCGCCGCAGCGTGATGGAGAAATACCAGCTGGTGTTCGTGCGTGATCGCGTGGGCCGGTTGGCGGACGCGCAGGAGTTCGAGCATCTGGATCTTCCGCGCGGCTGCTTCAGCGAGCCGTTGCTCGCGCACCTGCTCGAGGCGGCGCCGTCCACCGTCCGGCTGAACGGCGATCACGTCGTCGTTAGGCACCTGTACACGGAACGACGCGTGACGCCGCTCAACGTGTATCTCCGCGATGCCTCTCCCGTGACGGCGGCCGAGGCGGTGCTCGATTATGGCACGGCGATCAAGGATCTCGCGGCGGCCAACATCTTCACCGGCGACATGCTGATGAAAAACTTCGGCGTGAGCCGCCACGGCCGCGTGATCTTCTACGATTACGATGAGCTGTCGCTGCTCACCGACTGCGTGTTCCGCGCGCTGCCGCAGCCGCAAACGCCGGATGAAGAGATGGCAGCCGAGCCGTGGTACTATGTGGGAGAGAACGACGTGTTTCCCGAGGAATTCGAGGCGTTCATGGTGCCGCAGGGGCGGCTCCGCAAGCGATTCCTGCAACGGCATCGCGATCTCCTCACCGTCGAGTTTTGGAAATCGATGCAGGAGCGGCAGCGCCACGGCGACGTGCCGGACGTTTTCCCGTACCCCGAATCGCGACGGCTCAGGCACACGTGACGAGCGTCGACTTCGATACGATCGTGATCGGCGCGGGCGCGCACGGAAGCGCCGCGGCGTGGGCGCTGGCGCGCCGCGGCGCGCGCGTCTGCGCACTCGACCGGTGGGCGCCGCCGCACGCGCGCGGATCGTCGCACGGACGGACGCGCATCATCCGCGAGGCCTATTTCGAGCACCCGGCATACGTGCCGCTCGTACGGCGCGCGTACGAGCTCTGGTCGGAGCTCGAGCGCGCAACCGGCCGCACGCTCTTTCGCCGCACCGGCGGCCTAACGTTAGGCGCCGAAAATGGCGTGCTGGTGTCGGGCGCCTTACGGAGCGCGCGCGAACACGGCGTGGAGCACGAGCTGCTCGATGCGGCCGGGATCGCCCGGCGCGCCCCGGCCCTCGCGCCGCCGCGTGGAACCGTCGGCGTGCTCGAGCACCGCGCGGGGATGCTGTTCGCCGAACGATGCGTCGAGGCGCTGCGCGTCGCCGCACGCGAGCACGGCGCGCGACTCGAAACCGGCGAGCGCGTGCTGCGCTGGGACGCATCGGGGAGCGCGGTTACCGTTACCACGGATCGCGGCACCTACCGCGCACTGCGTGCGATCCTCGCTGCCGGCGCCTGGCTCGCGCCGTTGGCTCCGGATCTCGGCGTGCCGTTGGTGGTCGAGCGCCAGGTGATACACTGGCTCACACCACGGCGCCATCCGGAGCGGGTCACGGCCCGACATCTCCCGGTGGCGATCTGGGAGTACGAGCCGGGCCGCATGTTCTACGTCATCCCCGATGTCGGCGATGGACTCAAGGCCGCGCTGCACCATCAAGGACCGACGGTCGATCCCGATGCGCCGGCAGTGCCGGCGAGCGAGCGCGAACAGGCGGACGTGCTGGCGTTGGTCGAGCGGTTTGTGCCCGATGCGGCGGGCATCGTGAGCGAGAGCGCCACGTGTCTCTACACCAACACGCCCGACGGGCACTTCATTGTCGATGCGTACCCCGGGGCGCCGGACGTGCTCGTGGCCAGCGCGTGCTCGGGCCACGGATTCAAGTTCGCGCCGGCGATCGGCGAGGCGCTCGCCGACCTTGCGTTAGGCACCGAGCCGCGCGTCGACCTGACGGCGTTCCGATTGTCCCGCTTCGCGACGCGCCCGCCCCCCGCCTAACGCAAGTCGATGCGCGGCACATCGGCGTCGTGCTGGGCGCGGCGGTACACGATGTCGGCGGCGCCGAGATCCTCCACGGCCAGCCCCACCGACTTGAACAGCGTGATCTCCTGCGGCGTGAGGCGCCCCTCGCGCTGGCCCTCGAGCAGCTCGCCTAACTCTGCCCGGATGTGCGACTCGGCAACGGCGCCGTCGCGGATCGGAATCACCAGGTCGCCGGCCTCGCGCAGCGCCGACTCGCGGCGGTCCACGAAGCAGGCCGATCGAAGAATGGCCGTCGTGTCCACCTCGCGCGCCGCCGCAATGCTCGCGCCCACGACGTTCAAGTGCGCGCCCGGTGCCAGCCAGTCGCCCATCAGCACCGGTTCGTGCGACGACGTGACCGTGCACACGAGATCCGCCCCCTCGACGGCGTCATGAGGCGTCGCCACCGCCGTCACCGAGAAGCCGGACGCGTCGTAGCGACGCGCAAATTCCTGGGCACGCGCGGTGGTGCGACTCCACACGCGCACGCGCCTTACGGGTCGCACCGCGCGCATCGCGTCGAGATGGCTGTGCGCCTGCACGCCGGCGCCGAGTATTGCGAGGTCGCCCGCCTCCGGCCGCGCGAGGAGACGCGTGGCCACGGCGGACACCGCGGCGGTGCGCACCGCCGTGATCGTCCCGGCATCCATGATCGCCACCAGTGCACCGTGGTCCGGGTCGAACAGCAGCACCGCGCCTTGATGCGAGTCGTGCACCGTGCCCTCGTTGCCCGCGAACACGCTGATCGCCTTCACGCCAAGCGACCGCGGGTCGCCGAG
>Ga0134126_10007073_pt1 | contig 14078 bp, 10 predicted proteins | sample KB31752_FD_96881 | JGI IMG/M metagenome (GOLD analysis project Ga0134126, IMG submission 96881) | Terrestrial soil microbial communities with excess Nitrogen fertilizer from Kellogg Biological Station, Michigan, USA - KB3-175-2 | ecosystem: Environmental > Terrestrial > Soil > Unclassified ... | reverse complement strand
TGCCGCCCAGAAGTCGGCCAGCACAGGCACACGCGCATTTTGCACGATTTCATCAAAGAGTTGCGAATCCACCTCAAGGGGTTCTGCAACTGGGGGAAGATCACTTTTGCATGCACCGCAACGGCCGCTGTCAGCCAGGTGTGTGGCAGGAATCCTGTTCTTGCGTCCGCAACTGCTGCATGTTCGTATGGCTGGCATAAATTGCTTCCCCGTCCGTTATTAAGATGCCAGTTCGTAGTTCGGGATTCATCTCGAACATCCAAGCTAAACAAAACATTAAGCGCGGTCGACCATCCTGCGGAGCCGCTCCTTTACCTCTGGCCACTCAGCCGCAATCATGGAATAACGCGCCGAGTCACGAGGAATGAAGTCAGACGCCATGCGATGTGAACGCAGAATTCCCTCGAACTGTCCGCCGATGCGTTCGATGGCCGCTCGTGATCGCTCATTGCGAACGTCTGTGTGCAGGCAAACACGAAATACCTTCCACTGCTCGAAGGCGTAACTCAGCATCAGCAACTTGGCTTCAGTATTCGCTCCGGTGCGGATCGCGGAGGGTGCGAGCCAGGTATAGCCGATTTCGCATGCGTCCGGAGTGATGCGCCCGTGCAACGCGTGCCCTTCCGGCCAGGCCCACCGCTCAATATCAAAGAATCGAGTTGAGCCGATGACTTCGCCGCTATCCGCCCGCGTGATGGCAAACGGCAATGCTCTGCCTTCCTTCTGCCAGGAGAGGGCAGTGGCGATGTATTGAGCAGCTTCCGCCTCGCCCTGCGGAACCGGGCTCCAGCTATACAACGTTGGATTGGAAGCAGAGGCTCTGGCCAGCCCGGAAATGTGCTGCGGGCCTAGTGGCTCGAGGACAATGTATTTATCTTGCAGGCGAACGCCTTCATCACTCATACGTTTACGGTAGCTGCATACGAACAGTCATGGCAAGCGCCGTCGACGGCTGACTGATGAGTTCATGCGCCGATTCCTTCGTACTACGAAGTAAGCACTCCACCAGACGGATAGTTGTCGCTACATCCATACATCAAGATTAAAAACCTATCAGCAAACAACCCAGAAATTGCGCTCTCTGATTTTTTCAAGGAATTCCAGTGTAGCTTCTCAATTTAATTTTCACTGCTTAATCAAGCCATGATAGGTTGATCTACATTTCCGGGTTTCTGGCTCTTCACTAGAAGAGTTGGAGAGAATCTATTTTGGTTCGGATCAGTCCTTGGTAGAAAGGAGTTTTTAAATTGCGGTCGACGGGAAGCGTAAGTCCTCTCACATGAAACGATCATCATCGAGGCACTGAGCCGAATCGGTCACCAACAGCGATTTTTGTCTGTCCCCCGTTCCTGTGAATTGTCTCCAGTCGATCTCTCTCTATGCTGCCAATCCAGCATTGCAAGTTTGGAAGCCGTCTCAAGCGCGATTAGAGAAAAGCGCCGCTCCATCAGACGCTGCACCGCATCGTTCAGATTCTTCTCGCGGTCTGACACTCGCGAAGTGAAAGACGGCTACCTAAGAAAATTTTTGCCCTTGATTGTTTAGTTCGTTGCACGATCCTAACCGGGAGCTGCCGCCGCCCGCGCGTTTCGCGGACAACCAATTCGCTGTCGCTACAAGCTTCGTGACATGTTGCCAGCCGAATTGAGAAAAGGATCAAGCAAATGGCAAATCAACGTGAAATTGAAAACGCTCGTAAGAACAGGTTGGAAATCATCAACGCAGGCTTAAAACGACGCGATCTTTTCAAGATGGGCCTGCTGACCAGCACAGGTTATCTGGTAAATAAAAATGGCCTGAGCGCATGGGCCTTTGACGATAATAATTGCGGAAGGGGAGCATGCCATCTCGGCTGCAGTCCAAAAATTACCCCCTTCCTTGATCCGCTACCAATTCCGCCGGTACTGCCGGAGCGGACGCTTGCTGATCCCGGCTTGAGTCCGGCGCCACAGGAGTCTCCCAACAACGCCATTAATCCGGTAAACCAGCTTCCTTTCGAGGGCCGAGGCCAGTTTAACGGCACCCTGCGGCCGGGAACGGACAGCTTCCAATTCTTCAGCCAGTATCCGCCGCAACACTATTTCGTCCAGCGAATGCGGGCAAACAGTAATTTCCGTATCACCTCCGATACCAATATTCCAGCGCAAACCATCTGGGGCTTCAACCAGGGCGGCGCCGATCCGAGTGACGTGGCAGTGACTCCAGGCCCCACAATTGTCGCCCGTTATCAGCAACCGATCGTGGTTCGCCGATTCAACGAGCTGCCTCCTCAGAACCAGAATGGCGGCTTCGGCGTGCCGGAGGTTTCCACACATTTGCACAATTTCCACGCGGGTACAGAAAGCGATGGCGGCCCCTGCCGCTATTTCTTCCGCGGCCAGTACTTCGACTACTACGATACCCTGCAGCAGGCGGGCTTTGACTCCACCAATCCGCCCAATGGCGACATCAATGAGTCCATGAGCACGTTGTGGTATCACGATCACCGCGTTGACCACACTGCGGAGAACGTCTACAAAGGGTTGGCCGGTTTCCATCTGTTTTTCAACCAATTTGATACCGGCGACGAAGGATCTGGGTTTCACCTCCCCAGCTTCCCGCAGTTTGACATTCCGGTCATTCTTACCGACAAGCTGATCAACCCCAGTACCGGGCTGATCTGCTTTGACACCTTCGAGAACGATGGACTAGTCGGCGACGTGCAGCTCGCCAACGGGAAAGTCCAGCCGTTCATGGAGGTCAGCCAGCGCCGCTACCGCTTCCGTGTGCTGGATGGCGGGCCGTCGCGCTTTTATCAGCTCTTTCTCACCAACCCCAACAACTTGAGCCAGGTGATTCCCTTTTGGGTCATCGCGAACGACGGCAATCTGCTGCCGACGCCGGTGCAGGTTACGAGCTTTCGTCTGGGGGTGGCGGAGAGGTATGACATCATTATCGATTTCAAGCAAATCGCCGCCCAGTTCGGAGCTTCTGTGGTTCGTCTCGAGAACCGCCTGCAGCAGAACGATGGGCGCGCTCCAACCAACAACATCCTGGGAGCCGGGCGTGGCACGTATTGTGTTGAGTTCAGGATCGGTGCACAGGCGGCTGACGGAAGCGTGGACCCGGCAACAGCTCCTCATTTCTATGACCTGCCGAGCACCAGTCTCACGGATGCAACGGTAAAGCCTCGCATCTCACGAACATTCACGTTTGACCAGTCCGACGGCGGTTGGGTTGTTAATGACCGTTTTATGAGCTGCAACCAGATTCGCTTCACAGTGCAGAGAAACAGCATTGAGCGATGGGTGTTACAGAACGATGGCGGTGAGTGGCAGCACCCCATCCATATTCATCTCGAGGAGTTTCAGATTCTCCGCCGAGGTGACCGAAGGTCCGCCGCTACAGAGCGGTCAAGAAAAGACGTTCTCACGCTCAACTTCGATGAACGCGCCGAGCTCTTCTTTCGCTTCCGCGACTTCCGAGGTGACTATCCCCTCCATTGCCACAACACCGTCCATGAGGATCACGCCATGATGCTGCTCTTTCAGGTGCAGGACGTGGGTGACAACAGAACGTCACCGTAGAAGCTGAGGCCAACTCAACAGAGCTGATGCTGACAAGAAAAGGAGAAGAATTATGTCAGACATAACGAGACGAACTCTTCTGGTAGAGGCGGCTGCCACTTCTGTAATTGCGGGTCTTTTTCCCACCGGTACTGCAAGCCCTGGTACTGCGAGCCACTGGGAGGCAATTCCACCGCGGGAATTAATTCGCCAGCAACATTTCCCTAATTTGCAATTGACGACTCAGCATGGCAGAAAAGTCCACCTTTATGACGACCTGATTAAGAATCGGAAGGTGGTCATCAACTTCATGTTCACCAGCTGTGCAAAGGCTTGCCCGCTGGTAACGGCTAATCTTGTGAAGGTGCAGCGAATCCTCCATAGCCGGATCGGCCGTGACATCAATATGTACTCAATCACTCTCGATCCCGCTGTGGACAAACCGGAACAGCTTCGGCTTTATGCGGCAAAACACCACGTGGGAGACGGCTGGCTGTTTTTGACCGGGAAACCCGCCGACATCGAATTGTTACGCAGGTCGCTTGGCTTTGTGCAACGCAATCCCTTGCGGGATGCGAACAAGATGAACCATATCGGCGTCATCCGGTTCGGAACAGAAGCATGCATGCGATGGGCAGCCTGCCCAGGTCTGGCCCCTGCGGACTGGATCGCTACATCGATCTTGTCCGAGATCGACGGCCCGGCTAAAGGGCGAATCAAGGGAGATCCGGGTTAAGTGCTGTTTCACTCAGAAGGAAGGCTCTGCCAGGTCTTCCTCCTTCAGTATCCAGCGCTTATACAACTGACCGGGAAAAGCTGCCAGGGTTGCGATGAATGCAGGGGAGCTCTCGGCTTAGCGCCGCTCACCTGACGTAGGCGTTGGCACGGCCTTCGGCAGCTCACCTGAGTCAACCGTTTCGCCCGTCCGCGAAATCACCTGGAAGTGCAATTTGTCGCCGGCGATCTCAACGATCATGAAAGTGCGGTCGGTGTCGAAGCCTTTTTCCCGATCCGCCGATTTGCGGAAGTCGTGCGTCATCAGCTTGCCGGAATTGCCGAGGACGAAATAATAGATCCCCTTCTCGGGCTTCATCCGCTGATACACGTGCTCGTGACCTGAAAAAACTGCATTCACGTCATACTGCTGGAACAACGGCAGCAATTGAGTGCGCAAATCGACATCCGGCCCGTGATGGCGGCCATCGTTGTACAAAGGATGGTGGAAGAAACAGATTTTCCAGGTTCCTTTCGAGTCCTTCAGGTTCTGGTTAAGCCAGTCGAGTTGCTGCGGATCCATGTAATTGCTGTCCAAAGCAAAGAAAGCAACCGGGCCTTTCCGGAAAGCATAGTATCGCTGGCCGCCCATGTTAAAAGGCTTGTAGAGACGTTCGTCATTGGGATCATCATGATTCCCCAGCGAGGCGTAGAACTTCACGCCGGCGTCAAGCAAGGGCTTATAGGGTTCTTCAAACTTCTTCGCAAAATCCCGGGCGGAATGGCTGCCATAAATGTTGTCGCCGAGCATGATCACGAAATCAAACTTCACGGCCTGCCTGTAGGCCTCCATTTGACGCGCCACTTCATATTGATCGCGGTCACCTGTGCCGCTGTCTCCGATAACGGCAAACCGCACGGAGTTCTGCAGCAGAGGCAACCGTACATCCAGACCGCCAGCGGAACGCGAAGAGCTTTGATCGCCGGCGGCTTGCTGTCTTGCATTCGCATGCAAAGGAAGAGGTGCGCTTTGTGTCTGCGCTCCGGAAACGCAGATCGCCCAAATTGCGGTAATAAGAATCAGTCGGGCTCGTGTCATTTTTTGTTTACATCACCAGGAATCGCATCAGGAAGCAGATCCACGATCAGGTCAGCTCCTGTGTCATACAGCACAAGCGTTTGCCCCACAAGCCTGTACTGCAATTCACTTGGCAAGCGGGGAAGATTTAAGAGAAGAGTTGGCGGCGTGGATTGCAATGGCAGATTGGGTGGATACTTCTGATTAACGCTGAGCGGCACATTCGGCAGCGGCTCGGCATGTTGAAGGCTGGTGCGCACTTTCGCTCCATTCGGCCCTTTCAGGGTAGCCTCAAGTTGCTTTTTGAAGTAAGCCGCAATCCGGGGAGTAAAGATATCTCCCTGTTTGGCGCCGACTCGCGAGTGGCGGATCTTTTGTGCGGCCTGCTTTTGCTGGTCCGTAACCTTTGCCGGCGATGCGCTGGAATCATGGGCAACATTTTCCTGCTTGCGCGATGCAATATATTTCGCGATGCGATCCTGGAAGTCTTTGACCGTGGGTTGATCGTTGCTGCTCTGGGCAAGTACACCGGAGCAAAAAATGCCGGTGAAGGCGCTCACCACCAGCAGGTTCTTCCATAAACAGTTGCTAATCCTTATCTGCAATCAACTCTCCTCAATCGTGGGCATACCAGGATCGCTACTGCGCCACTGACTCTTCCACGATCTTTGTGGCGGCTTTTTTTGCGGCTTTCTTGAATACGTTCTTTACCACTCGCGCGGCATCGGCGGGATCCACGTCAACCTGGGCTTCATTTTCAATGGCTTTAAGCACACCCTTGACCATCGGCTTCGGGACCACCTTCTTCTCCACAAGTTTGGCAACTTTCCGGGCTGCCTGCTCCGCACGACCGTTGACGCGCTTTTTCTCAGCCGGGCGATTACCAGGAGCAGACGCCTTCCAGTCATCGTCAAAGATGGTGGCGAGCGAGCTGACGATTTTCATACTGCTCACAATGATGCCGATTTCACGGCGTGAATCGAGTTCAAGTTTGCGCAGGCTCTGGCTGCCGAGGAAAGCCTGTTTGGAGTCGCGAATTACAACCCGCGTATGCAGGCGCATTCTCTTCAATGCCCGGGCATTCAGGTTCCGGTTGCGGGCAACATGTCCAATTACTTTTACCTTCACTCCAGCCTTCTGTTGCGCATCCAGAAGACGCAGGATTTCCTTATCAGCGATGTCCACATCGTAGATCAGCAATTCTTTTTTTGCGCCCTTAATGAAACTGGTGAGGACCTTTCGCGCATTGACAGGGCTGACTACCAGCTTGTTGCAGCGCGAGGTAAATGACTGCCGTTTGGTATCGCACTCGAAAAGGCGGGAGGCTTCCTGCACCACCTCCCGGTTCCTGGTGGCAACGCCGAAGCTGCGGCTTCTTCCGGTATCGAGATGAGTAAAGTTGTAGGTGAGAAGATAAAGTTCCCTGCCATCGACCAGCATCATCTTTCCGTGATACCGCACCAGGTCGTCTGCCGTGCGCGCGACAGTGATTCCTTTTTCCAGCAGCCGCATTTCGAGTTTGCGAAGATTCTTTTCACCGCCGCGGTTGGTAAAGGCGATCAGCGCATGCACGAATACACCGCGTTCGGCCGCTTCTTCGAGCGCATGCTCCACATCGGCCTGATCGAAGCGGAAGATGACGATCTCAATACTCTTTTTAGCCTGAGTAATGGCCTTGAGCACTGGCGCTGTTCCGTCTGCAGGTTGCGAGATCAGCTTCAATGTTTCTCCCGTACAAGGTTGCCTGGAATGTCACCGGCTTCCCGAGCGTTAGTTTTATTAGATGCGGCTCTGGCCTGCTGCTTTGGCTGGCCTTAGTGCTGCTGCCCAGCATCAAACAATTGCGGGATTCTCATGCATTTTTTGCGAACGGGAAAGACGACACCTCGCAGCATTTCTTTATTGTTTCTGATCGTTCTGGCCACCATCTCGGCCCGGGGCCAGAACAAAGAGAAAACCAGCGACCCGGCCGAGCCAAAGCCTCCTGCCGTCATTTGGACAGATCCCGGGAACATCGCCAGAAAAGACCTCTTCAACGGCCCCGGTAGTAGCGAAAATCGCCCCAAACTTCCCGTGAAGTTTCTCAAGGAAGACAAGCATGGCCACAATTCCAAGCTTGATGTGGAAGACGGCAGCGGACAAAGATGGCGGGCCAAACTGGGGATTGAAGCGCAGCCGGAAACCGTGGCTACCCGCCTGCTCTGGGCTGTGGGTTATTACACGAACATCAATTATTTCGTTCCCGATCTGGAAGTCGATGGGCTGCCGACGCACCTGAAGCGTGGACAGGGGCATGTTGTCTCTGTGGATCATCTTGAAGGTGTGCGCCTGCAGGAACGCGACAAGAAAGATGAAAAGTCGGCTACGTGGAACTGGAAGCACAATCCGTTTGTTGGGACGCGGGAATTCAATGGCCTCAGAGTGATGATGGCTCTGATCAGCAATTGGGACCTCAAAGATGAGAACAACGCCGTCCGTCGCGGCAAACATCAGGAGCAATGGCTGGTTACCGACGTAGGAACCGCGTTTGGCGCCTCAGGCGTTCGCATGACGGAGGCTGGATCCAAAAACAACCTGAAGGCCTATGAATCCTCAAAGTTCATCTCGAAGGTTACTCCCGCATATGTCGATTTCAATTTTCCCCGGCGTCCACCTTTGCTGTACCTCTTCGCCTTGCCCAGTTACATTCACAAGATCCAGCCGAGGTGGGTTGGGAACCACGTCCCCCGGGCGGACGCAAAGTGGATTGGTTCCCTGCTGTCACAACTTTCGACCAGCCAAATAGAGGACGCTTTCCGCGCAGCCGGGTATTCCTCCGACCAGATCACGGCCTTCACCAAAGCTGTGCAGAGTCGAATCGCTGAGCTAAATAATTTGTAGCAGCACGGGCCATTGTCGATCAGGCAGCGCCTTCTTCTTTGAACTGGAGATTGTAGAGTTCGGCGTAAAAGCCGCCCCTGGCGAGCAAGGCGCGATGATCGCCCTGCTCCACGATGCCGCCCTCATTAATTACATAGATTATGTCGGCGCGGCGAATGGTGGAAAGCCGATGGGCAATCACGATCGTCGTCTTGCCTTCCATCAAACGATCCAGCGCCTCGAAGACGAGTTTTTCTGACGCAGCATCGAGGCCTGATGTTGGTTCGTCCAGCAGCAGGATGGGCGTGTTTCTGATGATGGCACGGGCAATGGCAATGCGCTGGCGTTGGCCGCCGGATAGCGTCATGCCGCGTTCGCCAACGGTGGTATCGAAGCCGTCGGGAAGTTTTTCGATAAACTCCATGGCATTGGCCAGTTCGGCCGCTCGTATGATCTCCTGGCGCGATGCTTCCGGCCTGCCATAAGCAATGTTCTGCCACAGAGGCCCGTGAAAAAGCACATTTTCCTGGAGCACGTAGCTCATGTGCCGGCGCAATGACTGCTGCTTGAATTGCCGGATATCGTTGCCATCAATTTTCACGCTTCCCTGAACCGGATCATAGAAGCGCGAAAGCAGGCTGATGATGGTGGTTTTGCCGACCCCGGTTGGACCAACCAGGGCCACGAGCTGTCCGGGCTCTATTTTGAAACTCACATCTTTGAGAACCGGCTGCTCGGGCGAGTACGAAAATGAAACGTCATCAAACTCTATCTCACCTTTAAGCTTCTTGATCAGTTTGGCGCCTTTGAGGTCGCGGACCTCGTTGTCAGTCTGCAGGATTTCCTGAATGCGCTCGTACCCGACAGCCGCCTTGGAATAGGTATCGGTCATCTTGGAAAGTTCCTGCATGGGTTTATACATCTTGCTCAAATATTGAATGAACAGGACCATGGATCCCACAGAAAGCGCTCCAGAAAGAGTCAGACGTGCCCCGAACCACAGGACCAGGCAGGTCCCGACGGCGACGATGAGGTCGACCAGCGGCGTGAGCTTGGCCTTCAAGCTGCGAGCTCGTAGCGCCGAGTCAACTTCTTCCAGGCTGGCTTCTTCCAACCGGTCTTGCTCGTATCGTTCGCGGGCAAAGGCCTTGACTACGCGAATGGAAGACAGCACCTCTTCTACCACGGAGAAAACTTCACTCTCTTTTTTTCGAACCTTGCGGGTTGCCTTCTTGATGCGGCGCGTGTAGCTGTAAACCACGACGAAAAGAAGCGGCGCTACAGAAAGTGCAATCAGCGTGAACTTCCAGTTCAGCCAGAACATTACACACACCATGCCGGCGAGGGTGATGACGTTGATCAGCGTGCTTAGCAGGCCTGATGCAATAAAGCTCTGGATGTCATCCACATCGCTGGTGACGCGGCTGATCAAGTCGCCCGTGCGCTTCTGGTCGTGGAATGCCAGGGAAAGGCGTTGCATATGAGCATATACAGCGCGCCGCAAATCGTACGTCACCCACTGTCCCACACTCGTCGTGAGGTACTTCTCCGTGTAGGTGGAAACTGCATCGAGGAGGGCGATGCCTAAGACGGCAAGACAGGCAATCTTTACCGTCGCGAGGGTGTCCGTTCCGAAATAACGGGTGACCATATGCGGAATGTGAGATTTTCCGGTGTGCGCCTTAAAGACTTCATCGAGAACAATCTTCAGCGGCCATGGCTGGAGGAGATTGGCCACCGACTCGCCTAATACCGCAACAAACCCAATGGTTAGAGCTCCTGCATGTGGCTTCAGCAATTGACGTATCGTCAGTCGCTTGCGAAGCCGCCTCGGCGTACCCGGTCCGGCACCAGCGCCATCGCCTCTCTGTGACTTAGGCTGTGGCCGAGCTTCCTCTCCCATCTCCGAGAGGTTACGTTCAATGATTGGACCCTTTTTGGCCAAGCAGGTACTCGCTCCTCAGAATTAAGATGCAGCGCACCGGAGCAGTGGCGGGATGAGCCAATCAAACTACTCGGTCGTATTACGACAGCACAAGCAACCCCAAAAAGAGTTGGTTCCAGCCGGCACATCCAATCATCGAAAAATGTTGACGGTAGTTTCAGCCAACAACCATTCATCGAGGAGAGACTATGCAAACGGTCGATGTTGACACTGACGTGCTGATCGTTGGCGCTGGACCCGTGGGTTTATTCCTTGCAAACGAATGCGCTCGACGGGGTTTGCGATTCAGGCTGGTTGAGGCGCGCTCAGGACAGTCCGAACACTCCAAAGCCCTGGCCATCTTTCCCCGAACCCTTGAGATTTTTGACATGGCCGGTGTTGTCGCTCCTTTTCTGGAGCGCGCAAACAGAGTCACAAAGGTCGCGGTGCTGACACATGGCCGGCCGCTGGCGCACATGCGCTTTGCGCCTGAAGAGAGCCCATATCCCTTCGTGGCAATGGTTCCGCAGGATGTAACGGAAAGATTGCTGCTTGAGCAGTTGACCAAAAAAAACGGAGCCGTCGAGTACGAAACATCATTTATTTCGGCGGTCCAGTACAGAGACTATGTACGCGTAACGCTGGATAAGAAAGGACAGCAGGTAGAAACGACTGCGGCGTACGTTGCTGGTTGCGATGGCGCGCACAGCGCGGTACGCCACCTGTTGAACCTGCCCTTTGAAGGAGCGGAATACAACGATCTGTTCATGCTGGCTGATGTTGAAACGAATGACGCGCTCCCCGGCGACGAACTGCAACTGTGTCCCAGCGAGTTAGGCCCGGTAGCGATCTTTCCCATGAGTGCTACTCGCCGCCGCGTTGTGGCGACAATCGAAAAACCGGAAGGAGATGCTCCCTCGCTTGAGCTTGTGCGTAAGATTCTGGCTGAGCGTGCACCCAGTGGACTTGAGGCACGAGCTTTGCACTGGAGCAGTTATTTTCGCATTCATCATCGCCAGGTAGCGAAGCTGCGCGTAAGACGTATTTTCATCGCAGGCGATGCCGCTCATATTCACAGCCCGTTCGGCGGACAGGGAATGAACACCGGACTTCACGACGTGTGGAACCTTGTCTGGAAGCTTGATCTAGCAGTGCGCGGCCATGGCAACGAGGCATTGCTTGACAGCTATAGCACTGAACGCCGCCCCGTGATCAAGAATGTGATTGAAACCACCCACTTCCTCACCAAAGCGATGGGCACACCGAACAAATTTGCACAGGGCCTACGCGACACGATCATACCAATGGTTTCACGCCTTGCTCCTTTTCAGCATGCGTTCGTGCAAAGACTCTCTGAACTCGGCATCGCCTATCACGGCAGCCCGATTGTAGACGGAGCAGGAGAGCGGTACATGGATGATTCACTGCGCGGTGGTGAAGGCATTCGCAGCCGCTTCCTGCTCGAGTTGGACGAAAGCGTAGAGTCATCTACCAGAGAGGCCGCTCAGCAACTCGCTGGATCATTCAGCGACGTGCTTGAATTGCGGCCAGCGCGTAACCACGGCGTCACGCTGGTCCGTCCGGATGGCTATATTGCATTTTCTGCTCATAACCATAGAGGAATTGATGCGATGAGTTCGGTTCGTTCACTCCTGGAACGCCAGACTAGTTGACGCAAGCAGCATAGCCCAGGCGAAAGACAGAAGTGCAACACCTTTCATCCCTGGGTCAAAGACTTTCCTAAGTCCCACTGGCAGGACTCGTAGTCCTTTCCGTAACCCATTTCGTCTAAATTCTGAAATGTCATCTCGGCACGTCTACGGTTTCTGATTGGATACAGGATTGCGACTTACCTTGCTTGAGGTGAGCTGATATGTATCCGGCTTTGACAAATGACAGCGCGGAGGTAGACGCGGCTTTCCTGCAGTCCAGAAACCAGGGCGAAGAACTTCTCCGGCACTTTGGATTTCGTGAGGCTCCTTTTGGAGTTACACCGAATCCCGAGTTCCTCTTCTTTTCCGCCAGCCACCGTGATGCTTTACAGGGAATGATTCACTCCATCGAATCGAATCTGGGGTTCACGGTTCTCCTTGGCGAGCCTGGCACCGGAAAAACCAGCCTGTTGTTTCAGCTCCTGAAACAGTACCAGGAGTGTGCGCGCACGGCGTTTATTTTCCAAACGCAGTGCAGGCGCAATGATCTGCTGCGCCTGATCGCTTCTGAACTTGAATTGCCCTGGGAAAAGCGAGATGAGGTCTCGTTACACCAGCGGCTCAACGAAATATTGGTGGAAGAGGCGCGTGCCGGACGCAGAGTGCTGATCATCGTCGACGAAGCGCAAAACCTGCAAACCTCGTCACTGGAAGCAATCAGACTGCTCTCTGATTTCGAAACTCCTGTGGCAAAGCTGCTGCACGTCGTGCTTGCCGGCTCCGGCCGCCTGGGCGAGACCTTGCGCTCGCCCGAACTTTCGCAGCTCGCGCAGCGGATCTTCACCCTATGCCGCCTTGGTCCCCTCACCGCCAAAGAAGTGAGTGAATATGTGAGTTATCGCCTGAGCGTTGCCGGAAGCAAAGCAACCGAAGAGATTTTTCCGCCAGAATCGCTTGCCGCGATCGCTGAAAAGAGCGGAGGAATTCCCAGGCTCATCAATTCCATTTGTTTTCGATCCCTCTCGCTTGCTTATGCAATGGGTGATCGCCGTGTAAGCAGCGCGATCGTACATCATGCGGCGCAGGACCTTGATCTCGCGAAATCCAGGGGCATGAATTTCCCATTTGCCCGGCTCGCACCGCGCGAGGAGCCGGATCTCAGAGACCGTTTAGCCGAAGCCATTTCAGCCGCAGATCAGGATAGGCCCGCGGTTTGCGAAGCTGAGCTGCGAGCGCAGGAACAACGGCCCACGGGGCAAGAGCAAGTTGCGCACGGCCCCCATGTCTCCACGGAAAACAATCAACATCTCTCATCGCCATCACTAGTCGAAGCTGATTCAGTTCCGCCTCGAGAATCTGGGCTGCTCGCCGATAGCAAATCGCCCAGTGACCAGGATGTCAAACCACTTAGCATTGCCGAGACTGCAGCACCCAAACTCGTGAGGGCGAATAACCGTCGATCATTGGCAGCGATGGCTGCCGTCGTTATGCTGCTTGCCTTTGGCTTGCCCGTGGGCTGGCGTGCTCTCAATGGAAGGATCCGCGCATCCGAGCAGCGTTCCGAGGCTACGAAAAGCGGCGTGTTCTCTGCTGAACAGCAGGATCCAAAACCTGCGTCTATTTCCTCTTCGCAGCCCAATATCTCAACCGTGAATACAGCGGCAGCAAATTTACGGCCGGAAGATCACATAGCACCCGTTCAACCCCGAACCCACCCTGTAACGCCCGCCGTTGAGACTCTGCCTTACACTCCTGTTCCGTCCAAAATCGCAAGGCAATCTTCTTCGGGCGAGCGCTTGAATGGGGAGAGCGGCCGCTCGGACCTGTTCGATCCGGGCCCACGCGGCAATAGCGATTCTGGCAAGGGTGACACAAGCGCAACGACGAATCTGGCAGGCTTATACAAGAATTCCGGGCAGATGAAACTGCCCCTCGCAAGTCTTCCTGCGCCACCACCTCGGCTTGACAAGCCGGTAGAACCGGCGAAACATGCCCCAACCATGCCAGTAACTGCCCATCTCAAGCCGGCGCATGTGGTGCAACCTGAATATCCGAAAATGGCCCAGCGGAGCCGCATTGAGGGTGAAGTACTGGTGGAACTGGAAGTGGATTCGAATGGACACGTTCAGAGGGTGCGCGCACTGAGTGGTGATCCCATGCTCAAGGAGGCAGCGGAAGAAGCAGCCCGAAAATGGCGGTTTGAACCTTCGGCCGAAGGCCAGACCACTGAACCAGTCGTCACCCAAGTACGGTTCAAGTTCAGACTCAACTCAGAGTCTGGAAGGTGATGTCTACCGGCGGGTGCA
>Ga0134126_10007072_pt1 | contig 14083 bp, 10 predicted proteins | sample KB31752_FD_96881 | JGI IMG/M metagenome (GOLD analysis project Ga0134126, IMG submission 96881) | Terrestrial soil microbial communities with excess Nitrogen fertilizer from Kellogg Biological Station, Michigan, USA - KB3-175-2 | ecosystem: Environmental > Terrestrial > Soil > Unclassified ... | reverse complement strand
GCTTCGCCAGCGAGCGGCAGCGCGCGCACAATCTCGAGGCGCTGATCCACCGCGTCGTCGAGAAGCCCTTCACCCTCGAGCAGATCTGCGCCGCGGTCGAGGAAGAGCTGGCGCGGTAAGCGCGTTCCAAGCGGTTCCGCCCTGCGTCCTTCGACCAGCTCAGGACGAGATAAGTTTAATCGTGGCACGAAGAAAATCTGCCTCATCCTGAGCGCGAGCGAAGCTCGCAGTCGAAGGACGCACGATGCTCTGTCCCATCGCTTCCCCGCAAGCTCATTCGCGAGGGTAGCAGGAGAGGACGCGTCGCGCCTGCCGCGCTACGTCACCCGCTCCAGCGCCTCTCGCAAGGTCTCGGCGCTCTGCTGGAGCGCTCTCTCCTCTTCGGCCGAGAGCAGCGGGGTAAGGATCTCGCGCGCGCCTCCCTGGCCGAGTACGCTCGGCAGCGAGAGCGTCACGCCGTGGCGTTTGCTGTGCACGCCGATCGGGATCGCCGCCCGCTCGTCGCGCAGCACCATCTCGGCGATCCGGGCCGAGACCATGCCGATGCCATACTGGCTCGCCTTGTTGCCTTCGATGATGGTGATATTGGCGTAGCGCACCTCGCGCTCGATCTCGTCGCGGAAGCGCTCCGGCCTTGCGCCGCGCTCTTCGAGGACACGGGCGAGCGGCACGCCGGCAATGCGCACGCCCGACCAGACGAAGACCTCCGAGGTGCCGTGCTCGCCCAGGATCTGCGCCTCGACCGCTGCGGGATCGACGCCGAGCGCGCGGCCGATATGGACTCGGAGCCGCAGGCTGTCGAGATAGGTGCCGGTGCTGAGGACGCGCCCATGGCCGGCGACGCCACGGGCGACATCGGCGAGCGGGTCGGGTGGATCGGTGACGACCAGAATCACCGCCTCGGGCGCCGCCGCCGTGATGCGCGGCACGATCTCGCGATAGATCCCGGCGTTGGTTTCGAGCAGCCTGAGCCGCCCAGCCTTGTCGCCGCGGTCAGTGGCGCCGCCCGATTTCTCGTTGACGCCGCTGGTGATCATGACAACGCCGCAACCGGCGAGGTCGCCGTAATCGCCATCTTCGATCTCGGTTCGCCCGGCAAGCGGCGCGCCGTAGCGCAGATCGGTCGCGACGGCCTTGGCGCGCTGGCGCGTACGATCGACCAAAACGATATGGCGCGCCTGGCCGCGCAGAATGAGGGCAAAGGCGCAGGCTGAGCCCACCGCGCCGGCGCCGATGACGCCCAGCTTCATGACGTCCTCCGCAGGGAGCCGCCGCTTCGGCGGCGAACGAAGGTCAAAACTGCTGCAGAAGCCGGTCGATATAGTCGCGCTCGATCTCCGGCCGGCTGCGCTCGCCGGCGCGGCGGCGGAGCTCATCGAGGATGCCCTTCGCCTTGTCGATCGCATAGTTGCCGTAGGGACCGCCCAGGCGCAGCCGCCCGCCATCATCGATGCCGCCATTGGCATCGTCTTGCGGGTTGAGCCGGCCGAAGGGATCGCGGTTGCTCTGGCGCATGCCCTGGCCGGTCTCGTTGCCCTCGCGGCCCTGGCCCGATTGTCCCATCATCTGCTCGGCGAGGCTGCGCGCCGCCTGCTGCAGCTGATCGAGCGCCTCGCCTTGCGGGCCGACCGCCTGGCCGGGCTCGCCCTGCTGCAAAGCGTCGGTGGCGCCGCGCATGGCGCGCTCGGCGCGGCCCAGCGATTGCGGCAGATCGCCCTGCTGCTGGCCGAGTTGGCGCATCATCTCGCCGAGCTCGCGCCTGAGCGCGTCCTGCTCGCGCGCCATGTCGCCGGGTTGCGGCTCGCCGTTCTGGCCCATCTGGCCCATCCGGCCGCGTTGCGACTGGCGGAAGCTCTTGTCGAGCAGCTGGCGCTGGTGCTGCATCATGCGGTCCATCTGGCGCATCGCCTGGCCTTGCGCCCCGCCCATCTGCCCGGGCCGCGCCGTGCGCAGATTCTCGAGCATCTGCTGAAGCTGCGCCAGCAGGTCGCGGGCGGCATCGCGCGATCCCGTCTGCGCCAGTTGGCGCGCGCGGTCGAGCATGTTCTGCAGATCCTGCTGGCTCAGCAGGCGCGAGGGATCGACCGGCTGCTGCGCCTGTTGCGGGTTCTGCTGCGCATTTTGCGCCAGCGCCTGCAGGTAGCGGTCGATCGCCTGCTGCAGCTGCTGCATGAGCTGCTGGATCTCGGCGTCGGGGGCGTTGCGCGCCAGCGCGTCCTGCAGCGCTTTCATCGCGTCGCGCATGTCGCGCTGCACCAGCCAGGAGCGGCCGTCCTCGATGCGGACCGCCGTCTCCCAGAGCAGTCGCTGAACCGCTGGCACCGCCTTCGGATCCTGGTCGAGCGCGAGCCGGGCCTGCGCCGTGCGCAGCGCCAGGAAGACCACCTTGTCGTCGTGATAGAGCGAGGGCTGGAGCGAGAGGTCCGAGAGCGTCTCGGAGACGACGTCGCGCTGCGACGGATCGAGGGTGAGCTGGCGGCGCTCCTCGATGATCGCGCGTGCCACCGGGTTGTGGAAGATCCGCTCCGGCAAGGTGATGCGCAACGTGTCGCTTTCGCCGGTCTGGCCCAGCGCGTCCTTCGCCTCGAGATGGATGTCGACCGGCAAGCCCGCCCAGGGATGCGCCGTCAGGTCGTGATAGCTCGCATCATGCGCCGATTTCAGGTGCTCGCCGGGGAGCGGCAGGTCGAGCACGATCGGCGGGCTTTTATCGCCCGGCCTGGTGATGATCGCCCGGGCGCCCTCGACGCCGTAATCGTCGTTCGCCAGGTATTCGAGGCGCAGCACGGCATGGTCGGTGTGCTGCGGCGGCTTGGCGAAATCGATCTTGGGCGGCAGATCGGGAATGATGCTGATCGGCCAGTTGCCGAGCGTGCTGCCGTCCTGCACCACGGCGAGCGTGTGCCCGGCGGCGAGCGTCGCGGCACCCTTGAAGTTGTGCTGATCGACGCGGCCGAACGCGCTGGCCTTGCCGTCGATCTCGAGCTTGGGCGGATCGTCGCCGCCATGCACCTGCGCCAGCACCGCGCTGCCCACGGGCACCGCGATCGGCTGCGCCGGCGCCTTGGCCGGCAGGAAGAGTGGCGGCAAGCCGGTATAGTCGGGCGGCGTCACCCAGATATCGAGGCTGGGCGGCGCGGAAGGCGTGCCGAAGGAGAAGCTCGGCGCGAAAGAGCGGGCGAGGCGCTGCGACCAGTCCTGGCCGGCATCTACTGCCGCGAGCAGCAGCACCAGCGCCAGCGCCGCGCGCAGCCCGAAAGGATCGCGCTCCAGCAGTCCCGCCACCGGCCAGCCGACGCGCAGCGACCTGAGCTGCGCCGCCATGCGCGCTCGATGCGCCTGCCACAGTGCGGCGGCGGCGGCATCGCCGTCTCCGCCGCTCTGGCGATCCTCGAGCGCCGTGAGCGGCCGGTGTGTGAGGCCGCTCGCCTGCTCGAGCCGGCGGCGCTCGGCGGCGCGATCGGGCAGGCGGAAGCTGCGGAAGGCGGGAATCAGTGCCGCCACCAGCGCGACCGCCACCGCGACGAGCAGGGCCACATGCAGCAGCCCCGGCAACCGCGCCGGCAGATCGAACAGCGCGAGCGCCAGGAAGGCGCCGGCGATGCCGAGCGCCGGCCAGAGATTGGGCCAGAGTCGTTCCCAAAGCAGCGCCGCGCCGGCGAGCCTCAAGCGCCCCGCCAGCCTCGCCGGTCCCGGGGAAAGGACCCGCTCGCTGTCGCTCATTCCTGCACCTCTCGCCATCAACGTTCGGCGAGCCAATCCGGCATCCTGTCCTGCGACAGGAGCTCCTCGTAAGTCGGCCGCGGACGGATCACCGCGAACGCGTCGCCGCGTACCAGCACCTCGGGCACCAACGGCCGCGTATTGTAGCCCGAACTCATCGCCGCGCCATAGGCGCCGGCCGAAAGGATCGCAAGCAGCTCGCCCGCTTCGATCTCGGGTAGAACCCGCTGCGCCGCAAAGCTGTCGCCGGTCTCGCAGACCGGCCCCACCACGTCGATCGGACGACGCGCGGCGCCGGGCGCCGGGCTTCGCACCGGAACGATCTCGTGCCAGGCCTCGTAGAGCGCCGGCCGCGCCAGATCGTTCATTGCGGCGTCCTGAATGAGGAACCGGCGCGATGCCCCTTCCTTGACATAGAGCACCCGCGACACGAGCGCGCCGGCATTGCCGACGAGCCAGCGGCCGGGCTCGAAATCCACCTCGACATCGAGCCCCGTCGTGACGCGCTTCACCAGCGCGGCGTAGTCCTCGACCGCCGGCGGCCGCTCGTTGTGATATCGGATGCCGAGCCCGCCGCCGAGATCGAGGCGCTGCAGCTTTATGCCTTCGCCGGCGAGCTGGCGAAGCAGCTCGACGGCGCGGCCATAGGCAAGCTCGAATGGCACGAGTTCGGTGAGCTGCGAGCCGATGTGCAGCGCGATGCCCCTCGGGGCGAGCCCGGGAAGCTGCGCCGCCCGGCGGAAGGCGCCCGGCGCGTGCGCGAGATCGATGCCGAACTTGTTTTCCTTCTTGCCGGTGGCGATCTTGGCGTGAGTGCGCGCGTCGACGTCGGGATTGACGCGAATGGCGATCTCGGCGGTCTTGCCGAGCTGGCTCGCCACGGCGCTCAGCAGCGAGAGCTCGGGTTCGGACTCGACGTTGATCTGGCGGATACCGGCTTCGAGTGCGACGCGCATCTCGGCTTCGCTCTTGCCGACGCCGGAGAAGACGATGCGCTCGGCCGGAACGCCTGCCGCCAGCGCGCGGCGCAACTCTCCCTCGGAGACGACGTCGGCCCCGGCACCGAGCCGCGCCAGCAGCCGGATGATCGCCAGGTTCGAGTTCGCTTTGAGCGCGTAGCAGATGCGGGCGGGGCGATCGGCGAATGCAGCGGCGAATTGCCGGTAGCGCCGCTCGATGGCGGCGCTCGAATAGCAGTAGAAAGGCGTGCCGACCGCAGCGGCGATGCGCGAGACCGGCACAGCTTCGACGGCGAGCTCGCCGTCGCGATAGGCGATATCGGGCGCGCCCGGCGCGGCTTCGGTTTCACTCATGGGGGTAGAATCGCGGATAGGTGTTGGCTTCGCCGGGCGGCGGCCCCGGCTCCGACTTCTTGCCGCACGCGACAAGCGGCAGGGCCAGCAGCACCAGCATCAGGGCGAGAACGAGGCCGGCACGGCCGCGGCGATGGAACGGGAAGGGCATGGACATCAATCGTCTTCAAAGGAAGCGCTTGCGCGCCTGGGCGGCGGCGACGGCCACCGATTGCGGCGCGGTGCCGCCGAAGCTGCTCCGGCTCGCCACCGACTTCTCCACGGTGAGCACCTCGAACACCGCGTCGGTGATGCGCGGCTCGAGCTTCTGCATCTCGGCGAGCGGCAGCCCGGCGAGATCGACGCCGAGCGCCTCGGCGCGCGCCACCAGCGCGCCGGTCACATGGTGCGCCTCGCGAAATGGCAGGCCCGGCACGCGCACCAGCCAATCGGCGAGGTCGGTGGCGGTGCTGTAGCCGCTTGCCGCGACGCGGCGCATGGCTGCCGCATCGGGCTCGAGATCGCCCACCATGCCGGCGGTGGCCGCGAGCGCCAGCTCCAGCGTGTCGGCGGCGTCGAACACCGGCGTCTTGTCTTCCTGCATGTCCTTGCTGTAGGCGAGCGGCAGCCCCTTCATCACCGCCAGCAATGCGGTGAGGGCGCCGAGCAGCCGGGCGGACTTGGCGCGCACCAGCTCGGCCGCGTCGGGATTGCGCTTCTGCGGCATGATCGAGCTGCCGGTGGTGAAAGCGTCGCTGAGGCGGATGAATCGGTAGGGCTCGCTGGTCCAGATCACGATCTCCTCGGCGAAGCGCGAGAGATGCGTGCCGGCGATCGTCGCCGCGGCGAGGAACTCGAGGGCGAAATCGCGGTCGGAGACGGCGTCGAGCGAGTTGGCCGCCGGCCGGTCGAAGCCCAGCGCCGCGGCGGTGTCGTGGCGGTCGACCGGGAAGGACGTGCCGGCGAGCGCCGCCGCGCCGAGCGGGCATTCGTTGAGCCGCTTGCGGCAATCGGCAAGGCGCGAGCGGTCGCGGCCGAGCATCTCGACATAGGCGAGGAGGTGGTGCCCGAAGGTCACCGGCTGCGCCACCTGGAGGTGGGTGAACCCGGGCATGATGGTGGCCGCGTGCTGCTCGGCCTTGGCGATGAGCGCCGCTTGCAAGCCTTGCATCTGCCGTTCCAGACGGTCGATCGCATCGCGAACCCAGAGCCGGAAATCGGTTGCCACCTGGTCGTTGCGCGAGCGCGCCGTGTGCAGCCTGCCGGCGGCGGCGCCGATCAGCTCGGCGAGTCGGGCCTCGATGTTGAGGTGGATGTCCTCGTGTTCGCTGCGGAAGGGAAAGCGGCCGGCCTCGATCTCCTCGCGGATTTGCGCTAGACCCCGGGCGATGGCCTCGCCATCTTCAGCAGTAAGAATCTTCCGCCGGACAAGCATCGCGCAATGGGCGAGCGAGCCGGCGATGTCCTGCGCGTAAAGCCGCTTGTCGAGGTCGATCGAGACGTTGATGCGCTGCATGATTTCCGCCGGGCCGCCGGCAAAGCGACCGCCCCACGCCGCATTGGCGGTGGCACCTGCTTGCCTCGCCGGGGCGGTGTCCCGCGCCTTTTTGCTCATGGCCGGCTGCACCCTGCGCCAAGGGGCTGGCGGATGAAGAAGCTGCTCGGCGCGCTCATCGTGCTGGTCGTCCTCTGCCTCGCGGGCCTGGCGGCCGCGCTCTATTGGCCGGGCGCCCCCCTGCGCCGCGACGACGGCAATACCATGAGCAGCAAACCCGACTCCACTGCGCCGCAACCGCAGGCGCTGGGGCAGTTTACCCCGCTCGCCCGGCCGCGGCCAGCACCGGAGCTTGCCTTTGCGGCGCCGGATGGCAGAAAGCTGCGGCTCGCCGATTTCCGCGGCCGCTTCGCGCTGGTCAATCTGTGGGCGACTTGGTGCGGCCCCTGCGTGAGCGAGATGCCGTCGCTCGACCGGCTGCAGGCCCGGTTTGGCGATCGCCTGTCGGTGGTGGCGGTCTCGGAAGACCGCAAGGGCGGCGAGGTGGTCGGGCCCTTCATCAAGAGGCTCGGCCTTACCCATCTGGGGATCTATCTCGATCCCAGGATGGCGGCGCAGCAGGCTTTCGCCGTCGAGGGGCTGCCGACCAGCTTCCTCATCGATCCCCAAGGCCGCGTGCTGGGCTCGCTGATGGGGGCGGCGGATTGGGATTCCCCGGCGATGGTGGCTCGGCTTGAGGGTTATCTGAGCCGGCCCGGCACGGGCGCGACGATCAAGGCGTCGGCCCAATAGGCCTTGTTCCGCCATCATTGCATTCCAGGAATGAAGTTCTCCAAGAAGTGTGGTGACGCGCTTGGTTGCGCACCCTAGGCTTCCTGTTCAGGAGAGGTCATGCTCGACAAGCCGATCGCGCCAGCGACCCGGATCGTCCGCCGCCAGCCCGCGGCGCTCAGCGAACAGCAGGCCGAGATCTGCGTGCTCGGCGCCGGCATTTCCGGCATCTCGGCGGCGCTCGAGGCGGCACGCCTCGGGCGCAAGGTTCTGCTGGTCGATGCCTTGCCCACCTTAGGCGGACAGGCGGTCAACTCGATCATCGGCACCTTCTGCGGCCTTTTCTCCAACGGCACCCACGGGTTCCAGCTCACCCACGGCATCGCCGACGATATCCTGCGTGAGCTCGGTGCCGAAGGCGCGCTGCATTACCGGCGCGAGCACACGACGGTGGTGCTTTACGACGAGGTGGCGCTCGGCCGCTGGGTCGAGCGCAGCATCGCCGCCGCCGGGGTGACGCTGCTGCTCGGCGCGGTGCTGCGTGAGGTGCGTGTCGAGGACCGGCGCATCGCCCAGCTGGAGCTCGCGACGCGCTATGGCGATGTGCGCGTGCGCGCCGCCGGCTTCGTCGACGCGACGGGCGATGCCGCGCTGGCCTGGCAGGCCGGGCAGGAATGCCGCGAGCCGGCGGAAGGCGTCGTCTACGGCTCGCAGATGATGGTGCTGGAGCAGGTCGACGAGCAGCATTATCCGACCCGCGCCGCGATTTCCGAGCGGCTTGCCGCGGTGGGCGAGCGCTACGGCCTGATCCGCCGCGACGGCTTCGCTTTCGCCTTTCCCGGACGCGGCACCGCGCTGGTCAACATGAACCATATCGAAACGCCGCTCGACCCGGTCGCGTCCTCGGCCACCGGCCTCTTCGGCAAGGAGCAGGCGGACCGCTCGCTGCGCTTCCTGCAAAACGAATTCCCCGCCGCCTTCGGCCGGACGCGGGTGCGTGCCTATGGCCTGCCCGGCATCCGCCAGACCCGCTGGATCGTCGGCCGGCACCACCTCACCGTCGAGGAGGTGCGCGCCGGCACCAAATTCGCCGACAGCATCGCCCGCACCGCCTGGCCGATCGAGCAGCATCATTATGCCGAGGGCTATGTCTGGGAGCCCTTCGACGAGCACCATCTCCACTACGTGCCCTTCGCCAGCCTGACGCCGCCGGGCCTCGACAATCTCGTCGCCGCCGGGCGCTGCATCGACGCCGACAGCGCGGCGCTCTCCAGCGTCCGGGTGATGGGGCCCTGCATCGCCATGGGCGCGGCGGCCGCGCATGCGCTCGACCTCGCCGGTAGCGGCAGCGTGCATCAGATCGAGATCGCGGCGTTGCGTCGGCGGCTCGCCGCCAACGTCGACGAACGGCCCTGACCGGCCGAGCCGGGCGCGCCCGCGGGCGTTGACACCGGCGGCATTTGTGCCGCCGAATGAACAGAAAGGCCCCGGCGAGAAGACCGCGGGCGTTCAGGGAGGCGCCATGTATCCCGGTGTCCACGCCAAGCTCCGCCCGCAGCAGCCCGCCTTCGTCATGGCGCAGAGTGGCGAGGCGGTGACCTATGCGGAGCTCGAGCGGCGCTGCAACCGGCTCGCGCAATTCCTGCGGGCGAGCGGGCTCGAGCGGCTCGACCACTACGCGATCTTCATGGAGAACAATGCCCGCTACATCGAAAGCTGCGGCGCCGGCGAGCGCGCGGGGCTCTACTATACTTGCGTCAACTCCTATCTGACGGCCGACGAGCTCGCCTATATCCTCGACAACAGCGAGTCGAAGATCCTCATCACCTCGACGGCGCGCCGCGACATCGCGCTGAAGGCGGTGGCGCAATGCCCGCGCATCGAGCGCTGCCTCATCGTTGACGGCCCCGGCGATGGCGGCCGCTTGCTCAATCTCGATGCGGCGGTGGCAAGCTTTCCCGATACGCCGATCCCCGATGAATCCCTCGGCACGCCGATGCTCTACTCGTCGGGGACCACCGGTCGTCCCAAGGGAATCCTCCGGCCGCTGGTGGAGCGCCCGCCGGCGCAGCAGCTGCCGCTCTTCGACTTCCTCGAGAAGCTGTGGCGCTACCGCGAGGGCATGATCTACCTGTCGCCGGCGCCGCTCTATCACTCGGCGCCGCAGGCGGCGGTGAGCCTCACCCTCCGCAAGGGCGGTACCGCCATCGTCATGGAGCATTTCGATCCCGAACAGTATCTGGCGCTGGTCGAGCGGGATCGCGTGACGCACAGCCAGCTCGTGCCCACCATGTTCTCGCGCATGCTGAAGCTGCCCGAGGCGGTGCGGCGGCGCTACGATCTTTCTTCGCTGGAGATCGCGATTCACGCCGCGGCCCCCTGCCCGGTGCCGGTGAAGGAGCAGATGATCGAGTGGTGGGGGCCGATCATCCACGAATATTACGGTGCGACCGAGGGGCTCGGCTTCACCGCCTGCGACAGCGCGGAGTGGCTCGCGCATCGCGGCACGGTGGGACGCGTGCTGCTGGGCGAGCTGCATGTGCTGGACGAGACCATGAAGGAAGTGCCGGTCGGCACTGCCGGCACGCTCTGGTTCAAGACGGCGACGCCGTTCGAGTATTTCAAGGACCCGGCCAAGACCAGGGAATCACGCTCGCCCGACGGCAGCATGAGCACGGTCGGCGATGTCGGTTATGTCGATGCCGACGGCTATCTCTATCTCACGGACCGCCGCACCTTCATGATCATCTCCGGCGGGGTCAACATCTATCCGCAGGAATGCGAGAACCTGCTCATAACCCATGCCAAGGTCGCCGATGCCGCGGTGTTCGGCGTCCCCAACGAGGATCTGGGCGAGGAGGTGAAGGCGGTGGTTCAGCCCATGCCCGGCATCCGGCCGGGCCCGACGCTCGAGCAGGAGCTGATCGAGTTCTGCCGCCGGCATCTCTCGCACATCAAATGTCCGCGCACGGTCGATTTCGAGGAGCAGCTGCCGCGGCTTCCCACCGGCAAGCTCTATAAGCGCCTGCTGCGCGACCGCTATTGGGGTGAGCGGAAGACGCGCATCGTCTGAGCCCGCCGAGCCGGCGGCGGCGCGCTAGGCCGACTTGACCCCGGCGAGGAAGCCGTCGACTTCGGCGGAAAGTTGCTTCGTCTCGCTCGAGAGCTGTTGGGCTGACTCGAGAACGTGCGCCGCCGCGCTGCCGGTCTCGGTCGCCGCCTGCTTCACGCGCGTGATATTGCTGGCCACCTGCTGCGTGCCGGACGCGGCCTGCTGCACGTTGCGCGCGATCTCCTGCGTCGCGACGCCCTGCTCCTCGATGGCTCCGGCGATCGCGGTGGCGATCTGGCTGATCTCGTCGATGATCGCGCTGATCCCCTGCAGCGCTTCGACCGTTTCCCGGGTCGCGCCCTGCACCTGCGCAATCTGGTCGGTGATCTCCTCGGTGGCCTTCGCCGTCTGCGTCGCGAGCGATTTCACCTCGTTAGCCACCACGGCGAAGCCCTTGCCGGCCTCACCGGCGCGCGCCGCCTCGATCGTGGCGTTGAGAGCCAGCAGGTTGGTCTGGCTCGCAATGCTCTGGATGAGCCCGATGACCTCGCCGATCTTCTGCGCGCCGTCGGCGAGCTTCGCCACCGCGGCATCGCTGCGCCGCGCCTCGTTCACCGCGCGGCCGGCGATGGTCGCCGATTGCGCGACCTGCCGTCCGATCTCCTGGCTCGATGAGGCGAGCTCTTCGGTTGCGGTCGCGACGGTCTGCACGTTGGCCGAGGTTTCTTCCGACGCCGTGCCGACGAGCTCGGCGCGGCGCGTGCTCTCCTCGGCGGTGCTGGCCAGCGAGCGCGCGGTGGTCTCCATCTGCCGCGACGCCTCGCCGAGCGACTGCACCAGCCGGCCGATCTGCCCTTCGAAGCTGCGCGTCCTCTCCTCGAGCCGCTGCGCCCGCGCTTCCCTGGCCGCCCGCTCGCCCGCCTGCTCACGCTCGATGCGCTGCTTGGCGACGGCATTTTCCTTGAACGTCATCAGCGCGGAGGCCAGCGTCCCCACCTCGTCGCGGCGCTCGCGGAACGGCACTTCGGTCTCCAGCTCGCCCGAGGCGACGCGCCGCATGGCGGCGGAGATCAGATCGATCGGCCGCGCGACGCGGCGCCACGCCACGAAGAAGCCGGCCGCGGCGAGGGTAAGCGATATCACCAGCACCGCGCCCTCGAGCAGAAGCTTCGCGCGCGCCGCGGCATATTGCGCCTCGGCGTGCTGGACCGCGGCGTCGAGCGCCGCATTGGGAATGGCGACGATCGCATCGAGCGCCACGTTGGACGCCTTGACGAGCTCGGCATCGGAAAGCGGCAGCGCGGCGCCCTGGCTCAGCGCTTTCTCGACCGCCACCTGCTGCTTCAGATAGTCGCCGAAATACGCCTGATCGGCCTGCTTCACGGCCGCGAGCACGGCTTCCGGCACGCCCTTCCGGGAGATCAGGTTACCCAACAGATGCCAGCCGGCCGCGACCTTGCCGTTGAATTCCGCGATCTTGCTTTTCTGCTCCGGCGTGAGCGCCTTCGCGGTCATCGCCGCCTGCACCGGATTGCGCTCGAGCCCGGCGGCGTCGCGAACCACATAGGATGCTTCCTTGATCGCCATTAGCTCGGCGATCGCCGGATCGGCCATCCGCACCTTGTTCGTGAGCGCGAGCGAGACGCGCTCCAACTCGTCGATGAGCCGCGTCGAGGTGCTGTTCCAGTCCTTGGCGATCCCCGCCGGACGCTGCGCTAGCGGTACGGGCAGCGCCGCGTCGACGCTCGGGCGTATCGCGATCACCTGCTGCAGGTCTGCGCGAATAGTGCCGGCAACGTCGCCGCTTGCGCATTCGATATGCGAGCAGGCGGCGAGCAGCGCGTCGAGCGCCGGGCCGGCCTTTGCGCGCAGCGGCGGCAGGGTCGCGGTGAATAGCGGATCGGCTGGAGCGGCCGCCTCGAGGGCAACCCGTGTGGGACCGCGCTCCTGGCGCAGCGTCTGCAGCGCGCCGAACAGGTCGCGGTTGGCCGCTGACAGTGCCGCCGCTTGTGCCGCCTGGCGCAGTTCGTGGAAGGCGCCGAAGACCGAACTCGCCGCCTGGCTGCTGATTAGCGCCGCGGTGATGCCGAAGAGGATATAGAGGGACGTGCTGATCTTAAGCTGGCGCAGATAGGTCATCGGTCTCTTCTTCCGTCGGCGGCCGCGCAGTTCCGACAGGATGATTGACCGATTGCCGATAAAATTTGCTTAAGCGGGGCTCCGCTTACCACGCCATCGTATGCGATCCGCGATCAGCCGCCGAGCACGGTGCGCAGGAACTCGCCGCCACGCTGCAGCCCGGCCTCGTCGATGCCGTGGCCGAGGCCGGGGCAGGAGAGGCTCTCGACCGGAACGCCGGCGCCTTCGAGCACGCTCACGGCCATGGGGAGCGCCTGCGGCGGCACCACGTCGTCGGCGTCGCCATGCACGAGCAGCACCGGCGGGCGCGAGCGCAACTCCTGCGCCAGCGTCTCGGCGCCGATCAACGCGCCGGAGAATCCGACGATACCCGCCGGCGCCGTGGCGCGCCGGAGCCCGACATAAAGCGACATCATCGTCCCCTGCGAGAATCCGACCAGCGCCAGGTTGCGTTCATCGAGGTGCCGCTTGGCCAGCGCATCGCCGATGAACGCGTCGAGGATCGGCGCCGCGGCGCGCACTCCTGCCAGAATGGCGGCGGGCGAGCGATCCTGCAGGCTGAACCATTGCCGCCCGAAGGGCGCCATGTCGCAGGGGAAGGGTGCATCGGGCGCGATGAATGCGGCATCGGGCAGCAGCGGCGCCCAGGAGGGTGCGAGGCCGATGAGATCGCTGCCATCGGCGCCGAGGCCGTGCAGTAGCAGGACGAGCTGGCGCGGTGCGCGGCCGGAAGCGGGTTCCTGCACCCGACCGCTGAGAGATGGCAGCATGATCGCTCCTGTATTCCCTGCCGCAGCCTTAGACGATGGCGCGCCCCCTGTCACTTCCCTAACCCGGATTGCCGTCGCAGCGCATGACCGTGTGAGAAATCCGGGCTAGGCTCCGCGCGCCATGAGCGTCGTCACCCGCTTCGCGCCGAGTCCGACGGGCTATCTGCATCTGGGCCACGCCTATGCGGCGCTTGTCGCCTGGCGGGCGGCGCGCGATAGCGGCGGCCGCTTCCTGCTGCGGCTCGAGGATATCGATCGCACGCGCTGCCGCCCGGAATTCGCCGCGGCCATCGGCGAGGATCTCGCCTGGCTCGGCCTCGACTGGGATGGAGCGGTCCGCGTGCAGTCCGAGCATTTCGCCGATTACCGCGCGGCGCTCGACCGGCTCGATGCCGCGCGGCTGCTCTATCCCTGCTTCTGCACGCGGGCAGCGATCAAGGCCGAGCTGGCGCGCTCGGCGGCCGCGCCGCACGGGCCCGACGGCGCGCTCTATCCCGGCACCTGTCGCGCGCTCGCGCTATCCGAGCGGGAGCGCCGCATCGCCGCCGGCGAGAGCTTCGCCTTGCGGCTCGACATGGCCGAGGCGGTGCGCCGCGCGGGTCCGCTTTTCTGGGAGGACGAGCATGCCGGACGCGTTCCGGCCGATCCCGCGAGCCATGGCGATGTCGTGCTCGCGCGCAAGGAGATCCCGGCGAGCTATCACCTGGCGGTCACGGTCGACGATGCGCTGCAGGGCGTGAGCCTGGTGACGCGCGGCGAGGATCTGTTCCCGGCGACGCATGTCCACCGCCTGCTGCAGGCGCTGCTGGGATTGCCGGTGCCGCGCTGGCGGCACCATCGC
>Ga0134126_10007071_pt1 | contig 14087 bp, 16 predicted proteins | sample KB31752_FD_96881 | JGI IMG/M metagenome (GOLD analysis project Ga0134126, IMG submission 96881) | Terrestrial soil microbial communities with excess Nitrogen fertilizer from Kellogg Biological Station, Michigan, USA - KB3-175-2 | ecosystem: Environmental > Terrestrial > Soil > Unclassified ... | reverse complement strand
GCCGCGTCGCGCGTCATCCGCTCCACCCGCGGCCTGTAATACGCCGCCCGCGACAGCCGGGTAACCTGGCAAGCACGGGCCATCGGCAGAACGTGTTCGTGGGTCATGATCCGGATCGCCTCGCGCTTGGCCGACGGCGTCAGAGTTTTCGGTTCAGGACATCCCTGATCGCCGTGTTCTCGAGCGCCAAGTCGGCGTACATGCGTTTCAGCTTCGCGTTCTCGACCTCGAGTTCACGCAACCGTTTCAGCGCCGAGACGCTGGCACCGCCGTACTTAGATTGCCAGTGGTAGTCGGTCGCCGCGCTGATCCCGTGCTTGCGCGTCAACTGGGCCACCGCGACACCTGCTTCGCCCTCTTTCAGAATCGCCACGATCTGCGATTCGCTGAACCGCGACTTCCTCAGTGGACCTCCCTGGGGCCGATAATCCTGCCAGAAAAGTCCAGCTATCGCTGTCTACCGGGAGGGGAAGCTTACGACGCCAACCGAGCCATTTCCCAGGAATAAACGGCTCGATGAACCGGACTTAGGTCCCTTCCTCGTCGCGGCGCCCGCCCAGTCCGTCCGCATACGCCGCATATCGGAATTTCGGGCGACTCGCGGCGTATTTGGCACGATCCGTGCGCGGGCCGACTTACGTCTCGTCATCGAAGCGGCGAAATCACGTTCGGATGTCGCTGGCGGTCAAAATTTGACGTCAACGGAGGGCTTTGCCCACCTCCCCTGAACCGTCATGTTCGCGACGCTCGGCGGCGCCTGACCGCGGGAACGAAAGGAGTTGAGTGTCATGAACGAGTTTGAGGCGATCGAGATCCTGTTGGCGGAGGACAGCGAGGCAGATGCCGAGATGACGATTCGGGCGTTGCAGCGAAACAACCTCGCCAATCGACTCGTCTGGGTTAAGGACGGCGCCGAAGCACTCGACTTCATTTTCCGGCGAGGTGCCTACATGCAGCGACCCATGGCGTTGCCCAAGCTCTTGCTGCTTGATCTCAAGATGCCGAAGGTCGATGGCATCGAGGTGCTGCGGGAGGTCAAGTCGAACGATGAGACCAAGACGATGCCGGTCGTGATGCTGACTTCAAGTGCCGAGGAGCGGGACATCGTCGCCAGCTATTCCCTCGGGGTGAACAGCTACATCGTGAAGCCGGTCGACTTCGCGAAGTTCGCGGACGAGGTCGCCAATGCCGGCTGCTATTGGGTCCTCGTTAACCGCGCGCCAGGTATGGCGCAGAACGTTAGCCGGTAGAGCAAGCCCGTGAGCGCGCTAAGGATCCTGCTGGTCGAGGACAACCTCGCGGATGCCGAGATCACGGTGCGCGAACTTAGGCGCGGGGCGCTCGAGTTCGAGTGGCGTCGCGTGGAGACCGAAGCCGAGCTAACCCGCGAATGCATCGACTTCGAGCCCGGCATCGTTCTCTCTGATTTTGCAATGCCGCATTTCGACGGCATGTCGGCGCTCGGCGTTGTCCGTCGGATCCGACCTGATGTTCCGTTCATCTTCGTATCGGGAACGATCGGGGAGGAGACGGCCATCCAGTCCCTGCGCGGCGGCGCGAACGACTACGTTCTAAAGACCAACCTTTCCCGGCTGCCCACGGCGGTGCAGCGTGCGCTCAATGATGCCGCCGAGCGCATCAAGCGCATGGACACTGAAGAGGCGCTGCGCCTGCGCGATCGCGCTGTCGAAGCCAGCGTGAATCCGGTCCTGATCGTCAGTGCAATCGATCCGGAAATGCCACTCGTGTATGTCAACCGTGCGTTCGAGCAGGTCACTGGATACCACCGCGAGGACGTAATCGGACGCAACTGCCGTCTGCTTCAGGGCACCGATCGCACTCAGCCCGAGCTCGACAAGATCCGACGTGCCATCGCCGAGCAGCGCGACGGTCGAGCGCTGCTGCGCAACTACCGCAAGGATGGCAGTCTGTTCTGGAACATGCTCTATATAACACCAGTGCGGGATCCGCGGTCGAATCAGGTCTCGCATTTCGTCGGGGTTCAACACGACATCACCGAACTCAAACGCTACCAGGACGACCTCGAGCACCAGGCCAACCACGACGCACTGACCGGACTAGCCAACCGCAACTTGCTTAAGGACCGACTGGAGCAGAGCATAGCGCTCGCGCACCGCTACGAGCGCCCATTCAGCGTGACGTTCATCGATCTCGATAACTTCAAGCTGATCAACGACAGCCTCGGTCACGACATTGGCGACCAAGTGCTCAGGATTGCCGGCGAGCGGCTTTCCGCGTGCATTCGAGAGGGCGATACGGTGGCGCGGTTGGGTGGCGATGAATTCATCCTGCTGGTCGCCGAGCATAGACAGAACGACAGCTCCCTGCGGGTCGCGCAGCGTGTTGTTTCGGCTATTTCGGAACCATTCGTTATCGGTCAACGAGAATTCAAGGTGACATGCTCGCTCGGCATTGCGAGCTTCCCGCATGACGGCACGGATGCGGAAACATTGCTTCGCAACGCCGACACAGCGATGTATCGGGCCAAGGATCTCGGTCGCAACACCTTCCAGCTCTACTCCGCCGAGATGAACGCGAACCTGGACGAGCGTCTGATGCTGGAAACGGACCTATGGAACGCGCTCAAGCGCAACGAGTTCGTCCTCCACTATCAGCCTAAGGTCGCGCTCGAGACGGGCCGCATCGTCGGTATGGAAGCGCTGCTGCGATGGCGGCATCCAGCGAAGGGCATGATTCCCCCGGGGCGATTCATTCCAATTGCCGAGGAAAGCAGCCTCATTGTCGAGATCGGCAATTGGGTGATTCGCGAGGCGTGCGCGCAAAACCGGGCTTGGCAGAACGCGGGATTACGGCGAGTGCCCGTCGCTGTCAACATCTCCGGACGCCAGATTCACCACAAGGATCTGGTCACGACCGTGGGCCGCACGCTCGCGAGCACAGGTCTCTCGCCCAGGTATCTCGAGATCGAGCTCACCGAGAGCGCGGTGATGTCGAATACCGACGCCGCGATCAACACATTGACTCGACTGCGCGAGATGGACGTCCAGATCTCCCTCGACGATTTTGGCACCGGGTATTCCAGCCTGAGCTATCTGAAGCGGCTACCGGTCACCGGGCTCAAGATCGATCAGTCGTTCATTCGTGACCTCGCGACCGAGCCCGACGATGCGGCGATCGTGCGCGCAATCATCGTGGTGGCTCAGGAGCTCTTGCTCACCGTGACCGCGGAGGGTGTTGAGACAGTCGAGCACGTCGAGTTCCTCAAGCTTCACGGCTGCGGTGAAGCGCAGGGTTTCTACTTCGCGCGTCCGGTGCCCGCGAACGAGATGCACGCGTTCCTCCGGTGCGGCACTTTACCCGCAACGTTGACCGCGATCGGGGGAGAGGAATGTCGCCAGCGCTGACGGCGGAGCGCTCGCTTTTCCTATCGACGTTGCCGGCCGAACGTCATGATCGCCGATTGGCAATTGCAGTCGTGGCTGCGTCCGTCGCGATTTTTGTTGCCGCGGTACCCTTTGCCAAAGTGCAGCTCCCGCCCGTTGGCGCATTCATCCCGATCTATGAATCCGCGCTCGTCATCAATGACCTGATCACTGCCGTCCTGCTGTTCGGTCAATACCGTATTCTGAGATCGCGCGCGCTGTTATTGCTGGCGGGAGGCTATCTCTTTACTGCCTTCATCGCCGCTGCACACGCGATTACCTTTCCGGGGTTGTTCTCGCCGACCGGGCTGCTCGGCGCGGGACCACAAAGTACCGCTTGGTTGTACATGTTCTGGCACGGAGGCTTTCCGGTCCTGGTGATCGCGTACACGCTCCTCGATCGCGACGAGCATGGGGTGCCGTCACACTCGCGCCGGGCGAGCGTTCCAATTCTGTGCTGCATTGCCATGGCGCTTCTTGTCGTTACCGCGCTGACGATGCTTGCGACGATGGGCCAGGCGACCCTTCCGCCGATCATGGAGGGCAACCACTACACGGGGGCGATGATCGGCGTGGTGTCCGGAGTGTGGGTTGCGAGCATTGTCGCGCTGGTCTTTCTGTGGCGGCGGCGAAGGCACACCGTCCTCGACGTGTGGCTCATGGTCGTGATGTGCGCGTGGGTGTTCGACATTGCGCTCTCGGCAGTTCTGAATGCCGGGCGTTTTGACTTGGGCTTCTATGGCGGACGGATCTACGGCCTGCTGGCGTCGAGCTTCGTCCTCCTTGTGCTGCTGCTCGAGAACGGCACGCTGTACGCGCGGCTTGCCGAAGCGAATGCAAAGCGCATTCGGCATCTACGAATACTAAGGGAAATCGACCGCGCGATTGCAGCCGAGGAGCTTCCTGAGGCTATCGCGGCAGCCGTGATCCAACCTCTGCGCGAACTGCTTGGTGTGCAGCGTGTGGTTATCAGCGTCGTTGACCTCGCGGCCGGCGAAGTGGAATTGTTGGCGGCTGCCGGACGCCGCCGGACCCATATCGGCCGCGGGGTGCGCCACTCCATACGGTTGATGGGCGATATCGATGCGCTGAGGAGAGGCGAACCCCAGGTCATCGACACGCACGCGCTGTCCTCCGGGCCGGAAGTTCACGCGCTGCTGGCTTCCGGCATTCAGCTATACATGGCGATGCCGATGATCGCCGGCGGCGAGCTGATCGGTACAGTGAGCTTCGGAGGGAAGCCTGGGCCATTCCCCGCCGACCAGGTAAACATCGCGCGCGAAGTGGCCACGCAGCTCGCGATCGCGATCACTCAGGCCCGGCTCTACGCGCGGATCAAGCGTCATGCCGAGGAACTCGAGCTGCGGGTCGAAGAACGCACGTCCGAGATGCGGGCCGCGAACAAGGAGCTCGAGGCGTTCTCATATTCGGTGTCGCACGACCTGCGCGCGCCGTTACGGGCGGTGGATGGATATGCGCGGATGCTCGAAGAGGACTACGGCGGCAAGCTCGACGCGGAGGGAACGCGCCTGCTCGCCGCGGTACGCGCGAACAGCCGGAGAATGGGGCAGTTGATCGACGATCTCTTGGCCTTCTCGCGCCTCGGACGCACTCCGCTCCGGACCCAGCCGGTGAAAATGGAGCCGCTCGTGCAGCAGATAGTGGACGAGCTGCGCGCGGACGTGAATGGTCGCAAGATCGAGTTCGCCGTCGGCGCACTGGGCAGGGTAGAGGCCGATCCATCGCTACTGAAGCACGCACTGTCGAACCTCTTGAGCAACGCAATCAAGTTCACGCGCGACACAGATTCCGCCGTCGTCGAGGTCGGCCGCAGCAGTGAAGGTGGCGCGGACGATGCTGCTGTGTATTACGTGAAGGACAACGGCGCGGGGTTCGACATGAAGTACTACGAAAAGCTGTTCGGCGTGTTTCAGCGGTTGCACAGTTCCGTAGAGTTTCCTGGGACCGGTGTCGGCCTCGCAATCGTGCAGCGGGTCATCAATCGCCACGGCGGAAGGATCTGGGCCGATGCGAAGCCTGGCGAAGGCGCCACTTTTTACTTTACGCTGCAACACGGGTCGGCCACCGAGGCGCACGCCGCGTCCACATAGTGTGCCGGGATTGCAATGCGATACGACTGCTTGAAGAGATCGGTAACGTAGCCCGTGACGTCGATGCTCTTCAGCTTCTTGCTGAACCATCCCATCGCGCGCTCCTAAATTGCTGAGACTTGAGAGGCAGGATTCATAGGCGCCAAGTAGCAACCTGGTAGCAATGGCTGAAAGGAGAACGGGCCAGCTCTCGCTAACCCGTCGTTCATTTGGCGCGCCCGGCAGAGTTCGAACGGACTCAACTGGGCTTAGCATGGTGTCCGGGAAACCGGGGGAATTCCAATCCCGGAAGCCGTGAACGCCACATGCAGCGTATCGGCGTTGGCGCCGATCGTGGCGCCGACCGAGGTTCCTTGGGGACGGAAGGCGTTCGCCGCCTATCTGGACGCTGGCGAGCGGCCGGGTCTGTGTCGCGCCGAGGTCGCGCAAGATAATGGTCGCCGGCTACCGCGCCTCACTCAAGCGCTGCGGCGGCCGCGAGCAGGCGGTCTTCGCACGCCCGGCCGGCGACGAGCTGCACGCCAATGGGCAGGCCGTCGATCCTGCCGCACGGGACGGCGAGCGTCGGCAACCCCGCGAGTGAATAGAGGCTCTGCAACCGTGGTGAGCCCGTTCCGTGCTCGTCACGATGCGGCGCGACACCGTCGGTCGCCGGAGCGAGCAAGACCGAGCCGAAGCGCAGTAGTCCCTCGACGGCGAAGCGAATCTGCTCCGCGTGATCGAGCGCCGTTTCGTACTCACCGTGGGAAATGGTCCTCCCCCGATCGATGAGCTCGAGCAACCGTGCGCTCATTTGCGCACCGTGGCGATCGCGGTCGACGCCATGATGGATGGCGAGATCATGGCAGAGAATGACGTCGACGCTTTCCTCTCCATGCTCAACGGCTTCAGGCAATCGCCCGTAGCCGACCTCGACTCCACCTGCTTCGAACGACGCGATCGCGCGCTCGACCGCCAGACGACTCGCTGGCCCGGCACACTCGTGCGGATATCCACCCACAGCGACAACCGTTGGCGCACCGGTCGCGGGGACTCCGGCTTTCCACTCGCTTCGCCCGATCTTCGAAGGCTCCCCGAGCTTGCCGGCGAGGACGCTCCACGCCAGTGCAAGGTCCCGGCAGGTTCGCGCGAAGAATCCGACATGGTCGAGGGCAGCAGAGAGCGGCATGACGCCACGCGTGGAAACGGCACCCCGCGTAGGCTTCAACGCATAGATACCGCAATAGGTCGCGGGCCGAACGAGTGAGCCGATCGTTTGCGTGCCCAGTGCCAGTGGCACCATTCCCACCGCAACGGCCGCGGCGGAACCGCTCGAGGATCCGCCCGGGGTACGTGCCTCGTCCCAAGGATTTACCGTCGGACCCGGCCGGGCGATCGCGTACTCGGTCGAAATGGTCGTACCGACAATAATCGCACCTGCCGCGCGCAGTTGTGCGACCACATCGGCGTCGCTCTTCGGGATACGGTCGGCATGAATCTCGGTCCCCCAAGTGCAGTGCATTCCCGCGACGTCGATCACCTCCTTCACGGCGACGGGCACTCCGCGCAGCGGTGCGGTGGATGACGGGCTCGCCGGCGAGCGGGACTCGCGTGCGGCGGCGAGCGCGGTGTCCTCATCGATCACGTCGCGAAAGGCGTGGATCCGCGGCTCGCTCGCCCTGACGCGGGCGAGACACGCCAGCACGATCTCCTCCGGATCGACGTGCGAATCCACGATTCCCGCGGCCTCTTCGACTTGATTTCGGTCGGCGTTCGTCGTCATCCGCGGTTCCCCACGCCCTGCTCGAAGCTCCGACCAAGTTCCTCGTCGAGAATGGCGTAAATCTGGCGCTCGAGGTCGCGCAGCGCATCCGAAGTGACGTCGCGTGGTCGCTCTACATCGACCTTCCATTCCGCGCGAATATGACCTGGGCGCGATGACATCACGAGAATCCGATCGCCAAGAAAGAGGGCTTCGGTGACCGAATGGGTGATGAAGACGACAGTTCGTCGCTGCTCTTCCCAAATGCGCAAGAGCTCCCGTTGCAGCAGACGGCGGGTGAGCGCGTCAAGAGCGCCGAACGGCTCGTCCATCAGCAGGATGGACGGATCGACGGCGAAGGCGCGCGCGATCGCGACTCGCTGCTTCATGCCTCCGGAAAGCTCGTCGATGCTGGCGTCGGCGAACGAATGCAGCCCAACCAGGCGGAGCTGATGCATGGCAAGTTCACGGCATTCCTTACGCGAGTGCGCTTGGCCACGCAGTCCGAACTCGACGTTTTCGACCACGGAAAGCCAGGGGAACAGGGCGTAGCTCTGAAACACCATGCTGCGATCAATGCTGGGCCCGGTGATTGGAGTGCCGTCGGCCAGCACCCGCCCGGACGTGGGCTCGAGAAATCCGGCGAGAATCTGCAGCAGCGTGCTCTTGCCGCATCCGGTCGGTCCGACGACGACCACGAATTCGCTGGGCGCGACGTCAAGCGTGATCGGACCTAGCGCCTCGACTTCACCCCCTGCGCGCGTCGCGTACGTCTTGCGGAGCCGGTCGATGCGAAGTGGCTTTCCCGCACGGGGCGCACCGACCGTCATGAACTGCCGCCGAACTGGCGCTGCAGCGCCCGGAAAAAGGCGTCGAAGAGAAAGCCGAGCAAGCCGATTGCGGCCATTCCCACCAGTACCAGGTCGGCCCGCAGGATATCCATGCCGTTGGCAATCAAGTAGCCGAGCCCGGTGTGCGCGGCGACGAGCTCCGCGGCAATGATGGCTGCCCAGCCGGTACCGAAGGCGACGCGAAGACCGACGACGACACTCGGAAGGGAGGCGGGCACGACCACGCGCCGGAAGAGCGCGAGGCGACTGGTGCACCCGAACACCCGGCCTGCGTTGAGCAGCACCGGATCGACGGCTTTCACACCGGCGACCGTACTGAGCAGGATGGGAAAGAAAGTGCCCACGAACACTACGAAGACCTTTCCCCCTTCGCCGATGCCGAACCACAAAATGGCCATCGGGATCCAGGCAAGTGGTGAGATCGGTCGTAGCAACTCGACGAACGGATTGACGATGCGTTCGAGCCGCAATGAACTGCCCATCAGCAGTCCGAGTGGAATCGCGACGATCGCGGAGAGGAGCCAGGCCGACACGACGCGAGCCACGCTGTAGAGCGCATCGACTCCAAGCTGACCGTTTCGGACCAATCCGACGAAGGCGATCGCAGTTGCCCATGGTGTCGGCAGCACCGACGGGTCTGGGTGGGTGAGGGTAACGACGAGCTGCCAGACAACGACGATGACGATGGCGGCGATGAGGAACGGCAGGCTCCGCTTTGCCGCCGCGGAAAGGATCCGTCGCCTGTGCGGGCGCGTCATGTCGCGTGCATCTTGCAGGTCTTACCTGCTTCGACCTCCTTGAGCGCCTTCGCGGCGAAAGAAGGCTCGATCCTTGGCGTGTCGGTGGGCTTCAGGATCGCCGCGTCCTTGAGAAACTTCGTATAGGCCGCCATAACCTGCGGCGTCGGGATGACGTCGAGGCTGTAGACCGAAATGCCTTGCTTCAACGACAGTGTAATCACGTTTTCGGGAATTCCGATCTGCTCGCTCCAAAGCTTGGCGGCGCCCGCGGGGTCGCAGAGAATGTCGTTAATCGCCTTCACGTTCGCGGTGACCAGCGCCTGCGTGATGTCCGGGTGTTTTGCCAGGAACTCGTTCTGTACGTAGACGCCATTGCCGACGTAGTGGCCATTCATGATCGGCATGATCTGCTCGGCCTTGGCGAGCAGGCGCACCTTGCCGGAAGCCAGCCCGACCGAGATTGACGGATCCCAGGTGATGCCGGCGTCAACCGACTTGTGCTCGACCAGCACCGGGATGTCGGGGCCGCTCGACTTGAAGAGTTGAATGTCGCTCGCGGTCAGGCCGCAGTTCGCAAGCGCCTTCAGTAGCAGTGGGTACTGCTGCGAGCCGATTCCCGGATAGGCGACGGTCTTGCCCTTGAGGTCGCAAGGTGACTTCAGCGGCGAGTCGATGGGCACGAGGATCGCGGTCTGCTCGAGGATGTTGATCGCGACCAGCGTTGCTTTCAGGCGCGAAACGGCAATCGTCGCGGGTCCCATGCCCGCCGACGCAATCTGCAGCGCGCCCGCCGCCATCGCCTGGTTCTCGGGTGCGCCGTACGCAAATTGCTGGAACACCACCTTGACGTGGTACTGCTTCTCGATGGGCGCGAAGTATCCACGCGCCTTCGCAATGAACGACGGATCCGTGTCGGGCTGGACTCCGTAGTTGACCACCTCCTGCGCAAATACGCGTGCGCCGACAAGCAGCATCGTTGCGAAGACCAGCGGCGTCGTTATGCGCCTCCATCCGGGTCCGTGCGTATTCATCGATTCCTCCTCATGGGTGACTTGCCTGTGCGAGGGGGATACCCGTCCTTCTTCGCCAGGCCGTCGTCATGCGGGCCCCAGGTGCGACGAAAGCGCCCGTGGTTCGCAACGATGCCAGTATCTTGGGGGCCCCGCGGCTTGTCAATAAATCTGTTACACGGCGTCCCGTTTTTCGTAGGGCGTGGTCGCATCGAACAGGACTGGCACCAGCTTGGCCGCAGTGCGACGCAACCGGGGAAGCAGCCTCGGCAACGCTGCCAGGCGGATGCGCGCCTCCAGGGCGTGAACGGCGAGTCCTGCGACGATGCGGCCCATGGAATCCGTGATCGGGACCGCGATGGCCACCAGTCCAACCGTGTCCTCCTGATCGTTGACTGCATAGCCGCGATCCGCAATCTCGCGCAGGTCACGCAACAGTTCGACTCGAGTCGTCCTGGTATGTGGCGTGAGTCGGGTTAGTCGCATGCCGGCGAGCAGGCGTTGCCGCTCGCCAAATGGAAGGTTGGCGAGAAGCAGTTTCCCGATTGCCGTACAGTAGGCCGGTACGCGGCTGCCGGGTCTGAGTTGCACGCGCAGCGGCCAATCGCACTCCACTCGATTCAGATAGACGACTTCGTCGCCATCCAGCATCCCGATATTTGCGGTTTCGCGCACCTCGTTGACGAGGCCGCGCAGGAGCAGATTAGCGGCACTATCGACATGCGCGTGTATCAGTGTCGCGAGCGAAAGCGCGCGCAACCTCGCTCCGATAAAGAAGCGCTGCTGAGCCGTGTCGCGGGCGATCAATCCAACATCGCAGAGTTGAGTCAGGATCCGGTGAATCGTCTGACGCGGTAAGCCGAGCTGGCGCGCCAGATCGGCCGTATTTGACGGGTACGGGTTGTCGGCGATTGCTTCGATGATCGAAGCTGCCTTGCTGATGGCGAAGTTCTCGGCCACGTCCACTCTTCCTATTGGCACACGGGCGTATTTTGCGATAGATGGTCGCACCCTTGGCGCTGCTTCAACGGCCGCAATCCGGATTTGCCGACGCGCGAAGAAGTTCGCCAATGCTCCGCAATGTGGCGATTGCCGGCGGTCAGCCAGCGAGAAGCCGCCGCGCGAGCACCGACTGGATGTCGCGTCGGCCATCGACGATGAGGACGATGAACACCCGATTCCCAACGACGCGATAGATCACTCGATAGGGTTTGAACGTGGTCTGCCGGTATTCCCTGATACCGAGCGCGAACAGTTCCTTCGGGTAGTTGCCTCGTTCCGAAAACTGCGCCAGCGTCTCCACGACCGTCAGCAGCCTGCCGAGCACGTGGGCAGCATTTCTGTCGTCGCCGAATTCGGTAATGTAATCGTGGATCGACTCTAGATCCTGTTCCGCGCCGCGCGTGAGTAGTACTTCGTAGCGGGCCGGTTTGCTGGACATCAGTCCGCTGTGCGCCTGGCACGCAGGCGCGCCACCACGTCAACCGCCGGCTTCACGCGGCCCGCCTCGATGTCCTGCTGGCCGAGCGCGAGGATCTTGAGCAGAGCCAGCGTCTCCTGGGTTTCCTCGAACGATGCGACGTCCTGCAGCACGGCCTTGGCCTCGCCGTTCTGCGTGATGACCAGAGGTTCGCGCTGCTCGGCGAGCCGTGCGAGGAGTTCGGCTGCGTTGGCCTTCAGGTAACTTATGGGTTTGACTTGCGACGAGTAGCGCATCGTCAGGACTCCCAGGTTTGTGGAGACCGAATATAGTCCTTTATTGGTCTTGCCGCAATCCTGCCTGGACCGAGGCTGCGGCTCGCTATTCCGGTGTTTATTGCCAATCCACGGCGGCGCGCGGGCCACCCGAGCGTTACGGCCCGGATAAGGGAACAGCGAAGTCGCGAGCCGAGTGAAGCTCGGGCTCGACGCCAAGCCCCGGGGCCACCGACGATTCGACGCGCCCAGGATCGAACCAACTACTTTGCGGAAGGCCTCGATCGGCGTGTTCTCGTCGAGGGCACTGGTATCCTGCGCGAGATCTACGCGCAGCCGGCGTTTCGCGCGCTCACCGCGCCGCCGCCGCGATCGCTGCCGAAGATCGACCGATGTGAATTCGACCACGCCCGCGAATCCGGATGCGCCTCAGGGGGTCGATGCGGCGACCGCACGATGCTATCCGCACGAATTCCAGCGCATCGGGTTCATCTGTGCACGGGACGGCTTGGCCGCGGCGGTCGATTTCTGCGCGCGCACCAGCCGCATCTACCGCGACGCTGTGCTCGCGAGCGGGAGACGCGGACATCATCACGCGCACTTTGCATCGCTACCCGAGTATCGGAGAAAATTCATCGGCAGCTACCTCGACTTCAAGCGCTTCTACCTGATGCACCGCATGAGGGCGGCGGATGACCGCGTTACCACCGACGGGTCGCTGTAGCGCGCCGCGCGAACGCGGCTAGACGCACGTTGGTAGTTTCCCATCGGGCAATCGAAGGGGTAGCATTGCGTCGCGTAGACGCGTCGACCGCTGCATCGGCAAGTCGCGCATTTGTCGTCGCGCACTCGCCCTCGGGACAACCCGCCAGGCCCAATGACCACTCGATCGGGTGCCCCCTATTTCCTCGACCTGTTCCAGATCCGGTTCCCGGTCGGCGCAGTCTGCTCGATCGCTCACCGGATTTCTGGAGTGATCCTCGCGGTGTCGGTGCCACTGCTCATCTTCGCGCTGCATCGCTCGCTCGCGGGCCCGGAGGGATACGCAACCGTGGTGACGACGCTTGCGACGGTAGCCGGCAAGGCGGCTTTGGTGCTGCTGGCGTGGGCGCTGGGGCATCACGCGCTGGCCGGTGTGCGCCATATTCTCAAGGACATGGATGTGGGCGCCTCGCTCGGATCTGCTCGCCGCACGGCGTGGCTGGCGCTCGCGGGTGGCGGGATCATCGCGCTCGTCGCCGCGGTGCTCGTCCTATGACGGCAGTGCTCACGGGCCTGCGCGCGTGGACGGTGCAGCGCGTAAGCGCCGTCTATGTTCTGTTCTTCTTTCTGACTACGCTGGTGTGGCTGGCGGTCCATCGCCCCGTGTCGTATGCGCAGTGGCACGCGTGGGTCACTTCGGGGGGCGTGCGGCCGGCGATGATGCTGTTCTTCGCGGCACTGCTGGTGCATGCGTGGGTCGGGCTGCGCGATGTCCTGCTCGATTACGTGAAACCGCTGCTGATCCGGGCTGCGGCGCTCGGGGCGCTGGCGCTCGGTCTCGCAGGTCTCGGTGGCTGGGCCGCGCAGATTCTCATCAGTGCGTAGGCCGGGGATTCCGATGAAATTCCTGATCTATCGCTACAACCCGGAAACGGGCACGAAGCCGCACATGCAGGCCTACGACGTGACGCTCCAGCACGGCGACCACATGCTGCTCGATGCGCTGATGCGCCTGCGCGAGCAGGATGACAGTCTCGCGTTCCGCAAGTCGTGTCGCGAAGGTGTCTGCGGATCCGACGCGATGAACATCAACGGTCGCAACTGGCTCGCCTGCATCACGCCGCTCGCCTCGCTCAAGGAGCCGGTGACGCTGCGTCCGCTGCCGAGCTTTCCCGTGATCCGCGATCTCGTCGTCGACATGACGCGCTTCTTCAGGCATTACCATGCGATCAGGCCGTATGTCATCGACGACGAGCCGCCACCCGAGCGCGAGCGGTTGCAGACGCCCGCCGAGCGCTCCGAGCTCGACGGGTTGTACGAATGCATCCTGTGCGCGTGCTGCACCGGATTCTGTCCATCTTATTGGTGGAATCCGGATCGGTATCTCGGCCCTGCGGCGCTGCTTCAGGCGATGCGCTTCATTGCCGACAGCAGGGATCGGGCGACTGCGGAGCGCCTCGAGTTCCTCGATGACGCCTATCGCCTGTTCCGCTGTCGCTCGATCATGAACTGCACCGAGGTTTGTCCGAAACACCTCAACCCGAACCGCGCCATCGACCGGATTCGCATGCGCATGCTGAAGCACGAGATCTGAGGCCGTACAACCGGCGACGCATTGAGTCCGCGAGCTGGTGGTGCGGGCCGTCGAAGTCGACTGCCGCGCGCTGCCGATCGAACACTGCGGGTGGACGATTTCGCAGCCGCCGAAGCTTCGCATCGCGATCGGCGGCGGGAATGGTATATTCCGCGGACCCGTCCGGAACGGCTTCAATGCCACGACGCAAGACCATCGCAACTCCCGTGGCCGTCGTAACCGGCGCCGCGCGCGGCATT
>Ga0134126_10007070_pt1 | contig 14093 bp, 16 predicted proteins | sample KB31752_FD_96881 | JGI IMG/M metagenome (GOLD analysis project Ga0134126, IMG submission 96881) | Terrestrial soil microbial communities with excess Nitrogen fertilizer from Kellogg Biological Station, Michigan, USA - KB3-175-2 | ecosystem: Environmental > Terrestrial > Soil > Unclassified ... | reverse complement strand
GAAACTGAAGAAGGCCCGGTAGATGTGGAGCGCGTCGGATCCGTTGAACCCGGCGCTGGTGAGCAGGGCGAGGAGGTCTTCGAGCGGGCGCAGGGTGCCGCGGGGGCGGAGCGCGAGCGGGGTGGCAAGCGGCCGGGTGACCAGCAGCGGGACCACGTTGGGGTGCGCCAGGGCCAGCGCGCGGTAGTCGCGGGCGACCGCGCGCAGCTGGGCGGTCCAGTCGGGATCGGCCGGGTCGACGCTAAGCTGAGCGAGCACGGTCTCCACGACGCCGTCGAGCAACGCCGCCTTGCCGGGTGCGTGCCGGTAGAGGACCATCGGGTCGCGCTCCAGGGCAGCCCCGAGGCGGCGCATCGACAGAGCGTCGGCCCCGTCCCGGTCAATGATCTCAAGCGCGGTCGCGAGCACCCGCTCACGGGTGATCTTGCCGTCACCGGAGCGCACGGCGTCTCTGTCAATCGGTGGTCGGGTCATCGCGATGGCTGCTTTCCTGCGGTCCGCTCTGTACTACCCAGACACATCAGTGTAGATCTACGGCGTTGACATCGAACCCATCGGCGCCCCTCACTGTAGCCCTGCAGCGTAGACTTTGGAGAGTAAGCCGGTGATCGCTACTTGCCCTGTGATTCATTTACCTTGAGGACTGGCCGTGGACGGCCCTACAGCGGGCCCGAGATCTGTCTGAAGGCCGCGGAAGAGAGTGTTGAGGCACGAGTTGAAGCGCTGGTCGCGGTCGTTGACCCAGGCATACGTGCCGTACGCGGCCAGGATGGAGAACCGGTTGGCGGGCAGGGAGCGGAGGAACGCGTGCAGTCGTTGCCTGATCGCGGTATCGCGGAGGCGCTGCTCGCCCGGCGACGGGTTTTCTGGGCTCCGGCCAGCCGAAAGAGCGGCTCCGGGCTCGGGACATAAGACTTCCCCACCGCCACGGCGCCCGTAGGGCAGCGACGGCAGGAGCCGGCCTGATAACAGGCTGGTCCCGAAACCCTGCCTTTGCAGCAGCAGCAAAGGCAGGGCCAGGCAGACGCCCGCGCGAAAAGCGCGCCAGCATAGGACCGCGGAAAGGCAGACGGATCATGGTGAACAGAGCCAGTGCAGGAAATCGGCGCTATCTGCCTTCGAGTCCCTTCAAGCCGCCGCCTGCGGCTCCTCCCGTCGAGCAGTACGCACTGGACGATCTGGTGACCCATGACAAGTACGGGCTCGGCCGGGTCATCCTCGTCGAGGATGATACCGCCGTGGTCGTCGACTTTACTCCGAGGAAAGTGCGGATCATGGCGCCGTTCGCCCGTATGGTCAAGCTCTGACCGGAGCCGGCGGCTCCACGCGCGTCAGCAGTATGAGCCGGCCACCATGCCGACAGCGCAGTTCGCCGTTGTCTCCCGCGAGGTCGAAATGACAAGTTCCACGATCTTGCCTGGTGTGCGTACATCCTCTTCGTGGTGACGTCCAGGCGCCCGCCGCCAATGAGGCGGATGCGCAGCACGGATCTCTGACATGGCCGAACCCGGACCTCCGCTGGTCAGCGGCCAAGCCCTGGCCGGTCTTCCGGCCGCGACTCCGTGCTCTACAGTGTAGCTATACGCCGTTGACAAACAGTGTAGATAGGCGTTGTCTGAGATAGAAGGCTGGGCCGGCGCCGGATGGCGTCCTCGGCGCTGCGCGGGGGGTTGCCGTGGCCAAGCCAGGCAACGCTGGGCCGGGCAGCCATGCGCCCAGGAAGAAATGAGAAAGCTGATGCACTTCATAGACCCGAATGAACTGGGCGGCCTGCATGTAATCGGCCGCAACGATGTCACCCTCGGCGTGGTAATGCTGCACAAGTGCGCTGTGTCGCCGACGAATCAGATGAGGTGACGCGAGTGACCGCGCACACCAACCTTTCCCCTGGCCCGCAATCAGTTCCGCCCAGCAGCCCCGCGATCCTTAGCCTGAGCGACGCCCTTGACTTCGCTGCGGCCCCAGCCCTGCGCGAACGCCTGATCGATGTGCTCCATCGCGGTACGGACCTGCTAATTCTCGATCTGTCGCACGTTCCGTCGTGTGATGCGGCCGGGCTGGCCGTCCTGATCGGCACGCAACGCCGTGCCAGGCTTCTCGGCATTCCTATGCGGCTGGTCGCCCCTAGCCTCCCAGTATGCAAACTTCTGCGCTCAACCGGCCTGAAGCGCAACTTCACCATCTGTTCGGACCTCTCCGGTGCACTTGCGCGGCACGGTCACGAACCGGCCGGGCTGGCACCAGCACCGGCGGCCATGCCTGCCGTCGCGGTGCCATCCCAGATCAGGCTTTGAGTGCATGACTCGGTTTGGGCAGGCCATCGCCGCGTGCCAGGCTCGCAGGGTCACCCACACGTCCGTCCCCCGAGGTTGCAGGCTTGCCGGATTCGGCGCGAGCAGGCCCGTCAGAGAACAGCACCGCGTGGAGCTAGCTCAAGGGTGGCGACGCCCCGGCCGTAGAGCACTATGAGCCTGTCGCCGTGCCGGCAGCGCAGTACCCCGTTCTGTTCCTCGAGGGTCGAGATGACGTGGTCCACCATCTCGCCGGATGTGCCTCCATCCTCCTCGTAGGTGACGTCCAGGTGCTCGCCGCCGATGAGGCACGCGCAGCACGATCTCTGTCATGGGCATGCACACTAGGCCCCTTCCGGTTTGCCCGCCAAGGAGGGGCGGCCCCCCGAGGCCCGGGGCGGAGAGCGCTCGGGTCGGTGCCGGGGTCAGTCACGGGTACTTCTGATCCTTGGTCCGGTGGCGAGAACATCGACGCTGTAGCCGCGCAGCGCGCCACGAAGTTATCCGGGTGCGACGCCGCCAGGCAACCTGAGAGGGTGGCGTCATGGTCACTGAACCCGACCGCGCAGCGGAAGCGCCCAACTGGCGGGACAGGCTCGAAAAGTACCCGTCGATGCGCCACGTCTTCCACACGCTGTGCGCGCTGGGGGAGGACGAAGACGCCACCGAACTGCTGGACTTCGCCGCGCGGCAGGAATGGATGGCCGACCTCGCCCGCCGCGCCGCGAGCGAGGCCCGGCTCGATACGACGATGCCGCTCGAGCCGGAGACCGACGACCTGCTGACGACCCTCTGGCAGCTCTACGCCGCAAGCCGGGTCCGCGATGTCCTGCTCTTCGCCCATCAGCCCGACCCAGCCGAAGATTCCGTCCGCGAGCTGGACAAGGCCCTCTACCGGGAACCGCCCCGCTTCCGCCCCGTCGCGGTGGACCAGGTCACGCGGTTCTTCGCCGCCATCGGATGCCAGCCAGTCACCGAGGCTGGCTTCGACCCGATCCTGCACGAGATCGTCACCTGCGAGGCCAGCGAAGACGAAGAAGCCCCGATCCAGATCATCGGCCAGGCCTGGCCCGCCCTGATGATCGGCGAGCTGGTCTTCACCCGCGCGGGCGTCCACGTAAAAGCAGGCGCCGCCCACGCCGTCCCCGGCATCGCCGACCGCTCCACGTTGGAGTGGGAGTACTGGCGCCGCCACCGGCATACGACCGATGCTTCCTTCTGGTGGGGCAGCAACTCCCAGTGGCGGACCGAGATCCGCCGCGATTACATCACCGACAGCGGCCACGTATACGACTACGACGCGTTCTCCAGCTTCAGGCGCCGCAGTCGCCTGCTAACGCCCGACGACAGCGCGGACCAGCCCCTTACGGCCGACCAGGAGAGCATTATCAAGAACCGCTGCCAGCTCCGCACCGACGCCGATCCCGACTTCAAGTACCTGAACAACGGCATCGACGAACGCCGCGACCGCCCGAGCCGCAGATGAGGGTCGGCATCTCCGGGACGCACGGGACCGGAAAGACGACACTGGCCCAAGCGCTGTGCGCGCACCTGCCGGGCCACGTGTTGGCGGAGGAGCTGTATTACCTGCTCGAGGAAGAAGGGTACGAGTTCAGCTTCCCGCCCTCGCTCGAGGATTACCGGGCACTGCTGGCCCGCTCGGTGCGAAGCCTGGCAATGCCACCAATGCCGCCCGGCGTCGTCTTTGACCGCACGCCGCTGGACTACCTGGCCTACATGGCCGCGAGCGGCGCCAACCCCGAGGACGAGGCCGATGCCGCAGCGCTCAGACCAGCTCTCGCGAGCCTCGACCTGCTGGTCATCACGCTGATCACGCCAGAGACCGAACAGGTGCTGCCAACCGCGGATATGCCCAGGCTCCGCACGCAGATGAATGACGCACTGCTGGAACTGGTCTACGACAACCCGCTGAACGCCTGGGGCGACATCCCGGTGCTGGAACTGAACGGACCGCTGGACAGTCGGCTGAAAACGGTCCTCACCGCGCTGAACCAACCCCGAGAACCTCGATAACCCGCCACGCCAATAGGCGGTTCAAGACCGCATCGCCTGGCGGATCAAGGCGGCACGGTCGGCAAGACCCCGGCGTTCGGCGACCGCTAGCTGCACCTCGAAGCTGGGAACGAGGATCTGCCTGCCTCGCCAGGGGATCAGTTCGAGATGGCCGGCGGCTGCTTCTTCCTGTTCGTGCGGCGGGTCAGTTCCCGTCGGGTGGGCCTCGGCCAGCCACTCGATGAGGATCCCGGAGTAGGCGCGCCCGCCGGCGTCGGCTACCCAGCCGTGCATTCGGGTGACCGGCTCGACCAAGAGGTCTGCCATGAGCCGCCCGGCCAAGGCCGCATCGCTGACGTGCACGTCCAGGTCACCAGGTTCGACGCCGAAGCCCCGTACGGCCAGGGCCCCGCTGCCGTAGAGCCACCAGCGCAGTCCGCTGCCCGCGGCCCGCCCGGCTAGTACCCGCACTAACGGAGCCCTGACCAGTGGTCGGCGCATGTCAGCCGCCGGCCGGCTGGGCGAGCCCCGTCTCCCAGGCCCAGCCGGCGATCTCGACCCGGTTCCGGACGCCGAGCTTGTACTGGATGCTCGCCAGGTGCGACTTCACGGTGCTGAGCGAGATGAACAGGTCGCCGGCGATCTCAGCGTTGGTGCGTCCCCTGGCGATCGCCTGCACGACCTCGGTCTCCCGCTCCGACAGCGCTACCGCAGGCCGCCGGGCGCCCCGAGCCGCGCGGGCCTTGACGGGCGCCACGTGCCGCAGCAGCCGGAGCGTGACCTGGGGAGAGATGAGCGCGTCGCCCGCGTGCGCGGCGCGAACGGCCTCCGCGAGCAGGGCCGGGCTGGCGCCCTTGAGCACGAACCCGACAGCGCCGGCCCGCAGCGCGCTGTACACGTACTCGTCGAGGTCGAAGGTCGTGACGATCACGACCCGCAGCGGATCAGGCACGTCGGGCCCGGCGACGGCCTGGGTGACCTCGATGCCGTCCTTGCCCGGCATGCGGATGTCGACGAGGCAGACGTCGGGCCGGAGTTCGCGGGCGAGCCGGATGGCCGCGGTGCCGTCAGCGGCTTCGGCGACCACTTCGATGTCGGGCTGGTCCTCGAGGATCAGCCGCAGCCCGCCGCGGATCATCGCCTGGTCGTCGGCGATCAGGACCCGGATGCTCACGCGCTCCGCCTGCCGGGCAGCGCGGACAGCGGAAGTGTCGCGGCCACCGTCCAGCCGCCCTGCGGGCCCGGTCCGGCCTGGAGCGTTCCGCCGAGGGCCTCGGCCCGTTCGCGCATGCCGGTGAGCCCGTGACCGCCGCCAGGCGCGTCCCAGCGGCTGACGCCGGTAGCACGGCCCGGGGCATCGTCGGTGACCTCGACAAAGACGCCGGACGGGCACTCGCCGACGGTGACGTCCACGGTCGCCGCGCCACGGGCGTGAAGGATGACGTTGGTCAGGGCCTCCTGCACGATCCGGTACACGGTTGAGACCACCTCGGGCGGCCAGGCCGGCTGGTCCCCGCCTGGAAGGCAGAGCCTAACGGCTGGCCCGTGGCTCGCGAAGCGCCCGACCAGGTCGGTGAGCTGCTCAGAACCGGGGGCGTGGCCGGCGGTGTCGTCGTCCTCTCGGAGCAGGCTGACCACGCGGCGCATCGCGGCAAGAGCGTCATTGCCGGCTGACTCGATGCCCGCCAGGGTGGCATCCAGGGTCTCCGGCCGTTTCGCCGCGGCGATCCGCGCCGCCTGGGCCTGGACGACGATCCCGGCGACGTGGTGGGCGACAACATCGTGCAGTTCCCTGGCGAGTTCCAGCCGCTCGTCGCGCCGGGCGTTATCGAGCGCCAGCTGCCGCCGGATGTCGAGGAGCCGCAGCCACCCGCCGATGGCCAGCGCGCCGCCCCAGGCGAGCAGGCCAAGGAACCCGAAGGCCACCGCATACTCCCCGCGCAGGACGAAGCGGCCCGCGACCAGCACCGCCGCCCCAGCGACGGCGACAAGCACAGCAGGGAACGCGGCAAGGACACGGACGCCGACCGCGCCCAGCACCAGCAGCGCGAGCGTCGCGGCGAAGCCCGGCTGGGAGGGCAGGCGAGCCACGTCGGCCGTCACGCCGGCCGCGCCGCACAGCAGCAGCCCAGCAGGCACGGCCCAGGCCTGGTGCCGGCCCCGGAACAGCGCCAGGGCACCGGCGGCCGCCCCCACGGCCAGCTCGAAGGGCCAGTTGGCGTGGCGGCCGGCGACCGCCGCCGTATCGGCGGCGAGGACCCCAGCGAGGACAAAGGCAAGGACCAGGTTCGAAATGATCCCGGTCCGGGTGGCGATGCGGTGCGACACGTTCACTGGCCATGAGCGTACGCACTTGCGGGGGTGCGGCGAGCCGGCCGAAAGGACGATTTCTTCCGCGCGCCGAACCGTTCCGACGGCCGATACCGCCGTGACCGGCGGCACCGGAGGCTGTCCCCATGACACCGCCCATCATCGAGACCCTCGGCCTGACCAAGCGCTTCGGCGCCCGCACCGCCGTCCGCGACCTCAGCCTGACCGTTCCCGCCGGGTGCGCGTTCGGGTTCCTTGGCCACAATGGCGCAGGCAAGACCACGTTCATCCGGATGCTGGTCAGCCTCACCCGCCCCTCCGCCGGCACCATCAACGTCGCCGGCCAGTCCCTCTCCGCCCACCGCGAGCAGGTACTGGCCCACGTTGGGGCAATCATTGAGGAACCGCGCTTCCACCGGCACCTCACCGGCCGGGAGAACCTTCAGGTGATCGCGGCCGCCCGCGGCTCGCAGGCCCGGCGGCGGATCGAGCCGGCCCTGGAACGCTGCGGCCTCAGCACAAGGGGCAACGACCGGGTGGGCACCTACTCCCAGGGCATGCGCCAGCGCCTCGGGATCGCCCGCTGCCTCCTCGCCGACCCGAAGCTCGTGATCTTGGATGAGCCGATGAACGGCCTTGACCCCAGCGGCATCCTGGAACTCCGCGCGCTGATCGCCGGCCTGGTAGCCGAGGGCCGCACCGTCTTCGTCTCATCGCACCTGCTCACCGAGATCGAGAAGACCTGCCACGCCGCGGCGGTCATCCACCAGGGGCGCCTCGTCGCCGTCGGCTCGATCACCGACCTGATCGGCGACGCCGGCAGCCTGGAGAACCGCTTTCTCGGCCTCACGTCGAGGGCGGGTGACTACGCGTGAACCAGGCCAGCGTCCGCCCGATGATCGCCGCCGACATCCTCAAGCTCCGCCGCCACCGCGCTACGATGACGACCGCGGTGCTGCTTTCTGTCGGGATGGCGCTCGTGTACTTCGCGTTCATCGAGGCCCGCCACCACGGCAACCTCGCCGGCCCGCAGGCCCTCTCGGACGGCGCGGCGCTGATGGGCATCTACTTCGGCGCCTTCGCGGCGATCCTGATCGGCGCCGAGGCTGGCACCGCCGACCTCGCCAGCGGCGTGTTCCGCGACCTCGTCGCCACTGGCCGCTCCCGCACCACCTTGTTCCTCGTCCGCATCCCCGCCGCGATCGCGCTCGCACTGACGCTCACGCTCAGCGGTTTCGCGGTCGCCGTCGCGGCTGCCTACGCGGGCCACGGCGCGGCACCAGCCCCCACTGCGGGCCTGGTCCTGGAGTACGCCGCCTGGGTCGCGCTGTCGACGGTGGTGCAGGCAACGCTCGCCGTCGGCATCGCCTCGCTCACCGGTTCGCGCCCGGTCACCCTGGTCGCCGTTATCGGCTGGAACACCATCGCCACTGGCATCCTCTACCTGGCCAGCTTCCTCGGCCCGCTCCGTGACCTGGTCCTGCTGATAGCGCTCGGCGGGCTGTTCCCCGGACAGCAGGTCGGCACCCGCGCCCATCCCGGTTCCAGCATCGCCCTGAACAACTTCAAGCTGCCGATGCCGGTCACCGCAGCGGTCCTCGTCATCCTCGCGTGGGCGGTCATCCCCGCCATCCTCGGTGCCTGGCGAACCAGGACCCAGGACGCGTGAATTCAAATCCATCTCCAGAACGGAGGCGTGCTCCGCCCGTCCCGCCCCCGATGCGCAGCGCGGTGGCACGCTCCCGAGGAAACGCGGGCTACGGTCGCGAATTTAGCCCGCTACAGCGGGCGTGAAGCCGCCGAGTTCGCCGGTGGGCAGGATCACCAGCCGCAGCCCGCGCGATCCCTCGGGCGTGCTGACGGCGATGTGGGCCGCGACGGCACCGGAGGCGGCGATCTCGTGCTGGACGACCGTGACATCCGCCTGCGGGGCGGCACCCGGCATGGCCTTGCGCCAGGCGTTTTCGAGTTGCTGGACGCTGACCTTCTCCCGGCGCTGTGGTGCCAGCCGGGCGTGCACCCGGGCGATGTCCCCGGCGAGCAGGGCGCGGACGGCATCCTGAGCGTCCTCCCGCCAGGACGGCCACGGCTCCGGCTCGGTGGCCCGGCGGGGGTCAGCGCCCGTCAGGACCAGCCGTGCCGCCTGCTTGAGCCGGGAGGCATAGGCGGGGCTGCCGCCGTAGCTGAGCAGGGCGGCGACGGCCCGGCCCTGGCCGTGGTCAACCATGACGCAACTGCTGAAGCCGCCGGTCCCGCCGGTGTGCCAGCACACGTTCCCGTCGTCGACGACCCACGCGAGCGCCTGCCGTGATCCGTCCTCCCGGGGCAGCAGCGGCGCCTGCGCGAGCCTGATCGCCGCCCCGAGCGGCGTGTCCGGCGGGAACAGGCTAGCGTGGGCATATGCGGCCAGGTCCGCGACGGTGGCCTCGATGCCGCCCGCTCCCCACGGGTGCTCCCACCGGGGCGCTACGCGGCCGGCGGCGTGACCGGGCAGCAGGCTGCCCGCGCCGCGTTGCCCGACCCCGGAGTGAGTCATGCCTAGCGGGGCGAGCAGCCGCCCGGTCAGCAGCTCCGAGTAGTCCGTGCCGGCAGCCCGCTGCAGGATCAAGCCGAGCAGCTGGAACCCGAGGTTGGAGTACCGCCAGGGGTTGCCGGGAGCCACGGTGGCCAGCCGAAGCCCTTCCTCGGCGCGCTCGAAGGTGTACCCGGCCCAGGGATTAGCCGGGTCGGTCTGCACGGCCTGCCGGTTCGGGGCCACCGCGGGCAGCCCCGAGGTGTGCGTGGCCAGCTGGCGGACGGTGATCTCGCCGTGCGGGCCGGCCGACAGCCACCGGCTGATCGGGTCGTCCAGGCTCAACTCCCCGTCGGCGGCCAGCGACGCCAGCACGGTCGCGGTCATGGTCTTGGTGACCGAGCCGATCTCGAACCGCCGGTCGGCGGGCAGGTCTGCCGGGCTGGCGGCGATGACGGTGTCCGCTTCATCGACGGCCGCGACCGCGGCGACGACTCCGTCGTCGGCGAACCAGCCGCCAAGCGTCTCGGCCAGCGACTGCGCGGCTTGCTTACCCCAGGTCATGGTCGGTCAGGGAGCGGTGGCCGCTCCCTTCCCTCCTTCCTTTGCTGTGTTGACTGGACCGTTTCTGCCGGGCTTCACCGGGCGGCCGGTCGTGCGGCGGCGGTGTCCGCGCCTTGGCGCGCACCCGCGTCCGCCCCCGCGAGGACCCGGTAGACGGAGGCGAGCGAGGGATGCTGCCCCGCGTTCTTGCCTTCGGGAATGACGAGACTTGCGGCGATCTCGGGCACGCTCATGCCCTGGTCCCGCATGGCGAGAGCGGCGGCGGTCATCTCCTCGTCGAAGACCCGCGGCCGGCCGCTCTGCCGCCCCTCAGCCGCCGCGGCCTGCTGTCCTTCCATGCTCTTGTCCCGGCGGTGGCTCCGGTCGAGCCCGGCGGCCGCCGCGAGCACGTCGAACAGCAGCGAGCCCGCGCCCCGCGGCTCCCAGGTCCCGGCCAGCGGCCCGCTGAGCACCTTGAGCCCGATCCCGTCCGCCTCCAGCACGGCGGCCAGCGTCATCAGCTCGGCCGAGGTACGAGCCAGCCGCCTGAGTTCGTACACCGTGACGAGGACCGGGCGGCCGCCGGGCACCGCCACGCTGGCCGCCAGCCGCAGCGCCTTGTCCCGCCCGGGCCGGCCCTTGACCCGTGCGCTGGCTTCTTCCTGGAAAACCTGCGCACAGCCGGCCGCCCGCAGCGCGGCAACCTGCTCGCGCATCCCTGGTGCGGCGGGGCCGCTGGACGCGTACCCGATCCGCACCGACCCGTCGGCAGATTCCGCTTGCGCGGACGAGGGCATCGGCCCCGTCCACGGCCGCCCGGGACCGCGATCGCCAGGCGCGAGAACCTCAGCCGCCCCCGCCAGCTCCGGAACCAGCACGAAACGCGCCGTGTGATACCGGAACGCGGTATCACCGCTCGGCGTCCGGCACGGGCTCCCCGCCGGCACCCCGCAAGTGGGACAGGCAAACCCCTCGACCGCGTCCGCGGCCTGCTCTGGTGTCACGCGAAGAGCATCTCAAAACTGTCTCTCAAAATCAAATCCAACGATCACCGGCGGCAAGGTCCAGCGGTGAACAGGTTTGTTAACTCGTTCGGCTGGATGGGATACGACCTGATCGCCGTGCCGCAGCGCGAAGGTGACGGTCGCCACCCGATGCCGTTTAGATTGACTTCCCCGTCAGCCGCACCAGCGGAACGAGCACCCGCAGCCCCGATCGTCACAGGCACTGCCAGGTCAGGCGCAGCTGGAGCGCCGACGGCGATGCCTCCCCAGGGAGGTATACCGAATTCTGGTAGGAAACCCGTCCGGTTCGCGGTGGTCTGTCCCAACAGAATTCGGTATACCTTGGCTGAGCAGCCGGGAGCGGGCCGTCCCGAATGCGGTGTTGGTCGCGCTCCAGGTTTAGGTGGACGTCTGCGTCGCCGCGATGAATTAGGATCGGCCGGTCAGTGTCGCGCAGTTTCGCCCCCGAGCCTGCGCAGCGGCATGGGTCGGACGCAAGGACGGACGGGGATGCTTCCAGTCTCCTTGATCTTCACCAGCGGCGTTGTCAGCGGCGTCAACAGCTATGCGGCAGTGCTGGTGCTCGGCCTGATCGGCAGGTTCGGGCATGTCACCTCGATACCGCCGGTCCTTGAGAAGCCGCCCGTGCTGGCGGCCGCGGCGGTGCTGTACCTCGGCCAGTTTGTGGTCGGGAAGGTCCCGATGCTGGACTCGGCGTGGGACATCGTGCACACCGCTCTGCGGCCCGTGGTCGGCGGTGCGATCGGCGTGGTCGTCGCCCAGCACACCGACGCCAACACGGCCGCGACGATCGCGGCGGCCGTACTCGGCGGCGGCACGGCGCTCACCTCGCATGCTGTTAAGACCGGCGTACGGCTGGGCGTGAACGCGAGCCCCGAGCCGTTCAGCAACGTCATCGCCAGCCTGCTTGAGGACCTGGGCGTGGTCGGCCTCGCGTGGTGGGCGGTGTACCACCCGCTCGCGGCCGCGATCGTCGCCGCCGTAGCGCTGGCGCTCGGCGTTGTCTTGCTGGTGTTCCTCGCCTCGCGCATCCGCCGCGCGTGGCGCCGCCGCCGCGAAGCCCGCCAGCGGCGCAGGTCCGCCCCCGATGGCCTGGCCGTAGATACGGCAGCACGCCGCTAGGCCAAACATGACGGTGCCCCCGGGAGCATTCGCTCGCGGGGGCACCGCAGTCGGTGGGGGAGAGCCCCCGGAATGCTGGTCGCCTGGCCTGTTATCTACTTACCGCGGGTAGTCCTCGTAGTAGGGATCGTCGGCGGGGTACCTGCGGGTCGGAGGTACCGCGTCCGGGGGCACTTCCTCGCGGTAGACCCGGCGAGGGGGTACTTCCTCGCGGTAGACCGTGCGGCGACTGCGTGCTCGGGGCGCCCAGGGGGCGAAGACAAGCAGCCACAGCACCACGCCAAGGGCACCAACGAGCATCAAGATGTCACCGATGGTGTGCACGCCGAATCCGTGGGTGGACACGGTCGAGATTCCGAACCTGAGGATGGCTCCCACTGCGATCAGGAGAATGCCTGCTCCGATCGTCATGGCCTGCCTCCTTACGTGAGGGCGTCTTCTTAGCGCGTCTCCTCTTTCCAGGGCAGATGGTTCCAAACAGCCTGATGGAAGCGACCTCGGTCACTCGTCAAGCGGGACAGGCTCGCCGGTCGCGGCGTCGGTTAGCGTGATCGCCTCGACCGGGCAGGACAGCGCCGCGTCCCGGACCTGGTCGTCAGGTTCGGTCAGCTCACTGACTGGGCTGGAGTGTTCATCTTCGTCGAAGCGGAACCGGCCAGGCGCGGTGCCCAGGCAAACGCCCGAGCTGATGCACAGCCCCGCGTCGACCGTTATCCGCCAGTTCATACGTCGTCCCAGGTGACAGGGAGTTCCCGCATGCTGGCGATGGCCTGACCGTCGCGGAACTCAAGCTCGGACAGCGGGATCGTCATGCGCAGGCCGGACAGCCGGGTCAGCAGCCCGCGGAACGCCTCCTGGAGTTCCATCCTGGCGAGCTGCGCGCCGAGGCAGTGGTGCGCGCCCGCGCCAAAGGCCAGGTGCGCCTTGGGCGGGTTTCCCACGTCGAGCCGGTCCGGGTCGCCGAACGCCGCCGGGTCCCGGTTGGCGGCGAAGAACGCGGGCAGCACGGTCTCTCCGGCTGGGATCGTGACACCGCCGAGGCAGACTTCCTCCCGGGTGACCCGCGCCAGCGGGACGAAGCCGCTGCCGGCGATCCTGACGTACCGCAGGAGTTCCTCCACGGCGGCCGGGATGAGCTCCGGGTTGGCGCGGAGCCTGGCCAGTTCTTCCGGGTGCTCGGACAACGCGACGAACGACATGTTGATCGAGTTGGCGGTGGTCTCGTGGCCGGCTGCCAGCAGTTGCAGGGGGAACTGAACCAGTTCTGATTCGGATAGCTTGCCGTCAGCGTCCCTCGCGTTGATGAGCACGCTGATGAGGTCATCTCCTGGTTCCGCGCGCTTGCGGGCGATGAGCGCGGCCATGTACGCGGTCATCTCGGCGAATGCCTGCCCTATCTCTTCCTGCGACCGGCTCCAGTCGGCGAATATGGCATTCGACCAGGCGTGGAACTTGTCGACGTCCGTGATCGGCACGCCAAGCAGCAGGCAGATGACGCTGGCCGGCAGCATCAGTGAGAACTCGTGCGAAAGGTCAGCAGGCCGCGGCCCGGCGAGCAGGTTGTCGATCAGGTCATCGACGATCCCAGCGACTGACGGGCGGAGAGCTTCAATGCGCTTGTCAGTGAATGCCCTGGCCACCAGCTTGCGGAACCGGCTGTGCTCGGGCGGGTCCATGGAGGTCAGGCTGCCCCGCAGCGTCGTCTCCACGCCGTACAACGGGCGTCCCGGGGCGAAGACGAGTGCGCGAGAATAACGGGCGTCAATGAACACCTCACGAGTTTCACTGAACCCTGTGACGAGCCATGCCGTGGAATCGTCTGGCAGCCGCACCTTGTTTACCGGGCATTTCGCCATGGTGTCCCGCAATTCCGGGCCGGGATCGTAAGGGACGGGGGAAGCCGGGAAGGGGAACCGCGCGATCTCGGGGTCGACTGACATATACGAAATACCTCCGATATGCTCGCTCACTCCGGTTTGACCCTAAGGGCTAACGCATCCCGCTGCCTAGCCCTAAAGGCCCGCGCCCATTTTGTGTGAGCCAGATTTAACTTCTCAGCCGGAATTCACGTGTTAGCCTCAATCGTTCAGGTGGCCTGAAGCCTGGTTACTGATTGTGCTGGCTTCTGTTTTTCGATCTCATGCCCGTTTCTCCTGCGGGTCGGGGTGCATGCTGGTCCCGGTGTGCCCGGGTGTGCACCGGCTCCGACCGCGCCGGGGTGTCCTCCTTCCGTGTCGCCGGGCTGTTGATGCTGGTCAGGCGGGTGCTGTGAGTGCG
>Ga0134126_10007069_pt1 | contig 14093 bp, 13 predicted proteins | sample KB31752_FD_96881 | JGI IMG/M metagenome (GOLD analysis project Ga0134126, IMG submission 96881) | Terrestrial soil microbial communities with excess Nitrogen fertilizer from Kellogg Biological Station, Michigan, USA - KB3-175-2 | ecosystem: Environmental > Terrestrial > Soil > Unclassified ... | reverse complement strand
GATGCCGGACTCCAGTCGGCCTACGGCCTCCTTCCGTCCAGCATCGCGAAGAATAGAAACCGAACGAACAACAAACCGGCAGAACTTCAGTTATGAAGTGTCCCACCAACGGGGTCAGGTCACACTCCCGACCTGGATTTGCCCGCCCGTTGAATCCCAAGACGCTCGCAAAAGAACAAAGAAACCATTTCTCAGATGCCGGAGTCTCTAATAAAGTATCCAGTGGCGCGACAAATTGAACCCGTCGTTTTATGGCGAAAGTCACTGAGCTTCATGTCAATGGCAAGGCGCTTCGGGTGGACGCTGATTCCGAGCGCACCCTGCTCAGCGTCCTGCGGGACGATCTCGATCTGACCGGGACCAAGTACGGATGTGGCGAAGGACAATGCGGGGCGTGCACTGTTTGGCTCAACGGATTTCCCGCGCGTTCCTGCCACACATCCGTAGGCGACGCCGCTCAAAAGAAAATCACGACCATCGAGGGTCTGGAACAAGACGGGCGGCTGCATCCCCTGCAAGAGGCGTTTCTGGACGCCGGCGCTATGCAGTGCGCCTACTGCACGTCCGGCATGATCATGTCGGGCGCGGCGTTGCTCCGGCGGAACCCGAATCCATCCGAGGAGGAGATCGTTCATTTCATGGAGGGCAACATCTGCCGCTGCGGAACGTATCGGCGGATCATCATGGCGATCCAGGGGGCGGCCAAAGTGATGAAGGGAGGGACTGGATGACAGCTCAGGTCGTGCCTGACTTCAACGTGGAACCGGAGCGATACGAGTTGCGAGCGGCGCCTGTTTATCATTTTGATCTGGCGCGGCGCGATTTTTTCAAAGTCTTCGGCAGTGGCATTGTCGTTCTCTTGCTGCTCGAGGAAGTCACTGCGCAAGAGTCGGGCGGGGGACGACGGCGCGGTGGCGGCCAGCGACGTCCCCAGGAACTGGGCGCATGGCTTCATATTGGCAAGGATGGCGTCGTCACGGTTTTCACCGGCAAGGCCGAAGTGGGACAAAACATTCGCACTTCGCTCTCCCAGGTCGTCGCCGAGGAATTGCGCGTTCCGGTTGTTTCAATCCGGTTGACCATGGGCGACACCGAGTTGACGCCTTTTGATGCCGGGACGTTTGGCAGCCGCACGACGCCGGACATGGCAGCCCAGCTTCGCAAGATTTCCGCCGCAGCGCGCGAGGCGTTGGTCGGGCTGGCGTCGGAACAGTTGAAAATTGAGCGAAGCCAGCTGGTGGTCGAGAGCGGGAGAGTCACCCATCCGGGGTCGAATCGTTCCGTGGCCTTCGGTGAACTCGCCGGGGACCAAAAACTCCTTAAGACGGTCGCCGATAATCCGGCGACGACGCCCGCCGTGGATTGGAAAATCGCCGGCACTTCGGTTCCCAAGGTTTCCGGACGCGACTTTGTGACGGGCGGACACAAATACACGCCGGACATCAAGCGACCCGGAATGTTGCACGGCAAAGTCCTTCGTCCGCCCGCGTTCGGATCGACACTTACATCAGCCGACACGGGAACGGCAGAGGCAATGCCGGGCGTGGTTGTCGTTCGCGACGGTGATTTCGTCGGCGTTGCGGCGCCTGATGAACAGATTGCCGAACGCGCCGTCGCGGCGATTCGCACCGAATGGAAGACCTCGCCGCAGACCTCGGACAAGGAATTGTTCGATGAGCTGAAGAAGACCTCCTCGACATCCGGCGGCAGGGGCGGCGGGGGCAACCAGACGGGTTCGATGGAGGAAGGACTTGCCGCTGCCGACCACAAACTCCGACAGACCTACACCATCGCATATATCGCCCATGCGCCGCTTGAGCCGCGCGCGGCGGTCGCGGAATGGAAAGATGACAAGCTGACGGTGTGGACGGGCACGCAACGGCCGTTTGGCGTGCGCGGGGACCTCGCGCAGGCGTTTCGTGTTCCCGAAGAGCGCGTTCGTGTCATTGTGCCTGACACCGGCTCCGGCTACGGCGGCAAGCATACCGGTGAGGCGGCCGTTGAAGCTGCGCGACTGGCCAAAGCTGCGGGCAAACCGGTGAAGCTGGTCTGGACGCGCGAGGAGGAGTTCACCTGGGCTTACTTCCGCCCGGCAGGAGTCATCGAAGCAAGCGGCGGCGTGCGCGCTGACGGAACCATCACCGCATGGGAGTTTCACAACTACAACTCCGGCGGCTCGGCCATCCGCCCGCTTTACGATATTCCGAATCAGAAGGTTGAATTTCATTCCGCTCGTTCACCTTTGCGTCAAGGCTCGTATCGAGCGCTTGCCGCCACGGCAAACCACTTTGCGCGCGAGTCGTACGTGGATGAACTGGCGCACGCCGTGAAGATGGATCCGCTTGAATTTCGATTGAAGAACCTGAAAGACGCGCGGCTGCGGGCGGTGCTGGAGGCTGCGGCCAGCACGTTTGGATGGGGGAAAACAAAACTACCGTCCGGGCATGGCGCCGGTATTGCGGTCGGCTCGGAAAAAGGCTCCTGCCTCGCAACGTGCGCCGAGGTCGGTGTCGACCCTGCCGGCGGGAAGATCAGGATTGTCCGTGTCGTTCAGGCCTTCGAGTGTGGAGCGATTCTCAATCCTGATCACCTCAAGAACCAGAATGAAGGCGCGATCGTGATGGGTCTCGGCGGCGCGCTGTTTGAAGCCATCCGGTTTGAAAACGGGAAGATCCTGAATCCACAATTCTCCCGCTATCGTGTGCCGCGTTTCGCCGACGCACCTCGAATTGAAATCGTCCTGCTCGACCGCAAGGACTCACCTTCGACGGGAGCGGGCGAGACGCCGATCGTGGGCATCGCGCCCGCTGTTGGCAATGCGATTTTCGACGCGACCGGCGTTCGTCTCCGTTCGCTACCAATGTTACCCAACGGTCTGAAGGTTTAGGTTCACGCCTCCTGCTCCTTGGAGGGAGACCCGGCTTTATGTCAACCAGGGCGACATCATTAGCCATGCGCGATACGGGCGTTCATGAGCCGGTACCCGTGAGTTTGAAAAGCGCGCTCGATTGGAACGCCGGGTGCAACTGGATGATATCAAGCGACGCCGAAGAAGCGCTCCGACCCGGAATGCGCTCACTTGAGCGGACGGCGCGGTGAACCAAACTATTTTTCCCAGGAGCTGAGTCATCACCGGTTGCGCGTCACTCTCGTAATTCAGACATTCTGCTTGGAGTTTGCGGTCCGATGATGCTTTGTTTTCTGGACGATGGAACCCGGTTCGCATACGGAGCCGCTGCCGTCGCCGTCAGGTGACGGCGGGCAAGAGGGCGCATACGCCATTCTCCGCAACCGCGATTTTTCCCTGTACTTGATTGCTCGGTTTATCGCGGCCCTAGGAGCGCAGATGCAGGCGGGCGCGGTCAATTGGGAACTCTACGAGCGAACACATTCGCCGTTGATGCTCGGTCTGATCGGCCTGACGCAAATGGCGCCGATGGTTCTATTTTTTCTTCCAGCGGGACATGTGGCCGACAATCACAACCGCAAACGCACGATTCTCGCGACGATCCTTCTTGCTGCGCTGTCGAGCGTGGGTCTGGCGCTGGTTTCCGCGTTTCGGGCCGAGGTGTTCTGGATCTTCTGTTGCATGTTCGCAGGAGGAGTCGGGCGCACTTTTCTTTGGCCCGCCAGCCAGGCGTTCCTGCCACAGCTTGTCCCGCGCAGAGTTTTTTCCCGCGCCGTGACGTGGAACACCGGGGCGTTTCACTTGTCCTCGGTGATCGGCCCGGCCGTGGGGGGCGGGCTGATTGCGCTGACGCACCATGCCGCGATCGTTTATGCAATCAACGCGGTGGCGACCCTGATTTGCCTGGGACTGATCGCGCTCGTGCGCAGCCGCCAGGCCCCCATCGTGAAGGAAGAAATATCCCTCGCTCGTATTCTCGCGGGGTTTAAATTCGTCTATCGTACCAAAATCATTTTCGGGACGATCACGCTCGATTTGTTCGCGGTGCTGTTGGGTGGCGCGACAGCGTTGTTGCCCGCCTACGCGAAAGACATTTTGCATGTCGGGCCTGGCGGGCTTGGCTGGCTGCAGGCGGCGCTTCCGCTTGGGTCGGTGGCGTCTGCATTTTATCTCACTCACCGCCGCCCCCTGCAAAAGGCCGGGCAGGCGCTGCTTTGGTCCGTGATCGTGTTCGGGCTGGCGACGGTCGCGTTTGGCCTTTCGAAGCATTTCTGGTTTTCGCTCGCGATGCTGTTTCTCTGCGGAGCGGTCGACAACGTCAGCGTCGTGGTCCGCCATACCCTGGTGCAATTGCTCACTCCCGACGCAATGCGCGGGCGGGTCTCCGCCGTGAACAGCCTGTTCATAGGCACCTCCAATCAGTTGGGCGAATGTGAATCCGGCACGGTCGCCCATCTTTTTGGACCAGCGATGGGAAACGCGATTTCAACCGGGGCAATCATATCCGTGGTCTCGGGCGGCATAGGCACAATCCTCGTCGTCATTGCCGTCGCGTTGATCTGGCCTGAGATTCGCAAGTACGGACGATTGGATGGGTCAGCGTAGCAATGCGTCACCAGCAGCGAGATCGGACGGAGGCGCGTACTTAAAAGAGCCGGCCTTCCGCCTGTTTTGGAGTTGGTTTGGGCGGTTATAACACGGTTTGTCTGGGGTGGGCATGGGTAAAATGGACGAACCGGCAAGGATCGGCGTCCGATTCCGTCGTCTTATTAACAAGGCATCACTCTTGCTATTTGCAATGTTGCCGGCGCGGGTGCGTCGGCCTACAGTAACTTGTTCCGATCGCCGCGCGGATATGTCGCACGACACCGCGCGGCGATTTGCTTTTGTGAACATCAAAAACCGCGCATTTGGCGTCTGAAACTCGGAAGACGCTGCCGAGATTGGCTGGGGGGGGGTGTTTTAATCCGCGGGACGAGGCCTTTCCAATCGGGATTTGAAATCTCAATTTAACTGCAAAGTATCAAGCTGCGGCAGCATTGGATTTGCAATGCATGGTCTTCCATTTAAGATCAATGCCACCGAGCAATTATTATTGTAACCAATTGATGAGCAATGCGTTGATTGATTATCATCTGGACATTAAAAAGCTGAGAACAGAAGGTGCTTTGACCCTTGATTCGATGGTAGATTCAGAGCGACAACCACATGCTGAGCCACCGGCTGGGCGCATTGCCGTCTTCGAAAAGGGGACCTTAGTCGGTTCATTTGAGTCGTGGCGTCAAGCCGTACAATTCATACGTGCCAACCATTTGCGTCGCGCAACGCTGGTTCCCGAATCGCACGGAATTCATCCGCACAAACGAACTAATCCAGCCGTGTCGTTGTAACCGCCATCCTGCGCGGCAAGAGGCTTTGTCCCGTTTGGAAAGCTTGTTGAGCTTGATTTATCATTTATCATACCTCGAGTCCCTTCGGTAGCCGGTACGGAACCAGAGCAGCGGATCTCAACCGCGAATTCATGCATTTCTCAGAATGAGATGATGGCATGGTGACTATACTGTTGCAAAGAGGTCGGCGGTTCATCTGAAGAATTAAAACCGAAGGAGTGGCTTGTTGCGGTTTCATGGTTCGTTCTGTCAGTTGAGCTTTCCCGGGTGGGAGCAAGCAATTCGCAATTTTCACGCTCGACTCGCGTCTTCTGAACTTGAACAATCCCGCGTATGTCTGCCAAACCCAACATTGGCTTTCTTGGCGCGGGTAAAATGGCTTCCGCTTTGGCCAAAGGATTCATTTACGCGAAAATCGCCAACGCGGACCAGATCGTGGCGAGCGATCCAATCGACGCGGCCCGTTCGACGTTTGCTGAAGAGACACGCGCGAAAGTAACACATTCCAATATCGATGTGGTCAAAGCGGCAAATGTGCTTCTGCTGGCTGTAAAGCCCGACCACGTTGTCGGAGTCCTCAAGGAAATCCGGGGTTCGTTGACCGAGAAGCATCTACTTATTTCCATCGCGGCGGGGGTGACGCTGGCGAAACTGGAGGGAGGACTGGGTGAGGGGGCGAGAGTCATACGCGTGATGCCAAACACGCCGGCGCTGGTCGGGTCTTCGGCCACCGCTTACGCGCTCGGCAGGAACGCAACAGCGGAAGATGGCCGCCTGGTGCAAAAGCTGTTTTCGTCGGTCGGCCTGGCCTTTCAACTCAAGGAATCTCTGCTCGACGCCGTGACGGGTCTCAGCGGCAGCGGTCCGGCGTACGTTTATACGATCATCGAAGCGTTCAGCGATGGGGGCGTGGCTTCGGGACTACCACGTGACGTGGCCACGAGGCTTGCTGCGCAAACCGTGCTCGGCAGCGCGAAAATGGTTCTGGAGACCGGCCAGCATCCGGGCGCGCTCAAGGATATGGTCGCGAGCCCGGGCGGGACTACCATTGAGGGTCTGCACGAATTGGAGAAAGGCGGTCTGCGCGCAGCCCTCATGAACGCCGTTCGTGCCGCGACGGAAAAGTCGAAAAAACTGGGCCAGGGGTGACCGGCAAATGGACTTCCCGCCGCCCACATCCAGGCAAGCCCGAGTGATCTGGCTGGCCGTCACCGCGCTGGCTGTGGCAGTCATTATCGCAGTCGTGGCGGGCGCGGTTTGGGGACTCGGCAAGGTTCTGGGGTTGCTTTCGCCCGTGCTCTGGCCGCTGGCGGTCGCGGGAGTCATCGCCTATTTGCTCGATCCGGTGGTGGACTTCATTGAACGTCACGGTGTGCCGCGCACCCGGGCCATCCTGTGTGTGTTCGCGCTGGCGGCGGTGATCGTGCTCGCGTTGTTCGGCAGTGTCGTACCGCAAATCGTCCGCGAAACACGCGACCTGGCCAGGAAGATTCCCAGCTACGTCGTCCGTGTACACCACAAGGCTCAGGATTGGATCAACAACCCGCCGAAAATCCTCCAAAAGTTTTTGAAAATTTCGCCCGACACCAATGCCGGCACGAATGCGCTCAGCACAACTAACGCCGAGACAAGTCTCACCAACGCGCCTGCGGCTCCGGACTCTAGCCCGGAAGCGCCTTCGATCTGGAGCAGCGCGCTCGACACCGGGACATTACAGTCCGCCACAGGCTGGCTGGCGAAGGCACTGCCAAGGGTCGGTTCATGGCTGTTCGGCCAGGTTTCGAGGGTTGCGTCCATCTTCGGCGTGCTAGCAGGACTGGCGTTGATCCCGGTTTACGCCTTTTATTTTCTCCTCGAAAAGGAAGGCATCGAAAGCAAATGGACGGATTATCTGCCGATCGCGAAGTCGGATTTCAAGGATGAACTGGTCTTTGTGCTCCGCTCCATCAACGACTACCTCATCGCCTTCTTCCGCGGACAGGTCATCGTCGCCTTGTGCGACGGTATTCTCTACACGATCGGTTTTTTTATTGTCGGCCTGCCCTACGCTTTTCTGCTCGGCGTCATGGCGACGGTGCTGACCATGATCCCGTTCCTGGGAGCGATCACTACGTGCGTCATGGCGTTGATCATCGCGTTCGCGCAATTCGGCGACTGGCCGCACCTGCTCGGCGTCCTGGGTGTGTTTGCCGTCGTCCAAACGCTCGAAGGACTGGTCATCTCGCCAAAGATCATGGGCGACCGTGTCGGACTGCATCCGCTGGCCATCATCATAGCCGTCATGGCTGGCACGACACTGCTGGGGGGATTACTCGGCGGCATTCTGGCCATCCCGCTGACGGCGGCGCTCCGCGTGATCATGTTTCGCTACGTGTGGAAGAAACGGGAAGCTTGAGAAGTGCCGCCTTTTCTCACCGCTAAATCCTGCCATCACAACATAAAACCGATGCTGGAAAAGTTGCTGTACCGGGAGTAACCTGACAACTGCGAAACGGCATAGATTGCATGTCGCGCCGCCCAGTACAATGTTAACGGTGAAAATAACGGTCGCGATAGCATTCGTCCTGACCCTCTCGATTTGTGGACATAGTGAGTCCACCAATGGTCTGCCCGATATGGACTATCGCCGTTTTTTTGAATTTTTTGTCCAGCACCCGGCTGAGGAACGAGGTGTTACGAACATTTATGCGGAATTGCGACAGGAGCTAAGTGCGAAGGGATTCACGAACGTTACCGAGTTGGACCTTCGGCGAGACCCCAGCATCTATGTCACAAATATGTTCAGGATTCACGCAACGTTGCCTGCAAACTGCCTCGACTGGCCACCGCCAGACACCAACAAGATGGATGGTGTCAAGAGGTTCATCAGTGAACACGGATGGAACATGCCGGAACGCAGTGCCCGGGATATGATGGTTGGTCGCGGCACCAAGCCTATTACTGGTTTGCCGTGGCCTGCCATTTACGATCGCACATTCGATGCGTACACGAGTGAACGATGGCTTTGGGTCATCCTGCACGGGCCAACGTCTTTCGGTCCCGAGCACGATGGACTGTTGTGGAGCCTTCAAACTAACCGGCCACCGTTTCCGGGCGTTACGTGCAGGCCATTGGGCAGCGGTTGGTACGCGTTTGTGTATCCCAAGAGAGATTCTGTAGAGAAGCCTTAGACGAAATATCAAAGATCATGTCGTGCCCCACCTCTATCCGGTCGAATGCGGTCTTAAGCTGCCTCATAGCTTCACGAGCAGTTTACGCACATCCACCGCTTCCATTCCGGCGGCTTTGATCGCCTGCAAGCCCAGTTCGGTGTCTTCGTAAGCGCGGCAGAATTGCGGCGGCACACCGATGCGGCGCGCCGCTTCGAGGAAAATGTCGGGGGCGGGTTTCTGGCGAGGAACGTCCTCGCTGGTCACAATCGCATCGAACAGTTTCACGATGCCGAGATGTTCGAGCACTTGCGTGATGATTTTCTTCGTGCCCCCTGATGCCACGGCCAGGGGAATTTTTCCGTGATGCTCGCGCGCCACGGCCACGACCGCGTTGACCGGCTCCACCTGATGCAACAGTGGCAGATACTCGTTCTCTTTCTCGTGCGCGACGGCGATGTGATCAATCGGCACGCCCTGCTCCCGGCTCAACATTTTCAGAATATCACGCGTCGGCACGCCGCCCAGTGCGTAGAAACGGTCTTCCGGAAAATGCAGTCGGTGACGTTGCGCGATGGCCGACCAGGCGCGCCAGTGCAGCGGCATGGTGTCGGCCAGCGTGCCATCGCAGTCGAAGATGATTCCTTTTGGGGATTTAGGATTCATCGGGAGGGGGAATGTCGTCTGTCACTTTGTTTGCGCTACCGGCGATCAGTTCACAATTTCAATGCGACCAGCCGCTCCTCCAGGTCGTGTGCCATCAACGGCTCGATGAGGCCGTCAATGTCGCCGTCAATGATAGCGGGCAGATTGTGAAGCGTCAGTTCGATGCGGTGATCGGTCACGCGGTTTTGCGGGAAATTATAGGTGCGGATGCGTTCGTTGCGTTCACCGGTGCCGACTTGCGCCTTGCGCTGCGCCGCGTACTTCGCGTTTTCCTCGGTAACACGCTGTTCGAGTAATCGCGAGCGCAACACGGTGAACGCCTGCTGTTTGTTCTTTTGCTGCGAGCGGCCATCGGCGCAACGAACAATCAATCCGCTGGGCTTGTGAAGGATTTGCACCGCGGAGTCCGTCGTATTGACCCCCTGGCCGCCGGGGCCGGAAGCGCGGCAGACCGTGATCTCCAGTTCCTCGGGTTTGAGTTGCACGTCCACCTCTTCGGCTTCCGGCAGCACGGCCACGGTTGCGGTGCTGGTGTGGATGCGGCCCTGCGCCTCGGTTGCCGGGACGCGTTGAACGCGGTGGACGCCGCTTTCGTATTTCAAGCGTTTGAACACATCCTGCCCGCTGACGCTGAAAATGATTTCCTTGAACCCTCCGAGGTCGGAGGGACTGGAATCCAGTGTCTCCAGCTTCCAGCCGCGCGATTCAGCGTAACGGCTGTACATGCGGTAAAGGTCGGCGGCGAACAGCGCCGACTCCGAGCCTCCCGCCCCGGCGCGGACTTCGATGATGGTGTTGCGTGAATCGGCGGGGTCGGGCGGCACAAGGCCCCGCTGCACGTCCAACGCAAGGCATTTCTCCACGGCTTCGAGTCGCGTGATTTCCTCTTTTGCCATTTGCGCGATCTCGGAGTCTGCCGCCTCTGAATCGAGCAGTTCGCGATTGGCCGCCAGATCGACCACGGTTTTCAAATACGCCGAACCGTGCGCCGCGAGTTCCTTCAGCCGCGCGTATTCCTTCGACAATTCCTGGAAGCGCTGGCGGTTTGCGAACACTTTTGGATCGCTCAACGCCCCTTCAACCTCGGACAATCGTGCGGAGAATTTCTCCAGGTACGGTCGCAAATCCATTTGAGAAAAAAGCATCCGCCCGCAGAGTGGGGGCACTACTGCGGGCGGATGCGGAAAAGTCAGCTACTTCTTTTTCTTTTTTGCGGCAGCGGCGGCTGTTGCCTGGGCTGCCTGCGTCTTGGCGAGACGCTGCTGGAATTTGTCCACCCGGCCGGCGGTATCAACAAACTTTTGCTGGCCCGTATAGAAGGGGTGGCAGACGTTGCAGATGCCGATCAAAATCGTCTGTTTCGTGGAGCGGGTCTTGATGACGTTGCCGCACGCGCACCGTATTTCCGCGTCCACATACTTCGGATGAATGTCAGCTTTCATAACAAAGGCCCGGAAACTTAACAGTGATTGGCGTGTTGACAAGCGCTAATTTACCTCAATCGCGCCGAATTTATCGGAACCGCGCCTTCTCCATTCATCCCCCCTCGTCCGCCGGACAACAACTTGCATGGCACACCCTTGCTTCCGGTTTGCAATGGCTTTCGGAAGGAGCGATCCGCGAAAGCTGAACGACCGAAGACTGGATCGGAGACCGGACGATGGGATTGCATCAGGCATGAAGCGCGCGTTGCACTTCAGCCCACATCTGGTCGAGCGGCTGGGTTTTGTTCAAATAACCCACGACCCCCTTCTGGCGGGCTTCCTGAAGGGTCTTTTCGTCGAGCCCAATTCCCGAAAAGAGGATGATTGGGAGGGTCGGGCGGTTTTTCCTGATGGGCTCCAATAGATCAAGGCCGCTTGTCTTTTCGCCCAGATTGATGTCGAGGATGACGAGGTCAATCGACAACTCGCCCACGAGGCGCAGGGCGTCCGCAGCCGTGCTCGCCGTGGTCACGGTGGAGCCCCGGCGTTTGAGGTAGATCGACAACAATTCGCGCGTGGGGGCCTCGTCATCCACCACCAGGATATTTCCGCTCATCAGTTTCTATCTTTTCAATTCGGACCGAAAACGCAAGCAGAACGCTTGCGGTCGCCAGCACAACCCGCGTAGTCAATGCAGGGAACAACAATTTCGCGACGCCGGACATCTGATCTGATTGCCGCGGAGGGTCCGGATGAAGTGCGCCGTTATTTGATGACCAGGTGTTGGACCCAATTGCCGGGTTTCGTCTTTCCGACCCAAAAAGCCTCGCCGACGCCGACGAGCGGCGGGTTGGAGTCCCATTTTTTTGGATTGTATTCGTAAATAACGTAATTCTGGCGATCGCGGTCGAAGAGATGAACGACGTCCCCTTCGCCGATCGGGAACCCCAGATCCGAATGCAGGCGCCCGGGCTTCGGAATCTGCGAGCTGCGAATGGAAAAACCGGAAGAGATGGGAAGCAGCAAGTTCCCTTGGGCCACTTCGCCCGTGAAATTGATGTTCTTGAAGTCGGAGGTTGGGTTAAAAAAAATCGCCCCTTCGCCGGGTGCCAAAGTTTCGTTCGGGTTGGTCCACTTGCCTCCTTTGACCGCGTTCTCGGTCAGCTTGAACAGCCGCGTGTCGAACTTGTTCAGCATCGCGCCGTCCGGCATGTGGGCAAAAACCGAACCAACGGTGGAGGAAGGCGCGTGCAGGGGATTGGCGATCATCGAGTACCCGGGCGGCACGTTGATGGTCACATAAGCCACCACATTGTCGGAAAGGACGACGTCAGCAAGCACGCGGTAAAACCGATAGGTGAATTTGGAAGCATCCGAGTCCACGTAGTCCACGGGTTCGCCGTTCGATTTCCCCGCGGACATCGCCTGCCAGATCTGCAGGTTGGGGGAGACCTGAATCTCGTAGCTGGCCCCTTTTGGAACCTGAAACTTGAACTGGAAGGGTCCGTACGGAAACCGCACCGCAGAATGCAGGTGTGGGGGCGCCATCACAGCCGTTTTGCCTTTTTTGCCAAAAAGGTTGAAAATGGATTCGCTCACGCTGCCCAGAATATTCTTTGGATCCATGGTTGGGCGCCGTTCAATCTGGTCGGATGAGCAATTCCTACAACTTTCCGTCTCCTTTGGCAACCTCTCGCCACGAAATCATTTGGAGAAAGAATACGCAAACGTATTGCGTGTTTTCCCTTCAGCGCTTTGCCCGCCTGGCGGCCCGCAAGTCCGGGGCTGGCCGACTAGTGCAGCATTGCCAGCGGGTTTGGCTGCCGAATCAATGCCGCGTCGAGGTCGAGGTAAAAATCGAGCCGGCGGTCGGTCTCCGCGTCGTCAATGGCCCGCGCCATCAGAATGTAAGCCGCATAATGATTACCTTCCGACTCGACCAGGCCCGCGTAGAATTTTGCCAGCCCGGAGTCAATGGGTTCCAGTTCGCGGGCGAGGATCTGAAATTTTTCACAACTGCGCCCCTCAATGAGCGAGCAGCAGATGAGATGATCAATCACCTGGTGCCGCTGGCCATTGCGCACGGACTTCATCAGACCGGAAATCCATGGGCTCGGATACGGCTGGCCGAACGCAATGCCGCGCCGCTTCAGCAGATCGAGCACGAGCTGAAAATGCTGTAGTTCCTCAATGGCAATGGCGTTGAGCTCTTCGACACGCGGATACAGGTCGCGGTACTTCTCCAGATTCAACGCGGTCGTGGCCGCCTTGCGTTCGAGGTGCGCGTGATCCACGAGAACAGCGGGCAGATCGCCCAGTATTTTTGGCAGCCAGTTGGGCGGGATTTTATCGCGAAACAACAGCATGTCCAAATGCTAATCGGAGTCTCCGCCCCGGCAATCCGCAAAAAATTCTATTTTGTGGAATTGGCCGGCCAGATCGGCTTGGGCCAAACGACATCGTTCGTGCCGCCGCCGTCATCACGGAAATTTACCCCAACGGAATACAGCGTAAACTCGCCATCGACTTTCGGTCGGTAAAGCAACGGCCTGCCGACGTATAAATCCACAGGCAAGACGCTCACGAATTCAGGCTGCAACTCCTTCAATTCGGAGGGCAGTTTGCCGTGGCGCACCTTGCAGCGCTCGATTGCAATGGCGGCGATGGCGAGCTGGCGCGACGTTTCATTCTTCGCCAGTGTCTCCAGTACTCGCCGCATATTGGGGTAGTGCATGGCCGACCAAAGATATTTGTACCTCCGAACTCCTGAGAAAGCTCTCTCGATATCCGTTTGAAATTCGTCAAAGTCCGCCGCGATTTGGCGATAGGAGTTGCTGACCGCAAGCTCATGCGTCAAATCAATGAATCTCTGTTGATACTGACAGTAGAACCAGAGATCCCCGTCGGCCCACAACGTTTCCCAAAGCCATCCGAGAGCTTTTTCCGGAAGATCAGCCATTGAATGCCCGCGATTCAAGATTCCAAAGGCCGTGGCGTTCCGATTCGTCTTCAATGCGCAATACCAGTCCAAGCCGACGGCCCGTTCTGCTCGAATTGCCTGTTCCATTTCTTTGAAGAAAGAGAGGCTCGCGAGCTTGTCCTGGAGTTCAGCCAGTTGGCCGTCCGTCCATCCCGGAGCCCGGAGTGCCATCCAAACCGCGTCCACCGCCAGACCTGCCATGACCGAACGAATCATCTGATCCACAATCGTCCAACTTTCGGCGTGTAGATGTGCCATGCCGACCAGCGCGAGCAGGTCCTGGTGTGCCAGCGAAAGATCACCCGAGTGAAGATCGCACATCGTGATGTCGTGAAGCGACTGTGCGACGGTGCGCATTGCCACGAGATTTATCGCCTGGGGATATGCCATGCTAAAGGTGAGGCCGGTGTAATCGCGGCCCGAGTCTTTTGGCGGATCGCGCATAGCCTCGTGAACTGAAGCTGACCTGACCCCGTTGGTGGGACACTTCATAACTGAAGTTCTGCCGGTTTGTTGTTCGTTCGGTTTCTATTCTTCGCGATGCTGGACGGAAGGAGGCCGTAGGCCGACTGGAGT
>Ga0134126_10007068_pt1 | contig 14094 bp, 15 predicted proteins | sample KB31752_FD_96881 | JGI IMG/M metagenome (GOLD analysis project Ga0134126, IMG submission 96881) | Terrestrial soil microbial communities with excess Nitrogen fertilizer from Kellogg Biological Station, Michigan, USA - KB3-175-2 | ecosystem: Environmental > Terrestrial > Soil > Unclassified ... | reverse complement strand
TACGCTCTGCACCACCTGCCAGACGCGCGGATCGTGCGAGAAGTCGCTCAGGATCAGGACGCGATGGCCGGGCTTGATGTTGGCGACGAAGGGCCGGCGGATGTAGTCCATATTGCCGGTGACGAACGACCCGGAATTCATTGAGTGACCTCATCGTGGGAAGGTGTGGGGGGAATTGGCCGTGGCGCCGATAGAGCCGCGGCGCCCTCGGCGGCGCTTATGGTCATGCGCGGCGGACCGCATTCTCCGGTTTGTTTCGGCATCGGCCACGTCGCACGAAAGCTGTTCTCTACAGCAGAACAAGTGATCCGTATTTCGAAAATTATAGCTTGCTAAGGGGCTAGTCAATTGACTTGCCGTTCCGAGGGGCAGTATCAACGGCCAATACCGTGCGTCCGCGCTCGCGGTCTCTGAAATCGGAGGATTAAGTGCAGGAAGTATTCGTCGCTCGTTTTGAAGAAATCCCGGACAAAGGGAAGCGAGTGTTCGAGTATAACGGTACGGAAATCGGTATATTCCGCATCGGCGACGAAGTTTTTGCCTGGGAGAACCGCTGCGCTCATCAGGGCGGCCCGGTGTGCCAGGGTCGGCTCTTCCCGAAAGTGCTGCAGCCGTTAGGCGAGTATCAGACCACCGAGCACATGCGCTATTGCGAGGAAGACCTGCATATCGTCTGTCCGTGGCACGGCTACGAATACAATGTGAAGACCGGCCGCAACGCCGGCCGCCCCAATCTGCGCCTTCGGCCGGTGGACGTGTTCCTGCGCGATAAAGATGTCTATGTCCGCCTCTAACCGCGAGGACAAAAGCAATAACCCGTACGACTGGATCGAAGCTGCGTCGGAGCGGCTCTGGCAGGACAGCGAGCGCGCGATCAAGGAAGGCGAAGCCGGGCTGATCACCGACGAGGCGGTGCAGCGGCTGATGACGGCGGCGGTCAAGCTTTACGTTGCGAAGGCCGACGGTGAGGAGCGCACCTTCCGGCCACTGGTCGGGCCGGGCGACCGTCACATCACTGCGACCGAGGTCTTGTCGGCCGTTGCGGAATTGCTGCGCGCGCTGCGGCTGGGACCGATGGAGTTGGCGCTTTGGTACCGGCGTCGGCCCGACGAATAATCTCACCCGCGTTCAGCGGGTCAAAATGACGATACGCCGCAAGGCAGGGAGACAGTTTCATGGATGCGAAGGTGAACCAGGCCAAGCCTATCGAAGAGATCGGCATCTATTCGGACACGCGCGACATTCTCGCCCACGCCCGCCATGAGGCCACGCGTCGCGGCATCAACGACTGGTTCATCGTCGATATCGACGCCCACCACATGGAGAGCATTTCGTGGGCGGAGATCGTGCAGTTCATTGAGGATCCGGTCGTCCGCGATCAGGCGGTCCGTTTCCAGAAAGAGCGCGTCGGCGCGCCGCCTTACGGCATCAATGCCGACCTCGGGCTGCGCTATCAGGACGTCGGCGGCCGCATCCCGCATCAGCTCGACCTGCGCGAAAAGATCGATGACAAAAGCGTTCACCGCGACGTGACGCTGACGCGGCGTGCCGTCGAGGGCCTGTGCCTCGACTACATCGTTCTGTTCCCGACGCCGATGCTCCAACTCGGCATGCATCCGCAGATCGACATGGAGGTGACGCTCGGCCGCGCCTATACGCGTTGGCTGGTCGAGACCATTCTCCCGGCCGACAAACGTTTCAAGTCGTTCGGCTACCTGCCGTTCAACTCGCCGCAGGCGGCGATCAAGATGGTCGAGGATTTCGGCGACTGCGACGGTATCATCGGCTTCTGCGTCACCAGCGCGCGCTACAAGCCCGTCTACCATAACGACTACATGCGGCTTTACGCGATGCTCGAGGAGCGTGGCCTGCCGATCGCGTTCCACGCGGGCTACCATTGGAACGACCCTTCCCTGGCGACGATCAACCGCTTCCTCGGGATGCACGCGCTCGGATTCGTCTGGTGCAACATGGTGCACATGACGAATTGGATACTGAACGGACTTCCGGAGCGCTTCCCAAAGCTCAAGAGCCTGTGGGTCGAGAGCGGGCTCGCCTGGGTTCCGTTCCTGATGCAGCGGCTCGATGATCAGTATCTGATGCGCACGTCCGAGGCGCCGCTGCTCAAGCGCCTGCCGAGCGAGTACATGCGCGAGAATTGCTGGTACTCGAGCCAGCCGATGGAATGCACGAACATGAAGGCGACGCAGCTTACCTTCGAGATGATCAATGCCGAGACACAGTTGCTGTTCTCGTCCGATTGGCCGCATTTCGATTTCGATACGCCGGCCGTCATGTCGCGCCTGCCGTTCCTGAGCGAGCAGGCACAGCGCAACATCCTCGGCCTCAACGCCGCAAAGCTGTTCAATCTCGAAGTGCCCCGCCGCTGAGTGCGGCCCGGCCGTCCGACGCGATCCGTCACCGGCCCGTCTGGACCGGGCACCGCGGAGCCCGCACGGGCCACGAATACTTTCGCGATCGCTAATCCCGCTCGCTTTTACTTGCCGCACCACAGGGATCGGCACTTTGCGGCGCCGTAACAGCCGGTCCGTAATTGACAGAGCCTGTAAAAACGGCTTCATTCAATAGCGGATCAGCAGTTCCGTTATACAGAACGGTTCGGCATCGCTGGATGCAGGATCCGAAGCGCGGCAGACTGCGCAGCGCTCCGGTCGCACCTGCCGCGGTGAGGCAACGCAGATCGCGGACGCGATCTGTCGGGCGGCCTGCCGTTCGGGGGGCGGCGCACCGAAGGTGAGGATTGATCGCGTGCAGAACACCGAGGCGCGCATTCGGTCGAGCCAGATGCGCCGCGTCTTCGACGTGGCGGTGTGGTTCGCCGCGCTGCTCGCGGTGTGGCAGGGTTTCGTCGCCTTCGATCACGTCTCCGACCTGATCCTGCCGGCGCCGAGCGATTTCCTCGCGCGCATAGTCACAAGTGGCGACCGAATCTTCCCGCAGGCGCTGTCGACGACCGAACTCGTCATCGTCGGCTTCCTGGCCGGCGCCGTGCCGGCGCTGCCGCTGGGTTTCCTGATCGCCAGCTCGCCGCTGATGCAACGGACGCTCTATCCTTTCCTGGTCTTTCTCAACGTCATCCCGAAGATCGCGCTGGTGCCGCTGCTATTGGTCTGGTTCGGCTTCGGCGGCGTGCCAAAGGTCATCGTCGCCGCGCTGCTGGTCTTCTTTCCGATCATGGTCGACACGATCAGTGGCTTCCAGTCGGCCGATCCGCGGCTGCTCTATATCTCGCGATCGATGGGCGCATCGAAGCTTCAAACGCTCTGGTATGTGCGGCTACCACTGGCCATGCCGCACATCTTCTCCGGCATGAAGATCGCGATGGTGCTCGCCGTCACCGTCGTGATCGTGGCGGAATTCGTCGGGTCGAACGACGGCCTCGGCTACCTTATCCTGCGCGCCACGGCCAACCACGATCTCTCACTGTCATTCGCCGCTTTGTTCGTCGCCGCGTTCATCGGGCTCGTCCTGAGCTTCGTTGTCGGCCTGATCGAGCGGCTGACGCTGCCTTAATACTCGTCACTGCAAACTACGAAAAAAGGGGAGGACATCGATGCTAAAAACAAGGAATTTCTGGGTCACATTTGGCATAGGGGCGGCGCTGATCGCCGGCGTCGCGCAAGCGCACGCGGACGACAAGATGACGCTGACGCTGAATTTCCTCGCGCAACCGGCGCAGGCTGGCTTCTTCCTCGCCAAGGAGAAGGGTTACTACAAGGACGTCGGCATCGACCTGACCATCATCGAGGGCAAGGGCTCCTCGACCACGGCGCAGATCACCGCCGCGGGCCAGAACGACGTCGGCTTTGTCAACGGCAGCATCGTCCTGAGCTTCATCAACAAGGGGGCGCCGCTGAAGATCATTGCCGAGCCGATCCAGGGCAACTTCATGTCACTCGGCTTTCTCACGTCGACCAACATCAAGAAGCCGGACGACCTGATCGGCAAAACCATCGCGGTATGCCCGGGCTGCGCCCAGATTCCGATGCTCAAGGCCATGCTGGCCAAGGCCAATATTCCGGAGTCCAAGGTCAAGATCATCAACGTCGACCAGTCGGCCCATGTCAGCATGCTGGAAGAGCACAAGATCGATGCCGCCGCCGGCGACCCCAACAGCGTCTCGATCGAGATGGCGCATCGCGGCGACAAGGTCTCCGACATGTTCTTCCAGGACTGGGGCATTAAGCTGGTGAATTTCGTGCTGGCCGCGCGAGACGACAAGCTCAAGGCCAATCCCGATCTCTACAAGCGCTTCGTTGCGGCCTCGCTGCGCGGCTGGCATGACGTCATGACCCATCAGGACGAGGCCATCGCGGCGCTGCAGCACCAGTATCCGGAGATCAAGCTGGACCACGCCACACTGCTGACCCAGCTCAAAGTCGGCATCGCGCCCTTCATCTGCGTCAACGACTCGCCTGGCGTCGGCAAGGCTTCGAAGGCGATGTGGGAATCGACCTACGACGTGATGGAGAAATACATGGGTTTCAAGCCCACCGTGAAGCTCGCCGACACCTATACCGACGAGTACCTGCCGGCCACTCTGCCGGCCTGTCACTAGCTGCTAGACTTCCGGCCGGGCGCCACGCTGCGCCCGGCCGCTCTATTATCGGCCGATGCGGGTGCGCAAAACGTGAGCGACGTGATCAGAATGAAGCCGGGGACTTGGAGAACGGGCGTTCCCATCGACTTGTCGCTTGACGGCCGCGTCTTGAAGTTGGTGCTTCCGGTGCTGACGCTGCTTGCGACGCTGCTCGCTTGGGAACTTGCCGAGATCTATTTCCAGATCCCGTCGTATCTGGTGCCGCGGCCGTCGGAATTCCTGGCGCGCTTCTACACCGATTTCCCCGAGCTCTGGCACCACGCATCTGCGACCGGCACGGTCATCGTGCTAGCCTTCGCGATCGGCGGCGCGGTCGGCGTCGCGCTCGCCTATCTGATCGTCACCTTCCGGTCGCTTGAAGACGGCGCCTACCAGCTCATCGTCTTCCTCCAGATCGTGCCGAAGACGATCACCGCGCCGCTGTTCGTCACCTGGTTCGGCGTCGGCATGACGCCGAAGCTGGCGATGACAGCCTTCATCACCTTCTTCCCCGTCCTCGTCGACTCGATGACGGGCTTTCGGTCGATCGACCAGCGGCTCTACTATCTCTCCCGCTCGATGGGCGCGAGCTGGTGGCAGACCTTCATCCATCTGCAGTTTCCCGCGGCGTTGCCGCACATCTTCTCCGGCCTGAAGATCGCGACGGTGTACGCCGTCACTGCGGTCATCGTCGTCGAATTCGTTGGCTCGAGCGAGGGCCTCGGATACCTGATCGTCCAGGCGGTGGGCACGATGGACATGTCGCTGATGTTCGCCGCGATCCTGACGACATCCCTGCTGGGCCTGTTCTTCAATCTGCTGGTGACGTCGCTCGAATACGTACTGATGCCCTGGTTGAAGTACCGGACATGAACGGGCAAAAAGAAACGCGAACAAGCGAGAGCAGGAGATGAGCACGCAAGCGACGATGGCCAACCGGCCGGCCCCCGCGTCGGCAGCCGCCGCCACCATCACCGGCCAGCAGGTGACGAAGACGTTTCGCACCAAGGCCGGCACCAATCACGCGCTCGGACCGACCGACTTCGAGATCAAGTCGGGCGAGTTCGTCAGCATCATCGGTGCATCGGGTTGCGGCAAAAGCACGCTGATGCTGATCACCGCCGGCCTCATTCCGCCGAGCGAAGGCACGATCGTCGTCGACGGAAAGCGGCTGGACCGGCCCCTGACCGATATCGGCATCGTCTTCCAGGACCATCTGCTGCTCGATTTCCGCACCGCGATCGACAATGTTCTCTTGCAGCAGCAGATTCGCGGGCTCGACCGCGCGCTGCTCTCCGAACGCGCGAGCGACCTGTTCAAGAAATTGGGCTTGTCCGGCGCCGAGCGTCGTTACCCGTCCCAGCTGTCGGGCGGCATGCGGCAGCGCGTGTCGATTGCGCGCGCGCTCGTCCACGAGCCGTCGATCCTGATGATGGACGAGCCATTCGGCGCCCTCGACGCGATCACCCGCACGCAGATCCGGCACGATCTCGAGCTGCTGTGGATGGAGACTTGCAAGACCGTGTTGTTCATCACGCACTCGATCGAGGAGGCGATCGGCCTGTCCGACCGCGTGCTTGTCATGTCGCGCGCGCCCGGCCGCATCATCGAAGAGATCAAGATCGACCTGCCGCGGCCGCGGCCGGTGCATCTCGGCGACTATCCGGAATTCGCCGAATACGCCAATCGCATCTACGGCATCTTCGAGCGTATCGGTGTGTACAATTTCGGAACCAAGGTGGGTGAGACGCCGGGCGATTCCGGGCAAGCCCGGTAACTCTTTGCCGCCATTGCGGCGCTGCCCAGGTCAGCCCGACCAGCCGAGGTGACTGAAGAACTCGCGCGTGCGCTCTGTCCGCGGTGCGTCGAATATCTGCGCCGGCGTCCTATTTTAACGCGAAAAAAATCGGCGGCGCCTTTCGACGCCGCCGATCCTGTTGTTTGGAAATCTTAGGGCCTGAGCATTCGCCCGGGCCGCGCATTCGTTACGATCGCCTGCGCGCTTTAGGCAGCTTTTGATTCCCTCTGCTGTCGGCGGCGTGCCAGGAAAGCGAACCCGCCGAGACCGCTGACGAACAGCGGCAGTGTCGCCGGCATCGGCGTTGTGCCGACAGATGGTGCCAGCGCGTTCGCGACGTCGCTGCTGAATACGAGATACGCGTCGCCGGTCTGTGAGTTGGGATCGATGGTGATGTACGGGTCGGCATAAGCCCATGCATTGTCACCGTGCGAGGTGGTCTGGACGTCCAGGGTCAGCCGTTGAGCGTCCGCGGAATGAAACGTGTATTGCAGAATTGCGTCGAACGAACCCGACGAGCACAGATTGCTGCCTGAGCAGACCGACTGGATGATGGACCAGTTGCTGAAAGCGCCCGTGTTGTCGGATACGCGGATGCTCGCCTGAGCCAAATCGCCGAGGCTTGCCGTGGTCGACAAGCGCACCGCGATATCGACAGTCACGTAGACGTCCTGCGTCTCCTGCGACATGCCGAAGTAATAGGTCATGGTCGCCTCACTGCCGCTGTTGTTGGCCGCGTTGGCGACAAGGCTGACGTAGGGCTCCGTGACGACGCTCGCCGATGCGCCGCCGGACGTTGCGCCGACCGGCCCCGGCGCCGTGCCGGTATTCTCTTGAGTGATGTGCTGAGGTCCGACTTGCTGGGACGCATAAGCATAAAGGTAGGCGTCCGGCATTGTCGCCGCTTGGGCAAAGCCGGTGCTGAGGCAAACGATCGCCGTGCCGACGGCAAATCCTGCCAGCGCTCGCGGCCAAACACGGCCCGAGCTATGGAGTTTCTTGGCGGTTTTCACTGGTAGTTCCTTTACAAGTCCAAGGGCCTTGGTCGCCCGCAATGCCACAATTTATTTATTTCATATTTATGCCAAAGCGCCAAACTGATGCGTCTCCGGTTCGACGGCTTCATCGGCCTTCGGGTTCGAGGGCTTCCTCCGGAGGTCAAAGCCGCGCTTACGGTCGGCCAAGTTCAGTTCGTCGAGCGCCTTAGTTGAAGGCGGGGTCGGTTACGCGCGATGCGTGTCAAGGCGAAATCAAAGAAGCCGCGGGCGATGCGTTCGCTGACAGTTTCTCGGCCGCGCCGCAGACATTCCGGCATATTACCATTGGTATTTCACGGCGGCCCGGATTGGTGACCAAAGGACGTGCGCAATTCAGCGATATTCGCTGGTGGAAAGCCCTGCGTTTTCGGTATTCCCGAAGTTGCACTCGGTACGCAAATGCGAATTGCGAGCGTCAGCGCATCCTGACGGTAGGTGATTCAATGACCGAGTATGAAGCGGCGAAGGATCTCGGTATTCCGTTTTTAGGCGTCGTCGCCGAAGGAGAAGAAAACCCGTTCCCGAATGGCGTCCCGGTCGTCGCGACGCTTCATCACGCCGGCGAGTTTCTGGGGATCGAATGAATCGGGTGCCGCCATTTCGAGATCGAACACTCAATGGCCGCTATGCGCGCGCGGCGCATAGGCGGCGCTGATTTTTCCGATCTCTTCTTGCTCAAGCTTGATGTCCAGCGCCTTCACCGCCGCGTTGACATGATCGGCGACCGTCGCGCCAAAAATTGGCGCTGTGATCCCCGGGCGCGACAGCGTCCAGGCAAGCGCGATCTGTCCCGGTTCGTTGCCGCGCGCTTTCGCAATCTCCATCACGGCGCGTGCGACGTCCTCGTCGGAGGCGCGGCCATAGAGCTTGTGAGCGTAGTCGTCGGTACGCCATCGCGCCGTCGTCGACGGGCCAGCTCGCCGGCCCGGTCCGCACAGATACCCGCGCGCCATCGGGCTATACGGAATCAAACCGATCGTTTCGTGCCGACAAAGTGGGATCAGTTCGCGCTCGTCCTCGCGCCAGATTGGGTTGTAATGGTTCTGGACCGAAACGAACCGGCTCAGCCCGCGCAGCTTCTGGTGATAAAAGGATTTGGCGAACTGCCAGGCGGGCATGTCGGTGATGCCGAGATAAAGCACGCGGCCGCTCGCGATCAGCGCGTCGAAGGCTTCGATCATTTCGTCAAGATTGGTCGCCGGGTTCCAGATGTGCGTCTGGTAAAGATCGATGTAGTCGGTTCCCAGACGCTTCAGCGATCGATCGATCGCTTCGAAAAGATGCTTGCGCGAGTATCCTTTCGCATTCGGCCCCTTGCCCATCGGGTTGCCGACTTTGGTCGCAAGCACTATCTCGTCCCGTTTGACGAACCCGTTGATCAGGCGGCCGACCACAAGTTCGCTGTCGCCGTTCGAATAGTAGTCGCATGTGTCGATGAAATTGATGCCGGCATCCAATGCTCGCTGCATGACCGGCCGACTAGCCTTCTCGTCGAGCACCCATTCGCGCCAGGACGGGTTGCCAATTCCCATCGCGCCGAGACCGAGGCGCGATATCATGAGATTTGACGATCCTAGTCTCGTGTATTCCATCATGCGTTCGGGCCCAGTCGGAAAGCGCGGTAGCGCGGGGTCTTACAGTCTCATAATTTTGTCGAAATGGCTTCCTGCGAAATCTCGCTTGCGGAGGCGGGCCGTTCCGCGGCGGGGCGGTTCGCACGCCATTTCTTAGGCTCGCCGTCGAGAGTGGCCACGCGGCCGGTACGGTCGGCCGTGTCCCAGTAGATGCCAAATCGCGCCTCCGCGCGTTCGCGGAAATAACGCTTCAGGACGTCGGCCTGGGAAACGCCGCCGACGACGTCCCACGGATGCTCGTCACCGGAAAAAAGCCGTAGCTCGGTGCCGTCGGCAAGGGTCGACTCGGGCGCCGTGCCCGTTGCGTCGCCGCGAAAGACCATGGTGGTGTGCGGATCGTCTTTGTCCTGAAACACCGAAAACAGCAGCGAAATATCGCCGTGCACACCAAGGCGGTTGAGCAAAGCGGGCAGAACCTGACGATGATATTGCCCGGCGCGAAGCGGGACCTTTGGGATCGACCACCGCTGCGCCTGAGGAGGCCGCCACAGCAGCACCCGTCCGCCGTCGTCGACGATGCAACCAACGACAATGGCATCTCCGCCGTGCTGCTCGAGGGCCTGCGTCGCTTCGCCGAGCGCAGTATAGCGGCCACGATAGTAGCCGAGCGGGCTGCCCGAATTTGAAGCAAAGCCGATCACGCGCCCGACGACGATGACGTGATCGCCGGCGTCGAATATCTCGTGTCGTGCGCAGTCGAACACGCTCAGGCAGTTGCGGATGATCGGCGGTCCGTTGCCGGCGGCGTCGTAATCGATGCCATCGAATTTGTTGGGGGCGCTGGATGCAAACACCGCCGAAATTTTTGTCTGCCAGTCGCCGAGGACATTGACGCAGAAACGCTCGCCCGCACGCAGGACGTCGTAACACCCCGCGGCCTTGGCGATGCAAAAGAGAATCAAAGGCGGGTCGAGCGCAACGGAGGTGAAGGAATTGGCGGTGAAGCCGCGTGGCCGATGGTCCTGGTTGAAGGCGGTGACGACCGTAACGCCGGTTAAAAACGTGCCGAGCGTGCTGCGAAATGCTTTCGGTCCGGCAGCTTCCGGCGTCGACAAGACGGCGGCGTTATGGGCGGTTGCGGCGGTCATAAGGCCGCGGCCTTTCTTCGTGTCTCGTCGTCTCCGAAATGCTCGATCAGAAGCGCGGCGATTTTTCCTGAAGCCTCGACCAGCACCGAGTGACGCAACTGCGGAAATATGACGAGACGCGAGTCCTTGATCCGCTCCCGCATCATCTGCGCCATGCGCGTGTTCGAGCCGACATCGTTCTCGCCCGTGGCAATCAGCGTACGGTGCGGGATGTTCTGCAGGCGGTCGCCGAGATCGCTCGTCGCAAAGACGGTGTAAGCCGCCGCATAGGACTGCGGGTCATTGGCAAGCAGTTCGGCCATGCGCTGAGCGACACGTTCGGGGTGCCTGGTGCGGAATTCTTGCGTGAACCAGCGCTCCTCGGCCGCACCCGTTACCGCGGCGATGCCGCCTTCGCTCAGCAGTTTAAGCCGGCCGACCACCTTGGCGCGCTCGTCGGCGGTTCGGCCCGCGACCGCGCTGAGAATGGCAAGCTGGTCGATCCGGTCCGGGTCGCTCAGCGCCAGAGATTGCGCGATCAGGCCGCCGAGCGAAAATCCCGCGAGGTGAGTCTTCGCGATGCCGCGGGCATCCCAGACGCGGCGAACATCCGAGGCGAGGTCGTCGAGCGTGCAGGTCGTGATGCGCCCGGAGCTGCCGTGCCCGCGCAGGTCGAGTCGAACGACTGTGAAATGCGGTTCAAGAAGGTCCGTCACTTCATCCCAGGATTGCAGGTTGGCACCGACGCCATGAACCAGAGTGACGTAGGGACCCTTGCCGGATACGACGTGATGAATGAATGGAGCTGAAATGTTGGCCTCCGACAGCTTTTACCTGACGACGCGGCAGCGCCGATCCGCTACAAAGGGCGTGGAAACAAGGCTTCGAATCGCCGGCCGGTAGACACCATGACGAATGCACTTCCGGAACTGCGCGTCGCCCGCGACCTTCCGACGCTGCGCGATCTTACGACGGAAAAATTGCGCGAAGCGATCATGACGCAGCGGTTCACGCCGGGCCAGCATCTGGTCGAGCGCGACCTCTGCGAGCAAACCGGCGTCAGCCGCAGCTCGGTGCGCGAGGCGCTGCGCCACCTCGAAGCCGAAGGCTTTGTCGTACGCCGGGGAAACCGCGGCCTTTTCGTCGCTTCGATCACAGCGGACGAAGCGCGCCAGATTTACGAGGTGCGCGCGGCGATCGAGCCCGAGATGGCGTCTCTTTTTGCCGGCCGCGCGACCGAAGACGATCTCGAGGTGCTTAGCTCTTCTCTTGCCGCGATGGAGCGAGCGATCCGCAGCCGGATCATCGCCGATTATGTCCGGGCTCTGGATTCGTTTTTCGACACGCTGATCGGCGGCAGCCGCAACGAACTCGCCGTGCGGATCGTACGCACGCTTCGCGCGCGCATCAGCTATCTTCGGGGAATTACGACCGGCCGGGCGGAGGCCGCGCGCCAGCGCGAGACGCTCGGGCTGATGAAAGATATCGCCGAGTCCGCGGGCCGGCGCGATGGTGAAGCGATGCGACGGCAATGCCGCGCCTTTATCGAGCGATCGGCGGCCTTTGCTCTTGAGGTCCTCAAGGAGTCGCCGCCGCCGGCCTAAGTCGTCATTTCGCATGGGCTGCTTCGGCGACCGGCGTGGCCCGGCGCGATTTGCTCGCGCCCAGTCTTTTGCGCACGCGCGGCAATACCTCGGCCGAAAGCCGCTCCAGCGAGCGCATGGTGTGTTCGTGCGCAAGGCCGGGCCACCCGCACTTGAACATCAGGTGATCGATCCCGGTCTCTTCGGCAAGCTCGACGATCCCGTCTTCCACCTGCTGCGGAGAGCCAAAAAACAGCGCACGCGGCCGCACAAAATCGTAGGTTATTTTCTTGGTGAGCGCGGCATCCATTTCGGGAGTGAGTTGCTCGCCCGGATCGAGGTAGATGCGCGGGCCGCGCCAGTTGGCGAAGTTGAGCGAGCCCAGGCACGGCTCCTCGGCGATACGGCGCGCTTCCGCTTCGTTGTCGGCGATGAAAGTATCGCGCACGACGGCAGTCTTGTCGCCGATCGCAATGTCGGTGCCAAACGCCGCATCGTGCGCGCTCTTATAGATGTTCAGCCGGTTCTTCAGTTCCGCGATAGTCGGTCGCCACATCACTACGCCCATGTCGAGGGCGGCCGCGCCGCGAATGGCGTCATGCGCCTCGGAGACCATCTGCCACATCGGCGGTGTAGGTTTCTGTTTCGGCCGCGGATAAGTCGTCAGTTTGACGAGTTCGCCGCTCGTCGCATCGATGTAGCGAGGGTCGTTGATCGTGTGCGCGCGGTCGGCGCGGAAGCCGGGCGCGGGAAACTGGTAGATATCGCCCTTGTAGCTGAAGCGTTCCTCGGTCAGCGCGGCGCGAAGCACGCCCAATGTCTCGAGGAAGACCTTGAGGTTCATCGCCGGTTTGTTCGGGTCGGCGAGCGGATTGAGGTTTGCGGCTTCGAGACCGTAATTGCCGCGGCCGACGCCCACCTCGAGCCGGCCACCGGTCAGGTGATCGAGAAGAGCGATGTCTTCCGCGAGCCGCAGCGGATGCCAAAACGTGATGATCGCGGCGCCGAGACCGATGCGGATTTTTTTTGTCCGCGCCGCAAGGTCCGCCGCCATCAGGAGCGGGTTTCCCAATAACTCACGGCCCCAGATGCTGAAATGGTGCTCAGGGATCCAGAAAATATCCATCCCCGCGCGTTCGCAGGCGAGCGCTCGCTCGCGCATCTCGTTGACCAGATCGCTGTAGTCGCGGCTCTGCGTCGGGTCCTGGATGTTGTCGAAATAGCCAAAGCGCATTGGATCAAGTCCCTTGAAGGCGTCGCTTTTTGGTATACTGTCCGACAATTAGACAAAGCGCAACTGCCGGTCCTACAGTCGTTTGCGTATTTCGACCTCGTGGAAGCGAGTTAAGGTGGAATTTATGCTGACCGTGACCGTCCGCCGCCTTCTGCTTGCTATTCCCACGCTCGTGGCTTTAACGGCGCTTTTGTTCTTCAGCGTCACGAAGATCCTCGGCAGCCCGGCGTCGATGATGTTGGGTGAGGATGCGAGCCCGTCTGCCATCGCCGAACTCAATGCGCGTTACGGCTTCGATCGCCCCGCATACGTTCAATATGTCGACTGGCTGAAAAGCGCGGCGATGGGCGACTTCGGGCGCTCGTACACCTCGAACGATTCGGTCGGAGCAGCGATTGCCGGCGCGCTTCCGGTGACTCTCGAATTGTCCGCGTGGGCGATCCTGCTCGCGGTCGTCGCTTCCGTCGGGCTCAATAGCCTGCCGAATATGCCCGGCCTTCGCCGCATCGTCGTTCTCGCAAATCTGATCGGCATAACGATGCCGAATTTCTTTATCGGCATCAGCCTGATCTTCCTGTTCTCCGTCGAACTGGGTTGGTTGCCGACGACCGGTTGGGCCGCATGGTCCGATGGCATTGTGCAACACATGCAGCACATGATCATGCCGGTGTTGACCCTGTCGGCTTACTACTTCGGCGCCTTCAGCCTGATCTACCGCGCCGAATTCAGCGAGGTCTATCGGCTCCTCTATATCCGCACCGCGCGCGCCAAAGGGCTGCCGCCCTTCAAGGTTGCTTTCAAGCACGCGCTGCCGAACGCCATATTGCCGGTGATTACCTTCGCGGGACTTTCGATGGGGCAGCTGACGGGCGGCGCGGTCGTGACGGAGACGGTCTTTTCGATGCCGGGGATCGGACGCTTGTTCGTTTCGGCGATCGCCGGGCGCGATTTCCCCGTCATGCTTGCAATCGGAATGGTCGTGGTGGTGGGCGTCGTGATCATGAATCTGGTCGCCGACATCCTCTACACCGTGGTCAATCCGCAGATCCGGCTCGAGTAGGCGCATGCGCGTGTCGCAGAAAAGCATCGGGGGTTTGATCGTGCTGCTTGCCTGCGCGGTGGCGTTACTGGCGCCGATACT
>Ga0134126_10007067_pt1 | contig 14095 bp, 16 predicted proteins | sample KB31752_FD_96881 | JGI IMG/M metagenome (GOLD analysis project Ga0134126, IMG submission 96881) | Terrestrial soil microbial communities with excess Nitrogen fertilizer from Kellogg Biological Station, Michigan, USA - KB3-175-2 | ecosystem: Environmental > Terrestrial > Soil > Unclassified ... | reverse complement strand
TAGATTCGATGAGGCAAACCCGAATTCCATTTTTGGTAGGCTGCGGATCGACCTCACAGCTTTGGCTTGGCCGGCTCAGTTGCCCTAACGGCCGCCGCGCTTGGCCAATTTCTAATCGACAGTCTCGGGCATCTATGAAAAATTAGAAGTTGACCTAAGCCCCTTGTCTTCAACAAAAGTCCTCATTCTAATCGACAGTCAAACACACTTCGCCCCAAGGCGCGCAGTTTGCGTCCCGCTTGCCCTCACGAAGCAAGGGCGCGGAGCGAGGGATCTCCGCGCGAAGAAAGAGAGGCCGCCAGCCACCGATCTAACTCATCCTGACCTGGGAAGGGAGCGCAGCGAAGACGCGCTGCCGTCGAAAACAAAACGAAGTTAATTCGAGGGTTGATGCAGGCGATCCAAGCTGAGAAGAATGGCTCCCCGGGCTAGATTCGAACTAGCAACCCTTCGGTTAACAGCCTTGAAACCAAATTAATCACAATTTGCCGGAGCCGAGACAAATCGGAGGGAAACAGCAAGTTACGATGAAACGGGACAAGTCAATTTCGCCTTCTCTTTTCACTTTCTGTTCGCTTTTTGGCGCGTTTTAGCGCAAGTCGCATGACACTTACATGACACTTTGACCCTTCGGGTTGGACCGAAGGGTCGGCCTCAGAGATCGCTAGTGTGGCCCACTGGCTTTCGGTTTTTCGACATTGTGGTCGAAATCCCTCGTTAACCTGTAGGAGGTGCTTCTTCCTCCGGCCTCCTCTTGTTCGATGACCCCGATAGCGATCAGCTCTTCGATGTCTCGAAGGGCAGTGCGCGACGAAGCTTTGGTCAGTTTCATCCATTTGTGTCTGGTCAGCTTGCCTTCGAACCCACTGAATAGTTTGTTCAGGACTTTCGTCTGCCGATCATTCAGCGAGACCTTGCGTTGCTTCAGGCTCTTCCAAAACAATTCCTTCTCCAGAGCACTGCTCGTGATTTGATTCGATTGTTCGATGGCCCTATCCAGGCAAGCGAGAAACCACGTTAGCCATTCCGTGATGTCCAACGAGCCAGCCTGTGTTTTCTCAAGAACTTCATAGTAGTCCCTTCGTTCTTCGAGAGTCTGCGACGACATGCTGTAGAAACGCTGAGCGCTGCCGTCCGATCTGGCCAAACACATTTCAGCGATTGCTCTTCCGATTCTGCCGTTGCCATCTTCAAATGGATGGATCGTAACGAACCACAAATGCGCAATTGCCGCCTTTAGGAGCGGGTCTTCTTGTTCATTGCCGTCGAACCACGCAAGGAACTTACCCATCTCGCTCTCGACGCGATCAGCCGCAGGTGCTTCGTAATGAACTTTGTGGCGACCGATTGGCCCGGACACAACTTGCATCGGGCCCTGGCTGTCATCACGCCACGCGCCCGCTCGAAATTTATCGCCGGTCGTGCGAACGCCGGGGAAGAGATGCGCGTGCCAGTCAAACAATCTCACTTTTGTTAGCGGCTTGCTAAATTCCTGCGTCGCATCCAACATCATTTCAACGACGCCGTCGACATTTCGATCCTTGTGAGTTTTGAGTCCTCCCACATCCAGCTTCAGCCTACGTGCGAGGGATGAACGGACGTTCTCTGGCTCAAGCACAACCCCTTCGATTGCGCTGGATTTGATCGTTTCTTCCGTAAGGACGTTTAGCGTTGCGGTCCACCTCGAAGTGAAGCCATACCCTCGCATCTTGCCCAGCAATAGCCCTTGGCGCAGCCTGACCTCAGAGAGCAGGGGGGCAAGAGTCGTTGCATCCCAGGTAAATGCAGGCCAGCCAGTGAGTTCGTGTATGTATTTTCTCGCCATATTCTCGCCGTCAATCTCGCCACAATCCTACCATATTCTCGCCACAATCTCGCCACTATTCTCGTCACTGTCAACCATTGAGCCCCTGCGATGCTCGTTAAGATATACGGTTGTGACGAAGACGACGATTCGCGCTACAGTCCGTCGGAAGTTATCGAATGCAGGCCAATCGGAATAACGGGAAAGCCAGACCCAAAACACATCTCAACTAGTTTCGTAGACCGGCAAAATCTAAGGATGCGGATCGGGATGAGGCGCTTCACGCGCCTTACCAATGCGTTCTCGAAAAAAGTGGAGAATCACGCGACAGTGTTATGGCAACGTGAAAATGTCACCCCCGAGGTTTGGATGTTCGAGCCGGGTATCGCGATAGTAGAGCGAGACGCGGCCGTCGGATGCGGTTTCCACACTGTGCCCCGCATTGAATGTGTTCCTTTTTGCACGGAAGCACTCTTTCCCAGTGTCTAAGATATTCATGCATGGCTTTGTCAGGCAAGAATTTCAGGAACCCCCGGTACGAAGTTGTGGAAAAGACGCCGCCGAGTCACTCTAGAGCTCTGGGGGCACGCGGACCGAGCAATCGAGCCAGCAAATGGATGGAGACAGAGGTGAACCACTATGGCAGAACCGCAGAGACAAGAGTCACAGCCGCGCTCCGTCAGACACGATTCTATTGATGGGACGATGAGCGGATCAGTGCTCCAATTTGGCCTAGCCAGCTAATTCGACGGACTGCACCGCGATGAAGCGTGGTTACACATTGCGTGCCTCACGATGTGGAGGCGTCCGAGGACAGCGCCTTTCTGTTGACGCTCTCGTGGCCGCCGGAAACAAAGGAAAACGCACCGGAAGAAGACTCCCCGCGATAAACAGAAATAGCGGGAAGTCGCTCGCAAACGTCGCGGAGGCCTTGTCTGGTCGTACTATGCTCACCGCGAGCACTGCTCTTAGGTGGTGCGATAAGGACGCGCTCTTGGTTAAGGTCACTCAGCGAGGATTCACAATGAAACCGCTCTCTTTGCGTGTGCTGCAGTTATTCGGAGAAATGGGGTAAGGATCGACTGGATATCCATGCGCTATTCGAGGCGGCAGACAACGAATCAACTGAACGACGGGGGGTTCTCGACGCCATCGACGAATTGACCCGCGCGGGTATGCTGGACCAGTGCGGTAGTGACTCCTACGCGCTCACGGAAAAAGGTAAAGGGGCAATCGCCCAGTAGACGTACGCACTATCCCGCGCTCGAGACACAACCCGCAGTTCAACAGGGAAACCCTATCTACAAAGCTACGAGCCGCGAGGATCGGCTATGTGCATTTTGCGAAAGCTCGGGGGCCTGCGCCACGCGCGACGCGATTCGACGAACATGGGCTGGCGGAATGCCTCGTTTCGTGGCTTTGCTGATTACGCAGACCTCGGAATCCGAAGCAGGGTTACACCGATTTGTCGAGGATTACAAAACGATTGGCCGAGGCGGCTGGCGGGAAGAATACCAGTATTTCAGCCAAGAGGCTGGCATCTGATTACGGCTCTCCTGAAAACGCGCCAGAGTTGTTAATGGCTACTGCTTGTTCGGCACGGTTTAAGTACTTAGCTATGGCAAGGTGACGGTTGTTTGTTCCACACACTTACTCGGCTGCTCTCGTTCTTATGCTGCTCAGCATGCTCTGTTGGGGCAGTTGGGCGAATACACAGAAGATCGATAAGCGGTGGCGGTTCGAACTTTTCTATTGGGATTACATCTGGGGCCTTCTGGCGTGTGCGCTGTTGTTTGGGCTGACACTCGGAAACAGGAGCCCCGCGTCGCCGGACAGCTTTTTCCGCAATCTGGACGCGGCAAGCGCCCGCAGTCTTCTGGAGGCTTTCTTCGGTGGCGTGATCTTCAACATTGGAAACCTCCTTCTAGTGGCCGCGATATCCGTGGCGGGGATGGCCGTAGCGTTCCCAATAGGTGCCGGCCTGGCGTTGGTGATCGGAGCCATCATCAACTACATTATTTTCCCAAAAGGGAACCCTATCCTTCTGTTTGGCGGAATTGCGCTGATTTGCATCGCCATCATTCTCGACGCAATGGCGTATCAGGGCCTGTCTAGGGGCACGAAGGCAACGACGAAAGGAATTGGATTGAGTTTGGCGTGTGGTGTTGCCGTGGGGCTCTTCTATCCATTTGTCGCCAAGGCACTGACAGGTCCGAACCATCTGGGACCGTACACCGTATATTTCGCGTTCGCGTTGGGAGCCGTTGTTTCGAATTTTCCAATGAATTATGGATTGATGCGGCGGCCGGTAAGTTGCCAACCGCTTCGAATGAAGGACTATTTCAAGGGACGAGCGAGTTTGCACGCGTGGGGGATCTTAGGCGGAGCGATTTGGGGCGTGGGCACGATCTCGAATTTCGTGGCTTCCTACGTGCCGATGATTGGGCCCGCGACTTCGTTCTCTCTTGGCGAGGGGAACACGATGATCTCGGCCATATGGGGCATCTTTGTGTGGAAGGAATTTCATGGCGCGGGAGTCCGCGTCAAGTATCTCCTCGCGATTATGTTTCTGTTTTTTGTATTGGGTCTGAGCTGTATCGCGCTCGCGCCAATAATCCACTAGGACAACGCACACGGACAAGGCCGGGACATGGGAGGCAGAATGACGAAGTCGAGCAATGAGAATGCAGCGTTTGGACAGCCTGGGATTCATCCGCGATGGACTCATGGAGGTAAAGACGGAGTGGGAACCGCCTACGCGGCTTCCAGTCGAATCTGGTTTACACTTTGGAATGGCATCATCACCGAAATCTATTATCCAACGGTGGATCGGCCGCAACTCCGCGATCTTCAATATTTAATTACCGATGGTAAGACTTTCTTCCATGAAGAGAAACGGCATCTCAAATCCCAATTTGAGCGACTGTCGGATCACACGCTAGGATACCGCTGCACGAATTCCGATCCCGAAGGGCGCTATTCCGTCATTAAGGAAATTATCACAGACCCTCACCTTGCCTGCGTTCTCCAGCGCACAAGATTGGCCGGCGACGAGTCATTTGTTTCCAAACTTCGGCTTTATGCGCTATGCGCGCCTCACCTGGAAGTTGGAGGATGGGGGAACAACGGCTATATTGCCGAACTCGATGGCCGCAAGATTCTCATGGCACAGAAACAGGGAACGTGGCTGGCGCTAGCTGCTACGCTGCCTTTTACTCGTGTTTCGTGCGGCTATGTCGGTCGCAGCGACGGCTGGACCGACCTAGCCGGTAACTTTCAAATGGACTGGCAGTTCGACAACGCGACTGACGGCAACATTGCGTTGACCGGAGAACTGATCGCGACTGGTCACCGGGAGTTCACTCTTGGACTTGCTTTTGGAGACACCCAGCACCACGCGATCACGACGCTCTTTCAGGCCCTGGGCATCCCGTTCGAAGTTCACCACAAACGATACACGGAGCAATGGGACCGTACTTCCACACACCAGCTTCCCTTAGAGAAGGTTTCGAGTGACAAGGGCAACCTCTACCACGGTAGTTTTAGTTTGCTTCTCGCTCACGAGGACAAGTCCTATCCTGGCGCTTTGATCGCCTCTCTTTCAATTCCTTGGGGAGAAGCCGCGGGTGACAAAGACCAAGGGGGATACCACTTGGTTTGGACTCGGGACATGGTGAGCAGCGCTTCCGCCCTGCTCGCCTCCGGCGAGACTGCAACACCGCTGCGGGCACTTATTTATCTTGCAGTTTCTCAGCAGGAAGACGGTGGTTTTTCGCAGAACTTCTGGGTTAACGGGAATCCGTATTGGCGGGGAATCCAATTGGACGAGGTCGCGTTTCCTATATTGCTCGCCTTGCACCTCAACCAACAGAACGCTCTTCAGGGTATTGACCCCTATCCAATGGTCTTGAAAGCTGCAAGTTACTTGCTTCGGCATGGACCGGTGACCCAGCAGGAACGTTGGGAGGAAGCCAGCGGTTATTCCCCATCCACACTGGCCTCCAACATCGCGGCTCTAATTGGCGCGGCTTATTTTTGCAGGCAGAGAGCGGATAAAGCCGCTGCGGAGTTTCTCGAGCAATACGCCGACTTTCTCGAATCGCATGTTGAAGCGTGGACGGTCACAACGGAGGGGACTCTAGTCCAAGGCATTCGACGCCACTACATGCGCATCCTGCCGGATGACGTGGGCAACCCTACGCCCGCGGAAGACCCGAACTCCGGAATTCTGAAAATCGCAAACCTTGCCCCAGGCACCAACAATTCATTTCCGGCGAAGGAAATCGTCGATGCTGGGTTCCTTGAGTTGGTTCGTTACGGCATTAGAAAACCGGACGATCCGTTGATTGTCGATTCATTGAAGGTGGTCGATGCCGTACTGAAAGTGGATACTCCAGTGGGTCCGGTCTGGCACCGTTATAATCACGATGGTTACGGTCAGCGGGAGGATGGAGAACCTTACGTCCGATGGGGCACAGGCCGCGCATGGCCGCTTCTGACGGGGGAACGGGCGCACTTTGAACTCGCCGCCGGACGAGACATAAAACCGTTCATTCGAGCAATCGAACGCTTTGCCTCGTCGACGGGTTTATTGCCGGAGCAAGTGTGGGATGAGAAGGATCAGCCCCGTTCTCATATGTTCCTTGGTCGGCCCACCGGGTCGGCCATGCCTCTTATGTGGGCTCACGCCGAGTACATCAAACTACTGAGGTCCGTATCCGATGGCCGCGTTTTCGATCTGATTCCCGAAGTTGCAAGCCGCTACCTCGGAGATCGGAAGGCTCGTCAACTATTCGAGATCTGGAAACCAAATCGGCAGGTGCGTGCCGTCAAAAGAGGCTACACGCTGCGAGTCCAGGTTCCGGCTCCTTTCCGTCTTCATTGGACAAACGACGAGTGGCATACAGCCGAGGATTCTCCATCGGCGACAACCACTTTCGGAGTTGAATTTGTCGATATTCCCATCGCCGCTGGGCAGAAGGCGCCGATTCGATTCACCATTTTCTGGCCGAAGAGTAACTCCTGGGAAGGCCGCGACTATCTGGTCGAGATAGGACAATAACGATGGAGATGGGACCAAGTGAGGGTGGAGATGCCCCGCGAGAATCATTTTGACATCATCATCATCGGCACAGGCGCTGGCGGCGGAACGCTCGCGTACCAACTTGCCCCTTCCGGGAAGCGCATCTTACTTCTGGAGCGTGGCGGATACCTTCCCAGAGAAAAGGATAATTGGGAGTCCCGTGCCGTTTTTCTCGAAGCGAAGTACCAAGCCAAGGAGACGTGGTATGACAGGGATGGAAATGCGTTTCACCCAGGCATTCAATACTACGTCGGCGGGAACACCAAGGTTTACGGGGCGGCACTGTTGCGATTTCGCAAGGAGGATTTCGGTGAAGTCCGGCATTATGGCGGAATCTCGCCCGCGTGGCCTCTCAGCTATGAGGACTTTGAGCCTTATTACACCAAAGCGGAATATCTGTATCACGTTCATGGAGAACATGGAATCGATCCGACCGAAGGTCCGGCGAGCGCTCCCTACCGCTACCGCCCAGTGAGCCACGAACCGCGCATTCAAGAGCTTTGTGACGATTTACAGCGGTGCGGCCATCATCCATTTCCTCTGCCGCTCGGCATTTTGCTCGATGAAAAAGACGGCAAGCCGCTTCACACGAGCGCTTGCGTGAGGTGCGCGGCATTCGACGGTTTTCCGTGCTTGGTCAATGGCAAAGCAGATGCGCAGGTCATTTGTGTTGACCCGGCGCTCGCGCAGCCCAATGTCCAGCTTCTCACGGGTGCATACGTCAATCGTCTCGAAACGGACGCGACCGGACGCGCGGTAACAAAAGTCCTGGTCGAACGCGACGGGCAATCGGAAGAGTATTCAGCGGACATCGTGGTGGTTTCCTGCGGAGCAATCAACTCCGCAACTCTTCTGCTACGGTCTGCCAACGACAAACACCCGAAGGGGCTCGCGAACAGTTCGGATGTGGTCGGGCGGCATTACATGAGGCACAACAACTCCGCCTTCATGGCCATTTCCAAGCAGCCCAACCCGACCGTGTTCCAGAAAACCCTGGGCCTGAACGATTTCTACTTTCGATCGGACGATTGGGAATATCCCTTAGGCGGGATCCAGATGCTGGGAAAGACCGATGGCGAGATGCTGAAGGGCGAAGCTCCAGGCTGGGCCGTTTGGAAACCCGAATTTGCCCTGGATTATATGGCTCGGCACTCTATTGATTTCTGGGTGCAATCCGAGGATCTGCCGAACCCCGATAACCGCGTCACCATCAACACGAAGGGAGAGATCAGGCTGGATCTCCAGGAGACCAACGTCGAGGGACACCATCGTTTGGTTGCAAAGCTAAAAAGTATGCTCAAGGACCTCGGTCTTCACGACCACTTGATGTCACGATCGTTGTATCTCGGAAAGAACATCCCGATCGGCGGCACAGCTCATCAGGCCGGAACGGTTCGGTTCGGCCGCGATTCCAAAACTTCGGCACTCGATCTGAACTGCAAGGCCCACGATTTGGACAATCTTTATGTCGTCGACGCGAGTTTCTTTGTGTCAATCGCAGCAGTGAATCCCAGCTTGACCATCATCGCCAACGCGCTGCGAGTGGGAGACCACTTGCTTGAACGGCTGGGATAAAAGCAAACAATCCAACTTGCCCGCTGCTGTTGGCGTGTTAATGGAGCCGCCCTCCATCGTCGAAAAGGCCATAGAAGAGGCGATTCGATTGCAGATTTTGCGTTGCCCCGAAGCGGCCATCAGTCCCGACTGGATCGTGGGGCGCCGCTGCCTCGTGGCTGGCTTAGGACCTGTCGGCCTATTGGCCTCCATGGTCTTACGACTTTGAGGGGCCGACGTTTACGGCCTCGATGTCGTCGATGCGCGAGCGCTAGACCGAAGTGGTTGGATGCTATCGGAGGAAATTATGTGGACGGCCGTCAAGTACCCGCAGACCACGTCGAGAAGACAATTGGTCCGATGGATTTTATCCTCGATGCCAGTGGGATCGCTTCACTGGAATTTAACCTCCTGGATGCGTTGGCACGGAATGGCGTCTATGTGATAACCGGGATTCCCGATGGAGATCATCCATTGCAAATTGACGGTCCCGAGCTGATCAGGCAATTAGTCCTCGACAATCAAGTCATGTTAGGGAGCGTCAACGCCGCACGTGATCATTTTCAAATGGCCGTGGATGATTTATCGCAAGCTCAGCTTCGATGGGGCTCTCACATCACATCCTTAATAACGAATCGTTATCCATTTGGGCGGTTCGCGGACCTGGTTGCGGATCATCCCCCCGATGCCATCAAGGAAGTGATCGAGTGGCAAGAAAAAGGAAATTGATTTAAACAAGAGACTGTCTGTTTGCTTGTCAGATGATCGCAGGGGCGTTGGTAGTGAAGTATGGCTGGCGGCCGGTCACGTGTTCCTGGCCGGCCATCGCATCATGGTGCAGATTCAGTCAAGTTGGTTCCCCTTGTACGACCGGAATCCGCAGACGTTCATGCCCAACATTTTCGATGCGAAGCCTTCCGACTACATTATGGCCACGCAGCGCATCTATCACAGCCCGACGCAGTCCACCTACCTGGAGCTGCCCATCGCACGACGCCAGTAGGGAGCCCAGTCTCTCCTGCCGGAACTGCTGCGCTCGTGCCTCCATCCGTCTCCGCACAACGTGGTAAGGTGCGTTTGTCTTTTTTGTTGGCCTTCCTTTGGCAATCTGCCGAGATTATCGGCAACTTTCACTTCGTTTTTACTGCGGCGAGGGCGAGCCTGTCGGAAGACAGGGGCGCCTGCTGATTTCGCTCCATGAGGGTCGAATCAACACATTATGCTCCCTTAGAGTTGCGTCGTTGACGCCCTTTGGCTCCGCGCTTGCCTGACAGTTCAGCTGTGACCGTGGCCGTGATTTTCGCGGCATCGACCTTGTAGCGCGCGGCCGTTCGCATCAGACTCGCTTTCCCGGATAGCTTCTCTGCCGAACTGTAGCCTGGGCAATAGAGGTCTGGGACGATTGCGCAGGTCACCATAAACCGGTTAAGGTCTACCGATTTCATTGCGCGAATTTGAGCCTCCGCCAGCTTCTCGTGATCCACGGACATGCCGCCCCACGTCGTCTTTGCCTTCTTCTCCTCCCAACCGTAGACCTGGAATAGACGATGGTGGTTGTCGTGGCCTAGGCGGCGAAAGTAATCGAGCGCAACCATCGCGAAGTCCGCTCGCGTCAATGTACCCGGAAGTCTCTCTCGAACGGCCTGCAGAATACGCGCCCGCACTTCTTTTTGAACACGCAAGGCAAACGTAAGCTTTCGGCGTTGTTCCCTTTCCTCTTGCGAGATTTCATAGCGGGAAAATTGCCGGTGCATCTTACACTTCTCGTCGGCGCAAATATGCATGACGGTTCCGGCTTTACGGCCATCCACCACGACTGCGACTCGCGTATTCGGACACTCTCCCTCGCGCTCTGCCCGGCGATATTGACCCTCGTATAGGGTGTTTGGCGCTCTTGTGTTGACCTGCCAGGAAGGGCCCTCCGAAATCTGTAGTGGCTTCGGTCCGTCTTTCACCAACGGCGCAATACGCAGTTCGACAAATTTCTGCACCTTCCTCCGGTGGCAACTCGGATCCGTGCATAACGAGCGATTCTTGATCTCCGGAAAGAGCAACGGATTATTTCCGGTTCGTTTTAGACATGTAGAACATGCGCCCGCCGACGGAAGGAGATTCGCATCCTCCGTATCGAATGGCGCATGTTTCAGGTCGAGATGAATTTCACTTTCGATCCACTCGCGGAGCTGCCGGATCGTGAGGGTCTCCGCCTTGCGGTCTTTCAAGATTGAACCCATAGTGCGATGCCCCGGAAAACACTCCATGAGCGCTCTTTCTTGCTCCTTGGGCTGAAGTCTGGCAATTTCCAGCGCATGCGCCACAGTGAGTTTGCCGTCGTAGAACGCGGTTTGCGCTGCTGGGATCAACTCGCTGAGCGAAATGCGGCCTCGGACATAGGCCGGACTCTTCGCAACCTGGGCCGCGATCGTTTCGACCGTGTAGAAATCTGGTCGCAGTTCCATCAAGGATCTATAGCCGATACCCTCGTCCAGCTCATGGATATTCTCGCGCTGAAGATTCTCTACCAATTGAATCTCACGCGCTTCAGCATCCGACAGATTTCGCACAGTTGCGGGAATCGTAGTTTTGCCGGCTAATTTCGAAGCGCGAAGACGACGGGCGCCAGCCACGAGTTCGTACATCCCGTCCGCACTATCGGGCGATGGGCGCAGAACAATGGGCTGCAACACACCATGCGATTGGATGTTGACTGCGAGTTCCCGAAGCTGGGCGTCGCCAAAGGTCCGGCGTGGATTCGTATTGGACTCGCGGATGCGGTCCAAAGCGATCTCACCAATCGGCGCTCCAACGATGCTAAAACGAGGTTCTACGTCATTCATTGCACTACCTCCTGTGAGTTTCGGGGATTGAGAAAAGCCAGATATAACCGGCGGCCTACTCTGCCAAGTCGTCTTTGGTTGCTGTCATAGGCCGACGCGATCTTGCTTCCCGGCCTCGCAGCAGGACCAAATCCAGGAACCACGTTTGGTCAACCTTGCCGAGATTGATTTCCTGCGGATGATTTCTGATGAAGTTGAGAATGTCCTTCTCACGGATCCGATGGATATCCCTGCCATTCCCATCGTGTCGACGTGTACCCTGAAATCGATCTTGGAGCCAGTCTTTCTTGATCCACTCAGAAATCTTGTGGTGATCCTCACCCAAGCACAGCTCCAGATCCCGCATCGTGTAGCCGTTGCGCATTCGCCTTGAAAGATGAAAATGTTTCATTTTGTTGACGACTGAGCTCAGTGGACGCCGCAATCGCTTTGCGATCGTTGCTGCCGATACATTCCCCGCCAGGTCTTCCAAAATATCCAGCTCGGCCCGGGCCCATGGCTTCCGATCTATGTGCATGGTCAGACCCAACCGCGCCGCTTGGCGCTTAATGTACCATCGAGGAAGATCGGTCAATCGAATCATTCGGTTGAGTACCCGAAACCGGCGATTCAAGCCGCCAAAATACTGAGCCTTCAGATAAGCCTCGTATTCGGGCCGCCAAGTGTACTTTGGTCTGGTTCCGAACGAGCGATTTGCTTCGCCTATCGAGTTCTGCGCTCGTTTGTTATGCATTTCAGTTTTCTGCTGGGCCACATCGGCATCTTGACTGGACATGAAGGGCCTCCTGATATTCGACAGGACCAATTGGCGGGGGATCAACTGCGAGTACAAAAAGATGATTGGAGATGCAAATCAAGCATCCTCGTCCTTGAGGAAGACGCTCCAGTCCGGTGCGTTGGCGAGGAGTTCCAAAACTTTTCCCGGGTCCGTGCCGAGAAGTCTCCGGCACGTTTCGAGCTCAAATTTCGATTTTGAACAAGACGGGAAAGAGGCAGCCCCTGTGCTGCCTCTTCCCGTTTAAAGCCCCTAAACGCGCGTCAATTCAATCCCAGGGTTGAAGCTTCGAGGAACGATGCGAGCTTCGCGGTGGCTTTGAACTGAGGAATCGGATCGAGCTCCTTGAATGCGCTCGTGAACGCATTCGAAAGACTCCAGGTCGTACGGGAAACGAACTCGTCCACGGTCGGATTGAAATAGAGATAGTGAACACGACGGGCGAGATGTTTGGGAACATCCAACTCACTCTCTACGAATGCTTTGTAGATGACGAGTTTGGCGCTTTCGTCCGTAAGACGGGTTCCCTTCCAAGCCTCGACCTGCTTCCGCATTGGCTCGAAGTTCCGCTGCATGCGGTCCACGCCGACGGAAAGGATGTCGACGAGGCTCAGATGTTTGGTGTGTTTCGCTAACACCGGTGTGAAGTCTCCGTGAAAGGCCATGTTGTCGCACACCAAGACTCGATAACCGACTGTCAAGGCGAGCCGCATGGACTTGTCGTTGGAGTTTCTCACTCCAATGGAAAAGCGACAGCCGTCAAAGGTGCTTTCGAGGTCGAGGACGCCGAACATTTTCATGCCGTCGCCCGAAACCGCGTATTCCTCCCGCACGACAGAGATCTGGCGGAAGCTCAGCGTTTCGGCTAGAGCCTCGACAATCTCGTCGTGAGGAATTGGTTGGTGGGTTAGGCTCCCTGGCGGGGTCGGGATCACCTTCAATCCTTCCCGGGTGATCTTTGAACTTCCGCAATGAGCCAAGAGTTGGGACTGCTCCATTTTATCGTTCTCCTCTCTGTTTGTATGGGTCGACCCGAAAGTCCAATCACCACAGTTGTTCCGCAGAGCCGGACTCTCGAATTCTTTGGGGAGGCAGGAGGTCAGCTTCTGGTGGGGAGGTGGCGTGTGCGGAGAACTCATCGACATCGGTGAGAATCCCATGAAGCTCGTGCGCGTCCGGGGCACGAGCAAACGGCGCCGCGAGCCCATTGTCCTCGGCGTCGGCCAGTTCCGCCACTTACTTGACGAACTCCAGGAACCCTTCCGCACGATGGTGGTTCTCGATCTCGCCACGGGCCTCCGCTGCAGCGAGCTATTCGCGTTGCAGTGGCGCGACGTACTGTGGGAGCAAAGAACGCTTCTCGTGCGCAGAGCAATCGTGACCGGCGTGGTAAGCGATGTGAAAACCAAATACTCGAACGCGGGCATGCCGTTCGATCCTGCATTGCCCGAGGTGCTCTTGCGTTGGCGAGAGAAGTCACTGTTCCAAGGCCCCGAGGACTGGGTTTTTGCGAGCCCGTTTAAGGCTGGCAATCTGCCCTGGTATCCCTGGGAGTCGAACGGCGTCATCTCATCCCGGCAGGCATTCGTTGCGGCATCGGACGCGTAGGCTGGCACACGTTCAGGCACACCTTTCGGACGCTTCTCGATGAAACAGGCGCTCCGATGAAAGTACAACAAGAACTCATGCGCCATGCCGACATCCGCACCACGATGAACGTTTATGGCAAGGCCATGGACGCCAGCAAACGCGAAGCGCACGGGAAGGTCGTGCGCATGGTGCTTGCTACGAAAGTGGCTTAGCGCCCCTTAGCGCCCCTTAGAAATTGTTGTAAGCAGTTGAAAACAGAAACGAAAGTTGGTGGAGACGATGGGATTCGAATTCACCGACTATATAGAAACAAAGGAGTTTTGCGGCGTGGCGTGGCCTGGCCTTCTAAGTCATTGAAAGGAAAGCGAAGGAATCGTTACTGCCCCAAAAATTCTGTCGTTCCGAACATCGCATGTGTCGGCCCGTTCGTCGTGTCTACTCCGATATTTTTA
>Ga0134126_10007066_pt1 | contig 14096 bp, 11 predicted proteins | sample KB31752_FD_96881 | JGI IMG/M metagenome (GOLD analysis project Ga0134126, IMG submission 96881) | Terrestrial soil microbial communities with excess Nitrogen fertilizer from Kellogg Biological Station, Michigan, USA - KB3-175-2 | ecosystem: Environmental > Terrestrial > Soil > Unclassified ... | reverse complement strand
CTTTCTACCGTCATGCAATACGCCGCCGATTTTCGGCTACCCAGCTGTGATGCCATTTCAGACTGCTCCAACCAGTACAATAGCGACTGTGCCACTTGTACGACCACCTACAATGCGGCAAGATCTTCTTGCCAAGGCGATGCGACCTGTCTGACGACTGCCTATGAGACTTACATGCAATGTAATGCCAATGCGCGTATAAGCTATGTAACATGCCACAATAACTATAATAGTGCCGTCAACGCATGCCGTATCGATGCCGAGAGTAAAGCGGATGCCGTTTTGAAGCCGGTGCTTTTGCTACAGGATAACTATATGAATCCGGTGGTAGAAACCAGCGAATGGCGGGATTCTTACCTGAAGCGATCGAGCTTTGTGAATTTTGGCGCCGGTTCTACGCCGGCGAATTTCCCTTACCCAGTGCAAACGCAACAGGTGAATTTGCAGGCGCCCTCGGCGAGTTTTTCGCCGGCTACGGTATCCGAGAGTTCGATAGCCATCGATAACCGGTATCAGCCGGAGTCTTCTTATCTCTTCAGTTCCGGGAATCCCCAGCAAGTAACGCCGCATGGCGGAGTGACTCAGAGCTATATCTGGGATTACAACAATACCGAGCCGATTGCGCGGGTTAGCGGCGCCACGGCGGACCAAGTGGCCTATACGAGCTTCGAAGCGGATGGTAGCGGCAGTTGGACTATTCCGTCCGGTGGGCGCGTTACGAGTACTGCTTTCACAGGTAGCAATTGTTATGGTCTTGGCAATGGGACCATATCCCGTTCGGGCCTTACCAACTCAGCCACCTATATCGTTTCCTATTGGAGCGCTACGGGAAATGCGTATACTGTTAGCGGAAGCACTTCTGTAAAGCAGGGAAAGACAATTTCCATCAACAACGGAAACTGGACCTATTTTGAACACACTGTTACTGGCGTAGGAACGGTGACCATTACAGGAGGCGGGAATATCGACGAATTGCGTTGCTACCCTGCAAATGCGCAAATGGAGACGTATACCTATTCGCCGCTTATCGGGATGACTAGCCATTGCGATGTCGGTAACCGGGTCACCTATTATTTTTATGACGTCTTGGGCCGGTTGAGTTTCGCCAGAGACCAGGATGGCAATATCGTGAAGACCTATCAATATCATTATAAGGGGCAGTAATAAGCTAACAAAGTTATGAGAATGAAAAAGGTAGCCTTATTGATCTATATATGCTTCGGATGGATAAGCGTCTTAATGGGGCAAACTTGTCCCGTAGCTGGAAATGCGGACATTACCCCGACTGCTTATACCGTTTGTCCTGGTACTTCGGTAACGTTTAGCTTAGAGGGCCCGTATTTTGGCGGCGGTGCAGGGTCAACCATTACGTATGCATGGTATATCAATGGGACCTATGTATCCTCGGCGGCGGATTCGTACACGACCAGTTCGCTGAATAACGGGGATCAGGTTTATTGTATCATATCGGCTACAAAATCCGGCTGCACGACCGCTACTGTTACGACCAGCACTGTTACAGAAAGGGTGTTGCAGCCAGCCTTTACTGCCCCAAGCGGAAGCACCACGGTGTGTCCGGGATCCAGCACTACGTATACAACATCCGGCGTCAATTTTACGAGCTATAATTGGGCACTTTCCCCTTCGTCTGCCGGTACCGTGTCAGGCAATACCACTGCGGCTACAGTGCAGTGGGCATCGGGTTATTCGGGCGCAGCAACATTGTCGATAAGCAGTTCCAACTCGACCTGCACTACGAATTCATCCTCTTCCGCCCCTCTGACGGTCCGGGCGTTGGCCACAACGCCGACCGCAATTAACGGGTCGGGTACGGTGTGTCAGGAATCGACGGGTACTTATAGCACTACTGCAAGCAATGCCGATAACTTTTACTGGTCTATAACCTCATCCGCCGGAACTAGCCCAGTGGGCTCAGGTACAGCGAGTACATCGATTGTCTTTCCATCAGGGGTTTCGGGACCCGCGACATTGTCGGTGTATGCTGTTGGCTGTAACACCACTTCCGCTGCGACGATGCCCGTGAATATTACGCCTACGGTGGGCGCGTCGTCGCCCCCTGCGGGCCCGGCGCAATTATGTCAGGGTAGTGCCCCCACCGTATTTACTACGGCGACGGCGAGTAACGCGACAGGATATGTGTGGTCAATCAGTCCTTCTTCCGCCGGTACAGTGAGCGGCTCCGGCACATCCGGTACTGTTACCTGGAACAGTGGGTTTACCGGTGCTGCAACCTTGAGTGTACAGGCTTCGGGTTGTAATGCCGCTGCGGCTGCGATGTCGACGGTAAATATCGTGGGGCCCCTGGGTACTCTTTCGGCCATTTCAGGATCTGCTTCTGTGGCAAACAGCAATGCGGGCGGTGTTTCTGGAACGTACACTGCTACGGCCGCCAATGCGCTAGGTTATACCTGGAGTCTGACGCCCGGAGAAGCTGGCACGATCAGCGGCGCAGGAGGTACGGCGACGGTTACCTGGAGCCCGTTGTTTTCCGGAAATGCGTATGTGAGTGTTACCGCGAATGGTTGCAGCAGCTCCGTTACGGCGACGCCGCTGGCCGTGGCCGTGGCTTTGCCTTTGAGTGCCGGCAGCATTTCACCGGGGTCATTGACGATTGCTTCCGGGACGAGCCCGGGCCAGTTGATGGTGACGTCTGCCGCTGGCGGCAGCTGCAGCATGAGTTATACCTATAGCTGGCAGAGTTCACCGGATGCTGCTTCATGGACGACTGTGGGCACCGGGTCTACCTATACACCCGCGGCATTATCGTCGAATACCTATTACCAGGTGGTTGTGAGCTGTGGCGGACAAACGGTGACGACGAATCCGGCAGAGATCGTTGTGGGAATGGTGAGCAGTGACTGGAGCTATGTGCGGACCAGGGACATTGTGCGACCGGGTATCACAGATATGACGACGGCGAACAACCTCACTGATCCGGCGGATGTAAAACAGGTGACGGAGTATCTCGATGGTTTGGGCCGACCTATCCAGGAGGTGGCAATGAAGGCGAGCCCGGCGGAGAATGACATGGTGAGCGTGCATGTCTACGACGCTATTGGTCGGGAGCCGCTGAAATATCTGCCTTATACTAGTCCGAGTAATGATGGAAATTTTAAGACAGATCCCTATGCCGAACAGCAGACGTTCAATGCCGGGCAGTTTCCCGGAGAACAATTTTTTGGCAGCGAGACAGTGTATGAGGCCAGTCCGTTAAACCGGCCTCTTACCACCTATGCGCCAGGGAATAGCTGGGCGGGCAGTGGCCGAGGGGTGGGCACGGCCTATCTTGTGAATACGAGCAACGACAGCGTGGTGCTGTGGACGATCGCCTCCGCACCGGGAAGTGTTCCTGTCTCGCAGGGCAATTATGCAGCCGGAACCTTGTATGTCACACCAACCACAGATGAGAACGGCCATCAGGTGATAGAATACAAGGACGAGCAGGGCAAGACGCTGCTTAAGAAGGTGCAGTTGTGGGATGCGCCTGCGTCGGGTCCGTCGGGATGGCTGAATACCTATTATGTCTACGATACACTGGATAATCTACGGTTCGTGGTACCGCCGAAGGCGGTGGACTGGCTGAAGATAAACGGCTGGAGTTTTGGCGCGAATGGCGGCCAGGCGGTGGATTCGGAGTTGTGTTTCAGGTATGAATATGATTACCGGCAGCGGATGACCGTCAAAAAAGTGCCAGGAGCGGGTGAGACCTGGATGGCATATGATATCAGGGATAGACTGGTGATGACGGAAGATGCGAATCTACGGCAAGCGGGGCAATGGTTGGTCACACAGTACGACAGGTTGAACCGACCGGTGGAAACGGGGCTTATCCTTTACGCCAGTACGCTGGCGAATTTGCAACAGTTGGTGACCAATAAAACGGCCAATGGTGGATCTACTTTTGCCGAGCCCGTTGATACGACGATATCGGGTACTAACACCACTGGCGATATTCGGGCAGCTCGTTCCATCACGGGTGAGAATGGATTTTCAACCGCAGACGGCGGAACCTTTATAGGAGAGATCGTTAACGGCAACTGGGGCAGTGGTGCCTCCACTTCGAACAGCAACAGCATCTCCTTAAGCCCTGTTCCGAGTGGTGTGACCTTGCAGCCATTGACTGTTACATATTATGACGACTATAATTGGGTGTCGGGCAGCGGGACAGGGTTACCCTCGACGTTTGCATCGGTGGCGGGCAAAACGAACGATTTTATAGCCTCGTACAACGTGGGGCCGGTCAATGCGGAGCCGGTGACGCCCATGCTGGTGACCCGTGGTGAAGTTACGGGTACGCAGACATTGGTGCTGGGGAGCAACGGGCAATATCTTTCGAGCATCAATTTCTATGACGACAGGGCGCGGCTAATCCAGATGCAGTCCATCAACTATACTGGCGGACTGGATACGGTAACGACCCAGTATGATTTTAGTGGGAAGCCTCTGCGGACCTTGCTAGGTCAGGCCAAGCGGACGAATACGGCGCAATATCACCAGGTACTGACGAAGACCAATTATGATGCGGGTTTCCGAGTGACGAGTATTTGGAAGAACATCGACGGAGCTGCTTCCGATCAGGTGATCGACAGTGTACAGTATAATGAACTGGGACAGTTGAGCACGAAATCTCTGGGTAAAGATCCGACTACCGGCCAGCCGCTGGATAATTTGGTGTACGATTACAATGTACGGGGCTGGGTTACCGGGATCAACAGGGCTTATGTAGCCGGGACAGCGCAGCATTATTTTGGGATGGAGCTGGGTTATGACAATGCTACGAGTGTCGCAGGGACGACCTATTCTACCCCTGCCTACAATGGGAATATCGCCGGTACGATCTGGAAAAGCGCAGGCGATGGGGTGAACCGAAAGTATGACTTTTCTTATGATGATGTAAATCGGCTGACCGGAGCAGCCTACCTGGATAATCACAGCGGCACCGGCTGGGATACCTCCGCCATGAATTACTCGGTGAGCGGGCTCACCTATGACGATAATGGGAATATCCTCTCGATGATCCAAAAGGGTTTCAAGATCAGCAATCCAACAGGTCCCATCGATTCGCTCACGTACACGTACACGGCTAATAGCAACAAGCTACTGCAGGTACACGACGAGTTCAATGATACGGCTAGTGTGTTGGGTGATTTTCACTATAAAGGAACCAAGCAGGCTTATGATTACAGGTATGACGCCAATGGCAGCTTGAACCTGGACAACAACAAGGGGATCGATACCATTGTGTACAATTATCTGAATCTGCCGCAGCGGGTGCATATGAAGGGGAAAGGGAACATTCTTTATACTTATGATGCCTTGGGTGAAAAATTGAGTAAGCAGACGATCGACAGCGCGGCCGGTCTGGCGACGACGACACTCTACTTGGATGGTTTCCAATATCAACGGCGAACGACACTCACGAATACTACGGGCGGTGCGGATACGCTGCAGTTTGTAGGGCACGAGGAAGGCAGGTTGCGTTGGGCTTTCCAGAACCTGGGGAACGGGGATTCGGCGTACAGCTGGCAATATGATTTCTATGAGCGAGATAACTTGGGCGATACGCGTGTTGTGCTCACGCAAGAACAGGAGACCGATCAATATCCTGCTGCTACCATGGAAGTTGGGGACAGCTCACTCGAGAACCTTTACTATACGAATCTGGACGAGACACGGTCGGCCCTGCCGGTGGGTTATCCTACGGACACGACGACGAATCCTAACCATTACGTGTCTCAGCTCGCCAGTTTCGGTAGTGCCCCTCAAATCGGCCCGGGAATTGTGCTCAAGGTTATGGCTGGCGATCATTTCAGTATAAAGACGAGCAGCTGGTGGCGAACTGGCCCGCCAACGCCGCAACAGGTGCCGAGCGTTGCGTCCGACCTGGTAAGTGCGCTGATCGCGGGGATGTCTCATGTTCCCGGTGAAGGGGCTACGGCCGGGGGTATGGCGAGTTCGCCAACGCTGACTCCGAGTGTGCTCGATTTTCTGGCGGACACGGGGAAAGTTTCTATCGATGAGAGCAAGCCGCATGCCTTCCTGAACTGGATCCTTTTCGACAACCAATTTAACTATGTATCTGCCAGCAGTGGCTGTCTGCAGGTGGGGACTGCCGGATCTATTGACAAGATGGTTGTGACGAATCTGCCTGTGAATTCCAGTGGTTTTTTATATATTTACGTGAACAACGCATCACCGAACGTACCCGTGTTCTTTGATAATTTGCAGGTGACCCATGTCCGGGGGCCTTTACTCGAAGAGAACCATTATTATCCATTCGGGCTCTTGATGAGTGGGATATCAGACAAAGCCATCAAGACGAACTACGCTGAGAATAAATACCGATTTAATGGCGGCGTAGAATTACAGAACAAAGAGTTCAGTGATGGCAGTGGACTGGAGGAATATGATGCGACATTTCGGATGTACGATCCGCAAATTGGTAGATTTTGGCAGAGTGATCCCTTGGCGGATATTAATGAGGACTACAGCCCTTATTCATTTGCCAATGATAACCCCATTAATTATAATGATCCATTGGGCCTGGCTCCGGGAAAGCAGGATACAGGTACCAATCAGGTAAATTTGCCCCCGGCTGTTGTCACACCTCCGAAGACCCCGCCGCGCACTCAAGTCACGACTGGTCTTGCAGATACAGGGGGAGGCAACTCAAGTGTAAATGCAGGTCCTGCGCCAGCAACTGCCGTTTCTCCGATTCAATTACAAGAGGAGAAAGATGAAGAGCTGTCCGACGCGTACAGAAAGGTAATAGGCTATGATCCTAATGATCCAATTGATCAATTGGAGCATACTGTTGTGCGTAAGCCGTCTTTTTGGGATTTTCTCTTTTCTGAAGGTGGTTTAATTGGATACAATGCTTTTGACAAGCCTGTTTATCAACCTTACTATGGAGGTGTCGCTCCTGCTGACGGTTCATTTAATAGGATGGAAGGCATTGCCGAGTTACTCAAGTTCCGGAACATGAGAAGTTGGGAAGATCTTTTTGAATGGGGGCATAATTTTGAAATTCTGGAAAAGCTAAAAAATGTTTCATCTGCGGATATTACCAGATTAAAGAATGCAGGTGTAACCTTGGAGCAATTGGAGACATGGAGCAAGGTATACGGTGCCGCAGTAATTAAGAGAGCTGGTTCTAGTAATGTGATTGCTAAATATAGATTGGATTTAATCAATAAACTCATATCCTTATGGTAACAAAGCTTAGCTTTGAAAATAAAACTGTGGGTACTCTTGGTATCATAGTTGAGCCTGAAGCCGTGAACTTCGATTTAGAAGTTGGCAAATCACTTGAAATCGAGCTAGATTATGAGCCTGATCAATCAGGTGAGAAGTTGGACATTGTCATGGAAAATGATAGAATGATTATATACCAAAACAGGTGTACAATGAAAATCTACGTTGATGGCGAATTGCAATACTGGTAGGTTCATTCACCCCAGCGCTTTTTTAATTTTTCTGTTACTGATAAAGGAATCAAGGAACTCGAACACGAGTTCCTTATCTTTTTGGGAGAGCTTATTGATATCCTGGATGCGGTGAAGAGTAGCCGCGTCAAGTTCTTCATCGGTATTGCCGACGAGCCAGTCAAGGGAAACGCCCAGGGCCTTAGCCATCTTGGTGGCCACATCGATGGAGGGCTTCATCTCGTCGCGTTCATAGCGTCCGATGGCCGGGCCTTTAGTGCCCAGGTGTGTGGCCAGTTCTTCCTGGCTGATGCCTTTCTTTTTACGCGCCTGCAATAGTCTGCTTCCGAAACTCATGGGTTGTCTTTAGAACAGGAAAATGGGTTGAAGGGCAAAATTAGACAACGGGTTCGTTGCGAGCAAAAAGGAAAAGTTTTGAAAATTAGAAAGCATCCGTTACTTTTGGAACGGATTGGTTCTATGTAAAAAATTTTATCCTTATGGCGACTGCTTCCATCGACGTCACGAACCCGGATGCCATCACCTATAGTACAGATGAATTGAAGTTCACGATCCTGGGCGGCATCCGGCTGGAAGGGCTGGACCGGTTGCGGGTAACACTGCGCACGGAGATCGTCACCCGTAAGTTCCCGCACTACATGAACAATCCGGAGCTGGCGGCCTTGCCGATGCACCAAAGCCTGGACCTGTACAACGACAACCAGGTGGAGCGGCTGATCCGTAAGATCGCCGAGCGGCTGGAGGTAGGCATCACACCCGTAGCGCAGGCCCTGGCGGCGATCACCCGACAGCTGGAAGAGTACCGGCAGCAGCAGCTCGAGGCCCGACAGACCAGGCCGGAGATCAGGAAGCCGCTCAGCGAAACGGATACCCAGGCAGCTGTAGTTTTTTTGGAACAGCCGGAACTGCTCGCCCGTACCAACGAACAGATCGGCCGCAGCGGCATCATCGGCGAGACGACCAACCGGCTGATCCTATGGCTGATCTTTACCTCGCGGCTCACGCATCGTCCCTTGCATGCTGTTAGCTTCGGCAGCAGCGGCACCGGCAAGAGTCATCTGCAGGAAAAGGTCGGCGAGCTGATCCCGGAGGAAGACCGCATCGAGATCACCGCCTTAACGGAAAATGCCTTCTACTACTTCGACGAGGCGGAGCTCGGCCATAAGCTGATCCTGATCGAGGACCTGGACGGCATCTGGTCGGCGCTGTATCCCTTGCGGGAATTGCAATCCAAACAGCGGATCAGCAAGACCGTTACCATCAAAGACCGCAACGGCCGTACGCGCACCATCCACCTGAAGGTACACGGGCCGGTGAGCATCGCCGGCTGTACGACCCAGGAAAGCCTCTATGAAGACAATGCCAATCGCAGCTTCCTGCTGTACCTGGACGAAAGCCCCGACCAGGACGAACGCATCATGGCCTATCAACGCCAGCTCAGCGCGGGCAAGGTCGATGCTGCAACGGAAGGTCAGGCCCGCCGCCTTCTGCAACATGTGCAGCGGGTCTTAAGGCCGGTAAGCGTGCGCAACCCCTATGCCGAACAGCTGTGCATCCCCAAGGAAGTGTTCAAGCAGCGGCGAAGCAATGCGCATTACCTGGCCTTTATCGAGGTGGTCACGTTCTACCATCAATACCAGCGCGAGCGAAAGACCGACCCGGCCACGGGCGAGGTGTACATCGAGACCGCGCTGGAAGATATCCGCGAGGCCAACACCCTGCTTAAGGAGATCCTGCTGCGCAAGAGCGACGAGCTGAACGGCGCCACGCGCAACTACCTGGAACAGCTTAAAGTCTGGCTGCGGCAACAGGGGCAAACGAGCTTTACCAATGCCGCGATCCGCAGCCGCCTGCGTATCCCGCTCAGTACGGTGAAACGGTATCACCTGGCATTGCTACAGGCCGGCTATATCAAACGGATCAGCGATCCGGCCACGCGTACCTATCGTTATGAGATCGTCTCCTATGAAGAATACCAGCGGCTGCAGGACAGCGTCGGCCAAGTGCTGGACAGGATCACCGGCCAGCTCAGTGGCCCAGCGTCGGCTCACTGTCATCCTGAGCCGAAGAAGAAGGTGAGTACCAGGACACTAGCCTGACGGTTCACGGAATATCTATAAACAGATCACACATGAAACAATTGGCTTTACAAAGTGAGGCCTACCGGCAGCTTATCCGCGGCTTCCGGGAATGGCTTGCGACGGTCGGCTACAATGAGCAGGCCGTCTATCAACTGCCGCACTATGTGCAGGAACTGCTCCATTACGCCGAATCCAGGGGATACACGGCCCTTGCACAGCTGGACAACGGATTGATCCGGCAACATTACGAGCGGCTCAAAAAGCGCCCCAACGAGCGTCGGGGCGGCGGTCTGAGCAATGGCTACCTGAACAAACACCTGGAAGCCTATAAACGGCTTGGCGACTACCTGCGGCAAAGCGGCCGGCTGCTGCTGCCGCCCCTGGATATCGATACCGAGTCGGGCGAAGATCGCATCACCACCATCCTCACCGTGCGGGAGGTCGGGCTGCTGTATGAGGCCACGCGGTTGCCGTATACGCTTGGCAAGAATGACCGGGGGCCTGCCTATCACGACGTGATGCAGCTGCGCGACCGGGCCCTGCTCGCGATCTTCTACGGCTGCGGCCTGCGCCGCAGCGAAGGGTACTACCTGGACAAAGGCGATCTGGATATGGGTAAGGCGCTGCTGCACGTCCGCAAGGGAAAGAACTACAAAGAACGCTTTGTACCCCTCACCGGCCCCTCGCTAACCTGTTTGGAAGAATATCTCTATGACGGTCGACCTTATTTTCTGTCAGCGCGAAATGAAGCCTTCTTCGTGGGCCACAATGGACGGCGATTGAGTGGCGCCTCGCTGCTGCTGCGTCTGCAAAAGCTCGTCCAGCTCACGGAAGATGAAGTACTCGTGCGAAAGGACGTGCACCTGCATACGCTCCGCCATAGTATTGCCACGCACCTGCTGGCGAACGGCATGTCCCTGGAGCGCATCGCTGAATTCTTAGGACACTCTTCGCTGGAGAGTACCCAGCTGTATACACACTATGCACAAACCCTTCAATCTTTAGCAAATGAACCTGAACTATCCGAAGTTCCGCGAGTGGCTGACCCTGCGGGGTTATAGCTCGGCGACGGTGGCGACCATTGTACGGCAGACGGCCGATTTTATACACTGGTCGGAAAAACAAGGCCTGCCGGAACTGCCCGAGCTAAGCTACAATCACCTGATGACCTATGTACAGGCCTGCCAGGGGCGGGGCGTGGCGCAAAAGACCATTGCCCATTACGTCTCCGATCTGCGCAAGCTCTTTGACTTTTTGATCAGTGAGGGCATGGGCGTGGACAACCCTGCCGCCTTCATCAAGCTACGAGGTATCAAAAAGCGGGTGTATCACAACATCCTTTCTTCCGCCGAATTGCAACAGCTGTACCGGCGATACCCGGTAACGATCGAACCGGAACCAGGCCGGCCGATGCCGCCCCAGGAACGCAATGTCCTCTCGCGCCAGCGAAACAAGGTCATAGTCGGGTTGCTGGTGAACCAGGGCCTACGGGTAGAGGAGCTGAAAGCCTTGAAAGTGCAGGACCTGCAGCTGCGGGAGGGCCGGATCACGGTGCATCATCAGCGCCGGACAGCCGAGCGCGTCCTGGAGCTGGAAGCGGGACAGGTCTATGAGCTGCTGGATTATCTGGCGGATACCCGCAAGCAGCTATTGCGGCTGCAGGGAGGAGCAACGGACGCGCTTTTTCTCCAGCATCATGACGTCTATAGCTTTTATGGTATCACGTCGGTCATCCTGGAGCACCTGCGGCGGATCAATCACAAAGTAAAGAACCTGGATCAGCTGCGCGCCTCGGTGATCACCCATTGGGTGCAGGTGTACGATCTGCGCAAGGCCCAATACCTGGCCGGTCACCGGCACGTCAGTTCGACGGAATCCTATAAGCAGCAGGTGCTCGATGAGCTGCAGGCCGACGTGAAAAAGTTCCACCCGTTTTGAGTCGAATCAATAATTTTATCTATGGTGTCGCAATTTGCGACACCTCAAAAAACCATCTTATGGCAAAGGCAGCGAAATCAATTATAGCAGACGAAGTGATCGTGACTAAAATTTACTATATACGGGGACACAAGGTTATGCTGGATGAAGACCTTGCCGAATTATATGAGGTGCCAACCAAGCGATTGAATGAGCAGGTTAAACGGAATGTGGGACGGTTCCCCGAAGATTTTATGTTCCAGTTGACGGAAAATGAGTTCGAAATCTTGAGGTCGCAAAATGCGACCTCAAGTTGGGGTGGCCGAAGAGTTCCGCCTTATGCTTTTACGGAGCATGGCGTGTTGATGCTCTCCAGTGTATTGAGCAGTGAAAGAGCGATCAAGGTAAATATCCAGATCATGCGCATCTATACGAAGATGCGGGAAATGCTCTCCACGCATACTGATATCCTCTTAAAGCTGGAACAGCTGGAAAGAAAGGTGGATGGGTATGATGAAGATATACAGCTCATCTTTATGCATCTGAAACGGCTGATCGATCCACCCCAGGAACCGCGGCCCCGGATCGGCTTCCGCAGGAAAGGCGAACAAGACTAGCTGATTAGCCTGGTTCGAATCCCCTTCTCCATGGGCAAGGGCTACGACTTCGAACCTTTTTACTTCTAACACTTTTTTCAGGGAGATAGGTGTGCAGTCTTCGCACCCTGTTAAGAAAAACCGCGCCAGGTGCCACGCACAACCCCACGCTACCGTACCTGTCACGGTTTTGCCAGGGGCCCGCGAAGCTGCACTCCGCGGCCACCTCTGCCGGGCTGCAACAGCACAAAGCCCATCGCACAGCCCGTCAGGGCCGCTCCACATTAAAGTCCGCCACCTGCCGGTGGCCGGCCGCCTGGCTAATGATAGAGGCCTCCGCTAAAGCTCCGGCCGAACACTAAGGTCGATCCAGCGGGTAGCTGCCCGGCGGCCTAGCGGCCTTCCTCCGGGCAGCACGGCCGGCCACATGGCGGGGTGGCGGCGGAGATAGCTTGCTTCTCCAGGACATGTTTAGATCACAACCCGCAGGCAACCCAATAAGCTGCCGCCGGCGATCAGCAGCATAGCACTACCAGGCAGTAGGAACGCCGTTGGCGCCTTCGCCGTCCGCCATAAGCCTGGTAGCACTTTAGCGGTGATAAGCTCCCAATGCGGCTTATAGCGCCCGTCGAAGGGATGTCTTCCCTCACCGCCTAGCTTAGCGACACTGATCTTTTTTACCCTGTCGTTCACCCATCTGTTTAAAATGAAAAAAGTAACCCCTATGGAGGGGTGAGGGGATTACTTTTTTCATTCATTTTAAAACCTGTGTTATGCGAACCTACATTGTAAAAGAAGATGATCAGCTCAAGCTCATCCAGGTGCGGCCGGAGCTGGAGAAATACTTCCACGCCGAATACGCCGGCATGATCCTGTTTGCCGGCGACAGCATCCAGGATGTACTCATCCAGTTCGGCCAGAACCCGGTGATCATCGAGCCCCCTCATTAAGGGGCTCTTTTTTTTGTTTAATGATTGGCCTCCGCCAAGGCTCCGGCCGAACGACCATGGAACAAAAAAAGACCACCTGCTTAGAAGGCAGGTGGTCAAAGGGGCGAGGCGACACCTCGCTGGCCACGGGTATAAAAGCCTGTTCCAGGGCTGAGCATGGGACTGCCGCTGCCGTGCTTTTATACTTGTGGCCGGCGCCGGCAACGGCGTTGCTGCAGCTGGGATCTGCACTACTGCTCATCGCCGGCGGCAGCTTGTTCAACAGCTGCAAAAAAGGCTTATCCGGTAAAAAGCTCCGGAGAGGCCCGGGGTTGCAGCTCTGCTGCTTTACATAATGTGATTATGGGACACGGCCCGGAGGGCGTGTGCGAAGCGCACCCATAATGACACATTATGTAAACCTCGGGCAAGTGAATAGCGGAAAAGTGTGCATAAACCGAGGATTTTGGGGAAAAAGTGATACTGGCTTGAACACAAAAAAAACAAGTGAATAAAAAATATTTTATGCCCAGATAACATCCTATATTAGAACCGGCTGACCGGGCATAATGGAAGCAGAACAATAAATGCAGAAACTATGTCCCGAAGAAATCCTTCCCACCTTGATGATAAACCCCAAGAGCAGATCGAAGTCAGCTTTTTGGGCTTCCGATTTAAAAGCAGTAGCCCCACGTCAAAGACCGTTATCATCCTCTCGATCATATTGATCTTTTTGCTGGTACTGGTACATTGGCTACCGAAGATTACCGTGTTGAAACACTTAACAGGCTAATATACTCATGGAGGCGCGCCGGTTCGAATCCTGTTCTGGGCACACCTCTGGCATGGACTATTTTCTTTGAACTGGAAAAGGAAAATCTGTTATCTTGGAGGGTAGAAGCTCTTTGAACAGTCGCGGAAATTTTTAACCAGAGACCCAGGGAAAAAGGTCTCCCGGAGAAAAAGGGGGCTAACTATTATCCATTCGGGCTTACCATGGCGGGGATATCGGATAAAGCCATTAGGAGTAACTACGCTGAAAATAAATACAGATACAACAAGGGATCGGAGCTGCAGAATAAGGAATTTGCTGATGGCTCGGGATTG
>Ga0134126_10007065_pt1 | contig 14097 bp, 12 predicted proteins | sample KB31752_FD_96881 | JGI IMG/M metagenome (GOLD analysis project Ga0134126, IMG submission 96881) | Terrestrial soil microbial communities with excess Nitrogen fertilizer from Kellogg Biological Station, Michigan, USA - KB3-175-2 | ecosystem: Environmental > Terrestrial > Soil > Unclassified ... | reverse complement strand
GTCGGTATTGGTGTGGCTGGAGCGTCTTCCGGTGACGCCGAGCGGCAAGGTGGATCGCGGGGCGCTGCCCGCCGTCGAGGGCGCCTATGCGCGCGACGCGGTCTATCGCGGACCGCGCGACGCCACCGAATTGACGTTGCAGCAGATCTGGCGCGCGCTGCTGCCGGTCGACGATATCGGCATCGACGATAATTTCTTCGAGCTGGGCGGCCATTCGCTGCTCGCCGTCAGCCTGATCAACCGTTGCAACCGCGCATTCGGCGCCGAACTGCCCCTGCGCGTCCTGTTCGAGCGGCCGACCATCGCAGGCCTCGCCGCGTCCCTGCGCGGCCACCGCCAGCCGCAAACCTTCTCGCCGCTGGTCGCGCTGCAGCCCGACGGCTTCAAGCCGCCCCTGTTCTGCATCCATCCGGCCGGCGGCACGGTCTTCACCTATATGCATCTCGCGCGCGCCCTCGCGCCCGACCAGCCGGTCTACGGAATTCAGGCCTCGGGCCTCGAGCCGGGCGAGACCCTCGCCGCCTCGATCGACCGGATGGCGGAGGATTATCTCGCCGCCATCCGCGCGGCGCGGCCGCACGGCCCGTATCATCTCCTCGGCTGGTCGTTCGGCGGCATCGTCGCGCAGGCGATCGCGGTCAAGCTGCGGCGCGCCGGCGAGACCGTGGCGCTGCTGGCGCTGCTCGACAGCGCGGCGCCTCGTCCCGGCCAGGCAATGCCGGACGAACCCGCGCTGATGGCGGCGCTGGCGCAGGTCGTCGCCATGACCGGCGGCGGCGCGGCGCCGAGCGGACCGATCGAGACTCTCGCCGACCTGACGCGCGCGGTGCGCGACAGCGGCCTGTTCCCCGCCGATTTCAGCGAGGCGCAGACCGAGCGCCTCCTTGCGGTTTACGGCATGACGGTGCGGTTGCCGCTGAGCCACCGGCCCGAGCGGTTCGACGGCGCGGCGCTGCTGTTCGCCGCCGGCGAAAATTCAGACCCGGCGGCGGTGGCGGCGAGTTGGGCGCCGTTCGTCGCATCGATCGAGACCGTCACCCTGCCCTGCGGCCATGAGCGGATGACCGCGCCCGACGCGGCGCGGACCATCGCCGACGCGATCAAGGAACTGATCCGCTCGGAAATTCCGGAACCCGACGAAACGCTGATCGCGGCGAAGTAGCCCGCGACGTTCGCGCCGCCTGGCGAAACCGGCGTTAGCGGAACTGGCCGATATCGCAGACCTTGTCGTGGAACTCGCGCAGGGTGCTGCGATGGCCGACGCTGACAATGGTCGGCCGGTGTCCCATCTTGCGCAACAGTCCGTACAGCATCGCCTCGGTCGGCTCGTCGAGCGCCGAGGTCGCCTCGTCCATGATCACGACCGCGGGTTCGATGAGGATGACGCGCGCGAAGGCGAGACGCTGCTGTTCGCCGAGCGAGAGGCGCAGCGCCCAGTTGTCGACGGTGTCGAGCATCCGGGCGAAGCCGCCGAGATTGACCATCTTCAGCACTTGCTCGAGCCGCTCGTCCGTGACGCGCTTGACGTCGTCGCGGTCCTCGCGCGGATAGAGCATCGCCTGACGCAGCGTGCCGAGCGGCAGATACGGCTTCTGCGGCAGGAACATCTCGAGCCCTTCGCCGAGCCCGACATCGCCCTTGCCGAACGGCCACAGCCCCGCCATCGCGCGCAGCGTGGTGCTTTTGCCCGAGCCGGTCGGCCCGACCAGCAGCAGGGCCTGGCCCGGCGCCACCGAGAAATTCACCCCGCGCAACAGCGCGGTGCCGTCGGGCAGGTCGATGTCGAGATTCTGCACCTCGACGCCGCCGCCGCGGCGCAGCGTGATCTGCTGCGGCGCGCGCATCGAGTCCGCGACCTGGCGCATGCGCGCCTCGAAGCCGCTGAGACGTTCGGTGCAGGCCTGCCACGCCGCGATGTCGGGATACGACGTCACGATGAAGGACAGGGCGTTCTGCACCTGGCCGAACGCGCCGAGCACCTGAATCAATCCGCCCAGCTGAATCTGCTTGGCGAAATAGCGCGGCGCCGCGACCAGGATGGGAAACACGATCGCCGCCTGGGTGAAGCTCGCGGTGAACCACGACAGATGTTTCCGTCGCACCATGATGCGCCAGAAATTGTCGACGACATTGGCGAAGCGCGACCGGAAGATCGAATATTCCGGCGCCTCGCCGCCGTAGAAGGCGACGCTCTCGGCATTTTCGCGCAGGCGGATCAGCGAATAGCGGAAATCCGCTTCGAAGCGCTGTTGCGCGAAATTGAGCGGCACCAGCGGACGGCCGACCTTGATGCTGAGCCAGGTGCCGATGCCGGAGTAGAGCAGCGCGGCCCAGACCAGATAGCCCGGAATGTACCAGGTGCCCCAGGCGCCGAGCGGAATCCGCGCCGGCCCCGACAGGTCCCACAGAATAAACAGGAACGAGAACAGCGACACCACCGCGGTCAGGAGGCCGAGCGACAGGCTCATCGCGTAGGTGGTGAACAGGTTGAGGTCTTCCTGGATGCGCTGATCCGGGTTGTCGGCCGACGCGCCGGAAAGCTGGAGGCGGAAATAGGTGCGGTCCGCAAGCCAGGTCGCGATGTAGCGCCGCGTCAGCCAGCGCCGCCACCGGATCTGGAGCATCTGGTTGAGATAGAGCGCGTATACCGTGATGATGATGTTGAACGCCGACAGGATCAGGAAGATCCAGAACTGATAGATGAACTCGTCGTAGTTATAGGTGCCGAGCGCGTTGTATTCGGCGGCGCTCCACTGGTTGATCCGCACATGGACATAGACATTGGCGAGGTTGAGCAGCACCACCGCCGCGAGGAGCGTCCAGGCCGCGACTTTTTCCTCGGACATGAAATACGGCCTGGTGAGCCGCCACGCATCCATGAGATCGCGTCGCCGCGCAGCGCGGCGCGACAATTGAACGGCGGCCGCGGCGTCCCCGCCGCCGCGCAGCGCTTCGGCGCCGGTAATGCGTTCAAACAGCATTGCAGAATTCCTCCCACGCGCACGTTGGCGCCGACGATCCCCTCTTGGCCCCGTGGCGATGACGCCGATCACGGGCCCCGCCGGCACGCGGCAAAAGCCTCGCCCGACAGCACATCATCACTAGCGGATTTCCCCAAAGGCGGCAATTGAACCGTCCGCGATACCGCGTGCATCCGGCCCGACAATCATCCCGTTGCTCACGGGAAAATGCCGGGCCTGCGCATACGCGCGCGCCACGCCGCCGATCCACCCCTTCCGGCGCCGGCAGACGGTCAGTTCGCGAAAAAATTGTAGAGCCGCGCCCGGGCGCCATGTCCTTGCCGGCTGACGCCTTGTCGTCGCGTCGGTTTCCAGGACAAAAAGAGAACGGAAGATTGCTCAGTCCTGCCCGGACACAAAAATCGCACGGACTTCAGGTTTGGTTAACAACCGCTGCAAATAATCCCGGCCGCGAACGTCTTTAGGGATAGCGCAACGCGGGACAAGGGATGCGGCGGGCCATGCAACGTAACAAGTTAGAAACCGCGATCCGGTGTCTTGAAGTCGCGCTTCATCCCAACACCAGCGACGAGGAAATTCTTGCCGCCGTCGCCGGTTTTCGCCGCACCGCCGCGGGCACGCCGCTGGGCGAATTGTGCCTCGGCCTCGCGCAAGGTAATGGCGCGGTGCGCAATCTCGACATGGCGCGTCTCGAAGCCAAATGCGAACGGCTCAACCAGGAAAATTTCGACCTGCGCCTCAAGGTGAAGTTCGAGGAAGAGGGCCGCGCCCTGGCCGCCCGCCGCCTGCGCCGCGCCGAACGGCAGATCGAGGAGATGAGCGACCGGCTCGCCGTGTCGCATGATCGCACCGGCGCGCTGGAACATCAGCTCGAAGAATTGCGCAACGCCTATCGCGACCTGAACAGCCGCGCGATCCGGCCGCGCATGGAACAGCCGCAACAGAAAATGCCGCGCGCCGCCGCGTCGTTCCGCGAGGTGCTGGGCGCGGTCGCGGAACGCGAGACGCTGGGGGCGAACATCGTCAGTTTCCGCCCGGCTTCGCCCGAGCGCGCCCCGGCCGCGCCGCGCGTCATGTCCGGCGCGCGCGCGCCCTGGACGGCGTAGCCGTTTTCCCCGGATAGGGCGTCGCCGCTTTTCTCAAGTAATGAACGGCGCGGGGTCGGCCGGCAGGCCGAGCGCCTGACGCAGCACCGCCCAGTGAATCGTCTCGGCGCCGAGGATGCTCGCCGCCGCCTTGGAAATCTCGCGGCTGTTGAATACCGGGATCGCGGCGACGTAAGCGAGCGCGGCGCCATGTTCGAGATCGGCCGCGAACTTGACGACATCGGTCTGGGTTTTGATCTTGTCGACCGGCACGCCGTACTCGGTGATCTTGCGCATCTTCACCGGCTTGCCGCCGAGCTTGACGATGGTCGAGGACACCAGCTCGGCATGTTTCCGGTGGTCGCCCTGGAATTGCTGGGCGATTTCCGCCACCGGCTTTTGCAGAAGGCCGCTGTCGAGCCCGATCTGATAGGCGGCGATGGCCTGGTGCTCGAGCACCAGCGCGGTATCCAGCAATTCGATGTCGTCGCTGGTGCCGGCCGGCGGCTCGGCGGCGAGGCCGGGCTTGCCCGCCAACAGGCCGATGGCGAAGGCCGACAAAGTCAGCTTGCGCGTCGTACTCAGCAAGGCGCGGCGCGACAATGGCGCCACAATCCGCTCGGTCATGATCTTTCCTCCGTACCCGCGTCCCTGATCGCGGGTTCGCTTACTATACGGCGGCGACCGGCTTTTGTATGCGGGGTCCCTTGAATTATCGCCGCCCCGGCAGCGGCCGGGGGGCGGCCGCGCAGGCGGCATAGGTGAGAAAACTCAAAAACGCGATCCAGAAACTCGGCGGCCAGTCGGTGACATAGGCCATGACGATGCCGAGCCAGGTCTGCCCCACCGCGAACACGACCGAGAGGACAATGCCGGCGCGGAAACCGCCCGCGAGTTGCAGCGCGGCAGCCGCCGGCCCGACCATCAGCGCGAAGATGAGGAGAATGCCGACGATCTGGGTCGCTTCGGCCACCGCCAGCGCGACCACGACCATGAACAGCACCGAGACGAGGCGCAGCGACACGCCGCGCGCCTCGGCCAGTTCGGGATCGATGGTGGCGAACAGCAGCGGCCGCGAGATCGCCGCGAGGCCGAGCAGCGAGACCAGCGCGAGGATCGCAAGATCGCGCACGCCGCCGAGACTGACGCCGAGCACGTTGCCGAACAGCAGCGACGTCGCCTGCGTGGCGTGCGACGTATAAAAATGGAGGAACAGCACGCCGAAGCCGAGCGCCAGCGACAGGATGATGCCGACCGCGACATCGCGGCCGCGCAGCCGATCGCCCATCAGCCCCATCGCCGTTCCCGCCGCCAGCGTAAACAAGACGAGGCCCCACAGCGGCGCGACGCCGACCAGCACCGCGCCGGTCGCGCCCGCGAAGCCGACATGCGACAGCGCGTGGCCCGCGAAAGCGAGATTGCGCAGCACCAGGAAATACCCGACCGACCCCGCCACCACCGCGACGATGGCGCCGGCCAGAAACGCCGCGCGCATGAACTCATACTCAAGCATGGGAATGGCCGGGCCCATGATCGTGGCCGTGATCGTGATGGGCGTGGATGTCCATCTCGCCATGCGACGACACCACGACGATGCGGCCGCCGACACGCAGCACGTCGATCGGCGTGCGATAGAGCCGCGACAGCACCTCGCTGGTCATCACCGCGTCGACCGCGCCGAGCGCCGCGCGGCCGTAAGCGAGATAAAACACCCGATCCATGACGCCGAGCAGCGGGTTCAGCTCGTGCGCGGTGAACAGCACGGTAAGGCCGAGACGCCGGCGCACGTTTTCGACCAGTGACACCACGCCGGCCTGAAACCGCAGATCGAGACTCATCAACGGTTCGTCGAGCAGCAGCAGCTTCGGCTTGCCGAGCAGCGCCTTGGCCAGCAGCAGGCGTTGCGTCTCGCCGCCCGACATGTCTGAGAGCGGCCGCTCGGCGAGATCGGCGCCGTCGACCAGGTCGAGCACCTCGGCGATGTTGCGCCGGTCGGCGGCGCTCAGGTATGGCACGCCCCAGCGCTCGCCGCGCACCGCGCTGCCGATGAAGTCGCGGCCGCGCATCGCGAAATCGGACAGCGAACTTCGCTTCTGCGGCAGATAGCCGATCGCCGACGCCGCGCGGCCGGGCGGCGCGCCGAACACGCGCAGCGTGCCCGAGGCCGGCGGGATCAGCCCGAGCAGCGCGTGAAGCAGCGTGGTCTTGCCCGAGCCATTGGGGCCGAGAATGCCGATGAACTCGCCGGGCGCGATCTCGGCGTCGACATCGGTCAGGACCGGCCGGTCGCCGCGCATCAGCGTGACGCCGCGCAGGCTGATGGCGGCGTCACTCATGGCGTGCGCGCGCCCAGCGCCGCGTCGAGGGCAGCGAGCTGGCGCAGCATCCAATGAGGATAGGTCTCGCCCGCCGGCTCGGTCTCACTGACGCCGACGACGGGGATATGGTTTGCCGCGGCCAGCGCCTGCATGCGTCCGGGCAGCGCGCCCGACGCCTGGTTGTTGTAAAGCAGCGCGCGGACACGGCGCCCGCGCAGATCGTTCTCGAAGGCGGCGATTTCGCCCGCGCCCGGCTCCGTGTCGTTCATCACCGCAAGCTGGAACCGCGCGTTGCGCATGACGAGGCCGAGCGCATCCGCCATGTAGCCGAATACCGGCTCGGTCGCGGTGACGGCGACGCCACGATAAGCCTCGCGCATCGCCGCGATCTTGTCGCCGAGCGGCACGAGCGTGGCGAGAAAGGCGTCGCGGCCGCGATCATAGTCGGCGCGGTGCGCGGGATCGATCTCGCCGAGGCGCGACGCCAGCGCGCGCGCGAACGCCGGCATCGCCGCGGGGTCGTACCAGAGATGCGGATTGTCGCCGGGCTTGCGATGAAGCAGCGCCGCGATCTCGATGACGACGCGGGTCGAGCTGGGCGATCCTGCCAGCAGCTTCACCATCCACGGGTCATAATCGGCGCCGTTATAGACGACGAGGCGCGACGCCGCGATGCGCCGCGCCGTCGACGCGCCGGCCTCAAAGGAATGCGGGTCCTGATCGGGATTGGCGAGGATGCTCGTGACCGCGACCGACTTGCCGCCGATCCTCGCCGCGACGTCGCCATAGAAATTTTCGGCGGCGACGATCGCGACCGGCTCGGCCTGCGCGGCGGCGGCGGTGGCGAGGCCGAGAATGGCCGCGGCGAAAACGAACACGCGCATGAATCGCCTTCGAAATGTACGTTATATTATAACATTACAGGATGCAGGCCGCGCGTCAAGCGGCCGGCGGCTGGAGCCGGGTCACGCCGCCGTTGGCGGATCGGACATAATTCTAGGCCAGCGCCTGCCGGCGCACCACCGAGGTAAGCGGCACCACCGCGATGCCCCGCGACGCCGCTTTCGGCAGCCACTGCGCCAGCACATCGATGGTCGCGGGATGCGGATGGCCGATGGCGATGGCCGTGCCGTGCTTGCGCGCCACCTGCTCGAGGAGCGCGATCTGCCGCGTCACGCCCGCGACCGTGGCCTCGTCGTCGAGGAACACGTTGCGCTCGGCGAACGGAACATGAAGCGGCTGCGCCGTCGCGGCGCCGACCGTGCGGCCGATGGTGACGGAATCGAGGAACAGAAGGCCGCGCGCTTTCACTTCCTCCATCACCACCGCCATGCCGGCGCGATCCTGGGTGAAGCGGCTGCCCATGTGGTTGTTGATGCCGACATAGCCATCGAGCCGCGCCAGCCCCCAGCGCAGCCGGTCGAGAATTCCGGCGTCGTCGAGGCCGACCGTCAGCGCGTGCGGGCCGGGATCGATCTTGCCGTTGATCGGCTGCATCGGGACATGAACGAGAATTTCATGGCCGCCGGCGCGCGCCATCGCGGTCCAGTTCTCGAGGCCCGACGCGTAGGTCATGAGCGCCGTCGTCACCGCGCCGTTGAGCGCCATGACGCGCCGGCTCTGTTCGACGGCGAGGCCGAGATCGTCGATGACGATGGCAACCGTCGGCGTGCTGCCGGTGTCGATATAGGGCCGCGCGTTGCGCAGCCACGCGGCCGTACCGGACGGCGGCGACGTCACCGGCTTCGGCGGTGCTTCCGGCGGCGCCGGCGCGGGCATGGGCGGCGCGACGGCGGCGGGTTCGGTCCGCGCGACCGGCGCAGGCGGCGTCACGGGAGCCGGCGGCGTCGCGGACGCGGCGGCGACAGGCGGCGCGGATATATCGGGCGCTTCTTCGGCGGCGGCGGGAAGCGGCTGTTCGATCTGCGCCGCCGCGAGATGGACGCCGCCCGGGAGCGGCTCCTCTTCCATCGGCAGGACCGGGCCGGCCATCGGGATGCCCGGCGGGAGCGGCGGCGCCGAGGCGGGCGACAGAAGCTCGAACGCCTGGCGCGCCGCGAGGCCGCTGACGAAACCGCCAGCCGCCACGAGCATCAGGCGCCGGGACACGAAGCCGCCCTTTGGCAATTTCATATTGCTCTACCGAACAATAGGTTACAGGGCGACGTTAATGAACGATTGCGGGGGAAGATGCAAGCGCGGATCGCCATCCGCCACGGATTTTCCCGGAAAATCAGCCGCCCGCGGCGGCTTTGCCGGAAGCGAGATAGGCGCCGTGAAGGATTTCAGGGTTTTCGCGCAAATCCTTGGCGCTGCCGGAGAACGCCATGTCGCCACGCTCCATAACGTAAACGCGGTTCGCGAGGCTGAGCGCGAGCGTGGTGAACTGTTCGATCAGGAGGATGCCGACGCCGCGCGCGGAGATGGTCTTGATGGTTTCGCCAAGACGCGCCACCACCGCCGGCGCGAGGCCGAACGACAGCTCGTCAATCAACAGGAATTTCGGACGGCAGATCAGCGCCTGCGCCACCACCACCATCTGCTTCTGGCCGCCGGAGAGATTCTGCGACGCCATCTGCGCGCGCTGTTTCAGCTCGGGGAACACCTCGAACGCGGCCTCGACTTCGCGATCGGCCTCGCGGCGCGAATGCATCAGCGCCGCCGCGCGCAGATTATCGATCACCGAGATGTTGTTCAGGACGGGATGGCCTTCGAGCACGATGGCGATGCCCATGCGCCGCACGGAATCCGGCGTGTTGCCGAGCACCGCCTTGCCGTCGATCGTGACCGAGCCGGATTTCGCCGGCAGCGTTCCGGCCATCGTCATCACCAGCGACGACTTGCCGGCGCCGTTGGCGCCGAGCAGCGCCGTCAGTTCCCCGGCATGCAGATCGAGCGAGATGCCGTGCAGCACTTCGCGGCCGCCGCGCTGCACCACGAGGTCCTTCACTATCAGCGAGGATTTGCCGTCAGCCTCGGTCATGACTACGCCGTTCCCAGGTAAGCGCGGCGCACCACCGGATCGTCGAGCACCGCGCGGGTCGGGCCGAACGCCAGCAGCTTGCCGAAATCCAGCACCATCGTTTCGATACATACCGACGCGATCAGGTCGGCGTCGTGATCGATGAGAATGAGTTGAGCGCCGAATGTGTCGGGAATCCGCAGCAGCAGCGCGCGCAGCCCCTCGGTTTCGGTCTCGTTGAGACCCGCGCCCGGCTCGTCGAGCAGGATCGCCTTCGGCTTGCCGATCAGCGTCTTGCCGATCTCGATCATGCGGCGCTCATAAAGATTGAGCAGCCTGCCCGGCACGTTGGCGCGGCCGGTCAGGCCGACAAAATCCATCGCGCGGTCGATTTCCTCGCGCGCGGCGTGGCGCGAGCCGGAAATGTGATCGGCGATCGCCTGAATGTTGTCGCGCGCCGACAACTCGCCGACCACCTGTTCCTGCTGGAAGGTGCGGCGCAGGCCGATCGAGACGCGGCCCACCGGCGACAGGCTGCGCAGCGGGACGCCGTCGAGCGACACGCTGCCTTTGACCGGGCTGACGAAACCGGAAAGGACGTTGAGCAGCGTCGTCTTGCCCGCGCCGTTGGGGCCGATCAGGCCGCAGATCGGCGCGTTGAACTCGCCGTCCAGCCCGTCGAGCGGCCGCACGCCGCCGAACTGCACGGTCAGGGATTCGATCTTGATCATGAACCGCGCCGCAGGATGTATTTCGTGTAGAGCCGCTCAACAAGCGTGGTGAGGTGTCCACCGATGCCGACGGGGTCGCGCAACCCGAGCAGCAGCGCCGCGCCGAAGATCAGAAAGCCGACATAGGTATTGACGTTGAAGTCGATCAGTAGCGCCGGAATGAACCGGGTCAGGATGCCGCCGAGGAACGAGCCGAGCCAGAACTCGGTGCCGCCGAGTAGCGTGCCGATGAAAATCACGATCGAATCCGTCGGCGCGAAGGCGCTGGCGTCGAGCTGGCCGAACAGGCCGGCGAGCAGCGCGCCGCCGACGCCGGCGAGGAAGCCGGACAGCGCGAACGCCCACGCCTTGTAGAAGACGACGCGGACGCCGCTCGCCATCGCCATCTGTTCGTTCTTGCTGATCAGCGCCCAGGCACGGCCGGGCTTGCTGCGGCGGTGAACCTCGACGAGGAGGATCGCCAACAGCGTGACGAACGCGACGAACAGGAAATAGGCGGTGTCACCCGCCGCGTAGATCGGCCGCGCCATCATGATGCGGTCGTCGGCGCCTGGCACCTGGCCGAGGAAACCGGGTCCGCCGACCGGGAAGCTCATGATGGTGATGAGGGTCTGGAACGCGCCCGCGAGCATCAGCGTCACCAGCGCGAGATAAAGGCCGCGCATGCGCAGCGCCGGCAGACCCCAGATCATGCCGATCACCGATGCGCCGACGCCGCCGGCGAGAATGGTGACGAAGAACGGCGGATGGAACCAGTGATAGACGCGCAGCGCGACCCAGCCGCCACAACCCAGCAACGCCCATTGGCACAGCGAAACGAGGCCGAGCTGGCCATAGAGCAGCGCGCAGCCCATGAGGGTCAGCGCCATGCAATAGGCTTGCGTGAAATTGGACAGCCAGTAGCCGCCCGAGGTCAACGCGATCCCGCCCGAAATCACCACCACTACCGCGATCAGCGCGACATAGCGCGTCGTCGGCGTCACGCCGGCCGTGACGGTATCGAGCGGCCGCGCCGGCTGGGTTTCCTCGATGTGGGTCATTCGCGGCTCCCGACGCCTTGCCCGGCGCCGACCACCATGATGAACAGAAGCGCGACGATATACGGCCCCGCGCTTCGGATCAGCATGATGTCCGGGAATCCGGTGAGCACCGCCTCGACTTCGCCGCAGATCATGCCGCCGATGAACGCGCCCCATAGCGACGAAAGGCGCGCCAGGATCGCCGATGCGATGGCGGGAATGACGAGGAAGGTGAGGACGCCCGGATCGAGCCGGTTGATGTTCGCCAACAAAATCCCGGCGATGCCGGCGAAGGCGCCGTTGACCAGCCAGGCGAATGAATCGGTCGCGTTGACGCGCACGCCGATCACGGAACTGATATTGCGGTCGCTCGCCAGCGCGCGCATGGCAAGGCCGATGCGGGTGCGGCTCAGCAGGAGGCCGATCCCGCCCGCCATCAAGAGCGCGATCCCGAGCGCGATCAGCCGCGTCACGGAAACGCGCACGCCGAACAGCAGGACATAGTCGAGATCGGTCGGCAGGACGAGACGGCGCGCGCGGCCGACGCCCCAGTACAAAGCCATCGCGCCGAGCAGGAACAGCGCCAGCCCGAGCGTCGCGACGGCGCGAACGACGCGATCGCGATGCGCCATGCGCGGCGCGAAGATGCGTCCATATCCATAGGAGATGATGGTCGAAACCGCGATGCCGACGATCCAGCCGATCACCTGCGGCACGTCGTTTCGCGACAGTTCGAAAGCGAAGAACGCGGCGAGCCCGCCGAAGGCGCCGAACGCGAAATTCAGCGTTCCCGAGGCCCGGTATAAAACCACCAATCCGACACTGGACAGGGCGTAAACGGCACCGACACCGATCCCTGAAGCCACGAAAGGTAGAAGATTCATGCCGCCGACGCCTTACCCCCCTAACAAACGGGCCGGGCCGTCAGCATGACGGCCCGGCCGCTTGTATCCCCTTAGTACTTGATGATCGCCCGGTCTTCGACCTTGATGCCGAGCTTCTTTTCGAGAACGCGGATGGATTCGATCGACGGGTCGTCGGAGTCGTGACAGCCCTCGAGGTTCTTCCATTTGCCGTCCTGGACCGTCACCGTACGCGTCACGTGATTGGCGTTATGCTCCGTGGCGCCCGGGCCGCCCCAGTACCAGGGCTGGCACAGAATGTCGGTGTGGTATGGGGTCATGTTCTGGACCGCGGCTGTCACGGTGCTGCGGTTGATCTTCGCCGGATCCTTGATGGTCAGCATGGCCCGGACGACGATGCGCGCCGCGATGTAACCCGCCTGGGAGAAGCTGTCCTTGAGGACCTTCGGCCCGTACGCGTCCATCACCGCGTGCCAGTTCATATTGTCCTTGGCCTTGCTGTCCATCGGCGCAAGCTCGGAGTTCACCCACAGGCGATTGTTCCAGTACTTGCTGTCGATGGCGCCGGGCAGACGCACCGTGTAGTACGAGGTCGGAACGGTGAAGTTCATCTTCGCCGCCAGGTCCTGGCCCTGCGCCGCGTTGAGGATCTGCGCGCCGATATCGTCGGTGCCGAACACCATCAGCGAGTCAGCCCCGGTCGCCGCGTATTGCAGCACCAGCGACTGGACGTCGACCGACGACGGATCGGAGTAGATGCTCACGACGTTGACGCCGAAATGCTTGCCCCAGTTCTCGATGCCGCCGCAGATGTAATCCGCACCCGGAACCTTGAAGATCCAGCACACCAGCTTCTTGGCGTGCAGCTTGCGACGGGCATAGTCGGCGCCACCGATGCCGCTTTGCAGCGGACCGGCATTGATTTCCGCGATGTTCTTCGACTTGTAGCACTGCGACGGAATGCCGAGGCCGACCTCGAGGATGTTCTGTTTGATGTAGTAATCGGCGTTGGCGATGCACTCGATGAAGCTGGTGCTGCCGACCATGATGTAGACGCCCTCGTCGCCGACGAGCTTCTTCGCGGCCTGAGCGGCCACGTCGAGCTTCGACTGGTCGTCTTCGTCATGATAGGTGATCGGACGGCCGTGGATGCCGCCGTTCGCGTTGACGCAATCAAAATACGCTTTCGCGGCTTCGTCGGCTTCCTTGAAGCTGCCGATGCCGCTCATCGACGTCACGGCGCCGACCGGGATCGGCTGGCCGGTCGCCGCCTTACCCGTGTTCAGACCGCAATCCGGCTTTCCCGCCGCCATGGCCGAGCCGCTGCCAACCAGCAGCGCAGCCGCGAACAAGCCAGCCGCTACGCAAAAGATGCGCTTCATATTTACTCCCTCCCTTGGCCCTCGGGGGACCACCCCTGCCATGCGACCGGAGGGCCGCACAGCAATATGATTTGGCGTCACCCTGCGGGAATATTTTTCCGCCGTCAAGTGATCGAACCGCGACAAGCGCGCGTCCGGTTCATCCTTTTTCCCGCTTTGCGCCATGCGAAATTCGGCGCCCGAAATTTCGGCTCACAGCCCGAACATGCCGAGTTCGAGACCGAAATGAGCGCGCGCCAGCGGCGCGGCAAAATTCAGGTACTGGGCGGAGATGTGGCTCTTATACATGGCGACGTCGCGGTAATAGCGCTCGATCTTCTGGCCCTTCTTGGTCGCCGCCGAACTCGACAGCGCGTGGATCGCGTCCATCGCCTCCGCGGCGAGCCGGCCGGCGTGCTGGATCATCGACCACAGGCCGATATTGTCCTCGAGCGTGATCGGGGTGCCGTCCTTGGCCCAGCGCCGGCAATACCACATGTATTTGTGGCCCGCCGACATCAGGATGCCTTCGGATGCGTCGGTCAGCCCCGCCGCCTGGCCGAAGGCGCGCTGAAAATCGACGAACTGATAGCGCGGGACGATCGGCGGCATCAGCGTGTTGCGGGTCTTGATGATGCTTTCGAACTCGTCGAGTGCCGCCTGCGCCGCGCCCAGCGCCGGCGTCACCAGCGACATATGGTAGGGCCCCATCACCCGGCCGAGATACATCGGGTTGCCATGAAGCCGCGTCCCGGGCGTGCCATCCTTCATGGTCTC
>Ga0134126_10007063_pt1 | contig 14101 bp, 6 predicted proteins | sample KB31752_FD_96881 | JGI IMG/M metagenome (GOLD analysis project Ga0134126, IMG submission 96881) | Terrestrial soil microbial communities with excess Nitrogen fertilizer from Kellogg Biological Station, Michigan, USA - KB3-175-2 | ecosystem: Environmental > Terrestrial > Soil > Unclassified ... | reverse complement strand
TGCAGAAGCGGGCGAAGATCTGGCCGAGGAGATCGTCCGCGGTGAATTCGCCGGTGATCGACGCGAGCGCATCCTGCGCGCCGCGCAGCTCCTCGGCGAGAAGCTCGATCGCGGGCCTCGCGGCCGCCGCGAGCCGGAACGCCTCGTCGACGTGCGAAGCCGCCTCGTCGAGCGCGGCAAGATGCCGTGCACGAGCGAGGAAGACGTCCTCGGTCGTCTCCCCCACGCCGGCGATCTGTCGCAACTCGGCTTCGAGCAGCGGCACGCCGGCTCCGGTGAGTGCGCACAGCCAGATCACGGCGGTGCCGTCGGGCTCGCGCGTTGCGCGAGGCGCGACTCCGGCGAGGTCGCACTTGTTGCGCACGCGGATGCGCGGAAGGGTCGCCGGCAGCTCTGCCTCACTTCGATCGCTCGCACTCGCGGCGCCCGCGCCGATGGACTTCGCACCGTGCACGTCGACCTCGCGCGCGTCCGAGAGCACGACCGCAACGTCGGCGCGCGCGATGGCGATGCGCGCGCGCTCGATGCCAAGCGCCTCGACGGTGTCGGTGGTCTCGCGCAGCCCGGCCGTGTCGACGACGGTGAGCGGCAGACCCGCGATCTCGAGCGGCCGCTCGATCGCGTCGCGCGTGGTTCCGGGGATCGGCGTGACGATCGCCGCTTCCTCGCCGACGAGACGGTTGAGAAGGCTCGACTTGCCGACGTTCGGCGGCCCGACGAGCACGACGGTGAGGCCGCTGCGAAGTGCGGCGCCGCGCCTCGCGCGTGAGGTGATCGAAGTGAGCCTGTCCCGCAGTGCGTCGAGTTTCGCAACGACCTCGCCCCGGCGCAGGAACTCGACGTCCTCGTCGGGAAAGTCGAGCGTCGCCTCGACGAATGCGCGGAGCTCGACGAGCCCGTCGCGCAGCGCGTGCACCTCATGCGAGAACTCGCCGGCCAGGCTGCGCGCAGCGGCGCGAACCGCGGTCGCCGTCGAGGCCTCGATGAGGTCGGCGACGCTCTCCGCCTGGGCGAGATCGAGCTTGCCGTTTAGAAACGCGCGCTTCGTGAACTCGCCGGGTTCGGCGATCGTTGCGCCGAGCTCGAGGCAGCGCGCGAGCACGAGCCGCATCACCGCCGGCCCGCCGTGACCCTGCCACTCGACGACATCTTCGCCGGTGTACGAGTGCGGCGCCGGGAAATGGATGGCGATGCCGTCGTCGACGACCGCGCCTGCGGCGTCGCGAAAGCGCAGATGCGTTGCGACGCGCGGCTCGAGCACGCGCCCGGCAATCGCCTCGATGAGTCCGCGAAGATCGGCGCCCGAGACGCGGACGATGCCGATACCGCCGCGCCCGGGAGGAGTCGCGATCGCGGCGATGGTCGGCCGGGTGGGCACTAACGCAGGGGCACTACCGCCGCTTCGCTGCCGTCCGTTCGGCTTCGCGCGTCAGCATCCGGTTGACGTGCCATTGCTGCAGGATCTGCAGCGAGTTGTTGACGAGCCAGTACAGCACCAGCCCGGAAGGAAAGAACAGGAACATGATCGAGAACGCGACCGGCATGATCTGCATGATCTTCGCCTGCATCGGATCGGTGACCGGCGTCGGCGACAGCTTCACCTGCAGGTACGCGGTGATCGCGTAAATCACCGGCAGAATGAACAGCGGATCGGGAGCCGCGAGGTCGTGGATCCAGCCGATCCACGGCGCGTGCCGCAGCTCGACCGCCGACAGCAGCACCCAGTAGAGCGCGATGAACACCGGGATCTGCACGACGATCGGCAGGCAGCCGCCGAGCGGATTGATCTTCTCCTGCTTGTAGAGCTCCATCATCTTCATCTGGAGCTTCTGCTTGTCGTCCGCGTACTGCTCTTGCAGCGCCTTCATCTTCGGCGTGATCAGTCGCATCTTCGCCATCGAGCGCGCCGAGGTCGCGTTGAGCGGATAGAACGCGCCCTTGATCAGGATCGTCATCACGATGATGGCGAAGCCCCAGTTGCCGATCAGCCGGTGCAGGAACTTGAGCAGCAGGAACAGCGGCTCGGCGATGATCGTGAACATCCCGTAGTCGACGACGAGATTGAGCCCTGGCGCGAGCTTGCCGAGCACCTCCTGGTCCTGCGGACCTGCGTAGAGACGCGCATCGATCGTTCCCGTCGTGCCCGGCGCGATCGCGCCTTCCGAGAAGCGCACGCCGGCCGTGTAGAGCCCGCTGTCCAGCTTCGTCGTGTAGAAGCGCCGTTCGACCTTGCCCTGCTCGGGAGGCAGCCACGCGACGACGAAGTAGTGCTCGACCATGCCGATCCAGCCGTTGTCGTCTTCCGACGTGTACGGCAGCTTGCGCGACGGATCGGCGGTGTGCTTGTCGATGTCCTCGAAGGAGATCTTCTTGTACTTGTCGGCGCTGTCGTAGACGACCGGCCCGACGAACGACGACGGCGCGAAGCGGCTCTGCGCGCCGACCGACTTCGTGTCGCGCAGGAACTGGAAGTACGCCTCGGGCGTGATCGGATTCGTCCCTGCGTTGGTGACGTGAAACGCGACGTCGATCACGTAGCTGCCACGATGGAAGGTCAGTGTCTGCTCGACCTTGTCGCCGTTCTTAGCCGTTGCTTCGAGCACGAGATCGAAGTGGTCGGCGCCGTCGGGCAGTGACCGCGGGCCCGGCACCGCCTCGTAAGGCGTCAGGTGGTTCGGAAAGCCGGCGCCGACGAGCCCCGCCTGCGCGACGAACGTCCGCTCGGCACTCTTCTGCAGCACGAGGTAGGGCTTCGACATGTCGTCGGCAGCACGATGCTTCGCGAGCGCGTCCTGGCGGATCACGCCGCCCAGCGTGTCGACGTAAACGGTGTAGAGGTCGGTGCGGATGGCGATGATCTTGCCGATCGCGGCCGCGGTGGTCGCGGCGCCGGGGACCGCCGCTCCCGCCGCCTCGTGCGGGACCGCCTCGGACCCGGCACCCGCTTCAGGCGTCTTCGCAGTCGCCGCAGGGGGAGCGCCGGCGGCCGGTGTGCCGGACGATGTGTTCGCGGCCGGGGCGCTCACGTGCGCCGGTGCGACCGCAGGTGGGTTGCGCTCGTGCTCCCACGCCTGCCACAGCATCAGCGCGGAGAACGAGAAGACGAGCCAGAGAATCAGCCGCTGGATATCCATGTTCACGGGACCGGATCGAAACCGCCGGGATGCCACGGATGGCAGCGGCCGACTCGCTTCACCGCGAGCCAGCTTCCGCGCAGCGCCCCGTATCGCTCGATCGCCTCGCTCGCGTACTGCGAGCAGCTTGGGTAGAAGCGGCAGTTCGCGCCGACCACCGGACTGATTACCAGGCGATAGCCACGGAGTGCGACCAGCAGCACCGACTTCATCGCGTCGCGCCGGCGAGCCGGCCGATCAGGAGCGTCGCTTCGTCGACCGCGGCCGCGATGTCGCGGCGCAGAACAGTCCGCCGCACGCGCACGATTACGTCCCAGTCCGCGAGTGCCGGCCGCGCCACGCGCACGCGCTCGCGAAGGCGCCGACGAAGCCGGTTGCGGTCGACCGCGAGACGCATCGACTTTCGCCCGATCACATAGCCGACCCGGCCGGGCGCCTCGCTTGCGCGGACGGCGATCAATTGCAGGAAGCGCCCGTCGAAGCGACGACCGGAAGCAAAGACAGTCTCGAACGCACCGGCGCCGCGCAGGCGATAGCGCGATTCGCGGATGCGTGGTGAGTCTGCAACGCGCGTCAGACGGAGAGGCGTGCGCGGCCCTTCGCGCGTCGGGCGGCGAGGACCTTGCGGCCGCCGACCGTCTTCATGCGTGCGCGAAAGCCGTGCGTACGCGCGCGGCGGAGCTTTGAGGGCTGATAGGTTCGTTTCATGTTCGATGCCGGTGACCGGTGGCGCGTGCGCCGCGCGGCTGGCAAGTCGGACAGCGCTCGCCGGATTGCGGCCGAAAAGCCTTGGATTAGAACGTGTTGCAGTGCGACTGTCAATCTTCGACTTCGACATCTTCGACGTCGGCGCGCGCGTCGTGCGGGACTCGGGGGGCGACGTACAGCGACCGCCGGCGACGACTCTCGTCCGGGTTTCCCTGATGTCCTTGCGGCGCGAGTGGTCACTTTCGCGCCGCTTCGCGCCTGCTCGCGACCCGCGCGCACACACCGGAACGCCTGTGGATAACCGCGGTCGCGGCGGCTACAATGCCCGCCCCGGCCCAGTTTTGCACGTTGCCCAACCCGCCGGTTCAACGTTCCCGATTCCTTCGACCAGCCCGTTCCCCGTGCATTCCGTCGTTCCTCCCAGCGCCTGGACGGCCTGCCTCGCCGCCTTCGAGCGCGAGCTGTCGCCGCAGCAATTTTCCACCTGGATCAAGCCTTTGCAGTGCGTCACCCGGTCGGGATCGCTGCGCCTGACCGCACCGAACCGCTTCGTTCTGCAGTGGGTGCGCGAGCGCTTCGGTGGCCGTATCGAGACGCTCGCGCGCGAAAGCGCCGGGAGCGCGGTCAGTGTGGAATACGCAGTCGCCGGGCCGGCGCCGGCGGGCGAGATCGCGCCGCCACCGCTGGCCGCGGCGGCGGTTCGCAGGGTTCCGGACGACCACGCGGTCGCTCCGGCGCCGGCGCCGCAGATCAAGGTCCAGGCGCCGCCAGGCGCCGCGACAGCCGCTGCCGGCGCCGCCGCACCGGCGACGTTTCGCCGGCCCGAGCCTGGCGGCCTCAACCCGGCCTTCACCTTCGAGTCGTTCGTCACCGGCAAGGCGAACCAGCTCGCTCGCGCGGCCGGGATGCAGGTCGCCGAGCATCCGACGTCGTACAACCCGCTCTTCGTCTACGGCGGCGTCGGGCTGGGAAAGACCCACCTCATCCAGGCGATCGGGCAGCGAATCCTCGCGGAGAATCCCGCGGCGAAGATCCGCTACATCCACGCCGAGACCTACGTCTCCGACGTCGTGCGCGCCTACCAGCACAGGGCGTTCGACGATTTCAAGCGGCATTACCGATCGCTCGACCTGCTGCTCATCGACGACATCCAGTTCTTCGGCAACAAGAGCCGCACGCAGGAGGAATTCTTCTACCTGTTCAATACGCTGATCGAGGCGCACCGGCAGGTGGTCATCACCTGCGACACCTTCCCGAAGGAGATCGAGGGCATCGAGGAGCGCCTGATCTCGCGCTTCGGCTGGGGCCTCACCGTGGCACTCGAGCCACCGGAGCTCGAAATGCGTGTCGCGATCCTGCTGTCGAAGGCAGCTTCGGTCGGCGTGCGCCTCGACGAGCCGGTCGCCTTCTTCGTCGCGAAGCACATCCGCAGCAACGTGCGCGAGCTCGAAGGCGCGCTTAAGCGCATCCTCGCCTACGCGAACTTCCACGGCCAGGAGATCACCCTGCCGACGGTCAAGGAAGCGCTGCGGGATCTGCTCGCCGTGCACAATCGGCAGGTGTCGATCGAGAACATCCAGAAGACCGTGGCCGAGTACTACAAGCTGCGCGTCTCGGACATGCATTCGAAGAAGCGCTCGCGTGCGATCGCACGGCCGCGCCAGGTGGCGATGGCACTCGCGAAGGAGCTCACCCAGCTCTCGCTTCCCGAGATCGGCAGCAATTTCGGCGGGCGCGACCACACGACCGTCCTGCATGCATGCCGGCAGATCGCGAAGCTGCGCGAATCGTTTCCCGACCTCAACCACGACATGAACGTGCTGCTGCAGGTGCTCAGAAGCTGAGCTGAAAGGGTATTTTCGCGGTATAATTCGTGGACTGTGCGGCCGCGCCAGGAATCCAGAAAGAAGTCCCCAAACGATGCACCGCGGACACCGCGCTTATACGCAGGATACGGTCGCAGCAAGTCCCTGAGTCGGTTGCGCAAATCGAGGTTTTCCGCGATCTGCGCGGTCCTCTATTAACGTTCTTGGTATTTAAATCATGCAGCTAAAACAAATCGCTCGCGATGCGTTGCTGGGTCCGCTGCAGGCCGTTTCGGGAATCGTCGAACGGCGCCAGACGCTGCCGATCCTCGCCAACGTGCTGCTCGAACGCAGGGACGGCAAGCTGCACGTTACGGCGACCGATCTCGAGATGCAGATCACTGCCGTGTCGGAGATCGCGGGCAAGGACGGCGAGGCGACCACCGTCGGCGCGCGCAAGCTGCACGACCTCCTGCGCGCACTTCCCGACGACGCACAGCTCTCGGTCGACGCCTCGGGGAGCCGAATGACGGTTCGGGCCGGCCGCTCGCGCTTCAACCTGCAGACGCTCGCGGCCGCGGACTATCCGCGCATCAGCGTCGGGACCGAGAAGATCCAGTCGCTGTCGCTGTCGCAGCACGATTTCCGATCGCTGATTCGCCTCGCCGAATTCGCGATGGCGCAGCAGGACATCCGCTACTACCTGAACGGCATGCTGCTCGTCATCGACGCCGGCTTGCTGCAGGCGGTCGCCACCGACGGGCACAGGCTGTCGTGGTCGTCGCTCGCGGTCGACGGCAGCTTCACGCGGCAGGAGGTGATCGTTCCGCGCAAGACGGTGCTCGAGCTCTCGAAGCTTCTCGCCGACACCGACGAGCCAGTCACGATCGACATCCTCGCGAATCAGATCCGCTTCCGCTTCGGCAACGTCGAGCTGGTGTCGAAGGTCGTCGACGGCAAGTTTCCCGACTACAACCGCGTGATTCCCACCGGGCATACGCGCGTCGTCGAGGTAGAGCGTACGACGCTCCTCTCGGCCCTGCAGCGCGCGGCGATCCTCTCCAACGAGAAGTTCCGCGGCGTACGCGTCGTGCTCGGCGACGGCGCACTGCGCATCGTCTGCGCGAACAGCGAGCAGGAAGAGGCCGAGGAGGAGCTCCCGGTCGACTATCACGGCGAATCGCTCGACATCGGGTTCAACATCACCTATCTGCTCGACGCGCTGTCGAACCTTGCGAGCGAGCGCGTCGCGATCGCATTCGGCGACGCCAACTCGAGCGCGCTCATTACCATGCCCGGCCGCGACGATTACAAGTACGTCGTGATGCCGATGCGCATCTAGATCCTCCATGACCCCAGCCCAGCCCCGGCCGCAGTCGCGCGGCGACACCTACGACTCGTCGAGCATCAAGGTCCTGAAGGGCCTCGACGCGGTGCGCAAGCGGCCCGGCATGTACATCGGAGACACGTCCGACGGCACGGGGCTGCATCACATGGTGTTCGAGGTCCTCGACAACGCGATCGACGAGGCGCTCGCCGGCTACTGCGACGACATCAAGGTGGTGATCCACGCCGACAACTCGATTTCGGTACTCGACAACGGCCGCGGCATCCCCACCGACATCAAGGACGACGACGACGAGCGCCGGTCGGCGGCCGAGATCGTGATGACCGAGCTGCACGCGGGGGGCAAGTTCGACCAGAACAGCTACAAGGTGTCCGGCGGCCTGCACGGCGTCGGCGTGTCCGTCGTCAACGCACTCTCCGACTGGCTGAAGCTTCGCATCTGGCGCAACGGCCGCATCCACCAGATGGAGTTTCGCCAGGGCGTGCCGGTGGCGCCGCTCGCCGTGACTGGAACGACTGATCGCCGCGGTACCGAAGTGCACTTCATGGCCTCGCCGGGAACGTTCGACCGCATCGAGTACCACTACGAGATCCTTGCACGCAGGATCCGCGAGCTCTCGTTCCTCAACAACGGCGTGAAGATCGAGCTCGTCGACCAGCGCGACGGCAAGAGCGAGAACTTCGCGTACTCCGGAGGCATCCGCGGCTTCGTCGAGTTCATGAACCGCAGCAAGACGGTGCTGCACCCGAAGATCTTCCACGCGATCGGCGAAAAGGACGGCGTCATCGTCGAGGTCGCGATGCAGTGGAACGATTCCTACGCCGAGAACGTGCAGTGCTTCACCAACAACATCCCGCAGCGCGACGGCGGAACCCACCTGACCGGCCTGCGGCAGGCGATGACCCGGACGCTCAACAGCTACATCGAGAAGGAAGAGATCGCGAAGAAGGCGAAGGTCGAGACCACCGGCGACGACATGCGCGAGGGTCTGACCTGCGTGCTGTCGATCAAAGTGCCCGAACCCAAGTTCAGCTCGCAGACGAAGGACAAGCTCGTGTCTTCCGAGGTGCAGCCGATCGTGCAGGAGGTGGTGAGCGCCAAGCTCGCCGAGTTCCTGCTCGAGCAGCCCGCCGACGCGAAGATCATCTGCACGAAGATCGTCGAGGCGGCGCGCGCGCGCGAGGCGGCGCGCAAGGCGAGGGAGCTCACGCGCCGAAAGGGCGTGCTCGACGGCATGGGCCTTCCGGGCAAGCTCGCCGACTGCCAGGAGCGCGATCCCGCGCTGTGCGAGATCTACCTCGTCGAGGGGGATTCGGCCGGTGGCTCGGCGAAACAGGGGCGCGACCGCAAATTCCAGGCGATCCTGCCGCTGCGCGGCAAAATCCTCAACGTCGAGCGCGCGCGCTTCGACAAGCTGGTCTCCTCGCAGGAGATCGTCACGTTGATCACTGCGCTCGGCACCGGCTTCGGCAAGGACGAGTTCAACGCCGACAAGCTGCGCTACCACCGCATCATCATCATGACCGACGCGGACGTCGACGGCTCGCACATCCGCACGCTGCTTCTAACCTTCTTCTACCGCCAGATGTCCGAGCTCGTCGAGCGCGGCCACATCTACATCGCGCAGCCGCCGCTCTACAAGGTGAAGCAGGGCAAGGAGGACGTCTACCTGAAGGACGATCACGAGCTGAAGCAGCACCTGCTGCGCGTTGCGCTGAAGGGCGCCGAGCTCGTCCCCGGCGCCGGGCTCGAGCCGCTGTCCGCCGAGTCGCTCGGCGACGTCGCGCGTGACTGGCTGCTCGCCGAGGCGGTGATCGAGCGGCTGGGGCGCCTCGTCGAACCGGCTGCGCTGCGTGCGATGCTGAACGGGGTGCGCGTCGACCTCGGGTCCGAGCAAGCGGCCGCGCGAAGCGCCGACGCGCTGCAGGCATCGATCGACAATCCTGAGATCACGGCGACCGCGCGTTACGACGCGACGAGTGAGGCATGGCGGATCGTCGTCGTGCGCACGCACCACGGCACGCCGCACGCGAGCGCGCTCGACGGCGAATTCCTCGCTGGCGGCGACGCCGCGCAGATCCGCCGCGCCGCGGACGTGCTGCAGGGGCTGATCCGCCCCGGCGCGGCCGTGCGCCGCGGCGAGCGCGAGCAGCCGATCGGGTCGTTCAAGGAGGGCCTCGACTGGCTCCTGGCCCAGGCGCGCGAGAGCGTGTCGATCCAGCGCTACAAGGGACTCGGCGAGATGAATCCGGAGCAGCTCTGGGAGACGACGATGAATCCCGCGGTGCGACGACTGCTCAGGGTCCAGATCGAGGACACGATCGGCTCCGAGGAGATCTTCTCGACGCTGATGGGCGAGCAGGTCGAGCCAAGGCGCGCGTTCATCGAGACCAACGCGCTCGGCGTGCGCAACCTCGACGTCTAGCACACGCGGTCCCGCCTGCTCGCCCGATCGTGCGCCCGGGGGCTGGCGGCGACACGGCGCTCGGACCTTCCGCACGGCGCCCGCGCATTCGTATCGTAAAGCGATTATTCCGGCTTGACCGTGACGTGAGCCGGGAGTATTGAGTGGGTCGACCGTGCGGAGGGCGCTAGTGGAGCCACCGCAAACCATCCGCGCAGCGGGAATGATCCGTATGATCGGCTGGAACTCCGTCCGACTCTTCCTCGCCCTCATCGCGACCGTCCCGACCGCGGCGCTTGCGGCAGGGGAATCGACCGCCAGCGCGAAGCCTGCGGCCGCATCGTCGGTGCCGAGCGTCGAGGACTTCTTCCGCAAGCCCGCGTACGGCCGGCCCGAACTCTCGCCCAACGCGCGGTACCTCGCGGTGATCGCCCCGGTCGGCGAGCACCTCGGCGTCGGCGTGATCGACCTCGATTCGAAGAAGGTCACGACGATGGCACCGCCTTCGGACTCCGATGCCTACCGCGTCCAGTGGATCAACGACGACCGGCTCGTCGTCTCGATCGGCGACCTCAACCGCGCGACCGGCGATCCACCGACTCCGCGCGGCTACGTCATCGTCGACCGAGATGGATCGGACCAGAGGCTCCTCGGCGGCTACAACCGAGTTCGGATCGATTCGACCATTCACGAGGGTGGATTCAAGCGGCCCTGGAGCGTGTCGCTGATCCGGCCGATCGAGGGTACGAACGACCTGCTGGTCACGGCGCTCGACCGCGACATCAAGAGCCGCGACGTCTATCGCTACGATACCGAGACCGGACGGGCGAAGCTCCTCTCGTTCGAATCTCCCGGCTACGTCACGCACTGGGTCGTCGATTTCGACAATGTTCCGCGTGCGGCGGTCACCGACGACATCGACAACGACAAGGAAGCCTGGTACGTGAGGAAGAGCGCCGACAGTCCGTGGATCAAGATGGAAGAGGCGCACGTCGGCGACCTCACGTCCGGACCGATGCAGTTCGACGCATCGGGGAAGATCCTCTACGTCTGGGCGCGCCGGAATGGCGACGACCGCGCGGCGATCTACGAGTACGCGCTCGACAGCGGGTCGTGGAAGCAGGTGGTGAGCCATCCGATGCGCGACGTCGACGACGACACCGCGTTTTTCATCGACGATTTCGCGGACAGGAAGGTTCTCGGTCTCTACTACACCGACGATCGGCCGGCGGTCGCGTGGTTCGATCCCGACTACGCACGCGTTCAGAAGAGCGTCGATGCAGCGCTTCCGGGCATGATGAACTATCTGCATCGGCGCAAGGACCGCTGGATCGTGACATCGTTCTCCGATCGCGAACCCGGCGAGGCCTACCTGCTCGACGGCAAGACGATGAAGATGGAGAAGCTTTTCTCGTACGAGCCGCAGATCGATCCCGGCGTGATGTCGTCGATGAAGTGGGTGCGCTACCCGGCGCGCGACGGGCTTACCATTCCGGCGCTTCTCACCGTTCCGAAATCCGCTGCCGGCAAGCCGGTACCGCTCGTCGTCGACATCCACGGTGGCCCGATCGTCGAGGCGAACGTGTGGGGTTACGACCCGGAAGCGCAGTTCTTCGCGTCGCGCGGCTACGCGGTGCTGCAGCCGCAATATCGCGGCACCAAGGGATTCGGCTGGAAGTTCGAATCGGCGGGCTTCCGGCACTGGGGTGACACGATGCAGAACGACCTCGCTGACGGCGTCAAGTGGACGGTCGCGCAGGGGATCGCCGATCCGTCGCGCGTTTGCTTTTACGGTGCGAGCTACGGCGGCTACGCATCGGCGTGGGGATCGATCGCCAACGCCGACCTCCTCAAGTGCGCGGTCGTCTACGTCGGCGTGACGTCGATCGATTTCCTGTTCGACTATGCAAAGACGGATCTGTCGCGCGTTGCCGAGAAGGATCAGATCATGGTCGAGCAAATCGGCGACCCGAAGACCGAGCGCGCGCGCTTCAGAAGCGTCGATCCCGCCGATCACGCCGACCGCGTCGGCGTTCCGCTTCTCCTCGCCTACGGGGCGAGCGACCAGCGCGTGCCGCTCGTCCACGGCACGGCGTTCCGAGACGCGCTCGACAAGTACCACAAGTCCTACGAGTGGGTCGTGTACGCGAACGAGGGCCACGGCTTCACGAAGGACAAGGATGCCTTCGATTTCTACGGCCGGGTAGATCGCTTCCTCGCCAAGTATCTCGGCGGCATCTCGACGAGTGGCAAGCCGGAGGGCGCGGAGGCGCACTGATCGCCGTACGGGAGGCGTCGCCGCGCCACCCGTCACGATTGCCGGTGCAGCACGAAGCGCGACGTCAAGTATCGATTATCGATACGTCGCCAGCGAGGTATTGACGTGTCGCGAGTCGGCGTCGATCGTCGCGGCAATCGCGCACAGACGGATTCCCTGCGCAAACGGTCGGAGACACGCATGAAGTTCGGCATCCTCGGAATCAGGCTCGGCGCAGCCGGACGCGCGCTTCTCGCGACGGCGATCGTCACCGCGGCGATGATCGTTCCGGCCGGCGCGCAGCCGGCGCGATTCATCGTGAAGTTCAGGGATTCGGAGGCGGGCGCGCAGCCGGCATCGCCAGGGGCGCGGACCGCGAAGCTCGCGACCGCGACGAGGATCCCGCTGCGCAAGCTTCGCGACATGGGTCTTGGCGCCGAGGTGCTGATCGCCGACGGCGTCGAGACGGCCGGTGAGGCGGAGGCGGTCGCGGCGAAGCTCGCCGCCGACCCGGACGTCGAGTTCGCCGAGGTCGATCGCCTGCGCCATCCGCTCGGCGCGTTCCCGGTCGACGACCAGTACATCGCTTCGCAGTTCTATCTGCTCGACGTGCCGACCGGGATCAACGCGTTCGATGCGTGGACGGTGACCCACGGCTCGCCCGCCGTCACGGTCGCGGTGATCGACACCGGCTATCGGCCGCACATCGATCTCTCGGGGCGCTTCCTCCCCGGCTACGACATGATCTCGGATCCGGTGGTAGCGAACGACGGCGATGGGCGCGATGCGGATGCGAGCGACCCTGGCGACTGGCTCACGACGGTCGACGTCCAATCAGCCCCATTCGTCGGCTGCGACGCGCGTTGGAGTACGTGGCACGGGACGTCGGTCTCAGGCGTGATCGCAGCCAACGTGAACAACGTCGCGTTCACTGCGGGAATCGACTGGAACGCAAAGATCCTTCCGGTGCGGGTGCTCGGCCGCTGCGGCGGATACGACTCGGACATCGTCGACGCCATGCTGTGGGCAGCCGGGCTTTCGGTGCCAGGTGTTCCGGACAATCCGCATCCTGCGCAGGTGTTGAACCTCAGCCTCGGCGGCGACAGTTCCTGCCCGTCTATCTATCCGCCTGCGATCGCGGCTGCGTATCAGCACGGCGTGACCCGCGCGATCATCGTGGCCGCCGGTAACAGCGCGAAGGACGTCTCAACGTCGTCGCCGGCGAACTGCCCGGGCGTGATCGCCGTCGCGTCGACGACGACGACCGGCAACCTTGCGCCGTACAGCAACTACGGCGCCGGTGTCCTGCTGTCCGCGCCGGGAGGCAATGCCAATTCGTCGCTCGGCGACGAGGTGATCGTCGTGTTGTCGAATCTCGGCAACGAGGGGCCGGGTGCGGATACGGTCAAATACGAAGGCGGCACGAGTTTTTCGGCGCCGATGGTGTCGGGAACGATCGCGCTGATGCTCGCCGTGGATCCCGCGCTCTCGCCCGATGAGATCGCATCGATCCTCGCGTCGACAGCATCACCCTTCGTCGACGGGTCCGACTGCACGACCGCGAAGTGCGGCGCGGGCATCGTCGACGCGTACACCGCAGTGCTCGCGGCGAAGGCGCTCGCCGGCGGCGGTCCCCCGCCGCCGCCGCCGGAGGCGAACTACCAGGGTCTGTGGTGGGCGTCGCCGGCAGGGAGCGAGTCCGGGTGGGGCTTGAACGTCGCGCACCAGGGTAACGTCCTCTTCGCCACCTGGTTCACCTACGACGCCTCCGGCAAGGCGCTGTGGCTGTCGATGACGGCGACCGAAGGCGCGGCGGGGGTGTTTAGCGGGCAAATGGTGGAGACGCACGGCCCGGCGTTCTCGGCGGTGCCGTTCAACCCGGCGCTGGTCACGCGCACGGTGGTGGGCAGCGGCACGCTGACCTTCGCCGACGCGAGCGAAGGAACGTTTGCGTACACGGTGAACGGGGTGAGCCAGCAGAAGGCGATCACGCGCGAAGCGTTCGGGCCATTGCCGGTGTGCACGTTCGGTGGGCTCGCGAACCTGGCGGCGGCGACCAACTACCAGGATCTGTGGTGGGCGGCGCCGGCGGGTTCCGAGTCGGGGTGGGGGATCAACCTGACGCAGGAGGGTGGCACCATCTTCGGGACCTGGTTCACCTACGACGTCGACGGCACGCCCTTGTGGCTGTCGGTGACGGCGACTCCGAGCGGGGGAACGCTGACGCCGCAAGGGTCTCCGGCGGTATGGAGCGGGCAACTGGTGCGCACCGGTGGCCCGGCGTTCTCGGCGATGCCGTTCAATCCGAACCTGGTGACGCGCAGCGTCGTCGGTACGGCGACGTTCACGTTCACCGACGGCGCGGACGGGACGTTCGCGTACACGGTGAACGGCGTGTCGCAGGTGAAGAGCTTCACGCGCGAGGTGTTCGTGGCACCGGGCACG
>Ga0134126_10007062_pt1 | contig 14102 bp, 15 predicted proteins | sample KB31752_FD_96881 | JGI IMG/M metagenome (GOLD analysis project Ga0134126, IMG submission 96881) | Terrestrial soil microbial communities with excess Nitrogen fertilizer from Kellogg Biological Station, Michigan, USA - KB3-175-2 | ecosystem: Environmental > Terrestrial > Soil > Unclassified ... | reverse complement strand
TCCCCGTCGATGTTTTCAGTTACTCTCGACATTTCCGAATCCATTTATCAATCAACGAGTCACGCACCTGCAAAATAGGAAGGCAGAAGTCGGGGTTACCGCGACAACTGCGACGCCCTTCAGCCGCATGCGCCGTGGCTCGCATGATCCAGCAATGCATGTAACCGTCCAATGCATTTCAATCCCGCGCGTTGAGCCATTTGCATAACTGCGAAGGACTTGGCGGGATGATCGAAGTAGCGCGTTCACGAGCATAGACGTTATCTCGTGAGCGCGAGTAGACGCCGCTGAATGACGTCACGAAATAGCGTGCTCCACTCTCGGTGATCTCAACAACTGAGAGCCCCGCGTATCGGAAATCCGCGCCCCTGCGCGCACAGGGACATTTCACAACTGGCTAAACATCTAGTCATCGCCCCACAAAAACACTCCGGTGGCATCGCGGTTGCAAGGAGGGAAAACGAGTGGCTCGATTATGAAACGCAAAACGCGGCAGTACGTGCTGCTAGTTTGTGCTCGTCGCGGTAGGGACTGACATGAAGAGAATTGTCATCGTAGGCGGTGGATACGCGGGATTTTATGCGGCCTTGGGGCTCGAAAGAAAGCTCAAGAGAAGTGATGAGGCGGAAGTCATTCTGATAGATCCTCGACCCTACATGACCTATCAGCCCTTTCTTCCCGAGGTTCTCGCAGGGTCCATTGAAGCACGGCACGCTCTCGTCTCGTTGCGGAGGAATCTCCCGCGGACACGCGTGATATCAGGTTCCGTCATCGGAATATCACACGCTGAAAAGACCGTGATTGTGCGTCCGTATGCCGGCGGCGACTATGCTCTAAGCTACGACGTTGTTGTGGTAACGGCGGGAGCTGTCACGCGCATCTTCCCGGTGGCGGGACTGAAGCAGGCAGCGATTGGGCTCAAGCACGTGGAGGAGGCCATTGCGATCCGCAACCGGCTCCTTGCTTCCTTCGACCGGGCTGCTGGACTGCCAGCTGGACGCGACCGTACTCGCCTCCTCACAGCGATCGTTGTGGGCGGTGGCTTCACGGGTGTGGAAGGCTTCGGTGAGCTGCTCTCGCTGGCAGCATGCCTGTTGCGCTACTATCCAGAACTAAAGTTGCAAGACCTCGATTTTCGATTGGTGCAATCAGGAAATCGCATTCTGCCCGAGGTATCTGAGAAAATTGCCGCTCGTGTTCTGAAGTCGCTCGAACGCCGAGGAGCGCACGTTCATCTGAACACGCGCGTCGTATCCGCCGTGAATGGCCGTGTAGTGCTGTCGACCGGCGAGCAATTCGAAAGCAACATCATCATCTGGGCCGCCGGCAATGGCGCCAATCCTATAATCGCCAAGCATACCGATCTTCCCGTTGATTCGGGAGGTTTCCTGATCGTTCGTGCTGATCTGCGTGTGGGCACGGACGACCGGTTGATTGAGGATGCGTGGGGAGCGGGAGACGATGCGAGTGTTCCAGATCTCTCTGGAGATTCGTCAACCCGTAGAACTGTGCCGAACGCGCAAAACGCGATCCGACAGGGCCGCCTCTTAGGAGTGAACATTGTGGCATGTCTTCGCGGGAGAACACCAAAGTAATATTTTCACCGTAATTTGGGAATAGTTGCGACGCTCGGCATGGGGAGCGGTGCATTCCAGTCCGGCCGCATAGGATTTGTCGGCTTCTTCGCTTGGCTGATCCATCGTGCTTATCATCTCTACGCGGTCCCAACATGGGAGCGGAAATTTCGTGTGTCGGCCGGCTGGTTAGTCAGCGCATGTTTCGGTCGTGACATCGTCTCGATTGAAGATGCACAGCGTCCGACAGCGGCCTTTGTACGAGGTGGAATGCCGCAACATCACACCACATTCATCTACGACGAGAGCACCACGAACGAAGCTGCGGATACGGTGTCAATAGCAAGCTGAAGACCGTGTGGGCGCCTAGTCCGAATGCGAATCCGCCACAACCTTCTCAAGCCGGCTGATCGACTCTACCCAAGGTGACGCTATTTGTTTCGGCGTTTGAGAGTGTCGAAAGCTCGGTTCGGGTTTCCCAGGTCCGTCCACCCGGACTTGGAGTCTTGTATCACCAAAAGGCGTTCGGGCTGCAAAGCGAGGACGTCCCGAGAGAAGTCAACGTTTGGCATGACCCGAAAGGACGAATCCAGATCGTTTTCCACCATGCCGGCGGACAACGCAAGCATTGCATTCGGCACCGCCTGACACAGCACGTCGATGAATATGCTCACGCGTCCGATGATCACGAAGGTCTTCCAAAGGCAGCCGAGCCGCAGGAGGTCCTGCGCCGTTGCAAGGCAGGGCTTCTCCCAGAATCGACGAACTCGCATGGGCGCAGATCGGGTGCCGCTGGCGACACAGTGAACCGGCTCTATCCAGCCATATTCCGTTTCCGGATAGGTCGCTTCGGCTCCCGCGAGAACGATCGCATCAGACTTGTTGGCGGCAGCGAGTATGCCTGCCTCGATCACATCCAGAAAAGCGGCTTCGTCAGTGTAGTAATGGTCGCAAGGGAATGCTGCGACGATTGCTTCAGGATCCAAGCCGCGAAGCGTGAGTATGGCGGTCGCAATCGCCACGCCTGTTCCGTGGTTTTCTGGCTGTGAGATCACGGCTCTTTGCGGCCAATCCATCAGCTCCCGCGAGTAGAATTCTTCGTGCTTTTTTGTTACGACAGCAATGACCTTGTCGGCCTGGAACAGCGGGCTGATGCGGCGCCGCGTTTGAGTAAATAGGCTCTCGTTTCGAGGACTCGGCAGAACTGTTTTGGACGTGAATCGCCCTCAATCATTCTTGTCAAGGACTGGAGACGAACTCCATCGTCGCCGGCCAGAAGCATTCCCCATGCTCCACACGTTCGTCGTTTTCGAGTCATCCACGGTTCTCCCTTGCATCATTAGCTGAAGAGCGTGCTTAAGCTTTCTGCGGTAGGAAGTGATGGTGAATTTAGGGCAGCCGCCGTGTTGCCTTGAGAGACAAGAGAGCAGACTTTCAATCACATTTATTTGTGGGCGCATTTCCAATTTCACTGGGAGCGGCGCATTTGCCCGACGCAAAGCAACCCGCATGCTCGTGCTTCCGCGAGTGCATGCGACGAGCCAATGCATACGAGCTGTGAGGCAAAAGCGATTCGCAACCGTAGTAGAGTACTTAAGGCCGATGCTCGAGCGAACACATTGACGAGCATCGACGCTATGTCGTGAACCGCGTTTAGTCGCCGTCGAATCACTCACGAAATAGCGTGTTGCACTCTTTGAACGTTTTGATTGATCTTTAGAATGGGAACGCTGCTAGCCTCATGGATTGGGTGGTTTAATTCCCAGAAATGTGTCAGGAATCGGTTCGCGGCTGCTCATCACTTGCCCCGGATGCCCGTTGGCAGGAAGGTTGCAAGGAGAGGAGAACGAAAGGCTCAATCATGAAACAGAAAGCGCTACTCTTCGCTCTTGCAATTCTGACGGTTAACACTGCGGTTGCACAGGAAGCAAAAGTCACCCAACTCATGTCCAAGGACCTTAAGGATCCCGGTCGTGAGGGACTGATGATTGTCGTGGATTATCCGCCCGGAAGTTCCGATCCAATCCACCGCCATAACGCGAACGCATTCGTTTACGTGCTGGAGGGCTCCATCATTATGCAGGTCAAGGGCGGAAAGCAGGTGACGTTGACTTCTGGGCAGACCTTCTATGAAGGCCCCGACGACATTCATGTTGTTGGCCGAAACGCCAGCAAGACCAAACCGGCGAAGTTTTTGGTGTTCCTGGTGAAAGACAAAGGCGCTCCAGTGCTCATACCGGCTAAATGATTGTCGTAAGCAAGTCAGCAATATCGGCACTTCAACCCCAACTCCGCCGGGACCCGAACCCACGTCAGCGGACCAGGGCACTGACTCGATCCGATATAAGAAAATCGAGCACTACAATGCCAATCCACTATCGAAAGATAGCCGTAATCTATCTGCGTGCCGCTTTGGGTTTATCTTTTCTGTCCGCTGTAGGCGATAGATTCGGACTTTGGGGCACGGCCGGGACGCACAATGTTTCTTGGGGTAACTTTTCCGCGTTTCTGCACTACACGCAGATGTTGTTGTGGTTTCTCCCCGGTGCATTCATAAAGCCCATAGGATGGCTTGCTACCATATGCGAATTTTCCCTTGGGATAGGTTTGCTTATAGGCTTTCGCCTGCGCTGGTTCGCTCTCGCCAGTTCATTATTGCTATTTACGTTCGCGGCTAGTATGACGTTTGCACGAGGCGCGGAACCGGCATTCTCGTATTCTGTCTGGACGGCATCAGCCGCTGCGTTCCTACTTTCATGCATCGATATCGATGAAGAAGAGTCAGTCCCACGTCCGTAGACAAACGGTCCTCAGTCGGCGCGCCGGCGATTAAGGAGAAAGTGATGGCAGAGATGAGAGCGATGGAGTTCACTGGGCCTTCTGAGGACCTGAATTTGCGCTTGACTACACGCCCGGTACCCAAGCCTGGCGATGGCGAACTGCTCATTCATATATGCGCGGCCGGCGTGACCCCTACTGAAAAGCTTTGGTATACAACCACCCGCTGTCGGGATGGTTCACCGCGAACGAACGCGATCCCGGCGCACGAGTTCTCAGGTATTGTTGCGGCACTGGGAGCCGGAGTATGTGGCTATCGGCCTGGAGACCTCGTGTTCGGAATGAATGATTGGTTTGCGGACGGAGCAATCACAGAGTTCTGCAAGGCGAAGCCCGCCAGTGTTGCGTCGAAGCCGCCCTCGCTTTCGCACGCCGAGGCCGCTTCGGCGCCGATTGGTTCGCTCACTGCTTGGCAGGGGCTGCACTCTCAGGCGAAGCTTCGAAAAGGCGAGCGAGTCCTCATCCATGGCGGCGCCGGCGCAGTCGGGCTTTTTACGGTTCAGTTGGCAAAACTGCAAGGCGCACACGTGATGGCTACAGCATCCGCCGCCAACATCGATTTTGTGAAGCAACTTGGAGCAGACGAGGTAATCAACTATCGAGAGCGTCGTTTTGAAGAAGCAGGAAGGGTTGACGTCATCTTTGACACCGTCGGCGGGGAGACTCTGGAAAGATCATGGAACCTCCTTGGGTTAGACGGCAGACTCGTTACGATCGCAGTCGATGCTGAATCAAGCAGTGATCCGCGAGTAAAGAAGACGTTCTTTATCGTCGAGGCGAATGGAGAAGAACTCGCTCACATGGCCGGGCTTTTCGATTCGGGAGTATTGAAAACCTTTGTGAAAGCAGAAGTGCCGCTCGAGAATGCTGCTAGCGCTTATGCTGGCTCCTTCGTGGGAAAGCCGGGCAAGATTGTGATTCGCACCGCATAGATAAGGGCACTCGCGATGGCGAAAACACACGAACTGAGCGGGACGACTTCGCCCAATAAAGCCTCAACTGTCATCACTTCGAAACCGGCGCATAAGCTGGCGCTCGCGGTCGTGCTGATAACCTCGGCATTCCTGTGCGCGGCCATCATGAGCGCGCTCAGCAAGGAGGCGGCCAGCATCCCAGCTTTGCTGATTCTTTTCCTACAATATGCGATCAGCTTCATTATCTTTGTGCCGGCGGCTTTAAATCAGCGGATCGTCCGGCTCAAAACGGAGCATCTCGCGCTTCAGATCTTCCGCAGCCTTGCTGGCTCAGTTTGTCAATTGTTATTTTTCGTTGCCGTCGGCTCTATTCCCTTACTCGTTGCCGTATTGCTCTCAAATGCCGCGCCGCTATTCATTCCCATCGTTGTCTACATATGGTTCCGCAAGGCCGTTCAACCGCTGGTTTGGATCAGCCTTTTGATGGGACTGTTCGGAATCGTCCTCATCATTCGACCAGGGCCCGCGATGTTTCATAGTCCGGCGGCATTGATTGCACTTGCTGCCGGATTTTTCTCCGCACTTGCTTTGGTTGCCACCAACCGGCTTGCGGAAACGGAGCCGCCGACCCGCATCCTCGTTTATAACTTCGGCATATCAACCTTACTCTTGATCCCGCTCTGTATTCTGTCCTGGAAACCACTGGCGGCGAAGCAGTGGCTCCTCTTAATCGGCATCGGAATTTTCTACGCAGCGACGCAATACCTGATCATTCTGGCCTACCGCCACGCAAGCGCGACCGAGCTCTCGCCGTTCAATTACACGGTAGTGATTTTCTCGGGTTTGCTCGGCTGGTGGCTATTCGGTTCTGTTCCCGGGCCCAGCAGCATTGCCGGCACGATTCTCATCTGTGCCGGCGGCATTCTCAGCATCGAGTCTGGACACATTGAAGGACTGGGACATGCCTTCGGTTACGGCCATTGGAAGTTCCGATGGAGATTGCGCCACAGTTTAACCTCCCGCCACGCGGGAGCGCTTCAACCCAGAGGTTGAGTATGGCATTCGCCGAATCTCTGGTTGTGCGCGCACTACTCAGGTTCGCGTAAGTCTCTCAATCAATCTTCGTTGGCTATCCATTTCGCTGATGGATTGTTTCCCGGGCATTCCGGTATACTCTTTGGTCCCTGCTCCCGCAATCGAAGGCGGTAATCGAAGAGTTCAGGTGTTCTTCTTTCCATCTAATTGCCTGGCACAGCTTCGGGCGAACACCCTGCGCCCGGAACCGACGTTGGCTCTGCTTTTGATGGAACCACCGCGAGAACTCCTGCTCATTCATTTGCTCGCCAGGGTGCTGAATGCAGGAACGAAATTCTCGCGGTCTCGCATAGAAAGCACATCACTGGGTTTGGAAGCAGCAGCCAATCGCTTCTAGGGTGCCCAGGCAAAAGGCAGAAAGAGAGAAACACACATGAACCTCAATCAGCTTACGATAATCGGATTCATTGGCTGCAACGCCGAGATCAAGCCGCTATCGAACGGCACACCCGTCACCAAGTTCTCCGTCGCAACGACTACGTCATGGAAGGAGGAGAAAGGCGAATGGAAAGAAGAAAGGCAGTGGCACAACGTCGTTGAGTTTTGGACAAGGCTTCGCCCAGATGGCATCGCGCCTTGTCAAGGGCACCCACATCTTCGCCCAGGCGAACTCACAACTCGTCAGTGCTCAACCGGGCGAACTGGCCGAACAGCCCACCGATGACGAAATCCCCCTCTGAGGGGGACTGATTTTCTCGTTGCCGGCTCCGGCGCGCCCGGGCGCTCTTTCTTGCACGCGCTCGCTTTCTTCATCGCTGACGGTTGCCCGTGCGGCCGAACATTTCTGATTGGGCCGGGCTCTTTATGTTTCGGTTTAAAGCTGAATTGCACTTCCGCCTGCGGCCCGCAAAGCATCGAGACCGCGACTGACTGCGTCGTACCACCACAACTCACATTGGTCGCAATCCGATCTAGTTCTCTGCAGAACGACTCGGTCGCCTGCTACCAGATGGGCCGTCCCCAGGGTCACGTCTCGTTTTGACAGTGGTTTGGAGAACCAACCGAAGCTTCTGGCCATTTTCCATGGTCCAGCTTCCCGAGTTCGCTTTCGCGATCCTCAATGCTGGGCAGGCTGCGCTTCAAAATTACCGGATAGCACTTCTGACGATTTGTATTCGGAGATGCCGATAGGATCGTGGTGTTTCTCCGAGCGTACGGCTACGAGCAGAGTTTTGTGTTCGGAATCAGTTGTGTAAGTCAGGGGAGATCGCTTAATCGGAGTGCGGGCATCAGCGCATCAACCCGCTTTGGACTCGAGCCACCGGTAAGCTAGTCGAAAAGGTCGACTTTACCGGAGTGGGGTCATTGTCCTTCGCATCGAGCGTTGGTTCGAGGACTGCCTCTTCCGTCTTCTGAAGCGAGACATAGATCGAGCTTCTAGACGTGCGGCGTACGATCGGATTGACGAGCCATCGGATCGCCCCTGGGACATCCCGGCTAAGAGCAACCACTTCCAACTCGACGTACATTCCGCCGTCGCGCTGTTCAAATCGGGAGATGCTGTACAGCCGCCAGATTAGACCGAGGCCTGTGTCTGCCGGCGCTTCGTGTTCATCGGCTCGGCCGTAATTCTCGACCTCACGGACGCGAGTAGTGTAAGAGATGCCGCACCATTTGTTTTCATCGATTCGTCTAAACGTGCTCTGGAACTCAGTGTCAAGCGCAAATTTAGCGATGACGGCTTTGTTCAACAGACGAAGTGAGAATGTGTCTCCGGTAGCCGCCTTGCGAACGACTCTAGATTCAACCACGTTCGGGCTGTATATATCTTCGTATCTTCCGTAATCGCGAACGACAGAGAGAACGCCATCCAAACGAGCTCTGGGGATAAAAATAGCGCCTATCCAATGATGAATCAACCCGTGGGGGACTCTGTGTGGGCTTTCGCCGAAGGAAGCGATGACGGTGTTTCCTTTGCGCAGATCTCGCAGCCGGTCAGGTAATTGGTCGCTCCACAGAAACGGTGTCCCCTTAGAGTATCCGGCGACCCGCACGTTTTGTTGCTGGACATAAGTGTCCCAGGCCTTTAGAGTGTCAGGGCGCAACTCCGCTCCCTTCCCTGTCAAAGAAGCGGCGAGGATGAGAAGCGCTGCCGCGAGAAAGGCTCCCACAAACCGCCTGCGCTCCGACGTTGAGAAAACGGAAGAAACGACGAGCCGCTGCTGGGTATTCAATTTCATTTTCAAATCTCCATCTGCTAACCTGCAGATCCTGCGCGGCCATCTATCCGTATTGCCTTTAAGGAGAACTTGTACAAGGTCCTGGATTTCATCAGCGAATACGCAGCGTGTCATGACTTACCTCTTTCCGAGTGGATCGTAATGGTTCCGATGTCCTGAGTGCACGCCGCTGCCCAATAGACCAGAAACTATGAAGATGTCATCCGCCTTAGATGAAAAAACAGTTAGCAGCAATGCGCGAAGGGCTCGCTTGCTCGCTCCGACGCAGTTTCGTGACGTCCGACGGCACCGATCGGCTTTTCACGAAATGGCGTGTTAGCCAGTCGCTCCATCAGGTTGCTTAACCCCAATTTTCTTTACGGTGTCGATTTCAGTACAGCGCGACAACTGCTCCATTTCGCGCAGTAACGCGTCCATGTCTACCCGGCTCACACCTGGCTCATTGACTAGTCGCCGATATAAACCGTGGGGCGTCCAGGTCCAACTGCGCCGACCGAGTAATAGGGCCGTGAGTACCGCGCAGTTCGACCACCCCCGCGTGTGCCACGCCCTGCCCGGCAGATGCTCTTTCACACGCAGCACATCGCCCGCGGAGGCCCATCTCATAAACTTCAGCGCATCCAGCACGTCCAGCGAGGCCACTGACAGCCTATGGTTCCAGGACTCGACGAGTAGCCACAGTCTCCCTTCGAGCGGCCGCATTGCAAAAACGTGCTGGTGCATGGGATGGACAAAGCGATGCCACCATTCCCGTTTAAGGCCCGGAACAAAACAGACAAGCCAATCGACAGCCGGTACTGACGCAAGCGTGCCATTGCTGTCGATGCTACTCTTCAGGTCTGCAAGAAAATCTTTAGCCTGCCAAGGCATTCCTACTTGTGCTTTCGTCGGGGACCGAGTTTCTGAAACATTTTCTACCCGAAGGCTTCTTCTTCGACACGCCGTGCAGAAAGCCGTCCACGACGGCTCTAACCCGCGCGTCCACTTCAGCTGCGCTAGGTGGTTGGCGCAATTCCATTACGGCTTCAAGATGCATATTCCCGCGCAACATCTCAATGAATGCGCTCGCTGCTTGTTGGCAGCTCTGGACGTTTATGTCACCTCGATCGCTCGCATCTTGGAGGATTTGTGTTAGCGTGGCGATCGCAGGTTTTATGAGGCGTTCGCTATACACTCGCGTTGCGCGTGGGAACCGCTCCGCCTCGATAACGGCCGTTCGGCCCAACTGCAGAATAGATGGATCCATAACTGCGAATACGATGTTGCGCCCTAAGTGAGTCAGAACGGTTTTCAGCGGTGCCGCGATCACCTCCGGATCGAGCCTGAGCGCATCGTCCGAAGCTTTGCCAACAATGCAATTGAATTGCTCCACGATCAACTCGTCGACGTTCTCGTGCTTCACGTCCTTTTCGCGGCAAAGCTGTCGGTACAGGCCATGGGGCGTCCACGTGTGACTAGCCCTGCCGAGTATGAATGAGCAGAGCACGGCGCAGTTAGACCAGCCACGTGCTTGATTGCCCCGGCCAGGAACTGCTTCACGGACACGCAGAACATCTCCACAAGCGCCCCACCGCAGAAACTTGACTGCGTCTGCCGAAGAAAGGACCGTGACCATCACTCGTGTCCACCAGGGTTCAATGAGAATCCAGTTTGCCGTATCTATCGGACGCATGGCGAACACATGCTTGTGTTTGGCGTTTACGAAGGGATGCCACCACTGTTTCTGAAGCCCTGGCACGAAGCAGATCAACCACTCTGTCGGCGGGACTGTGATTAATGAACCGTTCTGATCGACACTGTGGGACAGATCGACAGGCACGCCGGGAACGGCACCCGGCGTTTTCTTGCGAGCGGGATTGCGAGGCGCCAATTCCATCTTTGGATTAATGTCTCTTGCAATCGGATTCATGCCGCTGCCTCCTGTGTGTTCCAACCTCGAAGAAAAATATCTACGGCGTGCTCAACAGCTTCTTCGGCAGACCCGTACAAGGTGGATTCTTGCGAGTGCAGACTGAGTTCCCCGTAGAGCGGTGCGCGCAGCATGCCCATGAGGCTTTCCGTAGCGTAAGCACTGTTCGCGAAGGCAAGTTTGCCCTTCCTAGCTGCAGCATCGAGGTAGTCGCACAATGCCGCGGTGATCGCTGCTGGGCCCTCTTCGTAGATACGCCGACGGATCTCCTTACGACGCGATCCGTCCGTCATGGCCTTGCGCAGGAAGCCGATCAATAACGATGAGTAGGCCGCACGCAGTCCTGTGCCGAATTCAATTAACTTAGACTGCACATCATCGAAGACGCCGGACTGCATGGCCAACCGTAAAGGTTCGGTTACACGCGCGGCTTGTTGAGAGGCCATCGCAACAACTAAATCGTTGAGATCCGGAAACTCAGCGATCACCTCTCTCAACGGCAAAGCCTTATCTTCCACGACAGCCTGCATCTCTATTGCATCGCCTTTCTGCTCTTTCAGGACGCGCGAAACGACCTCCAGAATGCGGGCGCGACGTCCACAACCTGCTCCTTCGTCAATAGCAACAACCGCTTTATTTGTTAAAGAATTCATATGACACGCTCAGTGGAGCCTGGCAGACGGAGAACGGTACGGCCATCCGCCAGGCAGTTATTGGTATCAGTTGATCGGCACTATCACCGGAGCGCCCTTGCGCTTAACTAAGACACGACGAACTTCGCTGGTTAGCACGGCTTACATTCCGGCGACGGCCTGAATATCTGTTTGAGCCTTTCGTTTTACGATCGATGCAATCGTGCTTCCATTCGGCAGTCCGTTCAGTGGTGACCGAACGGCATGCAACTGTGCAACACGCAAAGGGAGATTGGAATCCCGAGGCCGACGTCTTCTTCTCGATTAGCGCTTTGGATGAAGGGCGGAAGGCCGCGATGTCCGCTCGTTCTCATCAGTGAGATCACCAAGAGAGGTGCACGCCATTTCGTGAGGGATTAGAGGGAAGACGAGTCGCAACTCACGAGATCGCGTCGATGCTTGTTAGTGTGTTCCTTCGAGCTTGTGGCCAATTGCTTCATCGCTAGACGAATCAGTTGAGGCGTGACTGGATAGGTCGATCGCGTACGGCGGGAAGTTCGAGGACTGACGCTGCTTTGCCGTAGGTCAGGTCGATGTGCTCCTCGCTTTTTTTTGGGGAAGTGCCTCAGAAATCAAACGACCGCCGATGAGGACGACCCCATCAAGGCGGTCGTCTGGCCGTAACCGATGTCGTCGATGCGCGGCCGACAGTCCTCATTGCGTTTCCAGATAGCGGTTCCAGCACGCTTGCGCAATTTTTTTGGCACGCTCACGCTACTCTTCCGCGCTAAAGGTTGTCCAATAATTTCGCGCGACGTTACCCAGAGTGCGACGAAAGACGTGCCCGTAAGCCCTGCTCTAGCTGCCGTTTCGTGTGCGTCCTCAGCGATCGTGTCTATGCGCGGAAGGCAAGGCACTTAGCGACGATAGCTGAAAAACGAAGCGATTAACGGACGTTGTTTCGGGAGCAGTGACGATTTGTCGTGCCATTACTCACGGCAATGCATGAGCGCGTGTTCTGTCGCAGGAAGTACATCATTTCGAAGTACCCAATTCTCCAGCATTTGGAGAAGTAGGGACGCGGCATCGGTCATCTTCGGTTACAGACATCGGTTGGAGACACAGTTGCTTGGAGGCAGGAGAGGAGGTTCTTTTATGGAGAACAATGTTATTGCTGATTCTGGTCAACAGGACGATACGAAAAAGGGCTTGGACAACACCTCACACCCCGGCAGACCCGGGTCCGATGAGTTGGTTCCGTCGCGCTACGCGCTGCGGGTCGGCAAGATTGACGTGCTGGTAGTCAGCGATGGGGTGCTGCCGATAGCAGCCGAGACGATAGCATACAACGTCGACGCAACTGTCCGAACTGCCTGGCTGGAGGACATGTTCCTTCCGTCGGACATGCTCGATTGGCCGCTGAACGTAGTCGTGGTGCGTAGCGGCGGCCGGACCATACTCGTCGACGCTGGGCTAGGGGCGGACCCGGACTTGCACATGCCGCAGGCCGGCCGGTTGGCCCGGCGACTGGAGGCCGCCGGCATCGATCTTGCATCCGTTACCGACGTGGTGCTTACCCACATGCACATGGACCATATTGGCGGGCTGCTCGTCGACGGGATCAGAGACCGGTTGCGTCCGGACCTGCGGGTCCACCTGGCGGCCGCCGAGGCCGAGTTCTGGGCGTCGCCCGATTTCTCCCACACCTCTATGCCGCCGGGGTTCCCGGACGCACTTCGGTCGGCCGCCAAGAGGTTCTTGGACGAGTACCGCAGCGAACTGCGGCTGTTCAAGGCGGAGTGCGACGTGGCGCCGGGTGTAGTCGTCCATCGCACCGGCGGCCACACCCCCGGGCACAGCGTGGTCCGCCTGGCGTCCGGCGCAGACCGGCTGACGTTCGCCGGGGACGCCGTTTTCCAGGTGGGGTTCGACCGCCCCGACTGGCACAACGGCTTCGAACACTACCCCGAGGAGGCGACCCGCGTTCGGGTCGGTCTTTTGCGGGAGTTGGCGGCGACCCGGGAGCCGCTCGTGGCCACTCACCTGTCGTTCCCGTCCGTCTGCCATGTGGCGGTCGCCGGCGACGCCTTTCGCTGCGTACCGGCCGTGTGGGAGTACTGACCGCGTTGTTGGATTACGGCCGAACTAGGCGCCGCACCAGACCGGGGTCGCAAAGCCGGCCCTGGCACCACAGCGGGGGTTTACCTGATCACCGGCGGCGGTTGCCAAAGTAAGCACACGACCGAGGCCGCATTGCGGTCCTTCCGAAATAAGGGAAAATTCGCCTCTTATCTCTTGCAATCCCTTGTGGCTCGCGTCTTTTCCGAAAGTAATCCTCTCGAGTTTACAGAGGTCAACCTGCATTGCGCCGGTGGTGGTCTTGTCAATATAGTTCCATTATGGAATGATATTGACATGCCCCGGTCACGCTTTGATGAACTGATGGCCATCGCAGAAGAGCATGACGGTCTCGTGACGGCAAAGCAGGCGCGACAATCCGGCATCACCGACTCAGTCTTAGCTCGACTCGTGCAACGAGGGCGCCTCGAACGGACTTCTCGCGGCGTGTATCGCATCCCGTATTTTCCGCCCGGCCGGTTTTCTCAGTACCTTGAGGCAGTGCTTTGGGCAAGGGCTAACCGCGGACCCGAAGCGGTTGCCATATCGCACCTGACAGCGCTCAACATGTATGGGGTCTCGGACGCTAACCCCGACCTTATTCATTTGACTGTGCCCAGTTCTGCCCGGCTTCGGCGGCAACAGCCAAAGGGAGTCGTTGTGCACAGGAATTCACTTATGGAAAACGACATCCGCATATACGAAGGTATACCGGTAACAACCATAAGCCGAACCGTCTACGATCTACTCAGCTCAGGTGCCAGGGTTGATTTGATTCGTCAGGCGATTTTGGAAGCGCGCCGTGAAGGATTCATCGAAGAATCCGAAGCTAGGCGACTCCG
>Ga0134126_10007061_pt1 | contig 14103 bp, 12 predicted proteins | sample KB31752_FD_96881 | JGI IMG/M metagenome (GOLD analysis project Ga0134126, IMG submission 96881) | Terrestrial soil microbial communities with excess Nitrogen fertilizer from Kellogg Biological Station, Michigan, USA - KB3-175-2 | ecosystem: Environmental > Terrestrial > Soil > Unclassified ... | reverse complement strand
TGGCTCAACGCTATGCAAAACGTGATGTTCGGCCTCGAGATGAAGGGCATGCGCGGTGCTGCGCTCAAGGATACCGCGATGAAATATCTCGATCTGGTAGGCTTGGCGGATTCACGCAGCCGGCGGCCGCATCAGCTTTCCGGCGGCATGAAGCAGCGCGTCGGCATCGCGCGCGCGCTTGCGATCGATCCCAAGGTGCTGCTGATGGACGAGCCGTTCGGTGCGCTCGATGCGCAGACGCGCGAAGCGATGCAGGCCGAGCTGCTGGAAATCCACGCGCGCACCAAAAAGACCATCCTGTTCGTTACGCATGACCTTGACGAAGCCGTGTTGATTGCCGACCGCATCGTGGTGATGCGCGAAGGCCGCGTACGCGAGATCATGGATGTGCCGCTGTCGCGGCCACGCGCCGATCTCGGTGTTGTACGCGGTCTGCCTGAATTCGCCGACACGCGCTATCGGGTCTGGCGCTTGCTGCACGATGATGCGCAGACGGTGCATTGATAATGGCCGATATCGCCGACACTCAAGAGAAGCGTGGCGCGCCGCCGGTCGAGCGTCGTCCGTGGCCGAATTGGGCAATCACGCTGGCGTCGATCGTTTGCGCGGTAGCGCTGTGGGAAATTTTCGGCCGCAATATCAATCCGGTGTTCGGCTCGTACCCGAGCGCGATCGCAGTAGCCTTCTGGGAATTGCTGCTTAGCGGGCAGCTTGGCAGCGCGTTGAGCGAAAGCCTGCGGCCGTTTGTCATTGGCTACGGCCTCGCCATCGTGCTCGGCGTGCCGCTCGGCCTCATCATCGGCGGTTGGCGCGTGGCGGGCGCGGCACTCGGAATCTACGTCACAGCCGGTTACGCGATGCCGCTGGTGGCGCTGGTGCCGCTGTTGATCCTGTGGCTGGGCCTAGGCTTCGCGGTGAAGGTCGCCGTCATTTTCCTGATGTCGGTGTTTCCGATCTGCATCAACACCTGGCTCGGCGTGATGGCGGTTCCGCGGACGCTGATCGAGGTCGGAAAATCCTTTGTTGCGCCGAACACGGTGATCCTGCGCCGTATAGTGCTGCCAGCGACGCTGCCTTACATCATGGCCGGCATTCGGCTTGCGGTCGGCCGCGCGGTGGTCGGCATGGTGATCGCGGAATTCTTCACCACGATTTCCGGCCTCGGCGCCGTCATCATCAACTCCGCCAATAACTTCGATACCGCGACCATGTTCGTGCCCATCATTATATTGATGGTCATGGCGATCGGGCTGAACTGGCTGATCGGCTGGGTCGAGCGCAAGATCGCGCCCTGGCAGGCGGAGATTGCGGGCAGAGATCGGGATTAGCCCCCGCTGTCATGCCCGCGCACCGGTCTCGGGTTTACCCGAGACCGGCACTTACACATGCGCAAGTCGGCTACAGCCGACTTGCGATGGGGCATCCAGTACGCCGCAGCGTTTCGATTGATCGCTCGGCCTGCGTTTACTGGATCATCCGCTTTCGCGGATGATGACAGCCCGTTACTCGACAATTCCGCGCACCGCCGCGAACAACTCGCGCACCTGACGCTCCGAAATCCCCTTGGTGATGAACACGAGCCGGCTCGTGCGGTCGCCGTCCGGCCACGTTTCGAGTTCTATCGGCGGATGGATGAGATGTTGCACCGTTTGCACGACAACCGGGCCACTGCATCCTTCGACATTAAGAAAGCCTTTGGCGCGCAACAGATCGGGCCCGCGCAACGCTTGCAGCGTGTCCATGGCCCGCGCGAACGCCGGCCATTTGACCGGCGCCGTTTCAGTCACGACGAAGCTGCCGATCCCGTCACTGTGGCTTGCCTCCGCCACGAATACGTTGCGGTTTTCCACAGCAGGTTCGATTAGCCGGCTCGGATCGAGCGTCCCGTTGACGGCTCTGTCGATCGAGGCGCGCGCATTGAGTTCCCGCAACTTGGCGATCAGCGCGGCCGTGGCTTCTTCAGCGACGAGATCGGTTTTTGTGCCGATCAGACGGTCGGCGAGGATCGCCTGCTTGCGTGCTTCGGCCGCCCAGCCGAGGGTGGCTTCGCCCGTCGCGGCATCGGCGACCGTCACGACGGCCTCGACATGAAATTCCGTGCCAAGTGCGCGGTCGGTCGCGAAAGTCTGCATGATCGGGGAGGGATCGGCGAGCCCGCTGGTCTCGATCACGATGCGGCGGAAGTCCGGCGCTTCGCCGCGCTCGCGGTCAGCCACCAGCTTGCGCAGCGCGATTTGCAGGTCTGAGCGCACCGTGCAGCACAGGCAGCCGTTGCCGAGCAGCACGGTTTCATCCGCGCTCGCGCGCAGCAGCGCGTCATCGATGCCAGCCGCGCCGAATTCGTTGACCACGACCGCGGTGCCGCGGCCTTCTTCGGTTTGCAGGAAGCTGCGGACCAGCGTGGTTTTCCCGGCACCGAGAAAACCGGTCACGACCGTTACCGGAATGCGCGCGCCGCGCTCACGCTTGAGCCGTCGCCCGAACGGGCCGGCAGCCGATGACGAAAAAGGCTGGTTCATCCTTTGTCATGGCCGGGCTTGTCCCGGCCATCCACGACTTGCTTGGCGAGATCGTAAAGGCGTGGATGCCCGGCACAAGGTTTACACTCGGGCCAGCTGGAGGCCGGACCCGTGTGCCGGGCATGCCGGTACGGCATCAGAAGTCTTTTTCGAGAATGTACAACCCGCCGGTGTGCCGATCGACGGTGTAGACGATCTCGCGTTCGTCCACGAACACATCGTTGAGTTGCACCGCGCCGGCCGGCGTGCCTCTCGGCGCCGGCGGCACGAAGGTTCCGACCTCCTTCGGCTGATACGGATTGGAGATGTCGTAAGCGCGTAAGCCGCCGTTGAAGAACGTGCCGAGCACGATCTGGTCGGACTGCCACGCCGTCGGCAGCTTGACGTTTTCGTGAATATTGTGGGCGCCGAACCGACCGCCGCGCTTGGCGAAGGCTTCGACCGGCGGCATCGGGCAGGTCGCGATCGGGATGAGATGTTTCTCGTCGCGCGCGTCGAGCACCCAGATCAGCTTTGGCCAGTCCTTGGCGCCGTCGTCGGTCGACTCGTCGGTGACGATCATCAAGTCGCGGTCGAACAGCGGCAGCGCCGTATGCATGAAGCCGGTGTAGGGTGGCGAATTGGTCCAGTGCGTGATCGGCTGCGGCTTCGACTTGTCGGCGATGTCCATGATGAACATGCCGCCATCGATGTACGTGAGATAGAGCCGATCGGGCTTCTGCGGATAGACGTTGGTGTTGTGGGCGCGAAAACCCTTATCGTTGGGGTGCCGTGGCGGCGGTGCGACGTTGTCGCCGCGGCGCGTGCCCGGCAGCCACCAGCGGCCGATCTCGGTCGGTTTCGACGGATTGCGTACGTCGATGCAGCGATAAAACTGGTCATCGAGCGGGTTGCTCGACTCGAAGTCCGGCGCGCCCGAGGCCATGTGGACGTATTCGCCGTCGCAGAACCAAAGCGCATGCACGCCGCGCGAATGCGGGCCTGATGTATCGAAGAATGCGATCGAGCGCGGATTTTCCGGCACCGAAATGTCGAACAACTCCATGCCCGCCGGCTGCAAGCCGACTTTCTGGGTCTGATAGGCGACCGCCATGATGTCGCCGGATATCTCCAGCGAATTCGAGCGCATGTGGCTTTGCGGCAGATTGGTCTGCACGACAACCTTTGGGTTACGCGGGTCGGTCACATCGACACCGGTAAAATTCTTCGGCGCGCTCTCATGCGCGAGCCAGATGATGCGGCGGCCATCCTTGGCGATCTGCACCGACATGCCTTCGCCCATGCCGCCAAAGCCGCCGAGCTCGTGCTGCGCGAGCAATTTGAAATTCCATGAAACCGGTTCGGCAGCGTTTTGCTGAAGCGGACTTTTGACGCCGGACATTTCTTACTCTCCGTGGATAACGTTACATCGTTTCGTGGCGAGGCCGGCGCTCATGCGCCGGCCCCGAGCTTCATCGCTTGCAATCCCGAGCCGCTTGCGGCTTCAGGCGCTCGCCTTTTTAAAGAAATCCTCGCGCAGAGTCTTATTCCAATCCGGGATCGCTTTTATTTTCTTTGCTTTGAGAAGAATCTCCGCCTGTTTCTGCATGTAAGGCTTTATATCCGACGGCCATCCCGGATTGACTTCAACCCGCGCCATCGCCTTCGCCAAAGTATCTTTCGATATTTTGTAACCCTTCGAGGTATAGAAGGAATAGATGACGTCCGTCACCTTGTCTGGCTTGGTTTTGAAATCGTTTGCGACTTCCAGCCAGACCTTCAGATAAGCGACGATGGTGTCCGGGCTTTTCTGCACAAACTCAGGCGTCGCCGCCATGAACACCGGCAGCTTGTCGAAGTTGTAGAAATCCACAAGCGTGTTGGCGAGGCCTTCGGCTTCGGCGATAGCGTTGTAAGGCTCGACATTGACCATGGCATCGACGGTCTTAGCGGCCATCGCGGCGACCATGTCGTTCACGTTCATGCGGATTTCCTGATAGTCGCCCTTGTGGAGACCGGCCTTGGGCGCGATCTGATCGACGAAGATGTTGCCGGTCGACGAGCCGGTCTGGTTGGCGACTTTCTTGCCGCGCAGATCGGCGACCGTCTTGAGGCCGAGATCCTTGCGCGCCATCACGCGCGCGGTCTTGCCGACATATTCGATCATGACGATGGCGATAAGGCCGCCTTTGTCGCTGCCGATAGCCAATGACGGGCCGGCATAAGTGCCCATGTCTACCTGCCGCGCCACCATTTGCTGCATGGTGAGATTACCCGAAGGCACGGCGAATTCCTCGAACTTGACGCCGTGCTTTTCCAGCAGTCCCGACCGCAGCATGTAATAAGTCGGCATGCCCCACATGTTAGTCTGGTAGCCCTGCCGGATCGTATCGAGCGCGAAGGCCCGGCTTCCGCCGAAACCGGCCGCGAGCACGCCGACGCCGGTTGCCGCCAGATATTGCCGGCGCGTCATTCCCTTTTTCAGAAGCGTCATCGTCATCCTCCCGTTGTCATTGTTTTTTCGTGCGCTGCATTTTTTCAGTTTTCAGTCTCTGTGGTGTCGTGACCGAGATGGCGCAGCAGTTCTTTCTGGCAATCCAGAAATTCCACGCTGAGCGGCTCGCGCGGCCGCGGCAGGCCGATAGGCACCACCGTCTTCACTCTTCCCGGATGCGGGGTCATCACCACCACGCGGTCCGCCAGATAAACTGCCTCGGCAACGTTATGCGTCACGTAAATCACCGTCTTGCGGGTTTCCCGCCAGACGTCCGCCAATAGCCGCTGCATGTCGTCACGCGTCATCGCGTCGAGTGCCGCGAATGGCTCGTCCATCAGCAGAACCGATGGATTATAGGCCAGGGCGCGCGCGATGGCGACCCGCTGCTGCATGCCGCCTGAAAGGTGATGCGGATAGGAGGATACGAACTTTTCAAGTTTCACCAGCCGGAGCTGCTCGCGCGCAATCGCTTCGCGTTCCTGCTTGGCTATACCTTTCATTTCCAGCCCAAACTCAACGTTGCCGAGCGCGGTGCGCCACGGGAAAAGCTGTGCAAAATCCTGGAACACGATGCCGCGGTCCGTGCCGTGGCCGCTAACGGTCTTGCCGTCGATCAGGATTTGGCCCGAGGCGGGCGCCAGAAAACCCGCTATGATATTGAGTAGCGTCGATTTTCCGCAGCCGCTCGGCCCAACAATGCAGACAAATTCGGACGCACCGATATCCAGCTTTATTTCCTTCACGCCCGGCACCTTGCCGCCCGGCGTGTCGTAAACGAGTGTCACGTCGCGTATTTCGATAGGGACCATTGTGTACCTGTTCAGTAGCGCACGTTCGCGCGCTCTTGCCGTTTCAGCCCTTTGCCGCTCGCACCATGCCCCAGCGTAGCACCGTAAAGCGTTCGAGCGAGCCGAACACCAGGCGTTCGAATACGAAGCCGATGAAGCCGATCACGACAATCGAGGCCATCATGACGTCGGTCTGGAGGAATTCCTTGGAATCGAAGATCACCCAACCGAGCCCCCAGTCGGATGCCGCGATCATCTCCGCGCCGACGACCGCGATCCACGCTCGCAGGAACGCCTGCCGCATGCCGGTGATGATGAAAGGAGCGGCGCCGGGGATGATCACTTTCCAGAACAGCCGTTGCTCGTCGGCACCCATGGCACCGGCTGCACGCAGCCACAGCGGGTTGACCGCACGCACGCCCGACCATGTGTTGAACAGCATCGGGAACGTGGCAGCGTAAAGCACGATCAGGATCGTGGTCAGGTTGCCGATGCCGAACCACAGCATGAACAGCGGCACCAGCGCGAACGATGGAATTGGCATCAGCGCGCTCACCAAAGGCAGGAAGAAGTTCTCCACGTGCTTGAAGCGCGCCATCAGGATGCCGAGCGGCAAGCCGACAATAATCGCCAGGCTAAAGCCGAACAGCACGCGGTAGAGCGTATAGGCGGCGTGCTCGAACATGCTGCCGTCGGCGAGCATCGAATAAAGCGTCACCGCGATCGTCTGGATCGTAGGCAAGAGGACCTGCGGAAATAGCCCACTGTAGGAAATGCCTTCGTAAAAAGCGGCGGCTGCCGTCAAAGTGATGATGGCTCGCACGAGCGAACGTTTGCTTTTTCCCCGTTCGGTCAAGGCGCTCATGGTGCCATTGACCCCATCATGCCCCAGCGGACTACGGTGTAGTCCTCGATCTTTTGGAACACATATTTCTCCAGGCCGAGGCCGATCAGCGCGATCACCACGATGCCGGCCATCATGGCGTCGGTGTTGAGGAACTCGCGTGCACCGAAGATCAGCCAGCCGAGGCCCCAAGGCACGGCAGCGAGCATTTCGACAGCCACCAGAATGCGCCAGGCTTGCGCAAGTCCCAGCCGCAAGCCGGTGAGGATATATGGCAGCGCGCCCGGCAAAATGACGTGGGTGAACATGCGCCGGTCGTCGGCGCCCATGGACTGTGCCGAGCGTAGCCAGATTTCCTTTACCGATTTCACCCCGGTCCAGGTGTTGTAGATGACCGCGAACATCGAGACGAAGGCGACCAGCAGAACGGCCGAGACTTCGCCCGGGCCGAACCAGAGCAGGAATAGCGGCGTGTAAGCGAGGCCGGGAATTGGCGCCAGAATACTTACCAGCGGCAGAAAAATATCTTCCGCGCGACGCGAGCGCCCCATCAGCACGCCGATGGTGAGACCCACGACCGCGGCGAGGCCGAAACCCGCGAACAGGCGAAGCACGGTCTCAATCACGTGATGCGGTAGGATTCCCGAGATGGTGAGATCGACGAAAGAGCGCGCGATATCTTCCAGCGTTGGAAACAGCTTGTGCGGAAATATGCCGGCCCTGGCGATAATCTCCCAGATCGCGCCGACCACGACGAACGGGTAGATGCCGAGCGCGATCTTGCGCCACTGGGCGCTGCCGCCGGACGGGTCTCTTGCGCCGGCTACGTCGATTGGGCTCACGGAATCCTGCACGGCCACGGGACGATTTCCTCCGATTATCTTTTGTTCTTATTCGGCCTGTGAGCCGGAATTGGAGGGGCAGGATAGTGCGCCTTTCACGGTGACGACAAGCGTGGGCTACGCATTCAAAGCCCACCTGGGACGGAGCAGATTATGGCGCTGGCGAATTGACGCAGGACGAGGTAAAGGCCGGGCGAAACACTAAGCCCGCGCGGCGGTATCGAGAGGGAGTTTTGAATATGACGAACAAGCAAAAGATCGGCTGGATCGGCGTAGGCCGCATGGGATTGCCCATGGCGGAGCGCCTGCTCAAGGCTGGCCACGATGTGACGATCTGGAACCGCACGCGCGCCAAGGCCGAGCCGCTTTCAGCCAAAGGCGGCAAGATCGTCGACAAGCCGGTCGAACTTGCCGATTGCGACGTCGTCTTTGCCATCGTCTCCACCGGCAAGGATGTTGAGGAGGTCATCTTCGGTAAGGACGGCCTGCTGACCGGCGGCAAGAAGCCGAAGATGATCGTCGATTGCTCGTCGATCTCGGTCGAAGAAAGTGCCGTCATCCGCAAGCGTCTCGCGGAAAAAGGCGTGAGCTTGATCGCCGCGCCGGTATCGGGCAATGCCAAAGTCATCAACGCCGGAAAATTGTCGTCGGTCGTATCCGGCCCGGAAGCCGACGCGAAAGTCGCGATGCCGCTGATCGAGGTGTTCGCGCCGCAGGGCGTTTCATACGTCGGCGACGGCGAACTCGCGCGCATCTGCAAGATCGCGCACAATGTCATGCTCGGCGTCGTCATCGAAAACCTGATCGAAATCACGCTGCTCGCCAACAAGATGGGCGTGCCGCGCCACGCTTTTCTGGCCTTCATGAACAATGGCGTGATGGGCTCGATGTTCACCCGCTACAAGACGCCGGCACTGGTCAATCTCGACTGGGCGACGACGTTCACGCCCGAGCTGTTGCGCAAGGATCTCGACCTCGGTCTCGAGCTCGGCCGCGAATGGGACGTGCCGATGCCGGTGACAGCGGCGACGCGTGAAGTTCTGCAATCGCACTTCGGCGCCGCGCAACTTCAGAAAAATCCGGAAGAATATCTACAGAAGGATTTTGCCGCGCTTGCCGAGACGATGGCGCTTGCCGCCGGCATGAAGCTCACGTCCGAAAACAAGAACGTGCCGACCGGGCTGGAGAGCTGATTTTTCTTCTGTCATTACCAGATTTGACCGGCAATCCATCTTGCGAAAAACGGATGGATGCGCGGGTCAAGCCCGCGCATGACGGTGAATTTATCGCTGCGCTAAATCGACACCGTATAAAAAGCAGTCGCTTCGTTGCACCGCGCATCCGCTTGCGGAATGCGCGCACAAAAAAGGGGCCGCTTTCGCGGCCCCGTGTGCATAAGGTGGAGGATTCTCACCGCCGTCTCTAGCCAAAAGGGAGGAGAAAACAGCGGCAGCGCACGGATGCAGTGAAGCGGGGTTGCGCGACTTCCTCAAGTAAATTGACCGTAAATTCATCCCGGGTTTTCGCGCTGCTTGGTATACCTAATAAGTGGTGCCATTCCGGAACAACGGAGGAATGCGTGCCCTTTACCACGCACCCCAATCGACATGCAGCCAACGCGTTCGCTTCGTGCTAAACGCTAGGAATCTCGCTTTTGACGAAATTCATCTCAATTTGTCGGAATGCGTACTACCCGGGCTCATTGCTGAGCGAGAAGTTTCCGCATCTCAAGGAGTGCGCATGAGCATAGCGGTCAGCGCGTTTCCGCGCGCACCCGCGCAGGCGGGCACGAGTGGGCCACGACGCTTTCGTTAGTACCTGTTCGCGATCGGAAGCTCTTCCGCCGGGAAGAGCGAGATCACGCGGCAGCCTTTGTCGGTAACAACGACTTCTTCCTCGATGCGTGCGGCGGAATAACCGTCGGTCGCCGGGCAATAAGTCTCGATGGCGAACACCATGCCTTCCTTGATCTCGGTCGGGTGATCCATCGACACCACGCGTGAAATGATCGGTCGCTCGTGCAAGGCAAGTCCGAGTCCGTGCGCGAATTGCAGACCGAAGGCCGACATTTCGTCCGGGAACCCGAACTCGCCTGCCTTCGGAAACACGTCGCAGATATGCGCCGTCGAAGCGCCGGGCTTGATGCGCGCGATCGCGTTGTCGAGCCACTCGCGCGCCTTCTTGTAGGCATCATGTTGCGCCGGCGTCGCGCGCCCGACATTGAAGGTGCGGTAGTAGCAGGTGCGATAGCCCATGAAGGCTTGCAGGATGTCGAAAAACGCCTGGTCGCCGGGCCGGATCATGCGGTCGGTGAAATTGTGCGGGTGCGGATTGCAGCGCTCGCCGGAGATGGCGTTGACCGCCTCCACGTCATCGGAGCCGTGGGTGTAGAGGAACTTGTTGACCTCCGCGACGACGTCGTTTTCACGCACGCCGGGACGCAGCATTCCGTTGATGAGATCGTAGGCGCCATCGACCATCGCGGCGGCGCGATTGAGCAACGAAATCTCGTCGATGTTCTTGACCTCGCGTGCCTCCAGCATGATTTGCTGGCCATCGACGATCTTCAGGCCGAGTTTCTGCAATTCAAACATCATCGGCGGCTCGATGATGTCGATGCCAATCGGCATCTTCTCGACGCCGGCTTCTTTCAGCAATGCGAACATTTCCTTGGCGTGACGCTCCATCAAGCCGAATTTCGGATCGACGGTACCGCGCAGGCCGACGAGGCCGGCTTTCATGTTCTCGGGCTTGAGCCACGGGCAATAGAGCCGGTGATGCACCGCCGCGGAGCCGAAGTCCCATAGGATCGGTTCGCCGGTGCGCGTCAGCAATACCCAGCGCGAAAGCTTGTCGCGTTCCCATTCGCCGATTTTGGTCGAGGTGATGTAACGAATATTGTTGGTGTCGAACACCAGCAGGGCGCCGAGCTCTGAATTGTTCAACGCCTGGCGCGCGCGGCCGATGCGGTAATTGTGCAGGCGCTGATAGTTGACGCGCTCCTCGAAATCGACGCCCATGGTGCCGAGCGCGGGCAGGTGGCGGCCCCAGTTGTAACGCGGATTGATGTCGTCGGGGTTTACCTTGCGCAAGCCGCGCGTAATATCGTCCATCGGTCTCTCCTGAAGCGTGATTATTGGCCGGCGCGGGGCCGGCGAGGGATGGACCGACTATAGCAACTTGATGCGGACGGCGTCACGCTGATGCGATGACGCGCCTGAGCGTGGAACGCAGAGTTTCCGCCTCATTAACGCCGAAGGCCGCTTCGAATTCTTTCTGCGCCCGCCGCCATTGAACCAAGGTGGCCTTGAATCTGACCTCGCCCGCCGCGGTCAGCGCGACGCGGCGCGTGCGGCCGTCAGGGCCGGCGCCCACCGATACCAGCCCATCACGCTGGAGCGGGCCGATAGCGCGGCTCAATGCCGTGCGCTCCATCACCATGATTTCAGCCAGCCTGCCGAGCGACATGGGCCCCACGCGATCGAGCTTCGACAGGATCGAATATTGCGTGCCGCGCAGGCCTACCTGCGCCATGTGGCGGTCGTAGATTTGCGAGACGTGACGGGCCGCCTGCCGCAGCGCCAGATTGTTGCAAGGGCTGTCGCCGACAGCCGCGTCTTTGTCCTTGCCGGGTTCCCCCGCTGCCTTTGGGTCGCTCGCTCTTTTCGCATGGCTCTCATTACTGAAGCGGGAGGGGCGCGCTCCCGTTCTACGGTTTCTTCGGTGCGGGTCTTGCGCTCTATTTTGCCTCGCAAGGCGCGGGCAAACTCGGCTGGCCGATGATGGCAGTCCGCGTTGCTGTGTGTCGGTGACGGCTGGTTGGCGGTTACGGCATATGGCAGCAATACGGCCTGTTTACCGCCGTGGCGATTGCGCTCATGGTGTATGGCACTATCAATGCCACCGCCGTCGCAGTGGGCGCGCGGTTCAAGTGGGAAAAATGCCCGGCGCTCGCCGTGCAGCCAACGTGAGTCTTTCCATGCCGGAAACGAACGGTCGTACGCCGCTTTATCTCGAGGATTTGCAGCCGGGACAAATTTACGGCGGCAAACAAAGCGTCGCCATCGATACCGCGGCGATCAAGACCTACGCGCGCCAATTCGATCCGCAGCCGTTTCATCTCGACGAAGCGGCTGCGGCAAAAACGCTATTCGGGGGGTTGGCTGCGAGCGGTTGGCACACGGCCTCGATCACCATGGGGCTGATGGCGACCGATGGGCCGCCGCTGGCCGGTGGGATCGTCGGCAGCGGCCTCGATGAATTGCGTTGGTCGAAGCCGGTGCGGCCGGGCGACAGCCTGCATGTCAAATGCGAAATCCTGGACGTCATTCCATCGAAATCCCGGCCTGAACAGGGCCGAATCAAGATGCGCACGACCACCTTCAACCAGTACGACGAGCCGGTGCAGGTGATCGTCGCCAATCTCATCGTACCCAAGCGGAAGGCGACGGCGGAATAGCGCGAGCCAAATGTCGTCCCCGAGGCGGGGCCGACGGCCAGATATCTACGCCGCCGTCTTCTTTCCCCACAGCCGTGCCGACGCGAGATCGGCGCCTTCGCGGATCGAGCGCAGCTTGAGCCACACCGCGGGCTCGATCACCCATTCTCGGTTGGTGAAGGTTCCGAAGCCGCAATCGGTCGATGCGATCACGCGCTCGCGGTCGCCGACGACGCGCACCGCTTCCTCGATGCGGCGCGCCACCACTTCCGGGTGCTCGACGAAATTGCTGGTGGTCTCTACCACGCCGGGGATGAGGATCATGTCCTTCGGCAGCGGATGTTTCCTCAGCGCTTCGTATTCATGCGCATGGCGCGGGTTGGAAAATTCCATGGACAGCGCGCCGACCTTGGCCTGATAAAGCGTCGGCAGGATCGTGCCGAGCGGCACGTCATGGATGTGCGGGCCTTCCCAATTGCCGTAACAGACATGCAGCCGCACGCGGTCGCGTGGAATGCCTTCAATGCCCTGATTGATCGCCGCGACGTGCAGTTCAACCGCCTTGACGAATTGCGCATCCGACAGGTCGCGGTACATCATGGTGCGGTCCATCGCGAGATCGGGCGCGTCGATTTGCAGGATCAATCCGGCCTTGTTGATCGCGAGATATTCGTTGCGCATCTCGCGCGCGATCGCGGCGAGGTATTTTTCCTGCGATCCGTAATGCGCGTCCAGCAGTGTGGTGGATATGATGCCGGGTGACGGCGCGGTCATGAATTGCTCTTTGAACTTTCCGTCGGCCATTTTCTTGAAGCGCGCGATTTCGTTCTCGATCGGCTTGAGGTCGAGGTATTTCAGATCGTTCTGGCACTCCGGCGCGTTCTGCTGCTTGCTGACGTGCGGGAAGCGCCGCATCAAGGTCGCGACCAGTTCGGGAAATTCCTCGAACTCGCGGCCGCGCCGCCGCTTCGATATGCCGCCGAAGCCCGCCATGCGCTGCGGCACGTAGGTCTGGAAGCCGACCCGCTGCTGCTCGCCGTCGTTGCCGATGTCGATGCCAGCCTGCGCCTGCTTGTCGACGACATGGCGCACGGCGCCGTCCATTTCGGCATCGTACATCTTCAGGTCGAGCTTTTCACCGGCTTCCTGGCGCACCAGGATATCGGAGAGTTTTTCGTTGCGCGGCAGGCTGCCGACGTGGGTGGTCAGGATGCGGTCTCGGCTTAGAATCATAATTCATCTCCCGTTGGCCGACATTGCCGCGGCCATTTTCACTCTGCATAATACGGTCATTCTGGGAGGAAAAGCATGTCTGTTGCCGAAGCGCGTGCGGCGAAAGTCGGCGCGGTCGATCATGTGGGCGCGATCCCACGCGATTACAATTTTGCCGCCGACGTGCTCGCCGCCAATCTTGCCGCCGGCCGCGCCGGCAAGCCGGCCTATATCGATTCGCGTGGGACCTGGACCTACGGCCAACTTGCCGATCGCGTCGAACGTTTCGGCAATGCGCTGCGCTCGCTTGGCATCAGGCGCGAGGAGCGCGTGCTGATGGCACTCACCGACACGATCGACTGGCCGACTGCTTTCCTGGGCTGCCTCAAGGCAGGCATCATTGCCGTGCCCGTCAACACGCTGCTGACCGAAGACGATTATCGATTCATGATCGCGGACAGCAACGCCAAATGTCTGGTGGTGTCGGGCGCGTTATATCCGAAATTCTCGAAAGTTATCGGCGAAAGCGGCCTCGATCATGTCATCGTGTCCGGGGATAATACGCACGGACAGAACAACTTCGAACAACTGCTGAATTCGGCGAACATCGCTCCGTACACTGCGCCGACCACGTGCGACGACATGGCGTTCTGGCTCTACACTTCGGGCTCGACCGGCAAGCCTAAGGGCGCCGTGCATGTGCACGCGAGCCTCAAGCTCACCGCCGACCTTTACGGCACGCCGGTCGCAGGCCTGAAGGAAAGCGACGTGTGTTATTCCGTCGCCAAGCTGTTTTTTGCTTACGGCTTGGGCAACGCGCTGACGTTTCCGATGTCGGTCGGCGCAACGACCTTGCTGCTCGGCGACCGGCCGACGCCGGACAGCGTTTCAACTTTGCTGCGCGATTATCCGATCACGGCTTTCTTCGCGGTGCCGACTTTCTATGCCGCATTCCTGAATAGCGCGAACGCGCCGCAAAAATCC
>Ga0134126_10007059_pt1 | contig 14106 bp, 7 predicted proteins | sample KB31752_FD_96881 | JGI IMG/M metagenome (GOLD analysis project Ga0134126, IMG submission 96881) | Terrestrial soil microbial communities with excess Nitrogen fertilizer from Kellogg Biological Station, Michigan, USA - KB3-175-2 | ecosystem: Environmental > Terrestrial > Soil > Unclassified ... | reverse complement strand
GCCGCGCGCCCTCGATGTGATTCTCGGCGGGAAGACCCTCGCTGCAAAGCAGGCGTTCAAATACGGCATGGTGGATGACCTCGTGGTGCGCGAGCGGCTGGTTGAGTTCGCCTGCCGGAAAATACTGTCCGAAGGGCGCGAGTTCACTCGCCGCCCAAACCGTCTCAATCTTTTGGTGACAAACAATCGCCCGTTCGCGTTTGCCGCGTCGCTGCGGGTCGAGGCGCAGCTGCTGAAAAAGACACGCGGCCATTATCCCGCCCTGTTCAAAGCGCTGGAGGTCGTCACCAAAGGGGTCTCTCGTTCAACCGCGGAATCGCTCGCACTCGAGCGCGAGGCGGTTCTCGAACTGACCGCCACAGAGGAGTGCCACAACCTCATTCAGGTTTTCTTCATGCAGGAACACGCGAAGAAACAGAGCTACCGGATAGGCGACGGAGCGACGGCCTCCAAGGGGGTCAATCGGGTTGGCGTGGTGGGCGCTGGCGTCATGGGCGCCGGCATCGCGCAATGGCTCAGCTCGCGTGGACTGCAGGTGCTTTTGCGCGACGTTGACACAGAGCGGGTCGCGAAGGGAATGACTGGTATTGCCAGGCTTTACGGCGAAAGCGTGAAACACCATTCACTGACGAGGCTCGAAGCACGCGCAGGGCTGGATCGAATTTTTCCGGCGGCAAGTGACGCGTCGTTGCGCAATGTCGATCTGATGATCGAAGCCGCCGTTGAAAACATGGACCTGAAGAAGCAGATTTTTCGCGCGCTCGGTGAGTCGGCAGGCCCGGACACGATTCTGGCGACCAACACCTCGGCCCTGTCGGTGAGCGAGATTGCTGCGAGCACGAGGTCGCCGGAGCGGGTTATTGGCATTCATTTCTTCAATCCGGTGCACCGAATGCAGTTGGTTGAGCTGGTGATCGCGCAACAAACGAGCGTGGAAGTCGCACAACGTGCCTTGCGGTTCATCCAGCGGATCGGCAAACTGCCCGTGGTGGTCAAGGACAGTCCGGGGTTTCTTGTAAATCGGATTCTGATGCCATATTTGATGGAAGCCGGACAACTATTCGAAGCGGGCGCAAGTGTGGAAAACATTGACGCGGCGATGCTGGAGTTTGGCATGCCCATGGGTCCACTACGGTTGATCGACGAAGTGGGCGTGGACGTTGCGCATCACGTGGCAACCGAGCTCCAGGAACAATTCAAAAACCAGATGCACGCACCGGGTGTGTTGTCCCGGATGTTCAAAGCAGGGTTGCACGGGCGCAAGAACGAACGGGGCTTCTATCTCTATAACGCGAAAACCCCCGTGACCAACTCCGGGCTTGGCGTGTTTCAGGAAGGCGATTGGGCGAAAGATTTCGCCCCTGAAGAACTGCAAAGGCGTATGGTTCTGTTGATGGTCAACGAAGCGGCCCGTTGCCTGGAGGAGAAAATCGTCGCCCAACCAGCGGATGTGGACTTTGCGATGATCATGGGAACAGGCTTCGCTCCATTCCGCGGTGGGCCGCTGCGTTATGCGGAACGGGTTGGCATCGGAAAAATCGTTGACGAAATGAAACGCCTCGCCGCAGCAGGATCTGCACATTTCGCGCCGTGCGCCTTGCTGCAAGACGCTGCGGCCGAAAAAAGGCGATTTTATTCTGAGAAGGGAGCCGGACGATGAACACAACGCCCTCCGCACCTGCCCGGAAGCCAGAGGCGAAATCAGCGATCGAGGATCAGGCGCCGCTGATCGATACCTCGAAAATGTCCGTTGGCCAGCGAGCGGCCCTGGAACTGACCGAGGCTGCGCGGGACGCCGCCGGTGAGCGGGTCGGTTTTGCCGCCGGTCTGTTCATGGGCCGGTGTGATTTCGACGCGCTTGTTCCTTTTCCCAGGCAAAACCCGGAAGACCGCGACCAGGGTGATGCGTTCCTCCAGCGCCTGGAGAGGTTCCTGCGCGAAAAAGTTGACCCCGATGAAATCGACCGTACGGGTGAAATCCCGGCCGGGGTTATCGAGGAACTGGGCGCAATGGGCGCGTTTGGCATCAAAATTCCACCAGCCTACGGCGGCCTCGGCCTGTCCCAGACGAACTATTGCCGGGCGGCGATGCTTTTAGGAAGCCATTGCGGAAATCTGACCGCGTTGATTTCGGCGCATCAATCCATCGGCGTTCCGCAACCGCTGATCCTGTTTGGAACCGAGGAGCAGAAACGCAAATACCTTCCGCGATTTGCCAGAGGTGAAATCTCGGCATTCGCGTTGACCGAACCCAACGTTGGCTCCGACCCGGCCACGATGGAGACGCATGCCGAACCTTCACCCGGCGGCGGACATTTCGTCCTGAACGGAGAGAAGCTCTGGTGCACGAATGGCACCAAGGCGGGCGTCATCATCGTTATGGCGAAGACGCCGCCAAGGATTGTTAATGGGAAGCAAAAGAATCAGATCACCGCTTTCATCGTGGAGATGGACTGGCCGGGGGTGGAAGTCGTGCATCGCTGCCGGTTCATGGGACTGAAGGCACTGTACAACGGGGTGATCCGTTTTCGAAACGTTGTTGTCCCGCACGAAAACATTTTGCTGGCGGAGGGAAAGGGACTGCGCGTTGCGCTCTCAACCTTGAACACGGGCCGCCTCACGCTGCCGGCCGCGTGCGTTGGATTATCAAAACGTTGCCTCGACATTGTGAAGAAATGGGCCGGCGAACGCGTGCAATGGGGCGCGCCCATCGGCAAACACGCCGCGATCGCGGACAAAATCGCGCGGATGGCGGCGAACACCTTTGCCATGGAGGCGATGACTCTTTACACCGCAAGTCTGGTGGATCGCGACAAGAAGGCGGACATCCGGCTTGAAGCCGCCATGTGCAAAATGTGGGGCAGTGAAGCGGCCTGGGGCATCGTTGATGACGCGATGCAGATTCGGGGCGGCCGCGGATACGAGACGGCCGACTCATTAAAGTCGCGTGGCGAGAAACCGGTACCGGTGGAAAGGCTTTTCCGCGACAGCCGCATCAATACTATTTTCGAAGGGTCGAGTGAAATCATGCGGCTCTTCATCGCGCGCGAGGCGCTGGACCCGCATCTGAAAGTCGCCGGTGCAGCGTTGAACTCGCAGCTCGCGATGGCGCAGCGGATGAAAGCCGCCCTGAAGGCGGGATGGTTTTACGCGCGTTGGTATCCAGGGCAGTGGTTGCCTTCGCTGCGGCCGTCGAGGACCCGGTTTCTGGAGTCGAGCGTGCTGGAAAAACATTTGCGGTATGCGGAGCGCACCGGCCGCCGGCTTGGGCGGGCGCTGTTTCACGCGATGTTGCGGCGTGGCCCGAAGCTTGAACGGGAGCAGGTGTTGCTCGGCCGGTTTGTCGATATCGGCACGGAGTTGTTTGCCATTGCGGCGACGTGCGCGCGGGCGGACGCCATCAACGGCCCCGACAAGACAGTGGGCGGCCCGGTGTCCCTCGCTGACTATTTCTGCCGGTCGTCCCGCTTACGAATCGAACGGTCGTTTCGAGGTTTGCGTCTCAATACTGATTCGCAGGGCTATCGGATTGCCCGGGACACATTGGAGGGCAGGCACGATTCTCTGGTGGAAGGAATCGTCGGGACTGGCAGCGAACCGGATTGATGGGCCGGGAATCGGGCGCAGGGTGCGATCCGCCGCCTGTGAAGCGTGTGGCGCCCCATTCCGACTTCCTTTTGATTCCCGCCGCATCCGAATTCCTTTCTTTTGGCTCTTGTCGGCGCGGGTGGAATGTTTACACTGGGTTGGTAAGAATGCCCGGAAGCGGACCGTTGTTCACTTGCGGAGCGAGATGTTCTGAACCAAACTTCAATATGATTAGTGAAGCAGCCCTGCCCGAAACGAAAGTTGCGGCGGCGGACCGAAAAGTCAGGCACGCGCCAAAGTATCCCGGTGTTCGCGTCACGTGCAACGGCAACCAGTTGGTCACGCAGTACGTAGAAACGCGCATCACGGAAGGTGGTGTCTTTTATCCGATCACACCCTCGACCGAGGGCGGCGAGATTTATCAGCAATCCTTCGCGCAAGGCGAATTGAATGTCTGGGGCCAGCAGAAGATTGCGGTCGAAACCGAGGGCGAACACGCCGCCCAGGGGGGCGCAACCGCCTACTCCGTCACGGGCAGGCGGACGGTCAATTTTACTTCGGGCCAGGGCATCGTGTACGCGATGGAGCAGTACTACCACGCGCCGGGGAAACTCTCCACGATGGTGCTGGAAATCGGCGCGCGCGCGCTTACCAAGCACGCGTTGAACGTTCACTGCGGTCATGACGATTTTTATGCGGCGCTCGATACCGGCTGGACGATGCTCGTGTCGAAGGACGCCCAGCAGGCGGCTGACCAGGGCATCATTCTTCGAAGGGTGAACGAGCTTTCCCTCAATCCCGGCATGAATATCCAGGATGGCATGCTCACGACGCATTCGGAGAGAACCTATCTTGCGCCGGAGGCAGATCTGTTGCGCGAATTCTTGGGAGCGCCGTGGGACCTGATCGATTGTCCGACCCCGGCCCAGCGGGAGTTGTTCGGCCTGAAACGCCGCCGGGTGCCGGAGATGATGGATCTGAAAAACCCCGTCCTCCTTGGGCCGGTGCAAAATCAGGAACATCACATGAACGGTGTCGTGGCGCGCCGGAACAATTTCAACGAGCCGATTTTGAGCTTTCTCGAACAGGCGTATGAGGAGTTCGCCCGGCTCACCGGCCGCCAATACGGACTGATTTCCGAATACAGGACCGACGATGCCGACACCGTGTTCGTGTCGCTCGGCTGCGCTGCGGAGAACATTGAGGCCGCGTGCGACTATTTGCGTGAACAACGGCTTGCCAGGGCCGGCTCGATTCACATCAACGTGATTCGCCCGTTTCCTGAAGCGGCAGTGATCCGGGCCCTCAAAGGCAAGAAGAACGTCATCATTCTGGAGCGCACCGACGAAGGTCTGGCCGGCGACAATCCCCTCGCGCGCGACATCCGCGTCGCGCTCGGCAAGGCACAGGAGGCCCTGAGGTTCGGTGGTGATTTGCCGCCCCTCAAGGCGGAGGAGACTCCCCGTCTTTTCCGCGGGTCCTACGGTATCGGCTCGCGTGATTTCCGGCCCGAGCACGTCCTTGGCGCCTACGAGTATGCCACCGGTCAGACGCGCCGCAAAGACGGCAAGGGCGCCGCTGACGGCGCTACTTACTTTGTGCTCGGAGTGGACCATCCGTATGCCGTGATTTCGAAGGACACGCCGTCGCTACTGCCCGACAAGGCCATTGCGGTGCGCTTTCATTCGATTGGCGGATGGGGCATGATCACCACGGGCAAGAATCTCGGCTCGATCATTGGCGAATTCGGCGATTTGATTTCACACAGCAACCCGGAATACGACGAGGAAGGCCGGTTGAAGGAGAAGCTGTTCGTCATGGCGAATCCGAAGTACGGCTCCGAAAAGAAGGGGGCGCCGACGAATTACTATCTGGTGGTCGCTCCTGAACGCATTCGCGTTAATTGCGAACTGAATCATGTGGACGTCGTGCTGTGCTGCGATCCGAAGGCGTTCACGCACACGAACCCGCTGGAAGGGTTGAATAAAGGAGGCTCTCTGGTTTGGGAGTCCAGTGATTCACCCGAAGTGGCCTGGCAGCGAATCCCCGCCCACCACCGAAAATTCGTCAAAGACAACAACATCCGGGTTTACATTCTTCCGGGTTTCGAGATCGCCCGCAAAGCCACCGACCGCGGCGAGTTGCAATTGCGCATGCAGGGAAACTCGTTTCTGGGCGCATTCTTTCGCGTTTCGTCTTTTCTCCAGGACAACGGCATCAACGAGGAGATGTTTCGCGAAACGGTCAACAAGCAATACGTCAAAAAGTTCGGTCGCTTCGGCGATGCGGTTGTGGCCTCGAACATGGAGGTCATGACCCAGGGCTTCTCGCGCGTGCAGGAAATCAAATACGGCGCGCTGGAAGACCCGGATCGCTCAAGCATGCGCAACGCGCCGGTCCGCCCTCTGGGCGAACATCAGATCATCCCGACCTCAGGCTTCGACCTCGGAGCGGGCTGCACGAGCATTCAGGCTCCCGCCGGGCAGAAACCGCGGGCCCCGTTGCAAACCCTGGGAAAATTCGACAGCGAGTTCCGGTGCGGCCTCGGTTATCACCAGCCCGCGGGCGCGCTGGCTTCAGTGGGAGTGATGGGCGCCGGTTCGGGAGCGACGCAATCCAAGTACGTCGCCCGGCGCGAGACGCCGGTTTACATCGCGGAGAACTGCACTCAATGCATGGAATGCATCACCGCCTGCCCGGACACCGCTCTCCCGAATACTTCGCAGGACATCTCCACGGTGCTTCGGACGGCGGCCTTTAATTATGTGAAGGATCCTGCAGAACGGAAGAAGCTGCTGAACGAGCTGAAAGGTGTCGAGGACCGGGCGAGGGCGAAAATGTCGGCCATGGTGCAAAAGCGTGAGAAACTGCCCTTCAAGGACATTATCCGTGCCGAGGTCAGCGCGTTGAACGGAATCGCCGACAAGGCAAAAGCGGAGTTCACCGGCATCATTGATCAGCTTCCGCTGGCCTACAACAACGTACCCGCGATTTTTCGTTCCCTCGAGCAGAAGACGCCCGGCTCCGGGGGCCTGTTCTCAATCTTCGTTTCCGACCTGTGCAAGGGGTGCGGCGAGTGCGTGCAGGTTTGCGGCGACCACGACGCCTTGCGCATGACGGTCGAAACGGAAGAATTGAACGCCCACCTGACCACGGCGCAAATCTTCTCACGGCTTTTGCCTGACACGCCGCAGAAGTTTCTTGGTCTTTATACGGATAATTCCCCGGAGCAATCGCGCGAGGCGACGCTGCGAAACCATCTGATGGTGCGGCGCAATTACGAAGCGCTGGTTTCCGGCGACGGCGCCTGCGCCGGCTGCGGCGAGAAAAGCATCCTCCGGGCCGCGGCTTCGGTCACTGAGGCGTATATGCGGCCGATTTATCACCGGAAAGCGGATCGTTTGCGCGCGAAGGCCGAGCGCATGGAAAAAGAGGGCGTCGCCAGGCTGCTGGAATTGAAAGCGCGAGATGAAAAACAATATCAACTCTTTCGCAGAAGCGTCGCCCACGTCGTGATGGGCCTTGGCGGCGAAGATGACGACGATACGGCCAAACGGATCGCCGATTACGAAGTCAAGCATGGGCCGATTTCGGATGAGGAAATCGGCGGGGGTCTCGTCGCAGTCCTGCGGCAGGACGCTTTCAATCACAAGGAACTTCAGGCGGTTGACGGCCGCCGGGCCAACGGAATGTCCGTAATGATGATGGGCGCGAGCACGGGTTGCAACACGGTCTATGGCTCCACGCCGCCGTCGAACCCGCATCCGTATCCCTGGATGAATTCGTTGTTCCAGGATGGCGCGACGATTTCCTGGCTTCTGGCCGAGTCGGTCATTGTCAATCACGCGCGCCGTTCGGTCGTCCCCGAACGCATGAGTGACGCTCTCCTCGACAGGGGTGACGCGGTGATTTCCGAAGCTGATTATTTCGCGCTCACGCATCTCGACGACACGTTGATGACCGATCAGGAGATTCGCGAACTGCCGAAGGTCTGGGTCATCGGTGGCGACGGCGCGTTTGGAGACATCGGCTTTCAGAATGTTTCGAAGGTCGTGCTGCAGAATCGTCCGAACGTGAAGATGCTCATGCTCGACACGCAGGTTTATTCGAACACGGGCGGCCAGAATTCTGATTCCTCCACGATGCTGGGCGGCTATGACATGAACCAGTTCGGTGTCGCCTCGCAGGGCAAATTGATTGAGAAAAAAAATGTCGCTGAAGCGTTCACCAGCGGACACGGATCACCGTTCGTCGCGCAGGTTTCCATGGCCAACGCCGCCAAGCTGTACAAGGCGATGCTCGACGGTCTTGAATACCGGGGCACCGCATTCTTCCAGGCCTACACCACCTGCCAGCCGGAGCACGGCGTGAGTGACAACATGAGCGCTGACCAGGCCAAAATGGTGCGCGACGCGCGCGGCATGCCGGAATTCGTTTTCAACCCGCGCAAGGGCGAAACCTCACAGGAGGCATTCGACCTCAAGGGCAATCCGACGGTCGATCGCGATTGGTGGCGCACGAAGTTCAAGGCGACCGGTGAAGATTACAGTTTCACCGTCGCGCATTGGGCGCTCACAGAGGGCCGCTTCCGCAAACACCTGAAGGCCGTCTCCGAAGAAGAGGCCAGAAAGCTGACGCTCCTCGACGACATGCTCGTTCTGATCACCCAGGACGATGTGATTTACCGCCGCGTGTTCGATCCGAACCACCGCAGTTTCGTCCGGAATTTTGGCTGTTACATCAAGGCTGACGTGAACGGAAAGCTGAAGTTTTTCGCCGTGTCGCGGCAGATGGTGCTGTTCGGCGTTGAACGGCGCAAAGCGTGGCGCATGTTGCAGAGCAAGGCCGGGGTCACGAACAAGGATTACCTCGCGCAGAAAAACCTGCTCAAGAAAGCGGACGCCGGGCAGGTTCCGATGGCAGACGTGAAAAGCCGGACGCGGGAATTGTTCGAGGCCGAGCTGGCTGCGTTAAATCCTGCGCCCGTTGCGGCGGCCTGACGGACTTTGGTCATTTGCACGGTCAAACCTCTGGAAACCCCGGAGGTTTTTTTGTTGCTGGCACGGGTGGCGCTTCCGGTTAGATTCGGCGCCGGTGATGAAAAAGGCGTTTGTTTCCATTGAGGCTGTCGTCGAAGACCTGCGGAAAGGCAGGATGGTCGTCGTCGTGGACGATGCGGATCGCGAGAACGAAGGCGATCTCGTCATGGGCGCCGAGCACGCGACGCCGGAGGCCGTCAATTTCATGGCCAAGCACGGCCGCGGACTGGTCTGCGTGCCGACGACCGGGGACCGGCTGCAACAACTGGGCATCGAAAGGATGGTCACACAGAACCGCGAGACGTTTAAAACCGATTTTCAAGTAAGCGTGGATGCCGCGACCGGCATTACCACCGGCATCAGCGCGGCTGATCGCGCACGTACGATTCAAGTCATGGCTGACCCGACAGCCGTACCAGATGATCTGGTGCAACCCGGACACGTTTTTCCGCTCCGAGCCAAGGCAGGTGGAGTATTGCAGCGGGCGGGCCACACGGAAGCGGCGGTGGACCTCGTGAAACTGGCAGGTTGCCGGCCCATCGGGGTCATCTGCGAGATCATGAGCGATGATGGTTCGATGGCCCGGCTGAGCGAGCTGACCGTGTTTGCCAGAACCCACGGCCTGAAAATCTGCACCATCGAGGATCTGATCAAATACCGGCGTGCGCGCGAAAAGCTTGTCGAACGGATGGAAGTGGTGAAAATGCCGACGGATTACGGCGATTTCGATTTGCATCTTTACCGCTCGAAGGTGGACGGTCAGCATCATCTGGCGCTGGTGCGTGGCGAAGTGGCCGGCAGAAAAAGCGTGCTGGTGCGCGTCCATAGCGAATGCCTGACCGGCGACGTGTTCGGATCGAAGCGTTGTGACTGCGGCCCGCAACTGCATCAGGCCATGCGCCAGGTGGCGGAGGAAGGCCGGGGCGTCATCGTCTATATGCGGCAGGAGGGCAGGGGGATCGGGCTGGCGCCGAAGATCAAGGCTTACAAATTGCAGGAGCAGGGCTACGACACGGTCGAGGCAAACCGTAAACTGGGTTATGGAATGGATTTGCGGGAATACGGACTTGGGGCCCAGATTCTTTGCGACCTGGGTTTGAAAACCATCCGCCTGCTGACCAACAACCCGAGGAAGGTGGTGGGACTGGAAGGTTACGGCCTCGAAATCGTCGAGCAGGTCCCGATTCGCGTCAAACCCAATCCGCACAACTCGCGATACTTGAAAACGAAGCGGGAGAAGTTGGGACACCTGTTATGAGAGGCAATCATTTTTCACGGACGGAAGATCGCCAAAAGCAGGGATTCATGGAAGCCGCCGACAGATGCTGAAGAAACCTCCGATCAAGAGAGTCCGAGCGGCCAATCGCCCGTTTGCCATCGTCGCAGCGCGTTACAACGGACGCTACGTTGACGCCATGTTGCGTGCGGCGAAAAGGGAACTGGCCAGAGGCGGCGCAAAAACAATCAGGATCGTCCGCGTGCCCGGCTCGTTCGAGATCCCGGCCGTGGCCGCGAAGCTCGCGGAGTCCATGCCGCCCTTCTCGGCCATCGTGTGTCTCGGAGTTGTTTTTCAAGGCCAGACGACCCACGCGCAACATGTTGGCTGGGGCGTGACTCACGCGCTCGCCCGGATTCAAGTGCTGCACAGGATTCCGGTTGTCCATGGTGTGTTTGTCTTCGAAAAGGAGGAGCACGCGCGGGTTCGGTGCCTGGGCAGCAAGCACAATCGTGGCACGGAGGCGGCAAGGACGGCCCTGGCGATGGCGCGAGTGATGGAGAGTTTATGACGACTCAATCCTCCAGTCCCGGAAAAGTTTGCCAAAACCTCCCTGAATACCCGGTGATATGCAGCGTCCTAACAGCGAACAGTAGAGTTTGTGAAACATTTCACAAATCGCTTGCTGGGCCGTTTTTCGGGTGATAGCGTCAACGAGATTTGTCATGAAAAACGCGCGTGAACCTATGAAAACCCAACTCCTCACCATACTGGCGTTCGTTGTTTCGGCGTCTGCCGCTTTCGCCGGCGACATCACGGGCAAGGTTGTGCTCAAGGGCACGCCGCCGCCAGAAATCAAAATCGACATGGCCGCTGATCCAAAGTGCGGCGCCGCTCATTCGGAGGCGGTCACGACGCGCCACTATCTGGTCGGCAAGGATGGAGGTCTGGCGAACGTGTTTGTTTACATCAAGAGCGGTCTGGAGGGAAAATCGTTTCCGACGCCCAGTGAGACGCCGACGATCGATCAGATCGGCTGTTTGTACGAGCCTTATGTTTCAGGAGTGATGGTCAACCAGAAATTCAAAATCAAGAATTCAGACACCACGTTGCACAACGTCCATGCCACTCCCAAATTGAACAAGGAGTTCAATTTTGCCCAGCCCATCAAAGACCAGGTGAACGAAAAGAGTTTCGACAAACCGGAAGTGGTCGTGCGCTTCAAGTGCGACGTTCACCCTTGGATGTTCGCCTACGTCGGCGTCCTGGATCATCCGTTTTTTGCTGTGACCGACAAGGATGGCAACTTCAAGATTTCCGGCGTGCCCGACGGCAAATACACCCTTGAGGCGTATCACGTGAAAACGCACATGGCGAATCCGGGCGTCAGCCAGGAGATCACGGTAAAGGGCGATACGAAAGCCGATTTTACGATTGAACTGAAGAAGTAGGCGGCGGGGTCGCGCTGCTGCTCTTCTTCTTCAAACGAGGCCGCTGTGGTCAGGATTTCCACGGCGGTTTGCTTTTTCAGCCTGTGAAGCTTGCTTGATTTTGAGTCCATGACCCGATCGACGGATAATCCGCGCCTGGCCCGGTTTGCAGCGTTTACTGCTGCCGCCACACTCGTGCTCATCTGTTTCGGCGGCCTGGTGACGAGCCACGGCGCGGGCATGGCCGTGCCCGACTGGCCGAATACCTTTGGGTACAATCCATTCTTTTTCCCGATTTCCAAATGGGTCGGCAACATTTTCTATGAACACACGCATCGTCTGGTGGCGTCGGGGGTGGGATTACTGACCACAATTCTGGCGGTGTGGCTCTGGCTCAAGGAGTCTCGCCGCTGGCTGCGCTGGTTGGGGGTGGCGGCGTTTTTTGCCATCGTGTTGCAAGGGGTGCTCGGCGGTCTGCGAGTGGTCTTGTTCAAGGATGAACTCGGAATCTTTCATGCGACGCTTGGGCAGCTTTTTTTCGTCCTCACCGCCGCCATTGCACTGTTCACGAACCGGTGGTGGGCGAGCGCTGCTGCGCTGCAAAGGCCCGTCGAAGACAGCACCGGTCTGCGGCGGTTGTTTCTGGTTGCGACGTTTTTGATCTTCGGCCAGTTGATGCTGGGCGCGACCATGCGCCATCAGCACGCCGGTCTCGCGATTCCGGATTTCCCGGCCGCATACGGAAAGGTGTGGCCGGCCACGGATGCGGATTCCATCATTCGCTACAATCAAAATCGCGTTGAAATAAATGCGGTCAATCCCATCACGGCATTCCAGGTGGTGCTGCAAATGGTACACCGGATTGTCGCCCTCGCGATTCTCTGCATGGTCGCCCTTGCTGCATGGTTGACGCGAAGGAACCTTGGCTGGCAAAATCCGCTGGCACGAATTTCGACTGCCTGGCTGGTGCTGATTATGACTCAAATTCTGTTGGGTGCGGGAACGATCTGGACCGGAAAATCGGCCGACGTCGCCACCGCGCACGTCGCGGTTGGCGCTCTGTCGCTGATGACCGGGGCCATGCTTTCCATCGTTTCGTTCCGATGTCTGGTGCGGACCGCAATGTCGGTGCAAGTGGCGGCAAAAGGAGAGTCGGGAGCCGTCCCGTTCGCGGGGGGAGCGAATGCCGCGCCCAACGTCCGTTGAAGCAGCGATGAAGGCAACCGCTCAATCCATTCCCGTGGTGGTCGTCGCCGACAAGGGCCGCGTCGCGGTTTTCAGTGAGCTGCTCAAGGCGCGGCTGACGTTCCTGGTTTTGTTGACGACATTGGTGGGCTTCTATGTCGGGTTTCGGGGGGCGATGGATTATCTGCTGATGCTGCGCGCGCTGGCGGGCACGGCCCTGGTGGCGGGCGGGGCGGCGGCGCTCAATCAATTGATCGAGCGCAAGTTCGACGCAAGAATGCGGCGAACCGAAGACCGGCCGCTTCCTTCCGGACGCCTGCAAGCTGACACGGTCCTGATATTCGGTGGCATCAGCTCGGCCGGAGGATTGATCTACCTTGCTCTGGCAGTGAACCTCGAGACGAGCGTGCTGGGCGCCATCACGCTGGCGAGCTATCTTTTCATCTACACGCCGCTTAAACGCGTCACCACGTTGAACACGGCGATCGGCGCAATTCCCGGAGCCCTGCCGCCGTTGATGGGATGGACCGCAGCGCGTGGTGAAATCAACGTGGAAGGCTGGTCTTTGTTCGCCATTTTGTTTTTCTGGCAACTGCCGCACTTTCTGGCGATTGCCTGGATGTATCGGGACGAATATGCGAAGGCGGGCTTCGCGATGCTGCCGGTGTTCGACTCCGATGGGCGGCGCACGGCGGGCCAAACGGTCAGTCATACGCTCGGTCTGCTGCCGGTCAGTCTTTGTCCCTTTTTGTTCAAACTGACCGGGCCGATATACCTGTTCGGCGCATTGATCCTCGGCATGGCGTTTCTATGGCAGGCGGTCCAGTTTTCCCGCGAGTTGACGCTGACGCGCGCCCGGCAGCTTTTTTACGCGTCGATCCTGTATTTGCCGCTCTTGCTCGGCCTGATGGTATTGGACAAGATCAAATAATGAAGCATTCGCGTTGACACCGGAAAGAGGGCGACGTTAATTATCGCCCCTCAATTCCGCGCCCGGTTTTCCGGTTTCAGGCGGACGTCAGAAAAACGAAGACAGTCATGCAGCCAACCACTCAACAGACGGAACATCACACCGGCCATGAGGCCCATCACGAGCAGCCGGGCTTTTGGCGCAAGTACATTTTCTCCACGGACCACAAGATCATCGGTATTCAATACGGTATCACGGGCCTCATGTTTCTGTTTTTTGGCTTTTGCCTGATGATGCTCATGCGCTGGCAGATCGCGTATCCGGGCAAACCGATTCCGATTATCGGCGACCTCCTTCTGAAAGTCCTGGGCGAGGAAATGGCCAACGGCGGCGTGATGCAACCGGACCTCTACAATGCGTTCGGTGCAATGCACGGCACGATCATGGTCTTTCTGGCGATCGTGCCCATTGCCTTCGCGGCGTTCGGCAACTTCGTCGTCCCGCTGCAAATTGGCGCGCCGGACATGGCGTTTCCGCGCGTCAACATGGTCAGCTATCAAAGTTACTTCCTCGGCGGCGTGGTGATGTTCTTCAGCTTTTTCATTCCGGGTGGCGCCGCGCGATCGGGTTGGACTGCCTATTCGCCGCTGGCGACGCTTGCCGACCCGGCGCACCATCCGAACGGCCAGACCTTCTGGATCCTGGGCATGGTGCTGCTCATCACGTCGTCGCTCCTGG
>Ga0134126_10007058_pt1 | contig 14106 bp, 9 predicted proteins | sample KB31752_FD_96881 | JGI IMG/M metagenome (GOLD analysis project Ga0134126, IMG submission 96881) | Terrestrial soil microbial communities with excess Nitrogen fertilizer from Kellogg Biological Station, Michigan, USA - KB3-175-2 | ecosystem: Environmental > Terrestrial > Soil > Unclassified ... | reverse complement strand
TGGTGCCGACCACGCCGCCGCCAATGACACTCACGTGCGCGGGAGGAACTCCGGGGACTCCGCCGAGCAGGATGCCGCGGCCTCCGCGTTCCTTTTCGAGATAAGTGGCGCCCACCTGCACGCTCATGCGGCCGGCGACCTCGCTCATGGGCGTGAGTAACGGGAGAGTATTGTTGCGGTCGCGCACCGTTTCATAAGCGATGCCGATCACCTTGGCGTCGAGGAGCTTGTTCGTGAGACCCGGAATCGGTGCCAGGTGCAGATAGGTGAACAGCACCAGGCCGTCGCGGAAGTAGGAGTATTCCTTTTCAACGGGTTCCTTGACCTTGACCACCATTTCGGCCTTGCCCCAGGCATATCCGGCGTCCCCTACGATCTCGGCGCCGGCGTTCTGGTACTCGTCATCGGGAAAGCCGGAGAGCGCGCCGGCGTTGGTTTCTACCAGGACCTTGTGGCCTGCCTCGGTAAGCGCCTTGACGCCTGCCGGCGTAATGCCGACGCGCGCTTCGTGATCTTTGATTTCCTTGGGAACGCCAATGATCATGTCTGTGCTCCTGTCGTTGCCTTGGATGCCCGCCCGCTTCAAGACGAGCAGAGACGCAATTGCAAACGTAAGCATCCTACCGGGCGAAACCGATTTGATGTGTGCAAAGTTCGTAGTACAACAGGTTTATGCGAACAAAACGTGAAGCAAAGGCTGGTCCGGTGCACGAAACCGTCGCGGAACCATTGGCGACGGGCCTTGACGACTTGGATGCAGCCATCCTGCGGTACCTGGAGCGCCACGGCAGGGCGACGAATTACGAAGTAGGCGAGGCGGTGGGGCTATCGGCCTCGGCTGCGTCTCGTCGCATCCAGACGCTGGAGACGATGGGTGCGATTCGCGGGTATCGCGCGCTCATCAACGACCGCCTGCTCGGCAAACACATGACGGTGTTCGTGCGGGTGACGCTGGAGAAGCAGTCAGCGCCGGTGCTGTCGGCGTTCGAGTCGGCGGTGCGGCACACACGAGGCATAGTGAGCTGCCACCTGATGGCGGGGCAGTATGACTACATGCTGGTGGCGCGGGTGGCGGATATCGATGACTACGGGCGCTTGCACCAGAATGAGCTGTCGAGGCTGCCGGGCGTGGTGCGGCTGGAAACGAGTTTTGCGCTGCGCGATGTGATGGAGGCCGGGAAGGCCTAGGGAGTCGCGCCACACAGGGCCGGCGAGTCGTCGATTCTGAGCCGGCGATTCAGCTTTGGTTGTTTACGAGCGCCGCAGTGAATCCGGTACACTCCTCGCATGTCTCTCAAGCACTTGTTAGCCGCTGCGCTTTTCGTGCAGGCGATTGCGGTCCCTGCTCAGAAGCATTCCTCCAAGCCCGCGCCTCCTCCTCCACCTTTGCTTTCACACGAGGTTCATTCGGATCGCAGCGTCACCTTCCGCTTCAGGGATGCCGCAGCGCGCAAAGCCGAACTGAACCTCGAAGGCGTAGCAAAACCCATCCCCATGACCCGGGGAAAGGGCGGGATCTGGAGCTACACCACCGCGCCGCTCGCACCGGAATACTACTTCTACAGTTTTGTCGTTGGCGGCGGACAGAGACTTGACCCCGAGAACCATCACGTTGCCTCCAATCTCGCGTTCCCTCCCAGCAACGTCTTGGAGGTCCCGGGCCCGACGCCGCAGCCGTGGGATGAGACCGAAGTCCCGCACGGGATCCTGCACACGCATCGTTTCACCTCGAAAATTGCACTGGGGCTCCCGGCAAATCAAGAAGAGGTCGTGATCTATACGCCGCCGGGCTACGACGCCCACGCGTCCAGGCCGTATCCTGTTCTCTACCTCCTGCACGGTTGGAGCGGGGTGGCTGCGAGCTGGTCAGGCGATCAGCAGGCGAACTTCATCCTCGATAACCTGCTCGCCGAGGGCAAGATCACACCCATGGTCGTCGTCATGCCGCTCGGCTATGGCGACATGAGCTTTGTCGAGAACGGTTTCGACGTGTGGAACGATGCAGCGAAGGTGGATCACAACACGCAGCTCTTCATGAACATGTTGACCGGCGAGATCATGCCCATGGCTGAGGGCGCCTACAACATCGCGCGAGACCGGGACGACCGCGCCATTATAGGCCTCTCGATGGGTGGGCTGGAGTCGCTCGACGTCGGGCTGCACAATACCGACAAATTCGCCTGGATCGGCGGCATGTCGTCGGCCGTCCACAACCTTGACTACGAGCATCAGCTCGCCGCGCTCGATCCGAAGACGGCCGACCTGAAGCTGCTGTGGATCGCATGTGGCACAGAGGACGGACTGATCGACGCGAATCGGAAGATGATCGCGTTCCTCAAGGCGAAACACATGCCTGTGACGCAAATCGAGACGCCCGGGCTGCATGACTCCCTGGTGTGGCGTGATAACCTTATCCACTTTGCGCCGCTGCTATTTCAGAAATAGTGGCGCATGACGACGCCATCGAGTTCCATTCGAGAGCCCGGAACTCTGTGACTCCGTGAAAAGGCCATACCATGCGACACAGTGGTACAGAATACGGCAGGGTACAGAATACGGCAGGGGGAGTGGTATGCCCGAAGCAGCAAGAAAGATTACCGTGGAGCTTCCCGCCGAGCTTCTCAGAAAGGCGCAAGCGGCAAGCGGCACCGGAATTACGCAGACGATTCGAGTGGGGTTGGAACTGATTGTGGCCGGTGGGGCCTGCGAACGGCTCCTGCAACTTCAGGGCCAGGTCCAATTCTCCCGGACGCTGAGAGATTTGAAAGCAGACCGATGATCAAGGCGTTTTCAGAAGCGGTGAAATTGACTTTGTTTTAAGCCGCTGCGTCAGACCGATTGCCGGTCTGCGTGATGGACGTTTATGGCGTCATCTTGGGGTGCTGATTGGCGAAACAAACAGAAAAGCTGTTTAGGAGGCTACTCAAAGAGCTGCGCCCGCTGTTTGCGAAGAATGGGTTCCGGGCTTCCAGCCAGAACTTCATCCTTGAATCACCGGAGTGCTGGGTGATCGTCAATTTCCAGAAGAGCCGGTGGGCAAGCCCTAACGAGACGACCTTCTATGTAAACGTGGCAGCGTCCACAAAGCGGTGGCTAGGATTCTACGGCCGGCCAGCAGACAAGATGCCTCCCCATGAGGGCTGTGACTGGACTTGGCGCGCCGAGCAATTCGGCCCAGACAAGGACATCAAACAATGGACTCTTCGGGACGAAGAGAGCTTTCAAGAGACGTATGACTATTTGAGACTTCTTTTCGAAGGATTCGTCCTCCCGACAACCTCAACAATGACCAGAGAGGCCGATCTCATGAAGCACACGGGCGGCTTTGAATACCCACAGCTAAAGACGCGATCGATTGTCCTCGCCGCGACTAGTGAGATCAATGATTTGAGGCGAACTGTGGCCACTTTGATAGAGAAGTTCGGAACGGCACAGGGAATGAGAGAGCACTTGGAACTCCTACGCCAGAGCTACCCGGAAGCCATGCGTAGCATTGAACTTCAGGATCGGTGATAGTCGTGGAAATCAGCCTCCGCGTCTCATCCCAGTGACCTCCATTTCCTTATACCAATCCCCGCGCTGCATGCATTACCCTTGGACACGCCTGAGAATTTTTCCCCGATCGTATAGGAGATGCCATGCTCTCGAAGATCGCCGTTCGCCTTTGCTGCGTCGCTGCCTGTCTTTCGGTTCTGCTGTCGCGCCCCGTGGCCGCGCAGGTGCCGACGCCGGTCTCGGTGCTCGGCCATACGCCGGGCGATGATTTCTATCTTGCGGACTACGAGGACACGGTCAAGTACTTCCACGCTCTCGCGGCCGCTGCGCCAGACCGCATCAAGATGTTCACGGTGGGCAAGACCACCGAGGGCAAGGACATCGAGATTGCGGCGATCTCCTCGGCGGCGAACATCGCCAAATTGGACGAGACGAAGCAGGTTGCGGGACGCCTCGCGCACGCGACAGACCTGAACGATGACTCGGCACGCGAGCTGGCGCGGAAGTATCCCGTGATTGTGCACATTGACGGCGGCCTGCACGCGGACGAGGTGGCGGGGCCGCAGCACACCATGATGCTGGCCTACAAGTTGCTCTCTGCCAAGGACGATCCGGAGATCGATGCGATTCTCAACAACGTGATCCTGGTGCTGTGGCCCACGCTCAATCCCGACGGGCAAGACATGGTGGTGCACTGGTACCGGCAGAATTTGGGCACGCAGTACGAGGTGAGCCCCCTGCCGAAGCTCTACCAGGAATACGTGGGGCACGATAATAACCGCGACGGCTACATGCTCAATATGAAGGAAGAGCAGGTGGTCACGAAGGCGCAGCTCGAATACAGTCCGGTGATTTTTTATTGTCAGCACCAGACGGCGCCGTTCCCCGCGCGCATTTGGATTCCGCCGTTCTCCGATCCCATCTCGTCGAACATCAGCCCGTATGTGCGGAGCTGGCTGAACGTGATTGGCACCAACATGGCCGCGTATCTCGACGCGCACAAGATGCCCGGTGCGATCTCGGAGTCGCGCTTTGACAACTGGTACGCGGGGTTCATGGACTGGGCGCATGTGTTCCGCGGCGAGATTTCGTTCTTTACAGAGACGGCGCTATACGACTACGCTACGCCGCATTTCTATACCGTGAATGATTTCCCCAAGCAGTACCGAGACTTGCGGGCTCTGAGCATGTACTCCACGCCGTGGCAGGGCGGATGGTGGCGTCTGAAGGATGCGGTGGACTACATGGTGGGCGGGTCCATGTCCGTCTTGGATCTGGCGGCGAAGAATCGCGAAACCCTGCTCTACAACCGCTACCAGTCCGCCAGAGATAACATCGAGCACTACCGCAAGGAGCCGCCGTTTGCGTATGTGATCAGCGACAAGCAGACGGATACGCCGGAGGCCGCGGCACTGGCGCAGCTGATGATCGAGAACGGGCTGGACGTCTATGCGTCGAAGGATGGATTCACGGCGAATGGCGTGAACTATCCGGCAGGGTCGTGGGTGATTCCGATGGACCAGGCGTTTTCGGCCATGGCCAAGGAACTGTTTGAGCGGCAGCGCTATCCCGATGAAATTGAGGCGGGGACATCCAAAGCAGTAGATCTGCCCTATGACGTGACCGGTTGGACGCTTCCGCTTCAGATGGGCGTGAACGTGGATGCCGTGACGGATCCATTGACATCGCAACAGCGCGGGCTGCTGGCGAAAGTGGACAACGCAGAGCCGCCCCCGGTAAGCGTTGACGGTGTGGGCGCCGTGTTTGCGCTGAGCCATCGCACGAATGCGTCGTTCGAAGTGGTGAACGCGGCGCTGAAGGCCGGCGGGACCGTGTCACTTGCTGAGGAGCCGGTGAAGACGGCGAATGGCATCGAGCGCGGCGCGTTTCTGGTGAGCGGAGTGAGCCGCGAAAAGCTGGGCGGCCTGGCGAAGCAATTCGCGGTGAGTGCGATGGCAGCGAGCGCACCGGCGCATGCGATTGCACTCAAAAGGGCGCGCATCGGGCTGTACAGGCCGTGGGCGCCGTCGATTGACGAGGGATGGACGCGCTGGATTTTGGAGAACTACGGCTTCGAGCCGAAGAGCCTGTATAACGCGGACATTCGCTCGGCGGATCTGCGAAACCGCTATGACGTGATCGTGGTGCCCGACATGTCATCGCGGCAGTTGATGGATGGGTTCGGGGTGGGCGTGGTGCCGGGGCAGTATGTGGGCGGCATCGGGCAGGATGGGCTGGATAATCTGCGGCAATTTGTCCGCGCGGGCGGCACGCTGGTGGCGCTGAATAAGGCAGCGGATGCATTCATCCCGCTGCTGTCGCTGCCGGTGGAGAACGTGGTGAAGGGCGCCAAGAGTGACAAGTTTTTCTGCTCCGGCGCGCTGCTGAGGGTGAACACGGAGCACGGCGAGTTGCCCGTGAATTATGGAGAGCCGGAATCGCCAGTGGTGATGTACCAGAGCGGGCCGGTCTTCGAACCGCAGCCCGGATTCCACGGCGCAGTGCTGGCGCGCTATTCCAAACAAACTGACCCGCTGGAGAGCGGCCTTCTGCTCCATCCGGAAGCGATCGAAGGCAAAGCCGCGGCGGTTGAGCTGGAGTATGGAAGCGGCCGAATCGTCCTGTTCGGGTTCAAGCCGCAGTTCCGCGGCGAGTCGCACGCGACGTATAAGTATCTGTTCAACGAGCTATACGTGTTCGATCACCCGGCGTTGCCGGAAGATCCTGCCGCAGGGCCCACTAAGCAGAAGGAAGCCGCGCCAGCCGCGAAGAAGGCGCAGAACGACGAGGATGAGGACGACGATTATCCCGCACAAGTGGAATAGTGCAGAAGTGCGGCACCATCCAGGCAACGATCGGCAGTGGGCGACGAATTGCCGACGTGTCCGCAGTGTGGCGTTTCGAACGGCCAGCGTGTTATTTGCCATCGGTTCTTTCTTGGCTCAGGCATCCCAAGCACAATCCCAATGGGTGCACTTTGGAGTGAATGGAAGGCTCGTCTATAACAAGACGGCACAAGGCGACCGTATCCCCGATTTTTCCAGTGCCGGCTATCGAGGAGGCGGTGTTGCCCTTCCGGTGGCGATTGTTCGTGTGAGGGTTTCGCCCAGGGGCGGACCAGATGACACGCAGATGATTCAAGCTGCCCTGGATAAAGTAGCCAACCTCGCTCCTCAAGCCGACGCGCAACGTGGGGCGGTGGAATTGGCGGCGGGAACGTTCCATCTGGCGGGTACGCTGCGCATGCATGTTTCCGGCGTGGTGCTGCGCGGAGCCGGAAGCACGGGCGCACACTCGACTGTGCTGGAAATGAAGGGCGCACCTCATCTTGCGATCGAGATGAAAGGTGAGTTACACCTAGAGCAGATAGGAGAGAGCACTTCCCTTACTGACACGTATGTCCCGGCCGGATCGACGGAAATTCACGTGGCGGATGCCTCCCAGATTCACGCCGGCGACACAATCGAAATCGTCAAGCCGGTTACGGCCCAATGGGTCCACTTCATGGGTATGGATCATCTGCGGCGCAATGGAAAACCGGAGGTTTGGGTGCACAACGACATTCGGGTTCGCCGTCGCGTTGCGGCAGTTAGCGGAACATCTATCAGGTTGGAAGTGCCGCTGACGGACTCGTTTGACTCGACTTTGTACCCAGGCCTGAAGGCTGATGTGACACCGGTCAAGGTGACAGGGCAGATCAGCGAGACGGGCGTCGAAAATATGCGGATCGTTGCTCCCACTCGCACAATCAGTTACCGCGAAGATCCGGAATTCGATGGCATTGCAATGGATAATGTCGTCGACTCATGGCTGCGTTCCGTCAGATTCGAAGACACCACGAATTCGGTGCGAATCGATCAAGGCGCAGAGCGGCTGACGCTGGTGGGAGTGGAAGTGCATCAACGTAAGGCGGTGACCAGCAGCGCAAAGCCCTTCGATTTTCGCATCAACGGGTCGCAGATATTGCTTGATCGGTGCGCGGGGGAGGGAGACAAGGTTTGGTACGTTGCGACCCAGTCCCGGTCGGAGGGACCGGTGGTTGTGCTGCATTGCCGATTCAGTGGCGATGGCACGATCGAAGGGCATCAGAGGTGGTCGACCGGTTTGCTCGTCGACGGATCCTCGGTGCCGAACGGCGAGATCAACCTTCGAAATCGAGGGGAGATGGGCAGCGGACACGGCTGGGCGGTTGGCTGGTCAGTCTTGTGGAACAACCGCGCGGCGAGCTTCCTGGTGCAGAATCCACCGGGCGCGATGAACTGGTCGATTGGAGACGTCGGGAGGCACACGAGCGAGCCCATGCCGGTTTTCGAATTGCCAGTGGGTCCCATTCTTCCGAGCGGCGTCGTCGAGTCCATGGGGAAGCACGTCAATCCGCCAAGCTTGTATCTGGAACAGTTGCGGGAGCGTATGGGATCAGCAGCCGTCTCGGCGATCGGCTATCGCTAATCGCCGAGATGGTGATTACTGGCGCCACGGTTTCTGCACAGAGATGGACTACACCATATTCATGCGCGCAGCGCGCCACAGGTCGATGCCCACATCTTTGGCATGATGGTCGATTTCTTCGAGTTCGGTCGGGGAAAATTCGAGCTTGTTGAGAGCGTCCAGTGAGTCGTCGAGCTGCGCAACGTTACGCGCGCCGATGAGGGCTGAGGTCACGCGAGCGTCGCGCAGCACCCACGCGATGGCCATCTGCGGCAGCGATTGGCCGCGCCGGATCGCGATCTGATTGAGGTGTCGCACCTGTTCGATGTTTTTCTCGGTGAGAAATTCTTTGAGCAGCGACGAGTTGCCAAGGGCAGCACGCGATTCCGCCGGCACGCCGCCCAGATATTTCGTCGTCAACATGCCTTGCGCCAGCGGCGAAAATCCGATGCAGCCCACGCCGAGTTCTTCGAGCGTAGCGAGCAAGCCCTGCTCAATCCAGCGGTTGAGCATCGAATACGAGGGCTGATGGATGAGCAGCGGTACGCCCATGGACTTGAGGATTTCGGCGGCCTGGCGCGTGCGCTCGGGGCTGTAAGACGAGATGCCGACGTAGAGCGCCTTGCCCTGGTGGACGGCGGTAGCGAGGGCGCCCATTGTTTCCTCGAGCGGCGCGTTCGCCCAGGGGCGATGCGCGTAAAAGATATCAACGTAATCGAGGCCCATGCGGCGAAGGCTGTCGTCGAGCGAGGCAAGCAGATATTTGCGCGACGCCCCGATGCCGTAGGGGCCAGGCCACATATCCCATCCGGCCTTGGTGGAGATGAGGAGCTCGTTGCGCAGGCCGCTCGACCGCTTGGTCACTCCGAAGTCCTTGCGCAGAATTAGGCCGAAGTTTTCTTCGGCGGAGCCGTAAGGCGGGCCGTAGTTGTTGGCCAGGTCGAAGTGGGTGACGCCGCGGTCAAAGGCACGGCGGATCATGGCGCGGCCGGTTTCAAAGACGTCGGCGCCTCCGAAATTCTGCCACAGGCCCAGGGTGATGGCAGGCAGGACCAGGCCGGAGCGACCGCAGCGGCGGAAATTGGCTTGGTCGTAGCGGGAGGGATTGGGTGCGTACGGTTTTTCCATGACAATGCCAGATTAGTCGAAGCGGGCGGGCCAGCGGCGAGCTCCATGAATGACGCGCAGGATTCGTACGCGACCGGGGAGGATTTTGTATGCCAGGATGTATGGAGTCCTATCGATGTGGCGCTCGCGCGTTCCAGATCGCCGCCCGCGTCGTCCAACTCGTGGGAATCGCCCGATCAATCGCGACTCGCGCTGGATCTGTTCCTCGACGAAGGCTGCGCCCCATTCGCTCTCGGCGCCTATGAAGGCGGCGATTTCATCCAAATCCCGAATTGCAAGTTGACTCCAGACTACTTTCACGCGCTGGCTTTCAGTCTCCGAGCTCGTTGGATGGACTCGTGGAAGTGCTTCATGGCTTCTTCATGAGGAACGTCGCCAGATTCGTCGGCAAGGGCTTCTTCCACTGCGGAGCGGACCCATTCGTCATGGCCCGCCTCGGGTTCGCCGGCTTCGTTTTGCCAAGCGGCAACAGTCTCATCCGACATCGGCTCCTCGCCAGCGAGCAGTTCGTAAGCCAGCCACTCTCGTTCATCCGGCGGGAGTTGCCGGGCTTGGTCGAGGATCTTTTGTGCGTTGGGGCTCATGGCAGAATTTTACTCCGCGTTGTCGATCTGGGCGCGCTGGAGCTTGTCGCTGTAATCGACGTAGACAGCTTTCCAGGTAGTAAAGAACTCCAGCGCTTCCGACCCCTCGCGGTGGCCGTTGCCGGTCTGTTTTACGCCGCCGAAGGGAAGGTGGACTTCGGCGCCGATGGTGGGCGCGTTGATGTAGGTGATGCCGGCTTCAAGATCGCGGATGGCGGCGAAGGCGCGGTTCAGATCCTTGGTGTAGAGCGCGCTCGAGAGGCCGTAATCGATGGAATTGGCGATCTCGATCCCTTCTTCGAACGTATCGAACTCGATGAGGCTGAGTACCGGCCCGAAAACTTCTTCCCGCGCGATGCGCATATCTTTGGTGACACCGCCGAAGATGGTGGGCTCGAAAAAGGTGCCCTTGGCAAACGCGCCGTCTGTGAGTGCGTGACCTCCGCACAGCAGCTTTGCGCCTTCGCTCTTCGCGATCTCCACGTACTGGGCCGACGTCTCGATCTGGCTCTTGTTCACCTGCGGCCCGACCTGCATGGATTCGTCCAGACCATTGCCGATCTTCAGGGCTTTGGCGCGTTCCACCAGCTTCTCCGTGAACTGCTTCGCGATGCCCTTCTGCAACAAGACGCGGCTGGTGGCGGTGCAGCGCTGTCCGGTGGTGCCGAATGCGCCCCAGAGCGCGCCATCGAGGGCGAGGTCGAGGTTGGCATCGTTCAGAACAATTTGCGCATTCTTTCCGCCCATCTCCAGGCTCACTGGCTTGAAAGTGGCCGCCGCCCTCTGCGCCACGTGCGAACCTACCTCGCTCGATCCGGTGAAGCTGATGGCGCGAACGTCCTTGTGCTCCACCAGCGCATTGCCGACCGAGCCGCCGCCGCCGCACACGATGTTGAGCACGCCCGGCGGAACTCCCGCGTCGACCAGCGTGTTGACGAGGTTGTAGACAGAGAGCGGGGTGTCAGTGGCGGGCTTGATGACGCACGTGTTGCCGGCGACGAGGGCAGGGAAGAGCTTCCAGGAGGGGATGGCCATGGGGAAGTTCCACGGCGTGATGAGGCCGATGACGCCAATCGGCATGCGCACGGACATCGCGAACTTGTTCTGCAATTCGCTCGGGGTGGTCTTGCCGAACATGCGGCGCCCTTCGCCGGCGACGTAGAAAGCCTCGTCGATGGCTTCCTGCACATCGCCCCGCGTCTCGGCGAGGACCTTGCCCATTTCGCGGGTCATGTCATGAGCAAACTGCTCTTTGCGCTCACGAAGAAGCTGGCCGGCGCGATACAGAACTTCGGCGCGCTTGGGCGCAGGCGTCAAACGCCAGGTGGCATAGGCCTTCTTCGCAGCGGCTACTGCGCGATCCACGTCTTCCGGGCCGGAGGAGGGGAACTCGCCGACGATATCGGCGTGGTCCGCAGGATTGATGTTCTGGAACGTCTTGCCGTTCGCCGCGGCGACCCATTCGCCGCCGATCAGATTCTGGTAAGTGGGATAGCTCATGATGACCTCAGGCCCGAACAGCGATTGGGCCGTCTGCCAGCATACATGACCGGTCGTCTGGCAGGCACGCAGAGGAATCCAGCCATTTTCAGGATTCTCGCGTATGCTTTGGGACATGCATTTCCCCAGCAGGCTCCTTGCGCGTATGCGCAGTTTCCTTCCCATGGTTTTCGTTTCGATGGCGCTGGCGGCCCAGCCAGCCGCAAAAGCTGCTTCGCCGCAATCGCCGGCTCGCCCGCTTTGGCTTAGCCAGCGGAAGTCGAGGGAGCCACGTTCAAAGAGAGTCTGCAGGCGATCGAATCCAAACAGGTCTCCTTTTTCGTTCCGACGATATTACAGTTTTGACGCTGACGCGCTTGCGCGCCAGGGGAGAAGCATCTGTAACGCAGGTTGCCAGCCTGGTCTGAGTTGGGAGCTTCCGCTTTTGGGCCGGGTACGCACTTGAAATGCACATCGTGGAACCCTGCACAAAAGTGGTATGCCCTTTGGCACACCCGTAAGTAACCAATCTGCGCTATTCTGAAGGCACGGCAAGCAGACAGAGTCTTTAGAGCACAGGCGGGCCGATTGCCCTGGCCCCGCCTACGCGGTCAGCATTGTTGCCTGCCGTACAATACTCCCGAGGTAGAACCGACTTTCAATGTCTTTAAACGGCTATCCTTCCCGCCCCTCGCGCTCGCACGGCTTCCGCTCACTTTTCAGCATGTTTTCGAGCGACCTGGCGATCGACCTTGGCACTGCCAACACCCTGGTCTATGCGGCGGGTAAGGGCATCGTGGTCAACGAGCCCTCGATCGTCGCCATCAACAAGAACACCGGCGAGGTGGAGGCTGTTGGCAAGGAAGCCAAGGAGATGCTTGGCCGCACTCCCGGCAACATCGTGGCTATCAAGCCAATGAAAGACGGCGTCATCGCGGACTTCAAAGTCACCGAGAAGATGCTCAACTACTTCATTCAGAAGGCGCACAACCGCAAGATGCTGGTGCATCCACGGATCGTGATCGGGGTGCCGTCTGAGATCACGCAGGTGGAGAAGCGCGCGGTCGAGGATTCGGCCTATCGTGCCAAGGCAAGCGAGGTCTACCTGGTGGAACAGGCCATGGTGGCAGCCATTGGCGCCGGGCTTCCGATTACAGAACCCTCGGGAAATATGGTGGTCGATATCGGCGGCGGGACCACGGATATCGCGGTCATTTCGCTGTCAGGCATCGTTTACTCACGCTCGGTCCGAATGGCCGGCAACCAGATGGACGAGGCCATTACCAACTACCTGAAGCGCAAGTACAACCTGCTGATCGGCGAGCGCACGGCCGAGCACATCAAAATGGAGATCGGCTCGGCGTTTCCGCTGGACAAGCCGCTGACGATGGAGATCAAGGGCCGCAATCTGATCGAGGGCGTGCCCAAGACGATTGCGATCGATGACAGCGAAATCCGTGAAGCGCTGGGCGAGTGCATTGCCGTCATCATGAACGCGATTCGCGTCGCGCTGGAACGCACGCCGCCGGAGCTTTCGGCGGACATCTCCGACCGTGGCATCGTTTTGACGGGCGGCGGCGCGCTGATCAAGAACCTGGACAAGCGCATCCGCGAGGAGACTGGTCTGCCGGTCTCTGTGGCTGACGACCCGCTGGCTTCTGTAGTGTTGGGCACCGGAAAGATGCTGTCGGACTTCCGGCTGCTGCGCAAGATCAAGATTGATTAGTTGTCGGTTGTCAGTATTCAGTTTTTCGTCTTTCTAGCCCGAACTTACCAGTAATTGACGCGGTTCAGACTGGCGCTCAACGCTTGCAACAAAGCGTGAAAATCATCATCATCGATCTGACAACTGACGACTGAAATCTGATAACTGGCCTTCATGGAATCGTTTTTCTCCCGCTACCGGAACCTTTTTGTCCTGCTGCTTCTGCTTGTCGCCCAGGTGATTGGGCTGGCGGTACAGGTGCGGCGCAATGCGGCGGGGAGGAACGTCTACGACCCGCAGGACAGCACGGGCGTACGCCTGATCCGGCTGTGGGCAAACACCCTGGTTTCGCCTCCAGAGCGGGCGGTTCAGTCGTCGAAGACCGGCGCGGGAAGCATCTGGGACAACTATTTCGCACTTCGCCACGTGCGGCAGGAAAACGCGGACCTGCAGGCCACGGTAGACCGGCTGCGCCTGGAGCAGGCGGCTCTCCTTGAGGATGCGCGCCAAGGTCAGCGGCTGCAGGAGATGCTCGGTTTCCAGGAGAAGTATCTCTATAAGACGATGGCGGCGCAGGTGATCGGCACCAGCGGGTCTGACCAGTCGCAGGTTTTCACCATCGACAAGGGCCGCGACAACGGCCTCAAGCGTGACATGGCGGTCATCACCGCCGACGGAATCGTCGGCAAGGTGCGCGAGGTCTTCGGGCACACGGCGCAGGTGCTTGAGATTAACGACCAGTCGAGCGGAGCCGGCGTGATTCTGGAAGAAACGCGAATACGAGGCATTCTGCGGGGCAATGCGCAAGGCCAGCCGCAGATCGTAGGAATTCTCTCGGACAACCGAATCAAACCCGGCGAGAAGGTGCTGACCGCCGGCGGAGATGAGATTTTTCCGCGCGGCCTTCCGGTGGGAACGGTTGAAAAAGTGGTATCCGACCCGGATCGCGACGGATTCATTCGAGTGATTGTGAAACCGGCGGCGCACCTCGATCGGCTGGATGAAGTGCTGGTGATAACGGATGCCGAGCCCCGGTTTAATGCACAGCAGGTCAAGGACATGGCGGAAAGCCAGGATTTAAAGGGCGGCGACGCCGCAGCGCTCGCCGATCAGCGGAAGGCGTCTGAAATCATGGCGGAACGGCTTCCCGGGCTCACCGATCCGAATGCTCCTCCGCCCGCGGCCAACGGGCAGAAGATAGGCCCGGACGGGCTCCCGATTCCGCCGGCGGCGGCTACGGTCCCCAAAGTCATTCCTCCGGTGCACCCCGACCGGTTTACGCCCGGA
>Ga0134126_10007056_pt1 | contig 14107 bp, 10 predicted proteins | sample KB31752_FD_96881 | JGI IMG/M metagenome (GOLD analysis project Ga0134126, IMG submission 96881) | Terrestrial soil microbial communities with excess Nitrogen fertilizer from Kellogg Biological Station, Michigan, USA - KB3-175-2 | ecosystem: Environmental > Terrestrial > Soil > Unclassified ... | reverse complement strand
TGGAACGAGAACACGCCTTCGTTGGGCCGGTCCTGATCGGGAAGGAACTTGCCAAGCGCGTCGGTATATTCGATGGCCGGCGTCTCCACCGGCTCGAAGCCGTAGCGTTCGAACTGCGCGCGGATCGTCTCGACCATCTCGCGCGTCGCCGCGATCTCGGCCGGCCCGCGGTCGGCGAGACCGCGCGGCAGCCGCGCTTTCAGCTTGTTCGGCTTCTTGCCGGATTTCTGGTCGGCCATTGGCGCTTTGCCTGCGGCGTTCGCTGAGCAATCGCCGCGTGGTAGCAGTCACTTTCTCGGGCGGCAAGCATGGCCGGCAAGCGCCCCGGTCAGTGGATGTGGCTGCCGTGCGGGCCGGAGGGCGACAGGGCGAGGGGAGCCGATTGCAGCGCCTGCTCGGTCTCGTTCATCTTGCCGATCTCCATCCACAAGAGGTCGAACGATACGCTGACGGTTGCCGCGATGACGACGATGAGGATCAGCAGCCGATAATTGTCGTGCAGCGCGTCAACGAATTGCCGCCGCTGGACCTGCAGGCGCGCAAGCAGCCCGGGCGGCACGCGGTTGGCGCGAAAGACCGGCACGTAGCCGCCGCGCGGCAACTCGATGGCGATTGGGTCCTCACGGCCGCCGTTTGCATAATAACGCGCAAGCGCGCGCCGCAGCCGCCCCGCCTCGACGCGCACGATCGGATCGGCCTGCGGGTCGAAACGGGCATCACGCCCGAGCGCATCGGTGGCGATGGTGTAGGCTTTGATCTGGCGGCTTCTGCCCGCGAGCGTTGCGCCGACGACGAAACGGAGGAAGCTGACGAGTTGTGGCGATTTGTCGAAGTCGGGACTGGCGGTAATACGTTCGAGTGCGGCGCGGATGTCCGCGTTTCCCTGCTCTCCGGCGAGTATGCCTTCCTCTGTCATGTTGCCAGTCGACTCTGCCGATCTAGCCCTTGGCCCCGTGATGTTTTTAGCGGTCGTATGCAGTCGCCTTAATGCTGTGAAAAAAAATCACTCGACGAGAGCTGGATTTTCACAGAACAACTATAGGTTGTGTCATTGTGACTCGCTCAACATCGACGCCTGATTTCCCTATATTTCCTAAGGTAACGCAGTAGTTTCCAAAGTAACGCCGATTTCTCTTATAAGTTGAAAATGTCCACAGCTTCCTTGCAAAAGGAACTTGCCATCGGACGAGCAGACACTTTGGCTCGCATAATTCGCTCTTTGTCGGCGCTATTTCAGAGGGGATTAGATCGTTGGTAGGATGCAGCGGAGCGGGAAAGCCGCCATAGTGCGGAAAACATCAGGAGCATGCCCATGGCGCCCAGCCAGACCCGTCAAGCCGCCGCCGCCGTTCCCAACGACCTCGAACCGTTCTGGATGCCGTTCACATCCAACCGCGCCTTCAAGGCGCGGCCGCGGCTCATCGCCGGCGCCAAGGACATGCATTACATCACGCCCGAAGGCCGCAAGGTGCTCGACGCATCCGCCGGTCTGTGGTGCACCAATGCCGGGCACAACCGCGATTCGATCGTCGCCGCGATCCAGCAGCAGGCGGCCGAGCTCGACTTCACGCCGTCGTTCCAGTTCGGGCATCCCAAGGCATTCGAGCTTGCGAGCCGCATCGCGGCCTTGGCGCCGGGCGACCTCGACCACGTGTTCTTCTGCAATTCCGGCTCGGAAGCCGTCGACACCGCGCTCAAGATCGCGCTCGCCTTCCACAATGTGAGCGGCAACGCCTCCCGCACGCGCCTCATCGGGCGCGAACGCGCCTATCACGGCGTCGGCTTCGGCGGCGTTTCGGTCGGCGGCATGGTCGCCAACCGCAAGCAGTTCGGCACGCTGCTCGCCGGCGTCGATCACCTGTCGATGACCTACAATCGCGCCGAGCAGGCCTTCTCGATCGGCGAGCCGGAGTGGGGCGAGCATCTCGCCGACGAGCTCGACCGTCTGGTAGCGCTGCACGATGCCTCCACCATCGCCGCCGTCATCGTCGAGCCGGTGTCCGGTTCGACCGGCGTGCTGCCGCCGCCCAAAGGCTATCTCAAGCGCCTGCGCGCGATCTGCGACAAGCACGGCATCCTGCTGATCTTCGACGAAGTGATCACCGGCTTCGGCCGCCTCGGCGCGGCCTTCGCCGCGGAGCGTTACGGCGTCGTCCCCGACATGATCACCTTCGCCAAGGGCATCACCTCCGGCAGCGTGCCGATGGGCGGCGTCATCGCGCGCAAAGGCATCTACGACGCCTTCATGAAAGGCCCCGAGCACTCCATCGAGCTGTTCCACGGCTACACCTATTCGGCGCACCCGCTCGCCTGCGCCGCCGGACTTGCCACGCTCGACCTTTACCGCGACGAGAACCTGTTCGAGCGCGCCAAAAAGCTCGAGCCGGTGTGGGCGCAGGCGGCAATGAGCCTCAAGGGCCTGCCCAACGTGCTCGACATCCGCCCGGTCGGGCTCACCGTCGGCATCGATCTCGCCAGCCGCCCCGACGCCGTCGGCAAGCGCGGTTTCGAGGCGCTGGAGCGCGGCTTCCATGAGCAAAGCATCATGTTCCGCATCTCCGGCGACGCCATCGCCATGAGCCCGCCGCTGATCGTCAGCGAGGCGCAAATCGGCGAAATCTTCGACAAGGTCGGAAAGCTCATCAAGGCCGTGGCTTAAGCTTTCCCGCGCGCATGACGTCATGCCGTTGATAAGCCGCGCGGTCGATGTGGCGCGCCGCCGTCCCGGCGCGGTGCTGGCGTGGGTGCTAGGGCTGCATGTCGCGGTGTGGGCCGCGGTGCCGATCCTCGTCTGCCACAATCTCCAGCTCGATCTCGTCGAGGGCCTGGCGCTCGGCAAGGAATGGCAGCTCGGATACTGGAAGCATCCGCCGCTGCCGTGGTGGCTTTCCGAGGCGCTCTACCGTGTCACCGGGCAAATCGATTCGGTGTACGTGCTCGGTCCGCTATGCGCGGTGGTGTGCCTTTATTTTGTTTGGCGATTTGCGCGCACGCTCGTCGATCCGATGCTCGCGCTCGTCGCCGTGCTCGCGCTCGAGGGCCTGCACTTCTTTAATTTTTCGGCGGTGAAATTCGACCACGACCAGATGCAGTTGCCGTTCTGGGCGCTCACCGCCTGGTTTTCCTACCGCGCGATCGTGAACAAGCGCGCGCTCGACTGGATTCTCGCCGGCGTCTTTCTCGCTTTGGCGTTCTGGGCGAAATACGCAGCGTTCGCGCTCGCCGCGACAATCGGGCTGATCCTGCTGTTCGATCCGGACGCGCGCGGCGCCTGGCGCACGCGCGGACCCTGGCTGATGGCGCTCGCGTTTCTTCTCGTGCTCGGTCCCAATTTATGGTGGCTCGTCGATACCGGTTTCCAGCCGTTCGTTTATGTCGACGAGCGCGCGGTCGTGGCCGCGCATTGGTATCAATACGTCACGTTCCCGCTGCTCTGGACGGTGAGCCAGGTCTTCTTTCTTGCGCCGACCATCGTGCTGCTCGCGATCCTCTATGGCGGGCGCATGCCGCGGCGGCGCGAGTCGGGTTCATCGACGTTTGCGCGCCGCTACGTGACCGCTTTCGCGCTTGGGCCCTTTTTGGTGACGACCGCGGTCGCTGGTGTGCTCGGCCGCATGCCGGTCGCCATGTGGGGTTATCCGCTGTGGTCGTTCGCGCCGCTGGCTTTTCTGATGTGGTTTGCGCCGGCGCCCGAGCCGCGCAACCTTCGTCTTGCCGCCGTGGCCTTCGCGCTCTGGTTTGCGGCCTTGCCGGCGGTCTATGCCGGCTACGAGGTGTTCGCGCCTGTTTTCAGCCACCGGCTCAAGGCGACGGATTTCCCCGGGCGCGCGCTTGCCGAAACCGTGACCAGCCGCTGGCGCGCGGCAACCGGCACGCGGCTGCGCTATGTCGGCGGCGCGCCGTTGCAGGGCGGGGCCGGCGAATTTGCCGCCAATAACGTTGCCGTCTATTCGCCGGACCATCCGCACGTGATGGTGCACGGCGACCCCAAACTCAGCCCCTGGATCGACATGGCCGATTTCGACCGTGCCGGCGGGGTGCTGGTCTGGCAGTCGGACGAGGCCATGCCGGCCGAGTTGCGGGCGCGGTTCCCCAGCGCCGAGTTGCAGCCGCCGCTTGTGCTGCCGCCGCAGACGCTTGTTCCGCGCGATCCGGTGACCGTGCGCTTCGCCATCGTGCCGCCGCGGCGCTGACCGCGGGGCCTGTAGGGCCAAAAACCGTTATTATCGTGGGCGTTGCAGTTGCGCCGGGCCGTCCCGTCATGAACATTGGGGCAGCTTTGCGCGAATCACCTGTTCGGCGTGAACGCAAACGGCAGCCAAACCGGCTTACAGGACGACCAGATGCGACGTGCCAGCGCCATATTCATCGCGGTCTGCATGGTGCTCATCGCCGCCTCGCTCGGCGCGGTGCTGTTTCTCCTGTTCAAGCTCGATGGCCGCGCCTCCGCGATCGTCGCGCTCGCGGCGCTGATCGGCATGGTGCTCTACAGCGGCATGTCCAACCGGCTGCGCGACCGTGGCGACCTCGGCGACCAGATCGCCGATCTCTCGCGCGGCACCGCCGACCTCTCGCGTCAGGTGGCGGAGATCACGCGGCGTCTCAACGAGATGGAAGGCCACGTCAACAAGAGCGTCAATCGCGCGCGCGGCGCGGTCGACCCGCTCGCCGCCGAGATCGGCGAACTGGGCGCGCTGGTCAAGCAGCTTGCCGAAACCGTCGCCGGCCACGAGGGAATCTTGCAGGAGCAGGGCGTCATGCCGGCGCCGCGCGAACCGCTCCCGATGGCCGCGCCTATTCCCGACAGCGCGCTGCCGCTGAGCGAGCACGCGGCGGTCGGCGGCCCGAGCGTGGTGAGCGCCATCAGCCGCGACGGCATGAGCGCGCTGGTCGCCGCCGCGATCGACGCCAACCGCATCGACCTTTATCTGCAACCGATCGTCACGCTGCCGCAGCGCAAGGTGCGTTATTACGAGGCGGTGTCGCGGCTGCGCACGGAGCAGGGCGACGTCGTGCCGGCGGTCGAGTTCATCGACGTCGCCGAGGGCGCGGGGCTGATCCCCAAGCTCGACAACCTGCTGATGTTTCGCTGCGTGCAGGTGATGCGCCGCCTGCAAATGAAAAATCGCGACGTCGGCCTGTTTTGCAATCTCGGCGCCGCCACCCTGCTCGACGCCACCTACTTCAGGCAGTTCTTCGATTTCATGGACGCCAACCGCGTGCTCGGCCCTTCGATGCTGCTCGAGTTCACCCACGCGGCCTATCGCTCGTTCGGGCCGCTCGAGCACGAGGCGCTCGCCTCGCTTGCCGAGCGCGGCTACCGCTTCTCGCTCGATCATATCGCCGATCTGCGCATCGAACCCAAGGAGCTGGCCGACCGCGGCTTCCGCTTCGTCAAGGTGCCGGCGAAAATGCTGCTCAGCCGCATCACCGGCGCCTCGAGCGACATTCACCCGGCCGATCTCGCCGATCTTCTGGCGCGCTCCGGCATCGATCTGGTCGCCGAACGGATCGAGAGCGAAAGCATGGTGGTCGACCTGCTCGATTACGACGTGCGCTTCGGCCAGGGCTTCCTGTTCTCGCCGCCGCGGCCGGTGCGCGCCGAGGCGCTGCAAAGCGGGGCCGCCGAGCCTGAGAAATCGCAGGCGGTTGACGAAGGCCCCGACCTCATGGCTGCCGGCGGCATTATTGGCTGACCTCGTGGCGGTGGTTTACAGGCTCGTTCTGCTTCGGTGGATGCCACTAAAGACGTTATGACCGCGCCGCCCATCATCCCGCATTTCTCGGCGCTCGTGACGAATTACGACGTCATTTTATCCGACGTCTGGGGCGTGGTGCATAACGGGCTGCGCAGCTTCCCCGAGCCTTGCGATGCGCTGACACGCGCGCGTGCGCACGGACTGGCGGTCGTGCTCATCACCAACGCGCCGCGCCCGAACGAGGCGGTGATCCGCCAGCTCGATCGTCTGCATGTCCCGCACGAGGTTTACGACGCGCTCGCCTCGTCCGGCGACGTGACGCGCGACGCGATCCGCCGGCGTCCGGATCAGACCGTTTTTCACATCGGCCCCGAGCGCGACCATTCGATTTTTGCCGGGCTCGACCTGCGCTTTGCGCCGCTCGAAAGCGCCGACTACGTCGTCTGCTCCGGGCTCTTTGACGACGAGAAGGAAACGCCGGACGATTATCGCGAACGGCTTGCCGCCATGCTCAAGCGCAAGCTGTTCATGCTCTGCGGCAACCCCGACGTGGTGGTCGAGCGCGGCGATAGGCTGGTCTATTGCGCCGGCGCCATCGCCGACATGTACGCCGGCATGGGCGGCGAGGTGCTCTATGCCGGAAAACCGTACAGGCCGATCTACGAACTGGCGCTCGCCAGGGCGGAAGCCGCTCTCGGCCGCAAGGCCGATCTGCGCCGCGTGCTGGCGATCGGCGATTCCGTGCGCACGGACCTTGCCGGCGCGCACGCCTTCGGCATCGACTGCCTGTTCGTGACCGCCGGCATTCATGCCGAGGAGCTCGGCGGCCGCGAGCATCCCGACGCGCACGCGATCGGCGGACTGTTTGCCGCCGCCGGTCAGTTGCCGAAAGCGGTGATGCGGCGGTTGGTGTGGTGAGGCTGAGGCCGGGATCGGCGGTGCGTGCTTACGACGCCGCCGCGACCTCGTCGTCGGGGAACAACGCGTCGATCTTGCTCTTGAGCGTCTGCGCGTTGAACGGCTTGACGATGTAGTTCGACACGCCGGCCTTCTTGGCAGCGATCACGTTCTCGGTCTTGGATTCGGCGGTGATCATGATGAAGGGGACGGCGGCGAGCTGCGGATCGGCGCGCACCTGCTGCAGCAGGTCGTAGCCGGTCATCGGCTCCATGTTCCAGTCGGAGATCACCAGGCCGTATTTGCGGCCGCGCATCTTGCCGAGCGCGGAGGTGCCGTCGTTGGCGTCGTCGATATTGGCGAAGCCGAGCTGCTTGAGCAGGTTGCGAATGATGCGAACCATCGTGCTGTAGTCGTCCACGACGAGAACCGGCATCGATAGATCGGTCGCCATATGCGCTGCCCGCGTAGGGGCCTCCCAAAACGCGGGGAAACTAGCAATGGCGCCTGAACAGCCGGTTAATTGTAACTTTGTTAACGAAGCTGTAACCGTATGAACGGCCAGAGCGGCAGTCATGCCGTGAACCGGTCAGGCCGCCTGTTTTATATATGCCGCATGTCGACGCCCCGCCCGCGATGAACGATAAAGCCGCCCCAGCCAATCCCTTCACCATCGTGCGCGACGGCGATAACGACGTCGGCACGCTGCACGGCGCGGTCGTCGCGATCGGCAATTTCGACGGGCTGCATCGCGGCCACCGCACGGTGATCGAGGCCGCACGCGCGCAAGCGAGCGCGCTCGGGCGCAAGGCTGCGGCGCTCACCTTTACGCCGCACCCGCGCCGGTTTTTCCGCCCGCAGGAGGCGCATTTCCAGCTTTCGAGCGAGCGCGACAGACTGCGGCTGCTCGCGGCCACCGGGCTCGACGGCGCCATCGTGATGACCTTCGACGCCGCGCTGGCCTCGACCTCGGCGCAAGATTTTATCGAAAAGATTCTCGTCGGCCGCTTCGGCATTGGCGGCGCGGCGATCGGCTTCGACTTCCACTTCGGCAAGGACCGCGCCGGCTCGCCGCAATACCTGAGCGAGCAGGGCGCGCGTCTCGGCTTTGCCGTCGACATCGTGCCGCCGCTCGAGGACGAGGGGCGGCCGGTGTCGTCCGGCGCGGTGCGCTCGGCGCTGAGTGAAGGCAAGGTGGTCGAGGCGGCCGAGCTGCTCGGCGCGCCGTGGTTCATGTCCGGTGAGGTGATCCACGGCGACAAGCGCGGGCGCGAGCTCGGCTTTCCCACCGCCAATATCCGCCCGGCGCCGGGCTGCGGCCTCAAGCACGGCATCTACGCGATACGCGCCGGGATTGCCGGCCAGCGCTACGACGGCGTGGCGAGCTTCGGCGTGCGGCCGATGTTCGACGACGGCGCGGCGCTGCTCGAGGTCTTCCTGTTCGATTTCGACGGCGATCTTTACGGCAAGACCGTCGACGTCGCCTTCATCGGCTGGATCCGCCACGAGCAGAAATTCTCGTCGATCGACGCACTCAAGCGCAACATGATGGCCGACGTCAGCCAGGCGCGTTTGTCGCTCAAGCGCGCGGGGAAGGACGCGTTTCCGGCACTCAGCGACGTCGAGGGCGTCTGATTTGTCAGCCCAAGGCCGCTGTGATACATCCCCTCCATGCAATCGATCGTTCGCAGCGCTGGCATCGCCGCCCGGGCCGTCTCGTCCGCCCGAATTATTATTATTGCGCCCAGATAGCGATCATCCGCCCCTGAGCCTGACCGGTCTTTAACTTCTGGTCGCCCGCGGGGCGGCCCCGGAAGCAAGACCCCTATGAGCAAAACTGATACAGAGACCGCCAGGACCTAAAGGCCACATGACGAAGCCCGAACGCGATTATTCCGAGACCCTGTTTCTGCCGCAGACGGATTTCCCGATGCGCGCCGGCCTGCCGCAGAAGGAGCCGGAAATCCTCGCGCGCTGGGAGAAGACCGGCCTTTTCACGCAGTTGCGCAAAGCCGCCAGGGGCCGGGCGAAATTCATCCTGCACGACGGCCCGCCTTACGCCAACGGCAACATCCATATCGGCACCGCGCTCAATAAAATCCTCAAGGACGTGGTGACGCGCAGCCAGCAGATGCTCGGCTTCGATTCGAATTACGTGCCGGGCTGGGACTGCCACGGCCTGCCGATCGAATGGAAGATCGAGGAGGAATACCGCGCCAAGGGCAAGAACAAGGACGCGGTGCCGGTGGTCGAATTCCGCCAGGAGTGCCGCGCCTTCGCGCAGCACTGGATCGGCGTGCAGATGGCCGAGTTCAAGCGGCTCGGCGTCGAGGGCGACTGGAAGAATTATTATTCGACGATGGCGTTCCCGGCGGAGGCGCAGATCGCGCGCGAGCTGATGAAGTTCGCGGCGAACGGGACTTTATATCGCGGCTCGAAGCCGGTGATGTGGTCGGTGGTGGAGAAGACCGCGCTTGCCGAAGCCGAGGTCGAGTACGAGGACTACACCAGCGATACGGTGTGGGTGAAGTTTCCGGTCAAAGCCGGGCCGGCCGAGCTTATGAAAGCCGGTGTCGTCATCTGGACCACGACGCCGTGGACCATTCCCGGCAATCGCGCGGTGAGCTTCTCGCCGAAAATCAAATACGCGCTTTATAAAGTGACGGATGCGCCGCAAGACAACTGGGCGAAGTCCGGCGACCTGTTCATTCTGTCTGAAAATCTCGCTGGCGAAGTCTTCAAGCAGGCGCGCGTCGAGGCCTACGAAAAGGTCGCGGAGGTGTCTGCCGACAGGCTGGCCGGCATGACATTGCGTCATCCGCTCGCCGGCAAGGATTACGATTTCGCCGTTCCATTGCTCGAAGGCGACCACGTCACCGACGACGCCGGCACCGGCTTCGTGCACACCGCGCCCGGCCATGGCCGCGAGGACTTCGAGGTGTGGACGTCGAACCGCGCGGCGCTGGAAGCACGCGGCATCAATCCGGCGATCCCCTATACCGTCGACGAAAACGGCGCCTTCACCGCGCAGGCGCCCGGCTTCACGGGCAAGCGCGTTCTCAACGAGAAGGGCGCCAAGGGCGACGCGAACGAAGCCGTCATCAAGGCGCTGATCGACGCCGGCATGCTCATCGCGCGTGGGCGTCTGAAACATCAGTACCCGCATTCGTGGCGCTCGAAGAAGCCGATCATCTTCCGCAACACGCCGCAGTGGTTCATCGCCATGGACAAGCCCATTTCGAACGCCGCGGGCAGGCCCGCGGCTATGGGCATCGACAAGCCCGGCGACACGTTGCGCGCGCGCGCCGAGCACGCCATCTCCGTCACCCAATGGGTGCCGCCGCAGGGCGAGAACCGCATCAACGGCATGGTCAACAGCAAGCCCGACTGGGTGATCTCGCGCCAGCGCGCCTGGGGCGTGCCGATCACCGTCTTCATCAAGGAAAAAAGCGACGGCTCGGTCGAGATTCTCGAAGACCCCGAGGTCAACGTCCGCATCGTCGAAGCCTTCGAGAAAGAGGGGGCCGACGCCTGGTACAAGCCCGGCGGGCGCGAGCGTTTCCTTGGGCCAAAGCTTGCCAGCGATAGCTGGCAAAAAGTCGACGACATCCTCGACGTCTGGTTCGATTCAGGCTCGACGCACGCTTTCGTGCTCGAGGATCCGGTGCATTTTCCGACGCTCGCCGGCATCAGGCGCAAGGCCGACGGCGGCCCCGACACGGTCATGTATCTGGAGGGAAGCGACCAGCACCGCGGCTGGTTCCAGTCGTCGCTGCTCGAATCCTGCGGCACGCGCGGCCGCGCGCCTTTCGACATCGTGCTCACGCACGGCTTCGTGCTTGCCGAGGACGGCCGCAAGATGTCGAAATCGCTCGGCAACGTCGTCATCCCGCAGGACGTCATCAAGCAGTCCGGCGCCGACATCCTGCGCATGTGGGTCTGCGCCGCCGATTATGCCGACGACCTGCGCATCGGCGCGGAAATTCTCAAGGGCACAGTGGAAACCTACCGCAAGCTGCGCAACACCGTGCGCTGGATGCTCGGCAATCTCGCGCATTTCCACGAGGACGAGCGGGTCAAGCACGAGGCGATGCCCGAACTCGAGCGGCTGATGCTGCACCGGCTCGCCGAGCTCGACGTGCTGGTGCGCGAGGCCTACGCCGAATTCGACTACAAGCGCATCTTTGCCGCGCTCTCCGTCTTTATGACCTCGGACCTGTCGGCATTCTATTTCGACATCCGCAAGGACGCGCTCTATTGCGATCCGCTGTCCTCGGCGACGCGCAAGGCCTGCCTGACGGTGCTCGATCATCTGTTCCGCTGCACCGTGGTCTGGCTCGCGCCCATGCTCTGCTTCACGGCGGAGGAATCCTGGGCGTCGCGTTACGGCGCCGAGGCGAAATCCGTGCATCTCGAATTATTCCCCGAGGTGCCGGCTGCCTGGCGTGACGACAGACTCGCGGAAAAATGGCGCAAGGTTCGCATCGTGCGCCGCGTTGTCACCGGCGCGCTGGAGATCGAACGCGCGCAAAAGCGCATCGGCTCGTCGCTCGAAGCGCATCCGGTCGTGCATATCGCCAACGAGGATCTGTTCGAGGCCGTGGTCGATGTCGATCTCGCCGAAGTCTGCATCACCTCGGCGGCGACATTGGTCAAAGGCGAGGGGCCGGGCGACGCCTTCCGCCTGCCGGATGTCACGGGCGTTGCGGTCGTCACCAATCTTGCCGAAGGGGTCAAGTGCGCGCGCTCGTGGAAGATCCTCGCCACCGTTGGCACCGATCCGAAATATCCCGACGTGTCGCCGCGCGACGGCAAGGCGCTGCGCGAATGGGACGCCGCGCGCACGGCGCAATAAAACGCTCGTCGTCCCCGCGAAAGCGGGGACCCCCACCGGAGGTGAGATGATCGTGAAATCCTACCTCTGCGGTCCTTATTCCCGCTTCGGCTTTCTCGTCGCGCTTGTCGCCTGCGTTCTCGACCAGGCGAGCAAGCTTTACCTCCTCGACATCTTCGATCTCGCCAATCGCAGCCCGGTTCATCTCGGCCCGTTCTTCGACCTCGTGCTCGCCCGAAATACCGGCATCAGCTACGGCCTGTTCCAGACGCAGAGCATGCTCGGCCACATGCTTCTGCTGGGCTTCAAGGTGATCGCCGTCGTGCTGCTGTGGGCCTGGCTGTCGCGGGCGCGGGAACTGCTCACGGCGCTCTCGCTCGGCCTCATTATCGGCGGCGCCATCGGCAATGCCATCGACCGGCTGGCCTATGGCTGGGTGGCCGATTTCGTCTTTTTCCACATTTCGGCGGCAAATTGGCGGTTCGACTGGTATGTTTTTAACCTCGCCGATGTAGCTATCGTTGCCGGGGTCATAGGCCTGCTATATGAGTCCTTAATTGGGGACCGCGCCGCAAAAGCGCCCTGATCAAGGGGAAAATGCCGCTTCGGCGGGGTTGGCGAGGCCTGAACAGCGAGGGCTATGCCGGTGTCCAAACTGCGGATGAATGCGAAACCTGTCCTGGGCGCGGCGTTTGCCTGCGCGCTGGGCCTGGCTGCGACGATCGCCTGGGCGCCGCCGGCGCTGGCCGGCGACGATGACGACGACGCCGCGCCCGACGTGAAGGTTCTGCGCAACATTCTGGAAGGCATCGGCCTGCGCGCGCGCGACAAGAACATCGATTATCACGAGCGGTCGCCGCTGGTGATCCCGCCGAACCGCACCCTGCCGCCGCCGGAAACCGATGCGGCGACGAGCAATCCGAATTGGCCGGTCGATCCGGAAATCAAGAGCGCGAAGGCGGAACGGGCCGCCAAGCGCAACAGATCGGCCGGAGACAGCAGCGAAGAATTCCAGCGCGACTCCAAGCGACTGCGCCCCGAAGAACTCAACGTCGGCCAGCGGAGAAATTCGCCGCGCGATGCCGGCGCCATGAGCCAGGAAGATTCCAGCAGGCCGTTCAAGCCGTCGGACCTTGGCTACAAAGGCGGCGCGTTCAGCAGCGTGTTCGGCAAGGAAGACGAGAAGCCGGCAAAATTCACCGGCGAGCCGCCGCGCGTGAGCCTGACCGATCCGCCCGCCGGCTATCAAACGCCGTCGCCGAACCAGCCTTACGGCAACATCAAGGAAATTTACACCCCCAAAGCCGACAATCCCTATACGGATCGCGGCGCGGCGGCGCCGAAGTAACGGAAGGCGTCGCGGTCTTGTCCTTCCGGTCAGGGATGAATTTCGTTCCGCAGTTCGGCTGACATAAAAAATTGATGGCGTTAATTCCGCATCGGCTCGGCAAACGGTCGCTTCAACTGGCGGCTCTCTTCGTGGCGGCGTCGGTGGCGGGCGGCAGCCTCGCCCAGTCCGCCGGAACGGGCGTTTCCCATTTCACTCTGGCCAACGGCCTTGAGCTCGTCGTCATTCCCGACCATCGCGCGCCGGTGGTCACGCACATGGTCTGGTACAAGGTCGGCGCCGCCGACGAGACGCCGGGCAAATCCGGCCTCGCGCATTTCCTCGAGCATCTGATGTTCAAGGGCACGGCGAAAAACCCGACCGGCCGCTTCTCGCAAACCGTCGCCGCGATCGGCGCGCATGAGAACGCCTTCACCTCGAACGATTACACCGGCTACTACCAGCGCATCCCGGCCGACCGGCTCAAGTCGATGATGGACTTCGAGGCCGACCGCATGACCGGGCTCCAGCTCACCGACGAGGTTGTCTTGCCCGAGCGCGACGTGATCCTCGAAGAGGAGAACATGCGCATCGAGAACAATCCGCGCGCCCGTCTCGGCATCCAGATCGACGCCGCGCTTTATCTCAACCAGCCTTACGGCAAGCCGACGATCGGCTGGCGGCACGAGATGGAGCAGCTCACGCGCGACGACGCCATCGGCTTTTATCGCCGCTTCTACGCGCCCAACGACGCCATCGTGGTCGTGGCCGGCGACATCGAGCCGGACCAGGCGCTCAAATTTGCCGAAGACACCTACGGCAAGGTGCCGCCAAACAAGATGATTGCCGCGCGCCATCGGCCGGAAGAGCCGCCGCCTGCCGCCGCGCGCTCGCTCACGCTTGCCGATGCTCGCGTCGAGCAGCCCTTATTGCAGCGCGACTATCTGGCGCCGTCCTTCGCCACGGCAAAGCCCGGCCAATCCGAAGCCTTGGAAGTGCTCTCGCAGATCCTCGGCACCGGCGAGAACAGCAGGCTTTATCGCGCGCTGGTCGCCGACAAGCATGTCGCGGTGTCCGCCGGCACCGCCTATGACAGCGCCATGCTCGACATGTCGAAATTCGCCGTTTACGGCGTGCCGCAGCCCGGCACCAGCCTGCCGCAGCTCGAAGCCGCCATCGACGGCGTCATTGCCGACCTCATCGACAAGGGCGTCGGCGCGGAGGAACTGGCGCGCGCCAAGACGCGGCTGATTGCCGACGCGATCTACGCACAGGACAACGCGATGACGCTTGCGCGCTGGTACGGCACCGCGCTCACGACCGGCGCCACGGTCGACGACGTGCGCCGCT